>Ga0224501_10001221_pt1 | contig 19883 bp, 23 predicted proteins | sample SF_Oct11_sed_USG_4_FD_169105 | JGI IMG/M metagenome (GOLD analysis project Ga0224501, IMG submission 169105) | Sediment microbial communities from San Francisco Bay, California, United States - SF_Oct11_sed_USGS_8_1 | ecosystem: Environmental > Aquatic > Marine > Sediment | place: USA...
CCACAATTTTCTTGCATTGGCGGCAATATAGTTTAAATTTGAACGTTTTCACTCTTCAACACCATCTAGCCAATTATAATTAAAATGTCATTAGCGTTCGCAGCGTCTCCTTCCGAAACTTTTATCTCCTTCACAACGCCTGAGACTGGGCTTTCAATAGTATTCTCCATTTTCATCGTCTCCAAAACTAGGATAACAGTTCCCTTCTCAACCTTATCCCCGACTTTAACCGACACCTTGACCACGGTTCCGTGCATGGGTGCCTTTATAATATGTTTCGCCTCTTTTATGATCTCTTCTCCGATTCTTGCAGGCTTCTTGACTGTTGGAACAGGTTTTACTCCAACCTCTTCAATTTTGACCTTATACTCCGTGTCACCCACGACAACTTTAATTTCTTCTCCGATTTCGGGTGGAAGCTTTATTTCTTCAGAACCTTTTCCAACAACTCCCAAATCTTCAACCTTCACCTCGTGCTCTTCACCATCAAGTTTGATCTTAAAAACCCCAGCTTCCTTAACAGCTTCAACTTTCATCTCTTCGGGCGGAAGTGCTTCCGCTACTTCAATTTTTCCCACCGCTTCTCCTTTAAAGAATTTTTTTAACGCAGTGCACATGAACGCAACCAAGGCTAAGGAGGAGAAAACGCTGACTATACCTATTAAGGTCATGAGCAAACCAAATTCCAAAGCCATAATCATTCCCCTTTAAACTGCGCGGAGAGATGCTTTTTCGGAACATCCATTAATACTTTTCCAAAATATTATATCTACCTCTTTTGGAAGGGTATTAACATTGGATACTGAGAGTGAATTATTAGGTTTTGTCGTGTGCGGGAATTCACAACGTATAAGTTAAAGTATTAACTCTTGATATTCACGATAAAAAATGAAAGCCAACGCAAAGCTTGACCGCCGAATACGAGTGCTTTTCCACAGCTTAGGCTTAAGCTGCGTAGGCGGAGCCATATTCCTCCAAATCCTAGTCTTCACAGACATACTCCAACACGGATACTTCACGGCAGTAGAAAACAATTCAACAATCCTAACATTCGAGATTGTTCTAACAGTCTTCGCCCTTATTTACTTCATATACATATATCAACGCTTCATACGCTCAATCAAATAGCCATTTTTACGCACCAGAATTTAAAAATCTCTGTTAGACAGCAGTTAAATAGCAAAAGAAGAATACAAGACCGTTTAAAACAACTTTCCCGAACTCAACTAAAAACTCTGAACTAAGCATTCCTTTTTCTACGCAAATTAAATAAACTAGATTTGCACACAAACCAATCCAAATAGTTCTCTCTAAATGGTGAAAACCTTGAAGAAATTAAAAACTGTAATTACAATTTCCATTACACTGATTCTTGCATTAACACTTATTCAAAACATCACAGCACAAACTTCGAGTGAAATGCAAACATTCTTCTCCAAAGATTATGCTGGGATTTCAATTAAATTTAATGCTACACAAGAGACGGTTCCTGGTGAAAATATAACGATTAACTTATGGATTAAGTGCACAGCCGTCGGTGTTAACGTGGATTATCTCACCCTCAGCGTTTACGGTTTCAGATATGGTCAAGAAAAGGTGCCACTGAATTCTACACACGTAATAGAAACCAAGCCCCTAGTTTTCAATTATACAAGACGATATAATTATACGGTGCATATACCCAAGGATGTTTGGGGCATAACCCAGGCTGAATTATATCTCAAATATATCCTTGTAGACTTGCCTTGTGAATACAATCCGATTTTCCTGATTACTAAAGTTAGAAATGTCTACTGGGAAGAACTTGAAAATAAGTTCAATAGTTTGAACTCCACTTACTGGCAGCTTAACCAAACTTTTTGGGAAAGTTTTCAAATGAACCTCACCGCAGAAAACCTAGCTTGCTTAAACCAGACTTACTGTGAGCTTCGACAAAACTACACTTCCCTCCAGGGAAGCCTAAGCGAACTTGATAACACAAGACGGGCGGTAATTATTCTAGCGATAACAACTGTTTCTTTCGTAGCTACAACAATTTATCTGATTATACGAAAACCTAAACAACATTGGTAGCGCCTATTTCCCCTTTATTTTCTGTTTTGATGCTTAGCCTATAACATCTAAAAAAGGGGTAGGAACTTACAAATACCTAAATCATTTCCTGTGCAAGTTTTGAGCGGCGATGAATGTTAAGCCTCGTTCTGTGAGAGCTCTGGCAGTTCTGTTGACTGAATCATGCTTATCGAGATAATTGAGCAGAAGCTTTGGCATCAGTCCTTTTTCAATTATATCTTTTTTGGGAATGAAGTAGTCTAGGATGTCGGACGGATGTTCTCGGGTTTTCTCAATCTCTGGAATTCCACCTTCATGCTTAGCGCTAATGTTCTTAACATGGTCAGCAATTTCTATAAGTTCGTTGAGTCGGTCATATGGTTGTCTAACAATGCTCTTGTAGGCTTCCACTATGTGGTGTTCGATGCGGGTAATGTCTTCGAAGTCAAAGGCTTTTCGTATATAGGCTGACAGTTCAATAGTTTCATTATTAACAGAATTCGAAAGGTTAAAGCCGATGAGAGGTGTCGTGTCATCATCTCGACTGAAGAGTTTAGCAGTCATCAATGTCCAGAAACATGCATAGGAATTATCATTGCCCAGAAAAACCGAAATCTTAAATTCTACGTCAATTCCAAGTTTGTGCAGCCAATATCCAAGCATTACAGTGCCTATATTTACATTCAACACTTGCTGAATACCATACTCAGTATAATAATAGAGAAACTCGTCAACCCATTTCAAGGCGTATTCGTTTGGCACTCCTACACCACCGAAATAGCCAGTGATGGTTTCGGACCCTCCTAAATGGACATTAATGGGTTGGCTGTCGGGTCTAAGCATTGTTCCTTTCGTATCTAATGTTTGCACGTAAGAAGCCCCTATAATTTCCATCGCTGCTGCAAACGCTAAAATATCGTCATCTTCAACTTGCTCTTTCATAGAGCGTACGCGAATGTAACGAGCAGGCATAAGATCTTGCTGGGCAATCGCTTTTTTTGCCTCCTCTATGAGCCAAGGGAAAAAGTTGCAAGCACTGATTTCTAGGGTTACAGCAAAAGATTCATCAAACTTCATGGAATCAGCTTTTTCTTCCAAAATTTTCCTGCGATATTCAGGAACACTGATAAAGGCTCCTTTATCCCGCTGTTTAATAAGCCACTCAAGATCTTTGACATAAGGCGAATTTTTCGCCCTAAGCCTAGCCATAAGATTCTCGAGTTTACAGGCTTCTCTGGCTTTGCGGTTAATCTCATCAACACCACCATATTTATCAACAATTCCTAACAAACCATTTACGAGGTGGTTATCCTCCCTCAGAAGAAAACCATTGATTTTCCTAAGGCTTTCATCTGTTATTCTCAATCTCTCTCTGAGATCATTCAAAGGGCTATCCTCCAAGATAGTGTATGTATTTCCACCTTAAGGCAATTTAAGCGTTTTCGGAGTTTCACAGCTGTTTAAATGTTCTCTAAACTTTAACAATCTCCATGTTTAATTTTCACTTCAAAGCTTAAATGATATAAGATGTATGGTTAACTAAAAAGTGTGGGAAAAATATGTTTAAACCTGAGGGAATTATGTCAGCCTTGGTTACACCTTTTACGGATGATGGAAAAGCTGTTGATGAGGAAAGGTTGCGAGCTTTAGTAAGAAAATGCATCGAGTTGGGCGTTCACGGGGTTGTTCCATGCGGTACAACAGGCGAGTTTGTGAACTTAACAATGGAAGAGAAAAAACGTGTCATCGACATCGTTATCGACGAGGTTAATGGCAAGTTTCCAGTAGTTGCTGGAACTGGAGCAAGCGGAACAGACCAAGCGTTAGAGATGACAAAATATGCTAAGGACGCAGGTGCTGATGCTGCTTTAATTGTTACACCGTTTTATTTGAAGCCGACAGACCGCGGAATCTATGAACACTATTTCATCATAGCGAGCGAAGTTGACTTGCCTATAATTCTCTATAACATTCCACAATGTACGGATGTACAGCTTACATGGCAGATGGTTGAGGATTTGGCTCAGATTCCAAACATTGTTGGCTTGAAGGACAGCAGCGGACAACTAAAATATATATTAGCTGTGCTGGAAAAAGTCAGAGACAAAATTAATGTTTTGTGCGGGCACGACGAAGTTGTTGTTGCAGCCCTAGCTGCTGGGTGCTCAGGTGCAATCCTCGCAAGCGCCAACGTGATACCAGACATTTGGGTTCAAATTTATAATCATGTAAAGAAAGGCGAGCTGCAAAAGGCCCGTGAGCTTCAGTATAAAATACAAAAGATGGCGCGCATCATTGCTGGAAGCGGAGCGGTAGGCACAAAAGCAGCCTTAAACATGATGAAAATCAAGGTTGGGCCAGTTAGAAAGCCATTAAGCGTAGGCGGAGAACTAACCTATGAGGCAAGGGAAGAACTGCGAATAGAATTAGAGAAAATAGGAAAGATAAAGCCGAAACCCATAACCTTTGAAATTGGAGAAAAACCATTAGAAGAACGCTTCAAAGCCATCGACATAACACCAGACATCATACGAGACTTCAACATGCGGGTGGGCGAGGCCCTAGCGGGACAAGGCGCAGAGGTAGCTCACATAGACCTCCTTATCGGAAAGAAAGATGGTCCATTGGGCGAAGCCTTCGCAAAGGCTAAATCCGCACCCGCAGCGGGACATGAACCGTTACTAGCAATTTTGGAGCCAAACCTAACAGTTAAGCCTGTAACCTTGATAGTTCCAACAGTCACGATTAGGAGTATGCGTCAGGCTAGCATGGTTTATGGTCCAGCACAAACGGCAGTGGCAAAGGCTGTTATTGACAGCATTGCGGATGGAATAATTCCAAAGGAGGCTGCTGAAGAGCTAATAATCATCGCAAATGTTTTTGTCCATCCAACAGCCATTGACAGGCAAAGAGTATACATAAACAATTACAAGGCTATGCGGCATGCCATTCGTAAAGCAATAGAAGGAAGACCAACAATAGACGAACTAATAGAAAACAAGGATAGGTCGAAACATCCTTTCAAGTACACACCTTAGTGATTGAGATTTGGCAACTCAAAAGATAAGGGAAAGCGATTACGTACTCTTCTATTTAAGCCAGCGGAAAACATACATGGTTAAAGTTGAAAAGGGCAAATCCTTCCACACACATAAGGGCTTCATAAAATTTGACGACTTAATTGGGAAAGAATACGGCGTCAGAGTTTTAAGCAACTTAGGAATCGAGTTTGCAGCGTTAAAACCTTTGCTGCGTGATTACATTTTCAAATCTGTGCGTAGAACCCAGATAACGTATCCGAAGGATGTGGCTTTAATAGTTATGTTCAGCGGAATAGGTCCGGGAAGCCGCGTTGTAGAGGCTGGAACAGGAACTGGCGCACTAACCACAGCCCTAACCTATTATGTTAAGCCAGACGGCAGAGTCTATAGCTACGAAATAAGAGAAGAATTCCTCAAAACCGCAAAGAAAAACCTGAAGCGTGCAGACTTAATCGACTTTGTAGAATTGAAGAATAAGGACGTAACAGATGGCATAGATGAAAGCGATGTTGACGCAGTCATACTGGATTTAGCAACTCCATGGCTTGTTGTTCTCCATGCTTATACTGCCCTAAAGCCTTGCGGAACAATAGTTTCCTTCAGTCCAACAATAGACCAGGTTGTCAAAACCGTTGAAGCCTTAAAAGAAAACGGCTTCGTGGATATAGAAACTGTTGAGTGCTTAATGCGTAGAATGCAAACTGAAAGAGGAAAAACTAGACCTCAAACCTTAATGACTGGTCACACAGGCTACATAACATTCGCCCGCAAAGCAATGAAACCTAAAGCCTAAGCTAACCCTTTCTACGGGTCGTCAATGGCATATATGCCATTCACACACTCGCGTCAAGCTTCTTTTCAAAATACATCTGGATAGTCTTTTGAAAGCTGCTTAAAATTAAAATCACGCAAGATTCGATCATTCCACGTTACGGTTTTTGATGAAAGGCATTTATGTGTTTTCTGTTATAACATTTGACAAAATCTTTTGGAGGGCTATAATGGTGAAATTCTCGATAAGCGAGGCTGAACATAAACGTCGTATAGAAAGGGTTAGAACGTATTTGAGGAAACGGAAGCTTGACGTATTATATTTGACAAACGGTACAAGTATGTTCTACCTAACAGATTACTCATTTATTGCCACTGAGAGACCGGCAGCATTAACCATACCAGTTGACGGTAAAATCACTTTTATGGGTCCCCTTTTAGAAAAAGACCACATCCCATTAAAAACAAGAATCATTGAAGATGTGAAGACTTACGTGGACTATCCCGGAGAAAAGCACCCAATTGAGCATTTCGCTGAATTCTTAAAGAACATGGGGTTAGCCAAAAAACGCATAGGCATTGACAACAAAGCTGGAGCTGCTGGAATCTGGGGTTACAAAGGTCCGCCAATCACGAAAAAGCTGCGTGAAGCAAAGTTTGTGGACGTGAAGGATTTGGTGCCTTCTATGCGTCTTATAAAATCGGAAGAGGAAATAACACTCATAAAAGAGAGTGCTAAATGAGCGAATCTAGCGCATACCTTGCTGCAGGAGTATGCAGCCGAAGGCTTATGGGATGTTGAGGTTGCATTAGCAGCTTCGTATGAAGCGTCCACACTTATGAAAAAAGCTCTTGGACCCGATTATGAACCCCTGCGTGGAAGTTCTCCCGTCGGCGTCGGTTTTAGGGGTCAAGTAGGTGAAATGAGTGCCATACCCCATGCTATTGCGACAAAGCGTATGATTAGAAAAGGCGATGTCCTCGTTACAGGTGCTGGCGCAGACGTAGGTGGCTATAGCTGTGAACTGGAACGAACAATGATTGTTGGGAACCCAACGCCTAAACAGAAACGTTATTTCAATGTGATAGTTAAAGCCCAAGAGGCCGCATTCAAAATTTTTAAGCCCGGAGTCAAATGCAGCGACATCGACAAAGCAACAATTAAAGTATTTAAGAAAGCTGGTCTAATGCATTTAGTGAAGCATCATACTGGACATGGCTTAGGGTTAGAAGGGCATGAACCTCCATGGTTAGATGTGGGTAATGAAGAGCCTTTACGTGCTGGAATGGTCGTAAGCTGTGAACCAGGCATTTACGAAACAGGATTTGCAGGATTTCGTCACTCCGACACTGTTTTAATAACTGAAGATGGTGCAGATATAATCACGTATTACCCAAGAAATCTAGACGCTTTAACTATAAGTTCAAACCAGAAATCTTAACATGAAAAGCGATAAAAAATTAGGGAACTTTGAGAACCATGGTCTTTGTTCTAAGAAGACCTTGACAGCGTGGACAGTGTTTACGGCTTCGCTTGAATGGAAACTTTCTTCTGCAACGGAGACATATCTGCACTGTTTCAATCAGTTTTCCGTCAGGCATCCTGTGATGAGCTTCTAGAAATTCTCGACTTTCCCTTCTTATTTTTCTTTCTTCAACACAGTATTGTAAATGTCTTGACGACATATTGTTTCCAACCTTTGTTTATGGGCTTTTCTCTCCCTTAATTTTGCCGTTAAGCGTGTCTACAAGTATCGCTATTTTGTACACTACGTAAGCCAGCAGAATTGTTACCGCGATTTCGGCAAAGTCTCCAAACATGCTAACAAGATCTCTCAGAGTCAACTATGTAGCCTCCTCTATTCGTTAAGGTTTAACTCGTTGATTTCGCTCAAGTCCGGCAGAGAATTCATTTTTATTTTATTGTTGGAAATTGTGTAGAGAACTTCGCCTATGTACAGCGTGCGTTTAATGTGATATGAAATGTTGTGCACGTCGCCGTTTTCAACATGAGTTATAGTTCCCCTTAGCATAATTTTCTCTTCAAGCGTCAACGATATAGTGAAAACATATGCACCTTGCCATACAATTTCTCCACTAATGTACGGAGGAACCCCATTTGGGTATTTGCTTTCATCTATTTCTGCAACTGAAACGGGTATAACCAGAAGGTTCTTCTCCTTGTCAAATAGGAACGCTTTATGGTCCCTTAAAACTGGTGAATCCGTTCCTCTGTTGCCTATTTCGTATTTTGCTAGTTCCTTCGGTTCAGTAATGTCTGTAACATCAAAAAGTGATATTTTCACTCCCTGATACCAAGAGAAGTCTCCCGCCTCTGCTGAAATTGTTTCTTTGCCTACGCCTATCACGTGATTTTCGTCATAGAGATGCAAATAGTCAGAATAACCTGTTATCTTCAGTTCACCAAGTATCTCCGGACTGTATGGGTCTGAAAGGTTAATCACGAAGAATGGATCAATCTTTTCGAAGGTCACAAGGTAGCATGTGTTTCCCATGAAGCGTGCTGAATGAATAGTTTCTCCCGGAGCAATGTTTTCCAGTTTGCCAACTATTTCTAAGTCCATATTTAGGACGTAGACATTGTTTTGCCTAGGAAGTTTCCACGCTGATTCTTCAGGTGAACTTGTTATCGGTGATGTTGTTGCTATTCTGAAGTAGCCTTCATGCTCATCCATGGAAAACTGGTTTAAGACCGTTCCAGGAACTTCGCCGTCAGCACCATAGGAGATTTCGCCATTTTCAATGTGAATTCTATGTAGAATAGTTTTGTCTCTGTAGCCTATAGCCAAGTAGATGTTTTCTAGTGAGACGTACATGTTTGTTGTCCATCCTGACAATATTGTTTCATCAGTTGGCTCTTGTCCGTCTTCCTGCACGTTCACAGCCACTATCGTTGTGAATATGTATCCGTAGTCAGCTATGTCGGAGTAGTAGATTTCAGTTGCGGGTATAACTTTGTATTCGCTTTCGGAATAGATTTCTGGAAGGGCTACTTCGCCTTCAACAAGCGAAGCTGACTTCCTAACGACAACATACACGTAGTCGCCTATCATCCTAGAGGTAAAATAGCAACCGTCAACAGCTATTTCTCCTTTGGATATTGGGTTTTCTCTGTCTGATATATCATATGTGTTAATGAAAGTCTTGATTTCGCTCAATGAACCAGATTCATAGAACACAATAAGTCTTTCTTCGTTTATGAATATTTCCTTCAATGTTCCATTCACTGCTATTTTTGACAGGACAGCGGCTTCTTCTGCAGGATAAGCCTTCACAATAACCACTTTTTGACCAGAGATTACGTAGATGTACTCTCCATCGGTTTTGACGATGTCTGCTTCATCTACACCTTCCACTTGTACATTGGTTTTAGAATAGTCATTAAGGCCCCCCCACATCGCTTTAAGCTCGGCTGAACCATATGATTCAACGCTTAGAAATCGAAATGGTTCGAAGCTGTATTCTCTACATTGTAGGAATTCTTTAAGCTCTTCATATGACTTGAACCTATTCAAGGTAGCCGCGCAATATTCAACATCGGTGTATAATATTACAATTGCGCTAACAGTGATAAGCAACGTTAAGATTACAACTTTTACACCTTTCATTTTAATCTCCTTTTCAGGTTTGACATATATAAGAAATTGAGTTGCCAGTCTTAATGCTATGTTTTAGAACACCATTGTACTAAAACTAGTACAGGACAATTTAATGCGGAATTCTAAACTTAAACAACACATACGCAACCAATGCAGCCACAAAACTGATGGCTAAAACCTCGATATCGACAACTGAATATTTTGGTGCGTCTAAATTATAGACTCTTCCTTCAAGGCTTTTCATGCGTTCAGGAAGAGAAAGAAGTCTTCCGTAACTGATTTCAGCTTTAAATCCTGCAACCGTAAACAATGGACCCAGCGTTAGTAATAGTCCCAGAGCCACGGCGACTGCAGAGTAAAGCAGAATTTTCTTCAAAGCGTTTGCCTCTGTGGAAAGTAATGGAAGTGGTGTCTTTTAATTCTACATTTTAGAACAGAATGTTGAAGTTTCAAAATGGCTTCGCCCTCCATAATCTGATAGTTTCAAGCCAAAAAATAATGGATGCAATTAAGCCAAAAACTACAGCATAAAAGCTGGGAGCTACCCCAAACAAAGCGTACAAGGTCAAATAAGCTGTTAGCATTGTGGAAAACAAAACTGAGTAGAATAGGTATCGGGGTACGAGAAAACGGCCCATGCGTGTGAAGAACCGTAGAATTCCAACTTTTACTTCTTCTTCAAGCACATATTCTCCCGTCATCTTTTTCCGAACAAGCCTTAAATCCTCTAATTTTCCGAGATGGTGCACTGCAATGCTTGGACTGGAAAAGCCTAGAGCACGCTGAACTTGACGGATGCCTACGGTGTGTGTGGGCTGCTGTAGTAGGTACCAATAGACTAGGAGAGTTTTCCCTTTTAACGCAGATTCCAAAACAACCAAATCAAAATCATGTGGGGTTTTCGACATGAAGTATCGCCAGACATCTTTATTGAAGCGACCGTTTAAAAGCCTAATCACAAATTGCCGTCCGAGTAACTCTGAGATTTCATCCGTATGTCAAGCTAATGCCTTATCATCATCCGGCGAAAAATCAATAGCAAATCCAGGAATAAAAATGTTCTCTGTCGTGAAAATGTGTGAAGTGTACGGTTGGACAATTCGAGAAACAGGCAAGCCTGACAAAGAAGCCCAATTCACCATAACCATGCCTAAAATGAGTGAAAACGAGAGAATAAACTATCAACTTTCCCAAAACAGGTAAATTCTCGTTTGCGCCAGAAAGTTTATCCTCTTCAACATTCCAGCTAAACCGTTTTCATCAAGCCTAAGCCTAAACACAACTATACTCAATAAATGTGGAAAAAATATCCATTCTGAACGATTAACTACATGTTAAGACCTGATTATTTCAAGTTCGTTCATCAATTTTTTCCTAAGTTTCAGCGTTATCTTTCTCCACTCTTTTTTGAGTTTTACAGCCCTTTTCAGAAGCAGAGTCTTTTTCAAGGACTGATTGAGATAATACCTCCTATCGTTTTCACCTACCCCCTCCCCCTACGTTTTTTGCATTAGCTTTCAAGGTGTAGTGTAGTTTAAACACCATTACAACCCGTGATGCATCAAAAAGAAATACTGAAACATAGTCCTAATAGACTCCAAGGCTTTCAGAACACAATAAAAAAGGAAAATTGCGGGAGATTTATCCAGAGTCTATATTTTCAATTCATAAGTTAGTTAAATACCCACAGCCTATTTCTCTGCATGAAGATTGGAGGAAAATCCGTTGAAGCAAAACTTGACACTTAAGCAGAGAAAAGAATTGGAAGCAAAAATGGCTAAGGTTTTCAAAGGAAAAATTAATGTGCTTTCGACAGATTTGCAAAAAATATTGTTAGATGACATGGTCACGGCTTTCCAAAATAGAATAAAGGTGTTAACTCGAGTACAAGGAAAAAGAAGCTATTAATGTAGACTAAATAGGAAAAAGACGTAGTTTGAATACATAAAAGCTTTATAGAGAGAGGTGAAAAATATGCCCAAGAGGTTTGGCTGATGAGAAGGTCCAAACTTGAAATGTATATAGACATCCTTAAAGTATTGGCCCACCGCGGTCCATTAAAGCTAACCCACATAATGTATAAAGCTAACGTAAACTGCAGTGTGCTTAAGCAATACTTAGACTTTCTAATAAAACAAAACCTAGTCGAAGAAAGAAACGTTGGAAAACGAAGAGTTGTCTACGCAATAACCCAAAGAGGCATAACGGTACTCAAACACTTCAGAGAACTAAAGCAAGTACTGCCAATAATAGAGGAAGCTAGAAACAGAATTCCAATACCATACTAATCATCTTTTACTTTTTTGAACAAACAATCTTTCATATCTCGTAATATTTTTGACATTGAAACACGCCTTTTATTCTAAAAACCTATTCTACTTTTAATGATAGCAATGTTTGAGCAAATGGCAGTGTTTGCAGCGGGGTCTGTCGCAGCCTTATTCATCTTCATGATAATAGTCATAATGCTTTTAGGCGTTTTTTGGGCTAAAACCGCTGTTCACCATATGTAGCCAGTTTTTAATAAGTTAACATTTGTTTTATGAATCCTTACATCTGTTTCGTAAGACTTAATAAATGCCGCTTTCTTTACAATACTGTACACACGTAAAACACGATGGGAGCGAGAGTGACCAAACAAGAAGTTCTAAGGAAAAAATCCGTGCAAATACTGGAAAAAATCAGGGAAAGCCTTGAAAAATTAAATGAAAGAATGGAGATCATGATTGAACTGCAGAAACATGGCAGAAGGGATGTTCAACCACTTCCAGAAGCACCCCTAGATGTTATGACATTGCTTTCCATGCCTGACCATCTAAGAAAAACAGCCATGACCGTATGTAGACTCGGCCGCGCCACAGCAGATGAGGTTGCCCAACAAACGCGTAGAGCTAGGGCTGTGGAAAGCGCCTACTTAAACCAGCTTGTGATTATGGGACATTTGAAAAAGGAGAGGAAGGGAAGAAAAGCCTACTTCTATGTGGAAAAGGAAGATCAAGGGTGATGGTTTTGAGCAGAATAATAGCCGTGCATTCATATAAGGGCGGAACGGGAAAAACTCTCCTCTCAGTAAACTTGGCTGCAACTTTTGTTAAACACGGCAAAAAAGTTTGTTTGTTAGACCTTGACTTTCGAGCCCCAAGCCTTTCTACAATTTTTAAAATTGAGAAAGCAGAGCACTGGTTTAATGATTATTTAAATGGGACATGTGAAATCGATAAAGCGTTGATAGATTTAAGCGACGGAATTAACAATGACGGAAAACTTTTTGTCGGACTGGCCAACCCTGCAACAGAGGCAATCAGAGATATGTCTGCAAAGGATAGAAAATGGGAGATGCGGGCTTTAGGAAGACTTTTAGCTCTTAGAAATTCCCTTCTAAACGATAAAGGTTTTGACTATCTAATTTTCGACACAAGTCCAGGACTACAATACTCGTCCATAAACGCCATAGTAAGCGCAGATTTAGTAATCGTAGCAACAACCTTTGACACGTCGGACGTTGATGGAACAAGACGTATGTTACGGGAACTTTATGACTTGTTCGAGAAAAAGACCGAGATAGTTTTGAACAAAGTTTTGTATGATGTTTCTTCAAAATTCGGAAAAGAAGAAGTGCAAGCCAAAATTAAGGACGTGTATCAAGTTCCCCTTTTGGGAATAATACCCTGTTTCTGTGATGTTTCAAAGGCAGAAGGAAACATAATTTTCGCTCAAGAAAGGCTGGAGCATCCCTTCACAAAAATTTTGGACGAAATGGCACATAAAATAGACAATAACAAGGCATAAGTCTCTATCCTGCGGCTATGCTGTTTATCAACTTATAGATTCTGCAGTTTTTACATTTTTCATAGGCTTTTTCGTCACATTCCTTACATATTATACGGTTTAATTCCTTAATTTCAGTGTTCATTTTGCTTCCTTCCTCTCATCGAGTAATTTGCTAGCTTCGCATAATATACTGTATTCCGCTTTCGTAATATTTCGTGCATTACAAAAACTTATAGAACAGCAAAAATATTCTAAATAGTTCACCGGAAAACACGGAGTCCTCGATTATTGGATAAATCAGCAATTATCCTTGCGGGCGGCTTTTCGAGCAGATTTGGACAAGATAAAGGATTACTTCCCTTAGCAAATAAGCCTCTCATAGAACATGTTTTAGACATTATCAACAATATCGTTGACGAAAAGATAGTGGTTGTTAGTTCAAAGGTTCAAGCTGAAAAATTTGCGGAAGTTGTGGGTTCAGACGTAAACGTTCTTGTTGATGCAAGTGATGTGCAAAGTCCACTTGTAGGTGCATTAACCGGTTTCGAAGAAACACGTGGAGAATATGCACTTCTTCTTCCATGCGACACTCCTCTGGTTTCTAAGGATGTTCTTTTGCTCCTATTTGAACTATGCATAAATAAAACTGCGGTTATTCCACGCTGGCCAAACGGTTACATAGAGCCCTTACAGGCGGTTTATTGCACAAAGCCAGCGTTAGAGGCTGCTAAAAATGCCTTAAGTGAAGGAAAACTGGACATACGTTCCATGGTGGAAAAGCTGCGAGGTATACGTTACGTTTCTACGCTTGTTCTTCAACAATTAGACCCGACGCTTAGAACTTTCTTCAATGTTAATACTCCTTTAGATTTGAAGAAAGCAGAATTCACGCTCAGAAACATGAAAAAGTAAGATTTTGGCAAGATGTGTTGGAGTTCATTTTCCACAAAGCTTTACGTATTTTTCGGTTTCTGAAAACAGCTTCCGTATGTCAGCTTCAGAGTGTGCGGTGCTTAAGGCACCCATGTGTGTTGGTAAGAAGAAAACACCGTTTGTGATTAAATCTAAATGGTATTCGGCAAGTTTCTTTCTGTCCGCCCTAAAAACGGCACGCGTATTCTTCACTTCCTCTCCTGTAAAATGCGTGCTAAATAATGAGCCTACCCCGGTAACCTGCACATCAACTCCAGTTACCTCGAATGTTTCCTTTATTTGTTCTCTAATTTTTTCTCCCGTTCTATTCATTCTATTTATAAGGTGACCATCTTCCAAAAGTTTCAGCGTTGCCAAGCCAGCCGTCGTTGATATTGGGTTTGCCGAGAAGGTTCCGCCGTGAAAGGAGCAGTGTGGGCGTTCATAAATCAGAGTATTCAATCGTTCCATGACATCTCGCCGTCCGCAAAAGGCACCTATCGGAAAGCCTCCTCCCAAAATCTTCCCAAAAACCGTTATGTCTGGCATTACACCATAATATTGCTGACCACCACCGGGACCCAGTCGAAAGCCTGTAACCACTTCATCAAAAATCAGCAGAATCCCCTTCTCATCGCAAAGCTCCCTCAATCCTTTCAAAAATTCTTTTTCAGCCGGTATACAGCCACCCGCACCAAGCATAGGCTCAATTACAATAGCAGCAACTGCTTCATTCCTAACTTTTTCCCTTACTCCGTCAAGGTCATTGAATGGCGCGACAATTGTGTCTTGAAGAGCTCCATTTGTTAATCCTGCGGATTCTGGAATGTCAAAGGGGTGTTTAACTCCGACATGGAGTGCATCGTAGCCTCCATGCCATCCTCCCTCAAATTTGATGATTTTGCTTCTGCTAGTGTATGCACGTGCCAAGCGTGCGGCGTACATGTTTGCCTCTGTTCCTGAATTTGTGAAACGTATCATTTCTGCGCTTGGAACCATTTTCGCAACTTGCTCAGCTAGCTCTATTTCTAGTTCATGGGATGTTCCAAAATGGGTGCCGATTTCGAGTTGCCTCTTAACGGCTTCGACAACAGCTGGTGGGCTATGACCAAGTATGAGTGCTGTGTGTCCCAACCAGAAGTCTATGTATTCGTTTCCGTCAACATCGTAAAGTTTGCTTCCTCTCGCCCTAACGGTGTAAAAAGGGTAAGGCTCAAAATAGCGGATTGCATAAGAAACCCCTGCTGGAAGAAAATTCTTAGCACGTTCGTACAAAGTCTTAGATTTAGACGTTTTAGAAATATAATTTTCCGGCATGTAAAACCCTTCTGAACATTTTATTAGCTTCTGCTGAATTGTTTTATTACTGTTTCTACGGCTTGGTTTAAATCATTCACAACAACATCTGCACATTCACATCTCAAATTTCTCCCTTTTCTATCTAAAAGTATGGCGTTCATACCCAATCGCTTAGGCAAAAGTATATCTATTGACACATCATCTCCAATCATAATAGCTTCTTTTGGTTTAACTTTCAAAATTTCCAGAACTTTTCTATACATTTTTGGGTTTGTTTTATCGCATCCAGCTTCATAACCAGTCATAACGAAATCAAAGCATTTCCTAATTGGTTTAACTGCTTTTTTAAATTTGAAATAGGCAATTGTTGTAACTATGGCTGTCTTAAATCCATTTTCCTTTACTTTTATGACTGCTTCAGCAGCGTCTGGATATAACTGATATGGATTGCTTTCAAGAAGTTTAGCAACAGCATCTAATGTTTCTCTGTCAACCTTAACTTTAAGTCTCCAGAAAATCCGTGAGAAAAATGAGCACCAGTTTTTGTATCCATATTTGGGGTAGTCTATGAAGGAGACGAAAGCCCATGCTGCCTTCAATTGTTGTGGTGAGATTTCATAGCCTCTGTTGAAGAGATATTCTGAAATTTCCGTGTCGGTTACTGGGTTCTCTACATAAGCTAGTGTCCCATGCAAATCGAACAAAACCGCCTTTATTCCAGCCAAGCAACCTCACCCTGTAACCACAAGCTTGTTTAAGCTTTCTTTTATTTTTATAGAAAAGCTTTTAAGCAATTAGCAAAAAGCCATTTTTTTAGGCATTCTTATGTATAATCTCGGAGATTATTAAATGAATATTGAAAGAGAATTGATCATCTCTATTCTAAAACTCACTAAAAATGGGTCTATTTCATCTGTAGTGGTAAGCAAAGACGCAAAAATTCCATCACAGATTGCTGATAATTTGCTTGAAAAGCTTCAAAAAGGTGGACTGATTTATTTGCGGAAAAATTTTGTAGAGGCAGATAGTCTGAAACGCCTTAAATTGGTTGTTCGCGCCATACAGCTGGGCGCCGACATTGAACGTGTAAGCAGTTTTCTTCAATGGAAAGAGTTTGAAAACATAGCTGCTGTCGCTTTTGAGCGGAACGGCTACAGTGTTAATAAAAATTTTAGGTTTAAACATGCTGGACGAAGATGGGAAATAGACGTTATCGGATGCAAAAAACCAATAGCAATATGCGTGGATTGCAAACATTGGCACCACGGGATGTATCCATCTGCATTAAAGAAAATCGTTGAGGAACAGGTGGAAAGAACATTTGCTCTGGCTGAATCCTTGCCAGAACTCATCGGCAGAATTGGATGTGCTTCATGGGATAGGATTAAACTTGTTCCAGCAGTTTTATCGCTTGTCACGGGCAGATTCAAATTTTATGACGATGTGCCCATTGTTCCGGTGCTTCAACTGCAGGACTTCTTAAGTCAACTGCCAGCCTACGCGGACTCGCTAAAACATTTTTCAAAACGCTTAGCCAACTAGTTCAACAGCTGTTCCTAACGCTTGGCCTGGCACGCCTTTTCTGAATCTCGCTCTAACCAAGCCCTTTTTGCCGTGCAAAGCCACAATTTTTCCAACTATCTTATTTTCTCCGAATTTCCAAGCTACTTTTCGTCCAACGAGTCTGCTTGCTTCGGAAACAGAGTTTACATGTGTGAGCTGGATTATGCATTCCTTAGGTCTCTGAGTTTTCGGACCTACTCGATGGTTAACTATTATTCCTTGGATTGGCTGAGTCATAGGTTTTCACTTATGGCAATGCCTGTTCAAAATATAGCAAGAAATTTTAAATCTGTTTCGCTCCACCCTTTCTAGCTTTAAGCCATAATTTCTAGAATCGGTTTCTCTGCAAATTTTACGGCGGGGTATAGGCTGAAAATAAACGTTGCAACCAAAGCGATTAGCAACCATCCAGCTATCTCGATAACGGTGTAACTTGTAACCAGGGGCTCCGGAACCAAAATTAACAATGTAAGAATTATGCCTATGGCGATTCCAGCAGCATAGCTTGAGAGCAAAACTATGAAGCTCTGTCCTGAAACAATCTTCACAACAGTTCTGGGATTGGCTCCTATAGCCCTTAAAACACCGAATTCTTGACGCTGCTCTGTTATAGTGAGCATCACATAGCCTATTAAACATAAAGACGTTGCTACTAAAGAGAATAACGGTAAAAACATTATTGTAGACCAGATATAGCCGAGAAAGCTAAGGTTTTTGTCTAATATTTCATTAAGCTCAAAAACCTCAAACTCCAAGTGTATATTTTCAATTTCCATTTGCATATGGTTTAAGACATCTGCGCGATTAACTGAAGCGTCAATCTTAACCATAACGATGTTTGGTCCTGATATGCCAGTGATGTTCTGCAGAGTTTTCAAAGGCACATAAGTGACATTCCCGTTATTAACCGGATCCAAACAGACGCCAATCACATCGAAGATTCTATCAAACAATTTTATACTCTGATTTAAGGGCATAGAAAACATTTTCTGAGCTAAAGAATCTCCTATCACAGCTTCTTGAACTTGACCTCCTTTTAGAAATTCACCATCCAAGAACCATTCACTCAACACTTTTTCGTGTTCAACACCAACGATTAGAGATTCTCCTTCGCGATCATCACCAACAGGTATTGTAGCTGCTGTTTCCGGGTCAATTACATAACCTTGGACCTCTTTAACATGCGTTTTTAGAACTAGACGCTGGTCAATGCCTATGATTCCTGAGATTGAACTTAACTCGTTGAGCAGGTTCTCCAATATTAAGCATCTTGTATCTGTGTAATTAAATTGTGACTCTTCTTTTGCTTCGTAAAATTTTGATAGTAATAGCTTGTATTGGTCGCACATGTCTTTATGAGCTATCAAAACTATGTCCCTGCCTACGGCTTTTTCAATCCAGCTTTTGGTGGTTTGGTCAGCGATTATTCCTCCTGCAACAGCTACTGTTACTAATATGAAAACAGCGGTTAAACATAAAACAATTCGAACTGTTGCTGATTTACGGCGGAACAAGCTTCTCAAAGCTATCTTAAATGTGAAGCCTGATTTTGAAATAACCTTAAATCCGGGCTCTTTGCTTAATCCAAAGTAATATGTTGGTGAAATTGCCTTAGCCGGCTCAACTTTAGCCGTGTCAAGAATTGGCTTTGCCCCAAAGATTAACGCGAGAGCAAAGAACAGCACAAATACTAGAAGAATAAACCAAAAATTAATTGGTTTTTGCAAAATTTGGAAACCAAGACTGTTGAGCAAGCTGGTTGAGGCAAAATCTGCCAGTATTCCCAGAACCACGCCGAGAAAACAGCCAATGAATGTGACTATTAAAAGTTCAGTCATAAAGTAGCCGAAAATCAAGTCGTTTGGGCATCCCGCCGCCTTCATTAACCCAATATCCCTAATCCGCTGAGACATCATCACAAAAACCATGAAAGAGATAATCACGGCTCCAACAACAAAAATCAAAACCCAAATGAATATCATGAAGCGTGAAAAAACCATTGAAAAACCAGCTGTGAGCTTACCTTCAACCATTAATGAAATTTCAAAGCCTATTTTCTCCCCGAAAAGAAGAAGAAAAAGCGTTGACGCAACGCATAATGTTAGGCTGATAACAACTAAGCTTGTCTGAGGTTTTCTTCGTAACAAATCGTTTACTGGAAAAGATGTTTCACTCATCGAGACTCACCAGCTTTCCATCTTCCAAGTACAATTTCTGGTCTGCTAACTGAATTATTCGTTCATCATGTGTTGCAACAATGATGGTTTTTCCGTCATCTTTCAGTTTTTGGAGTATTTGAACAATTTTTAGACTTGTTCTTGCATCTAAATTTCCAGTTGGTTCATCAACGAGAAGTAATGGCGGGTTGTTCGCTAGTGCCCGAGCAAAGGCTACGCGTTGTTGTTCACCTCCGCTTAGTTGAGATGGAAAGTGGTCTGCTCTATGCTTTAAGCCCACAATTACCAATAACTCTTCAATCCGTTTCTTTACGTGATTCTCTGGTTTTCGAGCCCATTCCATTGGAAAAGCAACGTTTTCGGCAACAGTCAAAGTGGACACGAGATTATATGATTGGAAAACAAAGCCAATCGTATGGCACCGGAAATTCGCTAAAAAATCCTCATCTTTAACATTTAAATCATTTCCAAAAACAACAATCTTTCCACTTGTGGGTTTATCGATGCCGCCAATAATGTTTAAGAGTGTTGTCTTTCCAGAACCAGAAGGCCCACTTATAACAGTAAATTCGCCTTTTCCAACTTTAAAGTTCACATTTTTTAAAGCTTCAATTGCTATGTCGCCTATTTGATAAGTTTTGCATAGAAGCGACGCCAAAACCGCAGTTTTTTCGGTT
>Ga0224501_10001222_pt1 | contig 19878 bp, 10 predicted proteins | sample SF_Oct11_sed_USG_4_FD_169105 | JGI IMG/M metagenome (GOLD analysis project Ga0224501, IMG submission 169105) | Sediment microbial communities from San Francisco Bay, California, United States - SF_Oct11_sed_USGS_8_1 | ecosystem: Environmental > Aquatic > Marine > Sediment | place: USA...
ACGTTGGCACTATCTGAACGCTGTTCCCCTACAGCTAATCTATGAACGATGGATTAGGCCCTATGAATCCATGTGGGCAAGATCGTTGATAGGACTTGCACGTTGTATCGAAGAGGAAAAACCAATGCCAGACAAATGTCAGTTGCAGTCTGTTCGGGTGGAACAAGAAATTGTCATCGCATCGTCCCCAGCCCAAGTCTTTCGCGCGATGGTCGATGAAACCGCCTCATGGTGGGGGATGCCCTATTTGCGCAACCCAGAATCCAGTAGCTTGGTGATTGAGCCACGTCTTGGTGGGCTTATGTACGAGTCTTGGGGCAATGAAAACGAGGGGGCCGAGTGTGCAAGGGTCACAACTTATAAAGAAAATGAAGTGCTCGAACTCAATGGTCGGTTTGGTCTTGATGGAGCGGTACTAAGTGTTGCGCGTTTTGAACTAAAGGCCAAAGGGGATCAAACCATATTGTCTTTATCTCATCATATTATTGGTGAGCTGGATAGCCAAACAAAAGAAATGTACAGCTTTGGTTGGAACGATCTCGTTGGAACTCGACTAAAAGCGTTTGTTGAAAAAGGTGAGTGCTTTGGTATTGGACATCCGCCACCGCCGGGACTCATGCCGCCAGGCAACAGATAAAACCAATTTTCTTTATTTAGAAAAAACGCGTAAAAATCGGACTAATAACATAGTAGAGAGGATAAAGTAATGAATAGACCTACCCATTTCGAAATCACATCTGATGACCCAAGCAGTGCAGTCGAGTTTTATAGTAAGGCCTTAGGTTGGAAAATAAGTAAGTGGGATGGTCCGGTTGAATATTGGCTCGTGAGCACGGGGGAAGAAGGATCGCGCGGGATAAACGGTGCCATTGTTGATCGAACCAATATGCAACAGCCAGTAGTCAATACCATTGAGGTGGCCTCATTGGATGAGACCATTTCCAGTATCGAATCCTGTGGCGGTGCCAAGGTTGCCGGGCCGATGGAAATACCAGGTGTAGGCAGTCATGCCTATTGTATCGATCCACAGGGTACACTTTTTGGAATTTTACAGCCCCTTGTAATTAAGTAAATGTGCGAAAGAATAAGTAGTATCAATACTCAAAGGATGGCGCTTATTCTTTCAGCTATTGTTTTAGCGCCTAGCCACCGAATTGAGGGCCGTAGCTGTCGTTGAGCAGGTTGAAATTGTCTTTAAGGGGAGGGGAGACCTTTCAGGTAGTTATTTTAAATTTCTATTGATCTTAGACAGTTATACGCATTCCGTTATGCTGCAACTCTAATCCTGATCTTTAGAATCATCGATAGAACCCAGCGACATTTTTTTCGCTACTTCGGTAAGCAATGTCTCAATTTGACTGGTTAACTTCTCGATTTCATGAGCAACGACACGTATCTCTTTTCCGTCATCTCCCAATCTGGAGGCCACAATATTGGTATTGATAGAAATGAGATTAGTTTTTCGCGCTACATTGGCTATGGAACGCAATAGGGTGCTGACTTCCCTTTGTTTGTGATCGATACTTGCTTGTATCTTTTGTGACTCAGCCTTTGAAGCTGATTCGAACGTGGCGGTAATTTCATTAAGAAGATCCAAAAAAGGTGAGCTGGCCTCTGTGAGTAGATAGAGAAGAATTTCTTCGCTAACAGTGTGATTGTCAACGAGATTTTGGTATATTTTTTCTGCTCTGGAGATGAATGCTTTTATACGTTTGTTCGCCGCTTTCTCGGGCCCCATGAAAAGTTGGTGCAATTCGTCAGTATATAAACCAGGAAAATTTTCTACCGCATCCCCGTCAGTGAGCTGTTTATGGCTCTTTTTGAAAAGCGTAATGGATTCACCAAGTTGTTTTAAGGTATCGCGGGACTCAGTCTGTATATAATTTAGAATCAGAAAAGCAATACGCTGTGATAGCATTCTTTGTCTGCCACTGATATTAATGAGTTGCCCGAGGATTTCTTGTGAGACAACTTTGTGTTGATTAGGTGGAGCCATATTTATGTCAAAATATCTACTCGTGATGCGAGCGGGGATCGACTTGGATTTCACAACTGTTTCGTAGTCGAAGTTAAACTGAACCTACGGGCGACTTATCTCAATTGACATTCCCCAATCACCCACTTTCTATGTCGACCTCTTGGAGTAAATCATTGAATCTGGTGGCGTGACAGGTGACAAAGATAAAAAATACTTGATAGGATTATCTATACTTATTCTCAATCTCAATTTTCAGGGATATTTGCACATTCTTGCAGAAATAGTAGTGCATTTGTGAGTTCATTCTCGAAACAAAAAGGGAAGTAATTGGAATTTGAAACGCTAACAACTACGAGGTCGATTAAACAAATACATTACTATCTCTCCAACCATGAGTACACCATTACCAATAAACTGTAATTATGACTGCAATCCAAAGGTGCTAGACCTGGCTGCGGGACTGAGTGCATCAGTAGGTTCTGCTTTTTTTAGCAATTATGTGAAGTATTTGGCAAGAATATTTGAGGCCGATTTTGTGCTCGTAACGGAGCTTCTAACAAGCCAATTGGGACTAGGTGTCGCCAAGACTCTGGGATTTTGGGCGCAGAATAACGCAGCAGACAATTTTCAGTATACAATTGAGGGCACTCCCTGCGAGTGCGTATATCACTCAGGTGAAACTTTTATTGCAGATAAGCTCCAAGAAAAATTTCCGAATGATAAAGATTTGGTTCAAATGGGTGTTACTAGCTACTATGGAATGCCTCTTTTGAATGATAAAGAAGAAGCGATTGGTCATGTATGCCTGCTAAGCAAGAAGCAAATAGAAGTTTCGGAAATGTATCGCTCCTATTTGAAAATATTCGCCTCCCGCGCTTCAGCCGAATTACAAAGAATTAAGGCAGAACGTCAGTTACTTGACCACAGAAACAATCTACAAGGACTAGTCGCTGAAAGAACCCGGGAATTGGAGCTTGCACTCAAAGAGGCAAAACGAGCTAATCAAGTGAAAACTGACTTTTTGTCACGTATGAGTCATGAGCTTCGTACGCCACTAAATGCAGTGGTTGGGTTTTCGGAGTTGTTGTTAGACTCGACAGAGGAAAGTTTAAAAGAAGAAGAATTTTCAGCCCTAAAAGATATACACAACGCTGGAATTTTCCTTAGCAGTCTGGTTGATGATCTTTTGGATTATACTTTGCTATGTGAGCACAGACTGAAAGTGGTTCTTCAACCGTTAGATGTATCGCAAGTGATTGTAGATTCTTGCTCTTTGATCTCCGGTCTGGCAAAAGATAAAAAGATATCAATAAATGTAACCAATAGAACGGGTGGTCAGTGCAAGGCACTAGCCGATGACATTCGCTTAAAACAATGTATTGTAAATATGCTTTCAAATGCAATTAAGTTTAGCAAGGAAGGACAGCATATTGATATAGAATTGGAGACCAGGCTAAATAGCGTGAATATATCCGTAGTTGATCATGGTTGTGGAATAAGCGATGTGAATCTAGGAAAGATATTTAATGAATTTGAAAGGCTAGATTCTAGTGAGAAGTGTATTTCTGGCACCGGCATCGGCTTATCTCTTACCAAACAACTGGTCGAATTTATGAATGGTTCCATCGGAGTGGAAAGTATTTTGGGTATCGGCTCTGTTTTCTGGATAGAATTACCAACGGTGCGCTAATCCTTGAGAGCAATTGTTAGGGTAGTACAAACGTAAATGGAATGCCGGACAGAAAAGCAAGCATCCATTTCCTGGGCTACCGAGTTGTTTTCAATTTTGAAATTCCTTTATTCTAGTTACGCTATTGCATGGAGATATTGCCTACTTCCACTTGCGGCACATCTTTGACTCGGTGAGAACTCGGAATGGTTGCAGCGAGTTCCGACTCTCGAAAGCCTAGCAGCGATTCCATCGAGTCCCAGATGTATACGCCACGATATTGATTGGGTTGAGGCGTTTTACATAGTATTTTTAAATGAGCCCAGGCATTGACGACCGCTGAAAAGCATGTAACGATATGATTATATAAAAAATATTTTAAAGGTCTTGCAGAGAGAGGGTAAAGCAAACCAGAGTAGGTGCGACGTAGGCTGTCCATCTATTGAATTCGGTTCTCAGACGACCCTTGTGCCCAAGCCCTGCGGTTTGGAAAAATTAAGAAACGAGTAAAAGTTCGGATGAAATCCGTTAAGTGAAATCGTGAGCCAATCCAGCACAATAGAATATCAAAAACGCATTGATCGGGCCTTGTCTTATATTCGTGATAATCTTGATAAACCGATTTCGCTTAGTGAAGTGGCCAAGGCGGTCTGTTTCAGCGAATTTCACTTCCATCGACTCTTCTCTGCCATCATGCATGAAACAGTAGGGGAGTATATAACGCGTAAAAAACTGGAGCAGGCGGCCGTGAAACTGGCCTATGGCTCATCCAGCACCGTTTCAGGTCTTGCGGACGAATATGGCTATGCGTCCGTCTCCAGTTTCTCCAAAGCCTTTAAACAGTGGTTTGGTTGCAGACCCAGTGAGATACATAAGATCAAACAACGACTCGACTCCGGGGACGGGAAGTTACAATCCAAGTATGAAAAATCTTTAGATGCCCGGCAACTCTTTGCTGAGGAGGATAGTTCCGAATCCAGGTTTTTGTCGCTCGATAAGAAAATCGAATTAAAATCAATAGAAGCTTTCGATGCAGTCTATTTAACAAGTCCTGGAGGTTATGAGGTTCAAAGTATTCGAGACACCTGGATTAAGATCAATAAAATTTTCGACGAAGCCGGTGTCGACTGGAATCAGTGTGAACGATATTCTTTAAGTCATGAGCATCCTGGTCTTGCGCCGCCCGAACGCTGCCGATACGATGCACTTGTTTGTCTTCCCAGCACGGCGCAAGCGCAGACCAGTCTTCCACGAACGACTATCCCCTCTGGCCTATACGCCGTATATCCGGTTGAAGGACCAGAAGAGTCCTTACTTTCACAGTATCTGGATTTTTACACCCATTGGATGCCACGCAGCGGTTATGAGCCGGACAATTATCCTGTTCTGGAACGGCTCTTACCTGGCTGCGAAGTAGGCCATATCTATGTGGAATTGTGGGCTAAAGTGAATCCTTTGGCAGACAAGTTCTGAATTAGCAAGATAGGACCAATCAATTCGCAAGCTGGGACTACTTCCTTCTCATCACACTCCTCGATAATACCTATACCAATTGATAAATCTTGGAGGGGATCATGAAGAAGAGCGAATATCAGCAGTATGATGGATTGGGCCTGGCCGAGTTGGTCCATAAAAAAGAAGTGACAGCAATTGAGTTGATGCTGATAGCTTTGGAACTGGTAGAAGAAAGCAAAGGCTTCATTAATGCGACGGCAGACATCAATGCGCAACTAGCCTTGGAGAAGGCTGGGCATCCAAAAGTAGGGCTGTTTTCTGGAGTGCCTTTTTTAGTAAAAGAGATTTTGGCCTATCCGGGACTAAAGAATGCGATGGGGTCGAGACTGTTCGCCCAACATCTGCCGCAAGAGCGCTCGCCCTACACAGACAGAATTGACAGTGCGGGTCTCGTCACTTTTGCTAATACGACTAGCTCAGAGTTTGGTTTGCTGGGAAGTACAGAAACACTACTGCATGGCATAACACGAAATCCGCTGGATCCGGACTATTCTGCGGCGGGCTCATCAGGGGGTAGTGCTGCCGCGGTAGCAGCAGGTATTGTTCCCATGGCTCACGCCAGTGATGGGGGAGGCTCCATACGCATACCGGCTTCTGTGTGCGGGCTTTTCGGTTTTATGCCCAGTGCAGGCCGCTGTGTTCCCGCAATGGAAAACGGTGGACCTTTCGCGAATCTAGTCATAGAGCATTGCATTAGCAAATCAGTGCGTGATAGTGCGGCATTTCTGGCAGTAACTCAGGATCACTCCACGTTTTCTCCCTTAGATTGCATCTCTGGACCGAGTCCAAAAAGACTTCGTGTTGCTGTTTATAGTGATACTTTGATGGCTAACACACCGGACACAAGTGTAGTGGAAGCATTAATACAAACCCGTCAATTGGTTGAAGACTTAGGCCATGAAGTGATTGAAACACGGGGACCGGACATAGACGGTAAAGCCATTTCGCTTGCCTTTTTCACATTGGCTGGGTTTTCGATGGACCAGGTTTGTCAAATGATGGAACCCCTGATACAGCGACCAATAGATGACACTCTCGTGGAGCCTTTCACCCATGAACTCATTCGATGGTTTCGTACACTGGATGCACAGGCTGTTGCCGTTGCTTTGGAGACCGTAAAGACCTCCGCACAAGGCATGCTTGAGTTTGCCAGCCAATATGATGTGCTCTTATGCCCGACCCTGGCGATCGAACCACCCAAGCTGGGTTATTTGTCTCCCAGCTTGAATAGAGAGGTGTTGATAGAGAGAACGGAACGATTCGCTGCCTACACCCCGATACACAATATCAGTGGTATGTGTGCGATGTCAGTGCCTCTGAGCAAGTCTCGTAAGGGCTTACCTATTGGTAGTCACTTTGCGGCAATGCCTGGCGATGAAGCCAAGTTGTTTAGTTTGGCCTATGAACTGGAGGAAGCATCTCCGTGGAGAATGGGATAAATACTTAATGTAAGCCAAGGGTGATTTTCTTTTTCAGGGTGGTAGTAGTTTTATCAGAAGTTTCTGAATAGAAAAATGCTCTAACTAAAAAGTAATAGCGTATATACTTGGTCTATGTCTAATGCTTAATTAGCACAACAGTGGAGTAAACAAGTATGTTACGACTAGTTCTGACGTTCTTCATCATTTTTCCCGTTATTTCAGTTACCAATGCGGCCACAGTAAAAATTATGCCCTTAGGTAGCCATGATGGGGAATTCTGTGCCCGCGACCGGGCCTTGATTCTGGAAGATCCGGATGGTTCGAGGCTGCTTTATGATGCGGGTCAAACTGTAGCAGGCGCGGGCGATCCGCGCTTGGGAAAAATTGACGCGATACTCGTCAGCCATATGCATGGTGATCACGTTGGGAGTCAACACATTAAATCGGTGAATCAAGGGACCTGTGCGAAACCGAATACGGAAATAGATGCGCTGCCTAATACGCTTACTGTCGATATTGCGATAGCCAAAAAGGCTAAAATTATCACTGGCAGTGAAATGCCTAAATTTTTTGCCAATAAACTTAAGAAACTGGGTGGAGATCCAAAGGACTCACAACTCGTTCGTTTCGGTGCATCGATCAAGCTGGGTGGAGTCACGATTACCACTGTACCCGCAACGCACTCGAATGGTATCGCTGGCGGAATGATAGGCGGTAACTTGGGTGGCCTGTTGGAGGAGGCCGGTCTTACCGCTTATGCGGGACCACCGACGGGTTATGTTTTAACATTTTCCAATGGTCTAGTCGTCTATCTATCCGGTGATACGGGTATTACTGCGGAACAGGAAACTGTGGTGGCCAAGCACTATAAAGCAAAATTGGTGGTGATGAATATTGGTGATACCTATACCAATGGACCGAGTGAGGCCGCTTTTGTTCTGAATGAACTGATTAAACCCATCAGCGTGATCCCATCACATGCCAATGAAGCGGCGACACAGAATGGAAAAGTGGCAGAAAATACACGCACAGCTGCCTTTATTGAGGCATCTAGAGTTGCAGTCTATTTACCACTTAGTGGACGGACTATGGAATTTGATGCAGGCGGAAGGTGTGTAAAGGGATGCTAGAACTTGTTTCCATGTTTTTACATTTTACTTGTATGGATTTAAATGAATGAGGAAAAACCATATCTTAACTATACCATTATGTAACTAGTGAAATTGCATGTAGTTTTTTAATTATATTTCTTGTTTTTTGTAAAGACTATCACGATACCAACCGAAAAAGTTTCAGTATCAACCACTTTAAGATATTACTGGTGAGTCAACCTAACGGGAAGTTTGATAGTTTAAAATTTAAGAACTTTGCCATATTCGTTTTAATGAATGTGCTCATTCTTTTGGCGGGGCTAGGTGGATTTCTTGGAATCTATAAACTGTCGGATACCTTGCAGTATGTTACTGGCCCAGCCTGGGAAGCAGCAGATGGCTCCATGGAGGCGACTATTGCCATCCAGGGTGAAATCATTACTATAAACGCCATAATTCAGGAATTGGAAAAAGATGGATCAAACCTTAGTACTCTCGAAGGAGAACTGGAGAAAAAGGGTAAGTTCTTTGATCAGGCCCTTACGTCTATGATGGGTTCGGGTTTGCTAAAAAAACAAGACATAGAGCAAGTTCAAAAATACCATGAAAAACTAAAGAAAGCAAAAACTGAGCTAGTCGAAATCATTAACTCTGGAAACAAAGAAGAGGCGATTGTTAGATACAGAAAATTTACGACATTAACGAGCGAATTGCTGAGTTTTCTTGGCAAACTAGAAGAGCAGGGAGATCGTCAGGTTGAAGAGCAAATTGGTGAAGTAGAAACGATCGAAAAGGCCTCTTACTCAACATTAATAATAATCATGCTAGTAGGCACAATCATTTCAGTCTTTATGTATCTTTTTACGATAAAGCATTTTGTTACACCCATCGCCAAAACTGCTGAACAGATGCACGAGGTAGCGAGTGGGGATGGAGATCTCACTAAACGTCTAGAAGAAAGAGGAAGCAAAGAGTTAAGGGATCTGGCACACGGATTCAATTTATTTGCGAATCTCGTTCACAATATTATTAGGCAAATTACAACGGCGTCTACTGATTTAACGACCTCCTCCGAGCAGTTGCTTGATCTGGCAATGGAAACCAATGAAACTGTCCAAAGCCAAGAAAAAGAAACTCAACAAGTGGCAACTTCCCTTAATGAAATGGAGGCGACGGTAACTGAAGTGGCGAAACATGCTGAGCAAGCCGCGAGTTCTACTGAAAAAGCCAGAGACGAAGCCAACCAATCTCAAATTGCGGCAAAAAAAACTACAAGCATGATACAAAACCTTGCATCAGATGTAGACCTCGCTGCGAAGACGATACTCGAACTACAAGGACAAACAGAATCAATAGGTAGAATTCTTGATGTGATCCGAGATATTGCAGAGCAGACCAATTTACTTGCTTTAAATGCAGCCATTGAAGCCGCACGGGCAGGTGAGCAGGGGAGAGGGTTTGCGGTGGTAGCTGATGAAGTACGTAACTTAGCCGGCAGAACTCAGGAAGCGACCTCAGAAATTCAAACCATGATTGAACATCTACAATCGGGTTCAAATCGAGCGGTAGAGGTTATGGAATCCGGTCGAGCACGTGCCCACGAAACCGCAGAGGAAATGGCGAGCAGCTTCGCGTCATTGACCGCGATCGTGGATTCAGTAAACAATATCGCGGATATGAATGCACAGATTGCCACTGCTGCAGAAGAACAAACCCTCGTGGCCCGAGAGGTGGCCAACAACATCAATTCCATCAATGGCGCTACTCAAAATGTGGCCAAAGGCTCTGAAATTACCGCCGACGCAACGACACATATTGCAGATCTTGCAAAAGAGCTACAGACAATTGTGGTGAAGTTTAAGGTCTGAGTATTTTACAAATACCAATCCATTACTAGGCATGTACGGTTTTTGCTGGTGAGAAGCACGGTTTCCTAATCTGGTAGTTTATACAGGAGTAGGTTATGTATGTGCGAACAGTTTATCCTTATCGATCAACTAATTCGGTCGGTTCATGGTAGACACTGTCAGCATTACTTGACTTGATTTCTACCAGCTTGCTTGGCTTGATATAGGGCATGATCTGCCTTTTTAACCAGCTCGTCGGGGTCTTTGGCATCTTCGGGAAAGGTGGCAACTCCAAGACTGATGGTTACAGGTTTCCGTTCTCCTTTTTTATCCCTCATACCAAAATCGTAGTTTTCAATCTTAAGTCGGAGTTTTTCAGCAAAAGCTGCACTTTCTGTTTTGTTCATTTCAGGAAGTAACATCACGAATTCTTCCCCGCCGTATCGGGCAGCGACATCACTTTTTCGAGACTGACTACGCAATATGCGTCCCATTTTTGTAAGAACATGGTCTCCGGCTTGGTGACCATGTGAGTCATTGAGTTTTTTAAAATAGTCCACATCTAGAAAGACGAGTGAGAAAACTCTATTGTGACGAGATGAACGTTGCAGCTCGTTTGTAAGAACTTCTTTAAAATATTTATGGTTGAATAGACCGGTTAAACCGTCTCGCACGGATTTTTCTTTGAGTTCCTTGTTCACTTGCTGTAATTCTTTATTGTATCCCTGAAGTTTTTCGATAATTACATTACTTTCAGCGCTAACACTGAGTTTATCTACGGCACTGTTAACCACTTTGGAAATCGCCTCCAGGGAGTCGAATGGCTTGATCAAATAGTCAAAAGCACCATCCCGTAATGCACCTAGGGCCGTGTCGAGCGAGGCATTGCTTGTCATGATCACGACTTGAGTAGAGGGATTGGTCTTTTTAATATGGGCGAGAAGGTCCAGACCAGAAATGCCTGCCATTCGAATATCGGTAATAACAATAGGAAAGGGGTCTTTTTGAAACAGGTTAATTGCCTGCTCACCGGACGAAGCCGTCGTTACGTTGTGCCCGTCTTCGGTAAGTACCTCTGATACTATGTCTCTTAGGCTCTCTTCGTCATCGACGACTAAAATTCTAAGATGTCTGCCCAGCATTGGTTTTCACCTCTTTTATCAGATTCGTTTGCAAAGGCTAGGCTGTGCCATCTCGCCTTTGTAGTTCTCTCATTTTTAACTTTGCTGCCCGTAATTTCTTTTCGAGCTTTGCAATTTTTTCAACACCAAGTTCCTTCTCGAGTTTATGTCTTCGTTCCGGTGCCAGTAGCCGCTCGAGTTTTCGCACTTTATCCGGTGAAAGCGTTGAGCTCTTTTTCTCGGATTTGGACGAGGCGGATTTGTTCTCTTTAAGGGAAGCACTTTCACTTCTCGTTTTGGTTTGTGCGAATTTGGATTCTGGATTTCTAAAAGCAGTAACCTTCTCGCCATACAAGGCGTTCAATTCGGAAGGTGTAGGCTGATGTCTCGATACGGGCTCCTCATAAAGGGAAACCGGTTCAGTGGGTATTGGTTTGCTGGCAGCCAGTTTTTTGTATTTGGCCAATTCAGTGGCAGATGGAATTGGTAGAGTGATAATAAACGTGGCGCCCTCATCGGGTTCACTCTCAAGACGAATTTCACCCTTATGGTCTTTTATTATACCGTACGTAACCGATAGGCCCAACCCAGTGCCTTTTCCTGCGGGTTTTGTGGTGAAAAACGGTTCAAATATATTGGCCTGAATTTCTTTAGGTATACCGGGACCATTGTCTGATACAAGAATCTCGACGGTTTGATCATTCAGTTTTCGGGAAGTCACCACGACTTCGCCAGGTGTTCCGTCCAGGGCCTGTTGTGCATTGATCATAAAATTCATGATAACCTGCTGTAGCTGGTTGGCGTTACCCAGTACCTGCGGTATGTTTTCTTCAAGATTAGACTTTATTTGCACGCCATTTATGGTTAGCTGGTGATCGACGATATCAATGGAGTGTTTAAGTACTTCATTCAGGTTGGTGGGTTCAAGCTCTGCCTTTTCTTGTCTGGCAAATTGCATCAGATTTTCAATAATATCTTTACAGCGTTTCGTTTCTTTCTCAATTCTTTCCAGATTTTTGCGCACGGGGCTATCGGGCTCAAGCTTTCGTTGAGAAAGTTGGGCATACCCTAGTATGCCTGAAAGTGGATTCTTGACTTCATGGGCGATACCCGCGCTGATTTGACCAAAGGCAGACATCTTTTCTGACTGTATCAAAGCGGCTTGTGCATGGCGTAACTCTCTATCACGGGCACTCAGCTCGTCTGCCATATGATTAAATGAGTTGGCGAGTTCGCCAATCTCGTCTCCGGATTTGTTTTCAACCTTAACGCTAAAATCTCCTTTTGCCAACACAGCAGCGGCCGCTGAAAGCTTCTCTAGCGGTTTGGTTAGTCGTCTGGACCAGACTAGACCCAATATACTGGCAACCAGTAGGAGCAAAAACGAGACACCCACCAGTGAATCTAGCAGTTCCTGTGCTGTTAAATAGGCCGCAGTCTTGGGTATCTGCGCACCCGCAAGAAGACCATGTGACCTGAGCGCAGAAAACCCTCCTACCATTTCCACGCCCGATTGGGTGTATTCCAGGGTGGTCCCCATGCTTTGACCTTGTCTTACACCGCGCAATTCAGGTAGCCAGTCTAACTTGGCCTTTTCTACCACCTTTCTGATATCTGAGTGCGTGAGTACGGCTCCATTCGCGTCTACCATAAAGGTTTCAAAAACAGAGGAACGCTTAGCTAGTCTCAACAATTCATCCAGTCGAATAACCCCGGATACGACGACAGTATCGGTATGTTCCGTTTGTTGGGCGATGGCCAGTGTGAGGGAAGGCATTTTTTCATCAATTGTGGAATTTTCCACGTATCGGGCACCGGAGCGTATGGTATCCAGGGGTAGAGGATTTTTTTCCCTGTACTTGGCCAGGGTGTCGGAACTGAGCCCGGCCTCTTTTAAAGATTGTGAATCGTATATTGTTACCGGGTCACGATTGACGGGATAGATCGTGATCGCCGTGAAGTCCTGAAAATCTTCGAACATCTGGGTGAGGATGTTACGTTTTTGCCCTTGTGGCATATTGGTGTCTACCATGATACGGGCAAAGACCTGGAGCCGTTCCTGGTAGCTCGTCAAGAGAGACTGACCCTCTTGGGCCATGTTCATGGCGATGATGGAAGTGAGATCGCGTATGTAGTTTGTTTTATCGGTATGGAACATTTTGGCCATACTAACGGTAATAACACCCACAGCCACTGAAACAACGCACAGTACCGCGATGAGTATTTTGAACCGAATTGGAAAGATAAAACCCTTCTTCACTTCCTACTTATCCATTTTTGTAAAAGATACGTTCTGATTTGTAACTCGTATTACCCACATTATCGATTGACTCGATTACCAGAATATTAATACCTGGTCTAAGTTCAAGGTCGTATGAGAAACGACCCGAACCATTGACCTTGGTTTTGACCCCATCAACATATACGGTAGCGCCGGGATCTGTAACCCCGCTTATGGTGTATCGGCTCTTGTTCACTATTTTTGGGGGAAAGTTGACGATTAACTTGGGAGGCTCGTCATCTTTGATTACCGTCAGGCGACGTGTTTTACTGGGTACCCCAATGGTATCGTGCTCCACACTGTACACACGCCAGAAATAGGTGCCGGCAGCCAATTCAAAATTCTGGTAACTTGTTGTTGAAACAAGAGTTTCTTCGACTATGTCACGGAATTCCGGGTCGCGGGCAATACTGATGCGATAGCGGGTTGCACCGGGCACTCGAGACCATTTAAAGACAACCTCAGGGGGCACAGTGCTAAAAAGGAACCGTTTGCTATCCTTGGGTCCTTCGATTGTGGGGCTGTCTGGGAGCGGCTTAGGCTGCGTGGGGGCCTCATCTTTTTCAATGCGGGTGGCATTATTGGCGGTAACTTTTACCGTTTGCCCGGATTTGGTTACTTCTGCAACACCTTTATACATCATTACTGTGGTGGCGCGTGATTCGGAATCGACTTTCATACGAAATTCCGCGCCCTCTTTGGAGTTTGGATCTTCTCTAAACTTGGCGACGCCGCCGCCTCGCAGATTGATTTCATATTCGGGTGTGTCGCCCAGGCGTACGTGCGTTGAGGTAACGCGACCCCATAATTCTCCATCTATTAGCGCAAGTATTGATCGTTTTTCATTCAAAAAGGGATTGCCACTGGTTTGATGGATGATTACCAGACTATTTTCGCTGATTCGCAGCAGGTCATTGTTGTGAAATACCACCTCAGCCGTGGATCGGTCGTGGGTTTGAACGGCATCTCGATTAAAGAGATGCATGCCATTACTGGCCGCTTCCCAGGCAATTGCATCAGCCGGTTTGGTGTTTACGGCATTTCGCATTTTTAGCAAGACCGCTGTTGAACCTTCCAGGCTTTGCTCTGCGCCTTGAACTGTGAATTTTCGATCATGAGTTTGCGGTTCGACTGAGAGAAAGGCGCGTTGGGCCTCAATGAGACCTTTTAGGCCGACGGAACTGGTGGGGAACATGAAATGAATAAATTTAAGAATCAAGAGAAAAAACAGCAATACCAGGCCAAGAACCAGGACCAGTTCCCCAGACTGTATAGCGACTGTTCTAAGTGCTCTTGCTTGCATCTATTTTTATTCCAAGTCTTAATCGTTATCGATTAGCCCAAAACTGAATCGGTTTCCTAATACATTCCTTGAACGCGCACAAACCATCCTCGAACTGAGTAATTATTGTCCGAAAATTCTGAGTCTGAAAAATCGACGAAGTTATAACCCGTTCCTAAGCGAATATTTTTTTGTGGTCTCCAACCTACATCCAGTACCGCTCCGGTTCGAGCACTGTCTGCTTCTAGTTGTTGGAGCAGGCGATATTCAGAACCGATGTCCACTTTTCTGGTTAGGCGAAAATTTATTCTATTTATCGAAAGGAATGTATTTGTTGTAACAGGGTCCAAGATACCAGTTTTTTCTGTTTTTGTCTTGAGCGCGAGTTTTGAAGACCATTCAATCGCTTTTGTCGCAGAAAATATCCATTCAACCGATGCTACTTGTATATCGTTATCTTCCTGATCTTCCATCTCAGAAAGCACCGGACGCAGATCTGAAATTATCGTATACCGTGCAAGTACATTCAGTCGATCATTTTTACGGGGCCTGTAGGCCAAGGCGACTTGACGTTCTTCAAACTCGGCTTCTTTAATGTTGGAACTGAAATTATTGGTTATGCTGTAGCGATATTTACCCAACAAACTTAGATCAGGATTCAGTTTGATCTTGGCGTTGTTGGAAGTCAAAAGCTGTTGTCTACTCAAAGATCCCCATTCGCGCCTAATTTCGTCCCGTGTAGAAATTACCCAATCTTTCTTGCTGTTGTAGCTCAGCATGCCGGAGATCGCCGCACGATTTTGTGTTTTACCCAAATTGTTGACCTGAGAATATTCAGACGTTCCGATCACCGAATACCCATCTGAAGGTAGCCATGTCTTTTGAACGCCTAGCAGAGACATGGCTTGATCTTGGTTTGTTCTATTAGTGGTGTGATATTCAGAATATACCTTGCCGCGCTGTGTAAATCGATAGTCTCCACCCACAGTCGATTTGGTGCCACGACCGACTGAGTCTTCCTGGAATTGCTCGTTTACATACACGCTGCTCTTGCCCATCTGAGCCCGCATTCCAGCTTGAGCCGATCTTCCCAGGCTGCCTTCCATGCCGGTGGCAGTTAGGCTTACATTATCAGTAACGTTGATGGTGCTGCCGATTGTGGTTTGATGGTTTTCGACTCCATCCAGTGTTTGCTGATGTTCCACACGCGTGGAGAGTACATCGTTCCATTTTGTGTGCACGGAGCTGGCGGCGTTAGTTTGCTCAGTCAGTTGTTCCCCTATCTGGGTTGTATCTGAATCGACTTCGTTAGTGAAGGTCCAGTCTCCTGATTTGTGTTGCCACTGTACACTGGTGTTTTCATTAATAGCGCTTGCATCGGCATTGATAAAGGTCGACTTATCATATTGTGTAGTGATCGTGTCCTTCTCAGTAGGCCTGATTAACAGGGTGCCTCCATTATTTTCGGAGTTTGGTACGAGATGTGAGCCGTTTGCAACAAATCCTTCTTCAATTTTTCTGGTATAGGCCTTAATTTCAATCTGACCGGGTTTGTTATAGAGGTCTCCGATATCAATCTGGGTTGCCAGTTTTATCGCCTGACCCTGTGTTTCTTCCAGTGTGCCGATTTGGGTATAGCTCAATCCTCCATCTTCGCTAGTATAGATGCTTCCTGCATTGCCCTTGCTTTGAGCTACTTCACCGATAATTCGTGTTTTCTCGTGCAATCGGATTTCTGCATCTACTCCGTTCAGTTCATATTCACCGGACTCATTCTGATCATGAACGGACGTGGCACCTAGTAAGACATGGTCAGAAATAGATTTTTGTATGCGTCCTCCACTCATTGATTTGTCGAATGCCTCTACATTGTATTCATATCCTACTTCGATATAGACCGGGTTTCCGCCTAAGGTCCCCTCATCGATGATTTCTGAGCTGGCCTCAATTGATTGAATAGGTCGATTGAAAAGAATACGACCTTCCTGATATTTAATGCTGTAGTCTATGCCTTCTGTTTGAGTAGTACGTCGAATAGGCAGGCCAGTTTTTTGATCTAATACAACAACTGTAATGTCTTCGCTTCCTTCAACGATATCTTGATGACTGAGATAGTACAGTGATCCACCTGTTGCCTTAAGTCTGTTTTGTATGTGTGCTTGTCGAACCTGAGAGGCAAATAGCTCAATAAGAGTATTTGGTTCACCAAACTTGGTAGTGGATACACTTCGATATTTGACATGCGCACCATGTAGCTTTCTCTGATAGTTCGCGAGTTCTGTGTCTCTAAAGCTGATATTGTAGTTACCGACCAATACCTCCAATTCATCACTAGTCAACGCCAGGTAAAACTTGCCTTGGCCTTCTGTGTCATAGTGTATTGATGAGGAGTCGCCATAGATGGGGTAATATTTGTCCGGATCCAAATTGGTATAGAAGCGATCGAGCTGCTCATCGTCCAGGTCTTCGAAAAGCTTATCAAAACTGTTTAGCCCAGTATCGAAGGCTGAGGTAATGAGATATTTTCCTAGAATTCTGCCTTTCAAATAGTATGCGACTCGACCTTCGTCGTAGAACTCAGAGCTATTGTTCATTCCTGCTGCATCGATATAACCTTCACCCTCTAACTGACCGTATTCACCGTCAACTAGCGCTACAAAAAAGAGGTGTGAGTCACTTACATTATAGCTACGCTCGATTTTTGTCTCCCTGTCGCGAGAATCTCGAGCAATAACCGTTAAGTTGTTTTCCCCTGCTTGTAAATGTAATGGCAAGGCAAAGTATCCGTCGCTAGACACCTCAACCTCTTTTCCATTTACTATTACCTTCGTGCCAGGGTTCGTTTCACCCGAAATGGCGACTACGCTAGAATTTAGCTTGTCTTTGTCTTTAGGTGCATTCAGTTTAAGGTAAGGTCGGTTTTTATCATCTTTTTCCTCCAAAACACCGGAAACCTTGATCTTTATCGTTTTGATTGTGCTTAGACCGTTAGCGCTTGTGGCCACAACGGTAAACAAATTATCGCCTGGTTTGAGCGTTCTCGAGGTGCGGAAATAGCCACTGGTGTTGGTTCGAACTTTTTTACCATCAATCTCTATTTGCGCCCCGTCATCGGTGCTTCCTTCTATCAAGTATATGGGGCTACGGGTCTGTGAAATTTCATCAAATTGATCTTCATCTTTCGTCGTGGACAGCTCCAGTTTTGGCGTGTTGATAAACCCAATAAAGGACTGACCGCTTTCCGATAGAATTTCGAGAGGAACATTTTCTCCGGTTTTTATTGGAAATTTAGAAATAAATCTACCGTGTTTGTCTATGCGTAAATTCTTACCATTAACGGAAACAGAAGGCGTTATACGATCTGCCGTCAGTGTGGCAACTTTACGCTTACTCTTATTTCGTATTGTAACCCGTCTATTTTGTTTTCTTTGCTCTTCATTTTTATTCCCGGCAATGGGTCTGCTTTCGCCATGGCCCTTTACGATTATTCTCGATTCAGGAATGTTATGTTCTTTTTGTAAGTAGTCTGCAACAGACTGTGCTCTATTGAGTGATAATGTGCTGTTTTCAATCTGCGTCCCCACGGCATCGGTATGCCCTTCAATTAAAATGGTTTCCTTTTTATGTTCTTTAATTTTCTTAGCAATGCGATCAAGATCTTTTTTGGCGCCGGGTAGTAGTTTGTATTCCTTTCCATTAAAGGCAGTGTGATTGAGCTCGAAGTCAATGGCCCCCTTTTGCTCGAATAACATGGGTGTTCTTTCACTTGTTAAACTGGTGCCATTTGTATAGTTCAGAACAATGCGATAATAGACACCGACAGGATCGTGTCCTAGCTTGGATTTGTCTTCGGCAAGCTTCCACACTATTTGACTAGGAGGGGCGGCGTCAGCAGAGTGTTTGTGTATGGTGCTTCCACTCTTATTTTCTACAAGAAAAGTCCAGTTCTTAATTTCCTGCGGATTATTAATGTTAGCTTTGAACGCCACTTCTTTTGAATCTAGCTCAATTTTGCCGTCAGGACGTTCCGATTGATGGGTAATCAGTTTTTGGTCCAGAGGCAAATTATAGGGCTCACCATTAATAAGCATGTTTTTGGAGCGTATATTCCCCTGAAAGAGCACTGGAAGGCTGTTATCAGCGCGAGCGATGGTGATGTCTGACTCTTTTTTATCGCCAATCTCTTGTGCTGTTGTATCAAAGTGGACTGGAAAATTGGCTTTCGCAATTAACCCTTCTCTCACATCCAATATTACGGTTTCATGGTCACTGGCTTCGACATTCGACCCAAGTGTATTAAGGTTAATCTTTAATACATGACGTCCCGGCACCACTGCTGGAATGCTGTATCGACCATGTTCATCGGTAGTAACATAGGTGCCGTTTTCCATGGCGATGATGACACCACCAATTCCTGTTTCACCTTCGTCTTGATCGCTGTCTTTATTCAGGTCGTTATAAACTTTCCCAATAATAGTTCCTAAACCAAATAGTGGATCGAACACTACTTCGATACTATTTTTTTCCTTGTTTGATACGAGACAGACTGTACAGCTTTCAACATCGGTAACGTAGACTTCATTCTCGTAATTTCCAGGTTTTAGTGCTGGGCCTACAATCGCTTGAAATTGAAACTTAACCAAACCTTGTTCCCCTTTATCTACAATTCCATTGGAATTGGAATCGATAAACCCGGGAATTGGTACTGGTGTAAAGTTGATTAGAAAATCTCTGCTATTGCGATCTGAGTCTCTTGAAAAGTATGGTTTATTGCCAGGGTTAACTCCTACTCCGGAAACACTAAGTGAATCTTTAACAATTTTGAAACCACCAGGGAGAGATCCACGAATGTAGACGTTGTCTACAGGCGTTCCATTGGAATTCATGATGTCTACGGTGTAGGTTACCACGTCGCCCGTGACTACCTTTTCTTTGTTGCTGCTCAGCCTTATTTCGAGTATTTTTCCTCTGGAGAAAAAGAGCCGAATGCTTTGATTCAAGCGAATAATGTTTCCTGTGTCGGTCTCGTCCTGGGCATATATGATTACTTCACCGGGCTCTGGCGAACTGATTGTGGCGGTGGCTATACCATTCGCGTCAGTTTGGGCCACTGGCTGCGTTAAAGTCGCGGTGCTCAGCCCGGTGGGGCTGGTATAGTAGACCCGAACCACTTTGTCGGGTAGTGCAAAATAGACGTTGTTAAAGAGCGTGGCCGTTAGATTCGCGATGGTGCTTCCGTCCGACGGCACGACGAGTCTATCACTGACAAAGGTAGAGGTTAGGAAGTCGGTGGATAAAGAAACGGTCTCTACCGTTGTTACATCATTGTCATTTATGTTGGTCGCATCAGTAGGGTCCAGATCGGCGTCGCCCGGTACAGTGACAATCGATGTGGTCGCACTTCCAGTGGTATTTCTGATGATAGACGTAAAGTTCACTGCGGGTTGAGGGGTAGCGGGGGCATCGAGTGTGAACTGGACTTCCAGTGGAATATTAGAAGTTGTAATTACTGAACCTAAGGTAATTGTTAATTTTGACCCCACTAGGGTAAAGCAGTATTCTCCCGCCAGTGGAGGGCAGCCGGCGCTAAAACCCTGAGTGATACCGTCAATCAGTACACCGCTTATCACAAGGTTAGTAAACAAGGCCGGCACGGTGATTTCTACCTGATTG
>Ga0224501_10001223_pt1 | contig 19877 bp, 15 predicted proteins | sample SF_Oct11_sed_USG_4_FD_169105 | JGI IMG/M metagenome (GOLD analysis project Ga0224501, IMG submission 169105) | Sediment microbial communities from San Francisco Bay, California, United States - SF_Oct11_sed_USGS_8_1 | ecosystem: Environmental > Aquatic > Marine > Sediment | place: USA...
TTCCAATCAACAATTGGTAAACGGAGTTTGTATTGATAAAGAACCAGAACCTCCTGTAACCTGTACTTCCAATCAACAATTGGTAAACGGAGTTTGTATTGATAAAGAACCAGAACCTCCTGTAACCTGTACTTCCAATCAACAATTGGTAAACGGAGTTTGTATTGATAAAGAACCAGAACCTCCTGTAACCTGTACTTCCAATCAACAATTGGTAAACGGAGTTTGTATTGATAAAGAACCAGAACCTCCTGTAACCCAAGATCCAATATGTGGTGAGGGAACTGAATTGGTAGATGGAATCTGTAAAGTAATAAAAGAACCACAATGTCCTACAGGTTTCTCTATGAAAGATGGCTTGTGTGTTGAAGAGAAAGGTGGATGTCTTATTGCTACTGCAGCATATGGAACTGAGTTGGCACCACAAGTTCAATTCTTAAGAGAAGTTAGAGATAATACTGTTTTAAGTACAGTTTCTGGCACCGCATTTATGTCTGGATTTAACACAATATACTATTCATTTGCCCCAACGATTGCTGATATGGAAAGAGAAAACCCGATGTTCCAGAATGCAGTAAGGGCTTTTATCACCCCGATGATTTCTACTTTATCTATAATGTCATTGGCAGATGAGGGCTCTGAAATTGAAGTTTTGGGACTTGGAATTTCTGTAATTGCTCTTAACTTGGGAATGTATATTGTAGCACCAACATTAATTGGATTTAAAGTTCACAAGCGCTTTAAACCTAGAAAATAATTTTAACAAATTCTCTAGTAACTTATTATATTGAGACACATTACAAATTGTAATGCATACGGAGTATGAAGAATTTGAAAATGTAGAAGATATGTTCATGTATATGGCGTCTGCAGCTCCTCCAATGAAAAATACAATGTCAATAAATTCATACAAAGGCTATGTTATGGCATTTATCCCCCTTAGTCCTGCTACCGGCGAAACATATCTGATGATTTATGTCAGCGGATCCCTTGAACCGGGAATTTATGAATTTGATATTTCATCAAAATCTTACAAAAAGGTAGATGGAATTGAAAGAGCAGACAAAGTTTACTTTATCTGTTTAACACCAAAACGAAACACTTTGGCAGATTCTGCTATTAACACTCTATAAAAATAAAATCCAATTTTCATATCTAGGTTTATGTTATATTTTGAAATAGATTTATGATTACTAAATAATTTAAAAATATTGAAAAAATGATTACTAAAGGAAGTAAAGATATTGATGTTCACGAAAGAAGTAAATAAATCACTATTGCATTCATAGATAAATTGTATACAAAGAATGGTCTTAGAACGATGTTGACTATAGAAGAAGATGTGTTAACTGAAAAAATTATCGAACGATTAAATTCTACAAATACCTCATTATGAAAATTAGAACATACAATAGATTCAGTAAATTTTGCCAAATTAAAACAATTTGGCAATCTTGGATTTTCTGAGATCAATACTGTGAATATGTCTCAATCATTATTTGTTGTAGGTATTTTTGGCGGTTATGAATTATCGAGAAAATATCTTTTGATGACATTAGATAGAAAGTCTTTTTCTTTAACTGGGAAAGAAGGACTAGATCAATTAATTTACAAATTAGAAAATAAACAAATTTAACATGGGCTAGATGAATTTTTAGATAGAGTTACGTAACGCATTGGGTCATGATTGGTATTGATTTTCAAAGGATATTTTTTATTACGCCATTGATCCTATTTTGAAAAGAACAAAAAGTCTCTCATTAGAAGAATTAATGATAAAGAAAAGACAGACTGAATTGTTTATCAAGTTTTATAGAAAATGCTTTTGACCGAATGATGTGTCATAAAAATAATCCGAAGACAACTACCTAGACTTATCATTTCATCATTCATATTTTCAATTCTTCACAACAAAACTTCTTTCTATTTACATTTGGATTAACCCCAAGAGTTTAATCTTGTCAATGTCTTTAATTCTATTTTTTACTGAAACACTATAATTTCTTAGTTTGAATTTTAGGTGCAGATACTGATCTACTTCTAGAATATTTGTCAATTATCTCGTCAGGTGTTCTGCCGTTGAATAGATCTTTACACAATCCTCTGAGATATCTCATGATTGCCCAAGTACCTGCTTTGAGAATTCCATACATGAATACCTTCATTGGAGGCCCATATGTTTTATTTCTGAGAATGATCGGAATGATGTCATTAATTACTCGTAGATTGTTTTCCCAACATTTCCAGAATAATGTAAACTGTGCTTCATTCAAATTACCAAAATGCATTGAATTTTTTTCGCTAAAGTCTTGATACAGTAATGGTGCTACCAATCCTCTAAAGTTCATTCCTCTAAAGTCGCTCATCATATCAATCGTATATTGAATGTCATCCGGAGTTTCATCAGGCCAACCGATAATGATTGTTGCAGCCGGGAACCAATGATTCTCATTTAGAATTTTTGCTCCTTCTCTTACTACACTTCCCCACTCTTCAGATGAAAATGGTTTTGTCTTAACGCCTAGATGTTTCTTTACCATTGCAGGTGCAACGGTTTCAATTCCTAAATTGGTTGCAAGCCATCTACCTGTTTTATCTTGTTCGTTGATTTGTGAAATTTGCTGCATTAATGTAGGGTCTGCTGCGACTGCTGAAAATGTCATATGTGTAGTGCCAACAAAGTTTGCTCCTAATCCTTTGAGTCCTTTCCACAAATCTACAATGGCATCTCTATTTGGAACAAAATCTCTATTATCGCATCCATAAAGCAACATTTCATCTGAATGTAACCACACAGAGTCAAATCCGTAATCTAAATTAGTTTTTGCTTCATGCTGTAGTCTCTCCAAAGGCAAATCTTTCTTTGATCTTTTATTTACATCACAAAAGTCACACCCCCTTCCACACCCTCTCATTGCTTCAATCAATGAATTGATTGTCGGTCCCTCAATAATTGGAATGTTTTCAAGATTTCTCACAAAACAATGCATTAGTTCTGGAGCATCATTTTTTTCTAGATCTTGAAATAAATCTACTGCTAATTCGTCAGCTTCTCCGACAACAACCGTGTCAATTCCGTGTATCTTCATTCTATCTGATTTGGCTAATTCCCATGCACCGTTACCGCCAACTACTACTTTAAAATCGTATTTTTTTTTGAGTTGGATAATGTTTGCACACATTTTTTTGAATTTCATAGCAACATAGGATAATTTTTCGGGCGACATTGTAGTAGTAACTGGAGCCATTCCTAACGGGTCCATTACATTAATTCCCACAACTTTGGTATCAGGCCCAATTGATTTATTGAGCATTTCAGGATGAGCCATAAAAACATCTTCTCTTTTATACCCTCCTTGAATCAACGAACTTTCTATTCTTCTTAACCCCACCTGTGCTACTTTTACTTCACCTGTGACTGGGTCTGTTTCAACTGAAGGGCAGAATACTTTGTCAAATACCCATTCAGGCAGTACTTCATATGGTCCACATGCAATGAATCCATAAAGAAAATTCCCTCTGTAATTTGTCATTAAGCTACGATCAGCAGTAAGAACAACACGCTTGCCAGCCATCAATCAAACTTCGTTAAGGCATCTTATATATGATTTACGAGGTTGGTTGTTACTGGGTTTGATTAATCTTTTTTTCTGATTGATCTATTTGCAATATTTGCAGCAATTCCCCCTGCAGCAATTCCATTGTCGATATTGACCACTGATAATCCTAAAGAACAACTTTGAAGCATTGATGCCAATGCTGATATTCCTTTTTCTCCATACCCATATCCCACAGATGTTGGAATCCCTATGACTGGAATATCTACCATAGATGAAACAAGTGTAGCCAATGCTCCTTCCATTCCTGCAGCAACTATAATACACTCAACATCCTCTTTAATCATTTTTTTTAAAATTGGAAAAATTCTCTGAATTCCAGCAACTCCTACATCATAACCTATAATGCATTTACAATTCATTGCCTCGCACATCAATCTGGATTCTTCTGCAACACCAATGTCTGAAGTACCTGCCGTAAGTATCCCTACCTTTCCTCCATGGAATGCAATTGGTTTTTTAAATAGCAATAACGTTGATGATTTTTTCCCCGTCTTTATTGTAATTTTTAATCTTTTAGCAAATGCTAAAATCTTTGGATAGTCATTTTTCTTAATTCTTGAAATTATTACTGAATTTGATTTTTCCAAAGTTCTTTTGATAATTTTTTTGATCTCTTCTGTTTCTTTGGTTTCTGCAAAAATTACTTCTGGAACGCCCCGTCTTTTTCTCCTGTTAATATCAATTTTCACAAACCCTTCTACTTCTTCAATTGAATATAATGAAAGAAGCTTTTTTGCATTATTGATTGAAATTTTTCCAATACTTAACGATTCTAAAATCTCATTAATTTCCAATGACGATTTTTCTCTTTTAGGATAAAAAAATGCTTAGATCTCAACACTTGAGATAGCGTTTTTAACACTTTCAACGCCTTTATTAAAGCCCTGTTTTTCTTCATCGTTTAGATCTAATTCGATAATTTTCTCTACACCTTTTCTTCCAATTACTGCTGGAACTCCAATCGTTACATCAGAATGATCGTATTCGCCATCAAGGCATGTTGCAACTGGAATGACTTGTTTTCTGTCTCTTACTACTGATTCTACAATTGCAGAAATTGCATTTCCTGGTGCATGTACTGTGGCCCCTTTCAATTCGATCACTTTGGCTGCAACTTGTTTTGTATTTTGAATTAATTCATCTAATTTCTCTTTTGGAAGAAATGTTGACAATGGAATTCCTGATACTGATGAAAATCTTGGTAGCGGTAACATATTTTCACCATGTTCTCCAATTACTAATGCTCTGATTGAATCACGAGAATATCCTGTCGCCTCGTGAATAAACTGTCTAAATCTAGACAAATCAAGCATACCTCCCATTCCAAATACTCTACTTCTGTCAAATCCTGAAACTTTGTAAGTTATGTGTGCCATTGGGTCAAGCGGATTTGTAACTGGAATTATCATTGAGTTATCTGCATGTTTTTTTATATTTTCTACAACGTTCTTTACAATTGATGCATTAATTTTCAAAAGATCCATTCTTGTCATTCCTGGTTTTCTTCCTGAACCTGCAACTACTACAACTACGTCGGAGCCTTTCATATCTGCAAAATCGTTTGATCCCTTAACTTCTACGTCGATTCCTTGTTCTGATAACATATGGTTGATATCCATTGCTTCGCCTTGTGGGAGCCCTTCAGCAACATCAAGTAACAAAATTTGATCATCCAATCTCTTTAATGCTGAGAATAGTGCGGCATCTCCACCTACTTTTCCAGAACCAATTATTGTAATCATGAAAACCATCGTTGATTTTCAATAAATAAATCTAATGAAATTCCTAAACTTTTAGTCGAATTTATAAGTATTTTTGATAATTTTTAATCATGGTTGTAGTGATTGATCCTCAGATTGCTGGAATATCTGGAGATATGCTACTATCTTCATTAGTTGATTTGGGAGCTGATAAAAAAAGAATAATAGATGGAATCAGAAAATCTGAGAAATTTCTCTCAAACTCGACAATTAAAAAAATTGATTTTCAAAAAACTCAGAAACATGGAATTGAATGCGTTCAATTAATTTTAGAAATTGATGAGGAATATCATGAACGAAAAGGTTCAGAAATTAAAAAGGCTATTATTGATTCAACTAAAGAGATAGGACTCTCAAAAAAATCCCAGATATTTGCAGAATCTTGTATTGACACTCTAATCTCTTCTGAATCCAAAATTCATGGTATCCCTGAAGATTCTGTCCATTTTCATGAAGCTTCAAGTATTGATACACTTGTGGATGTTGTAGGAGTTGCTATTGCATTAGAAGATTTAGGTCTATTTGATGAAAAAATTATATGTTTGCCTATTTCTGTTGGTGGGGGGATTGTGACCTTTTCACATGGCAGTATGTCTAATCCTGCAAGCGCAATTCTTGAGATCTTTAAAAACTCAAATTTAATAATCAACGGAAATGATGCAAATGAAGAACTTACAACTCCTACTGGTGCGTGTATTTTAGTAAATTTAACAAATAATGCTGTAGAGTATTACCCCTCTATGAAAATTGATTCTATTGGTTATGGTGCGGGGCAAAAAACCTTTAAGACTTTTTCAAATTCTCTGAAAATTGTTCGTGGCTCTCAAAATAATTTTGATATTGATTCAGTGAAAATTCTTGAAACAAACGTGGATGATGTTTCAGGAGAAATACTTGGAAATCTAATTGAAAAAATCATGAATAAGGGAGCAAGAGATGTCTCAATCTATCCTGGCATTACAAAGAAAGGAAGGCCTACAAATCTTGTATCTGTAATATGTGATTCTGAAAATATGGCTGATATTGTTGATACCTTGGTGTTAGAGACTGGAACTTTGGGAATTAGATTTTCTAATTCCAATAGATTTACAGTTCCCAGAACAGCCCATGATGTTTTTCTAACATTAGATGGTCAATCTTTCAAAGTTAATTATAAAAAATCTACGTTTAAAGGAAAAACTGATTTTAAAATAGAATTTGATGACCTAAAGAAAATATCAAACATAAATGATAAATCGATTAAAGAAACAGAATCATTGCTGAGAAAAGAAATTGAGAAATTGGAGAATCTTTATGACAAATCTTGATGAACTTGTAAACTGGTTTGAGGACAAAAATAAAGTGATGGTTGCACTTTCTGGAGGTGTTGATAGTGCACTTGTTGCATATGCTGCTTTTCAAAAATTAGGAAATTCTGCAATTGCAGTAACTGCTGACTACAAAACTTTGTCTGAAGAGGAACTAAAAACTGCTTCTAATGTCTGCTCTGAGATAGGAATTCGACAACTCTTTTTGGATTATGATGAACTCAAAAATGAAGACTTTATAAAAAATGACTCAAATCGATGTTTTCACTGCAGAATGGAACTAGGGGATCATCTAACTGAATTGGCAAAAGAGCATAATGTGCAGACTATTGTAGATGGCACAAATCTCGATGATTTGGGAGATTATAGGCCTGGAATTGAGGCATTAAAACAACATGGAATAAGGAGTCCACTTGTAGAAACAGGGTTCTCAAAATCTACAATTAGAGATGTTGCAAAATCAATTGGATTGTCTGTGTTTGACAAGCCATCTAATTCTTGTCTAGCATCTCGTATACCTTGGGGACAAAGAGTAACCGCAGAAAAACTAATTCGAATAGAACTTGGTGAAACAGTTATCAAACAACTAACAAAACTAAAACAAGTTAGGGTTAGAGATCTAAATGGAACTGCTAAAATTGAAGTTGACAAGGAAATGATATCTGTTTTAGATGAATCCATCTTGGTTAAAATTTCTGAAAAACTCAAATTGATTGGTTTTACTACTATTGAAATTGATCCGGAAGGGTATAAACCAGGAAAAATTAATGTGATTACAGATTGATCTACCTTGATAATGCTGCATCCACTAAAATTCATGAAGATGTTTTAGAATCGATGCTGCCCTACCTTAAAGAACAGTATGGTAATCCCTCATCTATACATCGTTATGGTAGATTGTCTCATAAAGCCATTGAAAAAGCCAGAAAACAAATTGCATCTTTAATTAATGCAGAACCTTCTGAAATTCTTATCACATCTGGTGGTACAGAATCCAATAATACTGCATTAAGAGGAATTGCCATGAAAAATCCTCAATGCCAGATTATCACAAGTTTGATTGAGCATGATGCAATTTTGGAACCTTGCAAAAAATTATCTCAAAATGGTTTTGATATTGATTATCTTCCAGTGGATTCCTTTGGAATGGTAGACCCTCTAGAACTTAAAAATCATATTTCTGAGAAAACCTGCCTTGTCTCAATCATGTTTGGAAATAATGAAGTTGGTTCTATACAACACATTTCTGAAATTTCCAAAATCTGTAATGAAAAAAAAATTCCATTTCATACTGATGCTGTACAGGCAGTTGGTAAAATCCCAATTGATGTTAAAGCATTAAACGTAGATCTGTTATCTATTTCATCTCATAAAATCCATGGTCCCAAAGGAGTAGGTGCATTATACATCAAAAATGGAATTTCAATTACTCCTTTCATCTTGGGAGGGGGTCAAGAAAATGGCTTACGTTCTGGAACTGAAAATGTTGCAAATGTTGTGGGATTTGGAAAAGCATGTGAAATCGCAAAAACCAATTTGGATGAAAATATATCTCGTATGAAAAAACTACGAGATCAAATGATTGAAAAAATACTGGACGAAATACCTGAAGTTACTCTAAATGGACATTCTGAATTTAGGTTGCCAAATAATGTTCATTTCACATTTCTTGGCGTTAATGGGGAAGATCTAATAATCAAACTTGATGAATTTGGAATTGCAGCGTCCACTGGCTCTGCATGCTCTGTTAACACTCAAAAGGCTTCACATGTTTTGGAGGCAATGGGATTTTCACTCGAACAAATAACTGGCTCACTGCGATTAACTATTGGAATTTTCAATAATGAAAAAGAAATTGATCAAACCGTGGATATTCTCAAAAAAATTGTCAAAGAACTCCGTTCAGTTTCACCATTCAAAGAAAAATATTCTTTTGGATTAAACTAAATCTTCATTTGAATTTTATTTCTAGTCATTGCAACTGTTGCCATAATTCCTAGGATGAGAATCATCATTGCAACTGTACTAAATTCCGGAACCACATAAGTTCCAATAATTTCAATATTTGAATCTCCCTGTTCGAAATCAATTGTTACTACTCTTGAATCTGTATTCACTATTGATTCTTGGTATGATGTTTCTATGCTGTCTATGAGAATAATAAACATGTCGTCTTTGCCATCTTGTTTCTCTGCTCCTATAAACTCTCTAGGTAGATCTAATGTGATCATTCCTTCATCTTTTGCATCTATTTGTACAACCAATCCAAAAATTTCAGAATCTACTGTCATATCTTTTACCGTCCCACCTCTGATGGTATATTTTACATCAAACGTTCCCTTACTTCCTGCGTTTACTTCAAAATTAGTTGTAGTTTCAACTGCTTTTAATTCTGGAATGAATGAAAATGTACTTTCTGCAATATGTTCTTGGTAAAATGCTCTAATTGTGTATTCTCCTCCTTTTTTCCATACTCCACCTTCAGCGATAATTATTTTTGTAAATGTTCCATCTTGACTCACAGTAATTTGTGCAATATCTATTATTGTACCTTCATGAATAATTTGTATTAAGACTGGTGTGTCTCCAATTATTGTTTTTACATTACCAAAAATTGCAATAGTATCTCCTTCATCGTAGTTACTATCATCAGTTTCAATAGATAGTAAAGATTCTTGCGCAAAAGCAGCTCCTGCAGAAATTATTAGTAATGGTAATAGTGCATAAAATATTCTAAACTCCACAAGCACTCAAATGCTCATTTGTATATTTTCTTTACTACTAAAAAATGAAAAAATGGAAAAAGTTGTGAACTTAGTATCTTGGCATAATGCTAAGTCTTGACTTTGCAGATACTGCAATTATTGAGATAATTGCTACTGCTAGAATCATGGCTGTAATTGTACCAAATTCTGGTATCACAAAGGTACCTATAATTTCAATTTTCTCAGCGCCTGCTAGGAACATGATTGTGACTTTGTTTCCGTCAATTTCAACATCATCCCATTGTTCTCCGTCAACAAGTACCATGAAGATACCGTCTTGGACTTTTTTGGATGGGGTTACTGTTAACTTTCCATCTTCTTTAGCGTCGATATTAATGACAATTGATTTGTCATTAGTATTGATAGTTGCACTCTTTACTACTCCGCCTGAAATGGTAAATGGTATACATTGACCATCTGCAGTAATCTCATTAGTACTACATTTGCTTGGTGTAGTTTGTATTGAAGTTGCAATTCCACCTGTTAGTTCAACTTGTACACTGTTGCTTTTTTCAACACTGCCATAGTTTACTTTAATGGTGTAAGTACCATCGTGTTTCCACATTGCACTTGCTGTGTTTAATGTAGTCTCAAAACTCTTATCTGCTGCTACAGTAATCTGATTAACTGTAACAATGGAGTTAAGCGGACTCACAACAGTTACTGTGACTGGATATCCAGATGCTATATTTGCTACTTGGCCTGTTACCGTAATTATCTCATTGTGATTGTACTCTGTTTTATCTGTCCAAACAGATATTGGAATTGCATCCATCAAACTTTTCTTTGCTGATGCTTTGGCCTCATCTTGAGCACATCCTACACATGCTGGTGGAAGATCCACCGCATATGCTGATGAAATAGTTAAGGTACCGACTGCAGTCAAAATGGCTAGTAGCGCGAACGACGTACGACTGTTCATCTTGTTGCGAATTGAATTCGTCTCTATTTATGTATATTTAAAAAATGAAAAAAGTTGTGAACTTAGTATCTTGGCATAATGCTAAGTCTTGACTTTGCAGATACTGCAATTATTGAGATAATTGCTACTGCTAGAATCATGGCTGCAATTGTACCAAATTCTGGTACTACGACTCCGTCTTTAATATCAACTTCAGTTGAAGCGATATATTTTGGATCGTCAAATTGTTTTGCACTTACAGTATAGAACCCATTTTGTTTCCATAGTGGTCCGCCAGTAGTGATTACTTCAGTAAATTCGCCATTGAGCATTGGTGATACTTGAGCAACAGATACTACATTTCCATTTGGTGCAGTTACTGTCAAAGTAATATCTTGACTTACCCTGTCAGTTGTACCTTCTATGTTGATTGTTGTAGATCCTATAACAGCATCTGCATAAATTTCAAGTCCTTTATCTATTGTAACATTTGGAGTAACATATATCAGTCCTGATTCCATGTTGGTTTCAGTCACAAGAGTTTTTTTTGCCATTCCATTTGCTACTTCAACAAGCACCTTTAGTGTATACAATGAATTTTGCTGTGGGCTTTGCATAGCCTTGATTGTATAGAATCCATTTTCAGTCCATGTTGGACCTATCTTGAATTCGGTTGCAAATTCTCCATTGGCATCTGGCGAAACTTGACCAATTCCTACTACATTATTTCCACTTGGAGATGTTACTCTAAATGTAATGTCCGTGATTTTTGAAATTGTCTTGCCTGTTACCGTGATGGTGTCTGAGTTCCTATCAGCTTTGGCTGTAATACTCATTCCTTGACTTTGAGCAAAAGCATCTTGTTGAATTGAGGTCATTGAAATTAATGACAATGCCATAAGGGCTATCGCCATTGATGTTGTAGAACGTTTAAAATTCATCCTAACTCAACTTCTAATATCTTGTTATTTATGTATATTTAAAAATAGAAAAAAAAAGATGAAATTTAGTATCTTGGCATAATGCTAAGTCTTGACTTTGCAGATACTGCAATTATTGAGATAATTGCTACTGCTAGAATCATGGCTGCAATTGTACCAAATTCTGGAATTACAAATGTACCGATTATTTCGATCTCTTCAGCTCCTGCTGGGAATGCTATCGTAAGAACTCTATGTGTTGCTGATTTTGTTTCGTCAAAGTCCACTTCTTCTCCATCAACTAAGACAAAGAAATCATCATCTTCATCATTCATTGTTGCATCCAACACCGATCTTGGGATTGTCAGGGTTAGTGAACCATCATTTATTGCATCAATGGATACAATGAGTGACTTTGCTGTCACATCAGGCATGATACTTAACAGCTTTCCGCCTGTGATTGTATATTCTATCAAATCACTAGATCCTTCAATTGCGACTGTTTTATCCCCTTTTGGTGGGATCATTGTAGATCCTCCAAATTCAAATGATGTTGTTGCTATACGATTTTGGGTTCCATATGTGACTTCAACTGTATAAGTTCCGGCTGTTCTCATTGTTCCACCAGCAGTAATTTCAGCACTGAATTTCTTATCAGTACCTACTGTCAGTTGAGCAAGAGCAACAATTGCCATGTCATTCTTAACTATCAAACTTACTGGAGTGCCAGAATACAGATCTCTCACTTGACCTGTTACTAGAATTGTTTCACCTTCTGAATATGATGATTTGTCCGTAGTAACAACAATCGAGTTTTGTATTTGTCCAAATACTGGTGCCATACCAACACTTGCAATCAAAATTGCAGATAAGGTAAACACCGTTAGATGAGCTTTCATCAATTTTAGGCAAAAAAATATGCTATTTAAGGTTGTGATAAAATTTATTGACTAAAAAGAAAAACACAATCTCTGCCGAATTTCAGATTAGATATATATTAACCTGAGCGTGAGTTTTTGACAGTTTGTGTATGTTGTTTACCGTTACATTTAATGTTCCATGTGGAGGCTTTGTAGATGGCAACTAAAAAAAACCAAATTCTAGTCCCTGACCATATCTATGTCCCAAAACATGAGATTATTTCAAAACAAGAAGCTGAAGATGTTTTAAAAAAATACAATTGTAAACCTACAGAATTACCTTTAATCTTTGTAAATGATCCTGCAATTTTAGGACTAGGAATAAAACCTGGTGATATGATAAAGATTACCAGAAAAAGTCCCACTGCCGGTGAGAGCCTCTATTATAGATACGTGGTGGAAGTATAATGGTGGACCCTTCTACAAAACGTTGGCCAGTAATACAAGATATTTTAAAACGTGAGGGTATTGCACGTCAACATCTGAACTCCTTTGATGAATTTCTAGAAAGAGGATTACAGAGTATAATCAATGAAGTGGGGCAAATTGATATTGAAAATGCTGAATATCCTTACAAAATTCAACTAGGAAAAGTTAAACTTCAACAACCAAGAATGATGGAACTTGATGGTTCTATCACTCATATTACTCCAGCTGAGGCAAGACTGAGAAATGTTTCATATTCTGCACCTGTAATGATGGAAGCAAGTGTTGTAGAAGATGGAAAAATTTTGGAATCAAGATTTGTTCATATTGGTGATGTACCGGTAATGGCAAAATCAAATGCGTGTATTTTACATAATTTCTCTAATCAAAAATTAATTGAACATGGAGAAGATCCAAACGATCCTGGTGGCTATTTTATCATTAATGGTTCTGAAAGAGTCATTGTAGGATTAGAAGATCTTTCATACAACAAAATTATTGTTGATAGAGAAACTGTTGGTGGAAATATTGTTTTCAAAGCTAAAGTCTATTCATCAATCGTTGGTTATCGTGCAAAATTAGAACTTGTTATGAAAAATGATGGTTTGATTGTAGCTAGAATTCCTGGTTCCCCCGTTGATATTCCAGTTGTCACATTAATGCGAGCACTTGGATTGGAATCTGATAAAGAAATCGCCACAGTAGTTTCATTAGTAGATGATCTTCAAGATGAATTAGAAGGCTCTTTTGAAAAAGCAGGTGATGTTCCAACCTCTAAAGATGCTATCATTTACATCAGCAAAAGAATTGCACCTGGAATGTTAGAAGAATTTCAAATTAAACGTGCTGAGACTTTGCTTGATTGGGGATTATTACCACATCTGGGTAAACACCCAGAGAATAGAAAAGAAAAAGCACAATTCTTAGGCGAAGCTGCTTGTAAACTATTAGAATTAAAACTTGGCTGGATTACTCCTGATGATAAGGATCATTATGGAAACAAAGTGATCAAATTTGCAGGACAAATGTTGGCAGATCTTTTTAGAACTGCGTTTAGGAATTTGGTTAGAGACATGAAATATCAATTAGAAAGATCTGGTCAAAAACGAGGAATTAATGCAGTGGCTGCTGCAATCCGTCCGGGAATTATTACTGATAAACTAAATAATGCGATTGCCACTGGAAACTGGGGACGAGGACGTGTGGGTGTTACCCAATTACTTGATAGAACAAACTATCTTTCAACAATTAGCCATCTTAGAAGAATTCAATCCCCTCTTAGTCGAACCCAACCGAACTTTGAAGCAAGAGACTTACATGCAACTCACTTTGGAAGAATTTGTCCAAGCGAAACTCCGGAAGGCTCAAACTGTGGTTTGGTAAAAAATCTTGCACTATCTGGAATTATTTCAGTTAATGTCCCATCTGAAGAAATTGTAGAAAAACTCTATGATCTTGGAACTGTGCATTTCTTTGATGCAAAAGAAGATTTGAAGAAAGACGGAACCCGAGTATTTGTAGATGGTCGTCTGATTGGGTATTTCAAAGATGGCCAAGAATTGGCTGAATCTCTAAGAGACCTCAGAAGAAATTCAAAGATTCATCCTCACGTTGGAATATCATTTCATAAATCTGATATTGAAGGTTCAACAAGACGACTTTATGTAAATTGCAACGCTGGTCGAGTTTTACGACCATTAATAATTATCAAAGATAACAAATCATTACTTACACAAGATCTCTTAGATAAACTCTCAAAGAAATTACTTTCTTGGATTGATTTATTGAGAATGGGTATCTTAGAAATGATTGATGCTAATGAAGAAGAAAACTGTTATGTCACTTTAGATGAAAAAGATACAAAAAAACATACTCACCTTGAAGTATTTCCTCCAGCAATCTTAGGTGCAGGAGCTTCTATTATTCCATATCCGGAACATAACCAGTCTCCAAGAAATACATACGAATCTGCAATGGCAAAACAAAGTTTAGGATTCTCAACACCTATGATGAACACTAGTACCTATGTTAGACAACACTTTATGCTATACCCACAAGTCCCAATTGTAAATACCAAAGCAATGAAGCTTCTAGGATTGGAAGATAGGCCTGCAGGTCAGAACTGTGTAGTTGCAGTACTTCCATTTGATGGTTATAATATCGAAGATGCAATTGTGCTTAGCAAGGCATCAGTTGATAGGGGTTTGGGAAGAACTTTCTTCTATAGAATTTATGATGCTGAGGCAAAACAATACCCAGGTGGAATGCGTGACACTTTTGAAATTCCTAATGCTGAAGACAACATTAGGGGTTACAAGGGAGAACGTGCATATAGATTACTTGAAGAAGATGGCGTTATTGCATCAGAAGCTCCAGTAAAGGGTGGTGATATTTTAATTGGAAAAACAAGTCCTCCTAGGTTCATGGAAGAATATAAAGAATTTGAGTCCTCTGGCCCATACAGAAGAGATACCTCTATTGGTGTCAGGCCTTCTGAAACTGGTGTTGTGGATACTGTAGTTATGACTCAATCAAATGAAGGTGGAAAAATGTACAAGATTAGAGCACGAGATATGAGAATTCCTGAAATTGGCGACAAGTTTGCATCAAGACACGGACAAAAAGGCGTACTTGGAATTTTAGCAAAAGCAGAAGACTTACCATATACTGCAGAGGGCATGTCTCCTGATGTTTTAATTAATCCACACGCATTCCCATCACGAATGACTGTTGGAATGATGATGGAATCTATCTGTGGTAAAGCTGCTGCATTTCGCGGAAAACGATTTGACGGTTCAGCATTTGTTGGAGAAAAAATGGATGAAGTAAAAGAGGTAATGGATACACACGGTTTCAAATATTCTGGTAAAGAAATAATGTATGACGGAAGAACTGGAAAACCATTCCCAGTTGATGTCTTTATTGGAGTTGTATACTATCAAAAACTTCACCATATGGTTGCGGATAAAATCCATGCCAGAGCACGTGGACAAGTTCAGATGTTAACTAAGCAACCTACTGAAGGTAGAGCAAGAGGTGGCGGATTGAGATTTGGTGAAATGGAAAGAGATTGCTTGATTGCTTATGGTGCTTCAATGATTCTAAAAGATAGACTGTTAGATGAATCTGACAAATCTGATATCTTTGTATGTGAAAGATGTGGATTGGTTGCTTATCATGATGTTAAACAAAGAAAATATGTCTGCAGAGTTTGCGGTGATAAAGCCAAAGTCTCTTCAGTATCCGTGGCATATGCATTCAAACTACTCTTACAAGAAATGCAGAGTCTTAATGTTGCACCACGTCTACTAATCAAGGAGAAAATTTAATGTCACTTCAAGCAATCAAATCAATTGACGGAATTCGTTTTTCAGTATGGTCTCCGACCGAAGTTAGAAAATATTCTGTTGCTGAAATTACTGCACCTGAAACATATGATGAAGATGGAATGCCAGTTCAGGGAGGTCTTATGGATGGACGTCTTGGCACTCTTGAACCTGGACAAAAATGTCTAACTTGTGGAAACACAGCAGCTAGATGTCCTGGACACTTTGGACATATTGAACTTGCAGAACCAATATTGCATATTGCGTTTATTGATAATATCTACAAATTATTACAATCCACATGTCGTTCTTGTGCAAGACTCAAAGTTCCACAGGAAGATTTAGATGAATTCAAAAAAATCAAAGATAAACATGCTGCATATACTGTGGTTTCTCAAAAACGTATTCCTGAGCAAATTATAGAAAAAGCAAAGAAAGCAAAAGAATGTCCTCACTGTGGAAAGACACAGTATGAACTAGTCTTTACAAAACCAACTATATTCGTTGAAAAAACAGAGATTGGTGAACATAGGTTACTTCCAATTACAATCAGAGAAAGATTTTCACAAATTCTTGATGAAGATTTACTGTTATTATCATATGATCCTGTTACTGCAAGACCAGAATGGTTTATCCTTCAGGCATTGCCAGTCCCACCTGTAACCGTAAGACCATCAATCATTCTTGAGACAGGTATAAGATCTGAGGATGACTTGACACACAAAATGGTTGATATCATTAGAGTTAATCAAAGATTAAAAGAAAGTAAAGAAGCTGGAACTCCACCACTCATCGTGCAAGACTTGGTTGACTTGTTACAGTATCACTCTACAACATATTTTGATAATGAAGTTTCTGGAATTCCTCAAGCCCATCATCGTTCAGGACGTCCACTTAAAACTTTGACTCAAAGACTCAAAGGAAAGGAGGGACGATTTAGAGGATCACTATCTGGAAAGAGAGTTGACTTTTCAAGTAGAACTGTAATTTCACCTGATCCTAACTTGGATTTATCTGAAGTTGGTGTTCCTGAACAAGTCGCCATGAAACTGACAATTCCTGAAATCGTTACAGAATGGAATATTGAGAGAATGAGGAAACTTGTAATTAATGGACCTGAAAAGTTCCCAGGTGTAAACTACATCGTTAGACCTGATGGTGTGAAGATTAGATTAGATTTCGTAGAAGACCGTTCAACCATTGCAGAAACTCTTGAAATTGGTTATTTGATTGAAAGACATCTTGCTGATGGTGATATTGTCATGTTTAACAGACAACCTTCGCTTCACCAAATGTCTATTATGGCTCACTATGTCCGAGTACTGCCTGGTAAAACTTTCAGATTACATCCTTCAGTATGTCCTCCATATAACGCAGACTTTGATGGGGATGAAATGAACCTCCACGTTCCTCAAAGTGAGGAAGCAAGGGCTGAAGCAATTCTTTTAATGAGGGTTCAAGATCAATTGATCTCCCCTAGATATGGTGGTCCAATCATTGGAGCACTCAGAGACTTTGTAACTGGCGCGTACCTTCTAACCAAAGACGAAACAATACTTTCTGTTCAGGAATTCTCAAACCTTGCAATGCTTGGTGGTTACAAAGATGCACTTCCAAAACCCGCTACAAAAACAAAAGATGGTCCAGCATACACCGGAAAACAATTGTTCTCACTATTCCTCCCAAAAGACTTCAACTATGTCCTTACATCAAAATGGTCCAAGGGAACAAATGGCCCAACAAAAGATGTTGTAATTAAAAACGGTGAGCTAATCAGCGGTGTGATTGATAAAACATCCATTGGTGCAGAAGAACCAGAAAGTGTATTACACAGAATTACAAAAGACTATGGAAATGCAGTTGGTAAGAATTTCTTAAACTCTATTCTCATTATGGTCAAACAATTCATTACAAGTTATGGATTCAGCTATGGATTCGGTGATCTTGAAGTACCAGAAAAAGAAAAACAGCAGATTCTTGATGATATTCAAGCAACTTATGATGTTGTATCTGATTTGACTAATCAATATGAAAAAGGAACTCTCAAACTCACAAGAGGTATGAGACCCGAAGAAGCACTTGAGGCATACATTGTAAATGAATTGGGTAAGGCAAGAGACAAAGCTGGTTCCACTGCAAACCATTCTCTTGATGATTCCAATGCTGGTAAAATTATGGCCACGACTGGTGCCAGAGGTTCATCATTAAACGTGGGTCAAATGGCAGGTGCATTGGGACAACAATCAAGAAGAGGCAATAGACTTCATGATGGTTATCACAATCGTGCATTGACACATTTCCAAGAACATGATAATAATCCAGATGCGCACGGATTTGTAAAATCCAATTATAGAGAAGGTCTATCTGCGTTAGAATTTTTCTTCCACGCGATGGGTGGTCGTGAAGGACTTGTAGACACAGCAGTTAGAACTCAACAAAGTGGTTACATGCAACGTAGACTGATCAATGCATTAGAGCATATTAGATTAGAATATGATGGCACGGTAAGAGATCCGCATGGACACATTGTACAATTCCTTTATGGTGAAGATGGAATAGATGTTGCAAAAAGTGATCATGGTGAAGCATTCAACGCTCATAGGTTAGCTGAATCTCAAACCATGATTGATTCTGGTAAAAAGGCGACAAAAGATGAGATTGATACTTTAATTAAAAAATACGCAAAGACGTTCAGTCCAAGACTCACTTCGCTGATATCTGAAGCCTTGCATGAATCTACTCTAAGTAAGGATGGAGTTGAAGCAGTTTGTAAGAAGGGATTGTCTCTTTACAACAAAGCCAAAGTCGAACCTGGACAAGCAGTAGGAATTATCACTGCCCAATCAATTGGTGAACCTGGTACTCAGATGACTTTGAGGACATTCCACTTTGCGGGAATTAAAGAAAGGAACGTAACCTTGGGTCTTCCAAGATTAATTGAACTAGTTGATGCAAGAAAGAAGCCCGTTACTCCAACCATGGATATCTATCTTGATAACGAATCAAAGAAGTCTAGAGAAAAAGCAATTGAAGTTGCAAGAAATGTATTGCAAACTAAAATTAGTGCATTAATTGCAAACAGTGAAACTGACTATGCTACTGAAATTAAATTAATTCTAAGTGAAAATAGACTAAAAGAAAGAGGATGCTCAATTGCTGAAGTTGAGACATCCCTTGCATCAAACAAAAAATTCAAAATGGAAACCACTGGTGAATTAATTACTCTCAAACTGGTTGAAGAGTCTGACACTGCAACAGTAATTGCAATTAGAAATAAAGTTCTAAACACCACAGTGAAGGGAGTTCCTGACATCGAGCGTGTAACCCTCGTCCAAAAAGATGACGAATGGGTGATTCAAACAACTGGTTCTAACATTGCAAAAGTACTTGAAGTAAACGGTATCGATAAAACAAACGTACGAACAAACAATGTATTTGAAATAGCGGGAACTCTTGGAATTGAAGCTGCAAGAAATGCCCTGATTAATGAACTCAATCATACTCTGGGTGATCAAGGATTAGAGGTTGACAATAGGTATATCATGTTGGTATCTGATCTGATGTGTTCTAGAGGCTACATGCAACAAATTGGTAGACACGGAATTGCTGGCACTAAAGATAGTGTTCTTGCAAGAGCAGCATTTGAAATCACAGTTCCTACAATTGCACATGCTGCACTTGGAGGAGAAGTAGAGCAACTCAAAGGTATCACTGAAAATGTAATTGTCGGTAGTAACATTCCAATTGGAAGTGGAACTGTTGATCTATACATGCAAGTAAGCAAGAAAAAATAAACTGATAATACTATGGCCGATGAAATTACTAATCTAATGAACAACAGTAAAGATAAGATAGTTTTACTTCGATTGAGAAACACTAGAACTATTCAAGGAGTTCTAAAAGACTTTGACATTCACATGAATTTGACATTA
>Ga0224501_10001224_pt1 | contig 19875 bp, 18 predicted proteins | sample SF_Oct11_sed_USG_4_FD_169105 | JGI IMG/M metagenome (GOLD analysis project Ga0224501, IMG submission 169105) | Sediment microbial communities from San Francisco Bay, California, United States - SF_Oct11_sed_USGS_8_1 | ecosystem: Environmental > Aquatic > Marine > Sediment | place: USA...
CAGTACGCTATCCACGGCTCGGTTCTGACGACCGATCGAATATGATACCCCTCGATTCAAGAGAACCAACTGCAATGCTTCCAAACTAATCGGGAGATCAAAATATCGATCTTCTTTCCACGGAGCTTGCCCATTATAGCTGATCAGAACGACTTGGGCGAGTTGCCGTCGTACCGAAACCGCATCCCATCCCACCTCGGGAAATTGTTCTCGATACCCTTCGAATTCGTCCTCCAACCCAAGCGCCTCTGCCGTGGACAACAGGTCGGCCCGCAACGACGGCGGAGGCTGGATCAACGACCACCCACGCATGACATCATACGCCGTCAATGCATTGCGATAGGCGATGAAGGCATTATTGATGTCGCCGGCGGCTTCATACAGAATGCCGCTTAGATAGCGTGCGAATCCGTCGTTGCGATACCCGGCCGACTCTTTGACCTTGTCCTCGAGCACATTCAGGCGATGGTCGATGCGCCGGACCTCGACCAGCGCCTCAGTCAAATCACCCTGGGCCGCATAGTTCAACGCCTTGACCACATTGACCATGACATGTTCGTACGGATCGCCCTCGTAGGGCAGGGCATTGTCGCTGGTCAAAAACGCCACGGTTTCCGTACTGATGCTCTTGGTATAGAGCCGCTCAATCACATCATCAGCCTGTTCCAACGCCTGATTACTCTGTCGATAGTTTCCGGCCAATTGCAACGTCATGCCGCGATCCATCCCATACAACACCCGGCTTTTTTCGCCGTACTCATCTTCGCGCTGCTCAACAATTTGAGCGGCCTGACCAGGCTTCCCTGCTCGCAAGCTCTCTTCAATAAGGGAATACCGGCTGACCGTAGGACCGCAGCCGGGCAACAAGAGCGCCGCGAGAATCACGCAGGCGCAGGAAAGGCACATGGTGTTGGCCCACCACACACAACCACCGTGGGCAACGCGTGAGAGGGATGGATTCACTGAACCTGTCGGGCTTAAAAGATGGCCCGTTTCTTTTCGATGACTTTCTTGATCTTTTTCTGCCCGTACCAGACCTTCGCGTTACTTTCCAAGTCGATCATGTGAAGATCTACCTGATAGAATACGGCCTTGGTCCCGTCGGCTTCGTCAAGAATCGTGGCAATGGTGCCTTTCATCATGTAGTCGGCCCCCGTTTCTTTTCCGGGAGCCTTCTGCGTCTCTTCTCGGGCATGCAGCGCTTGTTCTTTGCGCTCAGCCCGAAGCTCTTCACGTTCGCTCTTTCCGGCAACGAACGTCACTTTTTGCGAATTGGTCAGTTCGCGCTCCAAATCCGTGATGAACGTCCTCACATTGATATGTTCATGACTGTTATTCACGACCGTGCCGACCACCACAACCGGTTGACGTTGCTTCGCCTGCTCAAAGTTACCGAGCCAAGGATATTGCAAGGCATCCTTGACCATCGCTTCGGCGACAATGCGCGAATCGGTATCATTCCATCGCCCGCTCAAATCCGTGACGACACCGGCGTCCACACGGGTCACTTTGACTTCCTGTGCGCATCCGGAAAGGGTCACGGCCACGCATGCGATGAAGGGAAGAAACCGGTTATGTAATGGGGTCACGTTCACGCTCCATATGAATAGAGGCCGCCTACCGAATCGTCCGCCGGTCTTCTTCTTTCTCCAACCGTTCGAACAAACGATCTGCGTTCTTGCGGACAAAATCTCGAACTTGTGCGTTGAGTTCCCTGGCCTGCTCCAAATTGTTTTTCATTTCTTCCAAACTGAGCTTCGCCAGTACGTAGTAGGTATTCGTTTTTTCGTCCTTGTAGCGTTCGATGGGACGAACCCCGCTCAGCGTCGCCGTGGTTACGGTTTTGATGGCTCGTTCGATATTCTGCTCTTCGGTGTTGCGTGTGAAATCCCCGGCCGTCGTGGATGCGGCATAGTCCCGCATGAGATAGCCGGTATAGGTCTCAAACGTCTTGGCGATTTCCGCGCGGGCGCGATTTTCCGCGGCATCCCAGGCCAACGGCTCATTCCGTACCCCGACGACCGAACCCACCCCATAAAAGGCCTTCTGATCTTTTCCGTTGAACGTGCCGGACCCCTTCTCCACCCACTTGGGCGGGCCACTGCAGGCCGCAAGCCCCATCAGAAGAAGGACAGCAAGGCCGATACCGGTCAATTGAGAACTCATCATGAGAGACCGCTTCGTCATACGATCCTCCTTCTTTCTTAAAATGCACACATGGGGTGAGGCTCAGGATCATCCCCAGAAAATTGAAAAATCATGCTAACATGCGTCCCCAGTTCCGTCAACGAAACGAACAGTCCGCCTCTGTGAGGTACGAATCCGAATGACTGATCGTGAATCATGTACGTACGGCGTTCTTCAACGATACAGACATTCTTCCTCTACGCATGAGCGAACCATATCAGAAAGGATCTACCATGGCCGACATTCAAATCGACAGCGGGATCATCAGCATCACCAGCCTCAATGTTCAAGACGTGAAAGCCGCCGATATCCTGGCAGCGTATCCGCCGGAACGCCGAGCGGAAATCATGCGCCGAGCCATTAAAATCGGGTTGGGATATCTCAAAGGAGGAGAGAACGACTAGCCCACCCAACCCCGCGCCGCCAAGATAGGCCTCTCCACAGGCACAACCTCAATAAGCAACAACGAAAAGGCTGAGGTCAAGGTTAAGGTTTAGGGGGGGGGGATTTGAGGTCGCTAGGCCTTAGCCTCAAGCTTGACCTGAGTTGTAGCACCCGGCTAGTGGGACTCTTTCGCGGCACGATCGGCTTCGCTCACGACCGCTTGGGCACGGGCGTGAACGCCACCCAATTCGAGATACCGGCGAAACGCGTCAACAGACTTCGGCTGATCCTTCACATGGTCCGCATACAGCACACCGAGCGAGAAATAGACATCCTGATAATCCGGATTGACCTTCAACGCCTGTTGCAACGCCGTTTCGGCCTCGGCAACGTTCCCACGCCGCGCCTCGATCAGCCCCAGGGTGTAAAACGAATCCGCGTTAGTCGGCGCATACTTGACGGCCAACCGGCCGGCGGCAACGGCTTCGTCAAGATCCGGAATCGTATCGAGGTGAAGATACCCCTTCAAGACATAGGCATCACCGTACGTCGCATCGTGCAGAATTGCGGCACTGAGATGTTCCATCGCCTCTGCCGCCGGCTTCCCCTCTTGCAGCAGGGTCACGGCCTGTTCATAGTGACTTCTGGCGACCCGCCGTCTCTCTTCCGGCGAGTGAGGATCCGCACCTGAGAGGCCCGGCGCTGTCTGCCCTTCAAGCAGCGCCATGTCCCCGTCTCCACCGATTCTCAAGCTGGTCGGATGCTGGATACCATTGGAAGCGGTTTCAACCGCTCGGCCAAGATATGCGCCCAGTTCCGACGCCATGAGCCATCCGTTCGTATCCGCATCGGCTGCTCCGTCTAACCCTGCGACCAATGCCTGCACAAAGAGGCTCGTTCCTCCGACACGGGTTGAGGACTCTCCCTTTTGTGCCGAGCTGATGACCTGTACGGCGCGTCGATCTATCTCAGCCTCAGGGACAATCCGCCCTTCCAGGGATAACGCTTCAGGCACGGTGATCTCCCATCCGAATACCGGGGCATCGAACAACAAGAGTGTGTGCTTAGACGCCGATCGCCTGGTAAATTCTTTGAGATACTCGACCGTCACGGCCTTGGCTGGGTTATTGATCTGTGCATCTCGAGGTACAAGGTAGCTTCGGTCTTCACCCTCGGCATCTTGCGTGACCCCGACATGACCGGTGTAAAAAATCACCAGCCGATCCATACGACCGACCTTCCTCGGCAAAATATCGTTGAAGATTTGCCGCAGACGTCGATGGCTCGCATCCTTGCCGTAGATTTCTACGACCTCATCGAATCCTAATTTCCGAAAGGCTTGGGCAACCTGCTTCGCATCATCAACGGCTCCCTGAATGGGCGGCGCCACCGTGTAGTCATCGATCCCGATCACAATGGCCCACGACTTGTAGTACAGGCCGTCCGGCTTCCCTATTTGGGCAAATACAGTGGAGGGTATGCTATACGGAAGCAGACCGACGAAAAAACCCACCATCCATGCTGCAACTAGATACATTCTGGCGGACGGTTTTTGAGATGCCATCAATCACACAACCAGGTTACGCATACAAAGTCGGGCAAATATATCGAACCAGCCTACCGTCGGCCTTCGATGCCTGTCAAGAATCCGATCGAGGGATTGAGTGATTTGAGACACAGGACATCACATCTCAGCCGTCCCCTCCTGCTCTACGCCAAATGGTTGCAGGAGTGTTGAGCTTTCTCCATAATGGCACATCCATCTGTCGGGCTTCGTTGATGTGAGGAGGTCGTCTCTCATGAGTGATCGGATCGACACCCTGCTGAAAGAAAGTAGAACATACCACCCGACCGCCGAAACGATCGCGGACGCCCATATCAAGGATTATGAGGCTGAATATCGGAAGTCCATCGCCGATCCCGAAAGCTTCTGGAGCGATGCGGCAAAAGAGTTGGAGTGGTTTTCTCCCTGGCATACTGTTCTTGAATGGAAGTATCCCTGGGCCAAATGGTTTGTGGGCGCGACCTGCAATATCGCCTACAACTGTCTCGATCGCCATGTTAAAACCTGGCGCAAAAACAAAGTCGCGCTGATTTGGGTCGGGGAAAACGACCAGGAACGCGTCTTCACGTACGGAGAACTCTATCGCCAAGTGAATCGCTGCGCCAACGCGCTTAAAAAGCTCGGTCTGTCGAAAGGCGATCGCGTCACCATCTACCTCCCGAAAATTCCTGAACAGGTCGTCGCCATGCTGGCCTGTGCGAGAATCGGCCTCATCCATAGCGTCGTCTATTCCGGATTCAGCGCCCCGGCCCTCGCCAGCCGTATCAATGATGCCGAAGCCAAAGCCGTCATCACCGCCGACGTCGGCTTCGACAGGGGCAAGGTCATCCCCTTGAAGCCGGTCGTTGACGAAGCCTTGAAGACCTGTACGACCGTCGACCATGTGATCGTGGTACGCCGTCAGACTCCGGCACAACCGCTGTCTTCACCGAAGGAACTCGATTGGACCGAGTGGGTCAAAGGCGAATCGGCCCTCTGTGATGCCGAGCCGTTGGATGCCGAGACCCCCCTCTACATACTCTATACATCGGGCACCACCGGCAAGCCGAAGGGCGTGGTTCATGTCCACGGCGGCTATATGGTCGGCACCTACACCACGACAAAATATGTCTTCGACTTAAAAGACGACGATATGTATTTTTGCGTGGCCGATCCAGGCTGGGTCACCGGCCATAGCTATATCGTTTATGGCCCGCTTCTCAACGGCGCAACGATCTTGACCGCCGAAGGCAAGCCGGACTATCCGACTCCAGGCCGCTGGTGGGACTTGATCGAGCGGTACGGTGTCTCGATCTTTTATACGACCCCGACCGCTATCCGTCTCCTGATGCGCTACGGTGAAGACTGGCCCGCCAAGTTCGACCTTTCATCGCTCCGCATATTGGGCAGCGTCGGTGAACCCATCAACCCGGAAGCCTGGGAGTGGTACCATCGCGTAACAGGCGGGAATAAACCCATCATGGATACCTGGTGGCAAACAGAAACGGGCGCCATCCTCATCACACCTCTGCCCACCGTCCCGCTCAAACCAGGATCCGCCACACGACCATTCTTAGGCATTGAAGCGGATGTGGTGGACCGCGGAGGCAACAGCCTGCCTGCCAATGTCGGTGGCTTTGCCGTGATTAAGAAGCCATGGCCGTCCATGATGCGCACGATCTATAAAGATCCCGAGCGATACAAAACCTACTGGAACACCATCCCGAACTGCTATACGGCCGGCGACGTCTGTCACAAAGATGCGGACGGCTATATGTGGTTCATGGGCCGCGCGGACGACGTCATTAAGGTTGCGGGAAACCGCCTGGGCACCGCCGAAGTGGAAAGCGCATTGGTGAGCCATCCTGCAGTTGCGGAGGCCGCAGTGATCGGCAAACCGCATAAGACCGTCGGCGAGTCCATCAAAGCCTTCATCATTCTGAAACAGGGAGAGCAGGAAAGCCCGACGCTGATTAAATCGATCAAGGATCAGGTCTTGAAGGAATTGGGGAAGATCGGCGTGCCATCTGAAATCGACATTGTCTCGTCGCTGCCGAAAACCCGCTCCGGAAAAATCATGCGCCGAGTGCTGAAAGCGAAGGAACTTGGGCAAGATCCAGGTGATATTTCGACGATCGAGGAATGACAATATTGGGACGCGGTGGACGAAAGCCCGGTGAGCCGATTTACTTACGGCGGCACATGATCGCGCTCGCCGGGGCCGTGCTGTCCCCTATCGTGCTGTTACAGCTCTATAAGGTTTTCATCGGACCGCTGAGCCTTGATGTGCAACTCTCGGTCATACTGATCACGTCCATCCTGGCCGGCCTTGGCCTATACTTTCTTTATCGCGCCTCTGCCAGAAATGAACCGTAGTCCGTACAATCTACGGACCACGGTCTTTCATTTGGCATCACAACCGAAGCCGTGTACAATTCACCCCCATGACACAGACATCCACACCACCATTGCGGCTCTTGCCGGCTTATCTGGGCGTCGCCTCTCTGGACGAGGCCCTCTGCCATCCACGGATAGCCCGCATTCTCTGGCTTGAGATTCTGGTGAACGACGCCATTGAGTGGTCTAACCTTTCCCACCCGGTGGTGCAAGAGGCCTATCAGACTGCCTGCCGCTGGCATACGACCTATCGCACACTCATCGCCGGTTGTGTATCACGTGCCCCACTGCCGGCCGACCATGGCCCCATTGATGAACGGCTGTACCGCCAATTCGCAGAAGCGCTTGAATTTGTCCATGCTCACGCTTGATCACCTGCGCGCCACGCTTCGCCGATACGCCGACTCCACCGGCCATTCCGTCGATCTGCTGCTCATCGGCGGCTTGGCCATGCTCGCCTACGGGCATCCCTCTCGTGCCACAATCGACGTAGACGGCGAGCTGCGAGGCCACGTGCGGTCTCTGGCAGAATTTTTGAGCCGGTATCACATTCCCAGCAACCTGGGACAAAGCATTTCGGGGTGGTCAGTGGTGGCGATGCCTCCCGGTTATCGCGATCGTACGACCATCTTGATCGACGAACCAAGCGTCCGAATCAGCCTCTTGGCTCCGGTGGATTTCATCATTGCGAAACTCCGGCGCGGTACAGATGAGGATCTAACCGATGCGGCATGGATCAGTGCACGATTTCACATTTCCGCCGACCAGGTCCGTACCGCCGCGGATGCAGCACTGGCGGCCTCCCTCGAAGACACCGCCCTCTTCCTCTTCCAGCGAACTGTTGATCGGTTCTGCTTGACCCTGGACTCGGCTGCCCCCTCCGCATAAGACTCAGACTTGGGCCATCATCATTCATCTCTCGCTCATCTATTCAGAGAATCCACAAGTCAGGCATTTCCGCTTGCGGCAGAGCAATCAGGAGAGCAAAACAAACCACAGGTATGAACCTTGGTTTATCAGCAAGAAGCAACAGGGTATTCGGAGGGCCGCTCCTGAACAACTGGAGCGTCAATCACGGCAAAGCATAAACCAGCCACAGGCTCCGGCTGGACTCGGCATTTAATGCTGAGAGACGAGTTGCGTGTATAAGGCTTGAGTTTCCTTGGCGATGGTAGACCAACTAAAGAACTGTTCCGCTCGTTGGCGACCGGCCGTGGCAAACTGTTCACGCATTCGTCTGTCGGCCATCAAGCGATTAACGGCGGCGGCTAAATCTCGCTCGAATTTTTTAGGGCTTAACGGCGTAAAGGGAGATTCCGGCATTTGCTGAACCGGAACGAGGATGCCGGTTTCACCGTCTTCAACCACCTCCGGAATCCCTCCGACTGCTGATGCGACCACCGCCGTCTCACAGGCCATCGCTTCAAGATTGATAATGCCGAACGGTTCATAGATCGAGGGACAACAAAACACCGCCGCGTGCGAATAGAATTCGATGATACTCGGCTTATCCAACATCTCAGGGATCCAGATCACACCGGGTCTGTCGGCAGTGACTTCCTTGACGGCTGCCTCCATTTCCGCGGCGATTTCTGCGGTGTCGGGAGCTCCTGCACAGAGCACCACCTGGAAGTCCGCATCAAAATACTTGATGGCCCGGACTAGGTGGATGATGCCTTTCTGTCTGGTAATTCGTCCGACAAACAACACAAATGGCTTGGATGGATCGACTCCGTAGCGTTGAAGCGCGTCCGAAGATGATTGTTTTCTATATTCGACCGGATCAATCCCGTTATGGATGACCTTGATCCTCTCTTCGGGGATATGAAAATGGCGAAGAACATCCTGTTTCGTTCCGTACGAGACCGCGATTACGGCATCGGCCATTTCGAGAGCCGCCCGTTCCACCCATGAGGAGAAATCGTATCCTCCCCTCAGCTGTTCCCGTTTCCACGGGCGGAGCGGCTCTAATGAATGCGTCGTAATGACGAGCGGGATTCCGTAATTCAGCTTCGCCATGATGCCGCCAAGATGCGTATACCACGTGTGACAATGGACGAGATCGGCCTCGATGCCGAACGAGTTGAAATTCAGCCCCCGCTGAACGGCACCGAAGACCGACTCCAAATATTTCGGCCCCCCGTAATCAATCTTCTCGAGTGGAAACCCTCTGATGTGAAGGTTATGGTGAGCCACATACTGATCACCAAAACACCGAACTTCCACAGGAAGAAGCTTGGCCAATTCCTTACTCAGGTATTCCACATGCACACCCGCCCCGCCATAGGTATAGGGCGGGTATTCGTTACTGAGCATCAGGACTTTCATATTCTTGATTCTTCCTCTGGTTTGTTTGAGAGCACGTGAGATGACTCTTGTTAATCAGAACACACGTCGTGCGTCACCCAATCACACTACGCGCACGATATAACTGATCGTCGAATCACGCAAGCCCCCATCACAACCATCTCCTTTGACGTTGATCATATATCCTCCCTCTGACATTGCCGGAGTGCATCACATCTGATACACTCCGTCGCATCGCAACAAATGAGGAGCAACCATGCCAACCCCACATCCGCGTGTCAATGTCGTCCTGGAAGAGCCCGTTTACGAAGGACTACGCCGCTGGGCCAAGCGGGATGGCGTATCACTGTCCCTAAAAGTTAGGGACCTCGTCAAAGAGGCCCTGGAAGCTGAAGAGGACCGAGCGCTGGCCCGTTTGGCCGAAGCCCGAGAGCGGACACTCGATAAGAAGAAGGCTCTCTCTCACACCCAGGTCTGGGGACAGCCCAAACGCGTGAGATAATACGTGCCCTTCGAACTTTGCTACCACTACGACGTCGCTGCCGAAGATATCCCCCGCATCCCCTCGAACCTTCACCGCCGAATCGCCAAAGCCATAGAGTCGCGTCTGGCTCGCGCACCGCATCAATATGGCTCACCTCTTCGCAAAACACTCCATGGATATTGGAAGCTCCGCGTTGGGGATTATCGTGTCGTCTACAAAATCGACGGGAACGAGGTCTGGATATTAGGCATTCAACACCGCAAGACGGTGTACCAGGATATTGCGCAGAGACTTGGGGAATCGGAATAAAATAGTAGCGCTACAACCACATCAGATCTTGCGTAACTGATCTCTATAATACGAGGCGCCCCATGAGCATCGCAAACAGCCGGTCAAGAACAGTCCGTCCAACCCATCCTGGCGAGATGCTGCGTGAGGATTTCCTGCCGGATTATGGGCTAACCGTATCGAGTCTGGCCAAAGCCCTCCGAGTTTCGCGCCAAACCCTCCATGAACTGCTCCGGGAACGGCGCGCGGTGAGCCCGGACATGGCCCTACGCCTCTCTCGCCTCTTCGGCAACAGTCCTGAGTTTTGGCTGAACGCCCAGCAAGCCGTGGATCTGTGGGAAACCGCGAAGAGCAAGAAAGATACAATCGCACGTATCTCTCCCCTGACCGCCGCATAGCATCAGATCCTCAATCGTTCATCGGCTTTACGTCGAGTTGTCTACTGACCTTAAGAACCACACAAACCCTCATACCCAAGGACGAGGAGCGAATCCGAAGGAATGTGCCTATGGGATCACTCTGTCATCCAGGCCGCTAAAATACGCCTTTTCGCAGACGGTCAACCAGCAAAGGGCTTACCATATTGGGGAAAGTCCACCGTCAAGAACCGACCACAATCAGCCACTCAAATTCCTGTGGTAGACCACGCATTCTTTTTTGGTATACAAATGTTCATTGTGTTGACACCAACTGCTCGAACAAAAGTAGCCATTGATGCACATCTTCTAAAATAGGCACTGTGAGTAATACTGCAAAGGTGCGTGACTAAATGAGTGTCGCGGGAATACGCTCCAATCGTGGCGATATCTATCAGACGTTGATTGCCTTTGACTGGGCATTGACGGTCCTGTCCGATCCCGATTTCCAATGGCTTGAAATAGATTCGACAACCTATCTGGTAGACGATGTCGTAATTGGAAAATCAGATGGCTCCCTGATGTGTTGCCAGTGCAAAAAGAACCACGCTGATTTCAACGCATGGTCAATAGCCGACCTTGCTGGCGAGCTGGGCAAGGCTTCTCTGACACTGGCTAGATATCCACAAGCCCAAGTTCGCTTCTATTCGCGCAGCAGTTTTGCCGCACTTGCTAAACTGCAAGAATACAGCACCCTCTATGACAATGAGACCGACTATCATGCGAACTTAACCAAAGAGCACATAAAAACAAATAGTGATTTGGCCGCTCGCATTGCCGTTCAGGTTCCCGACCTCCCCACCTATGAATTCCTGCACCGCACCTACTTTACAATCAGCCCAGATTTTGATCGCATGGAGACTTTACTACGTGAACGTTTGCGCCAAATGGCAAGCAACTCAAATGCAGCCTTCGACGCTCTCTGGATACGCCTCGACAAACTTGGAGGACGTATGGAGAGTGGCAACCTGTCCGCTTCTACCCAACATCGCCTAACCAAAGCCGACCTCAAAGACATTCTCCATCACGCGGGAGCGATGCTGGTTCCAACGATGTCCATTGCACAAGTACGTACATCATTTGCCAGTACCTCAGCTATCGGCAGATCATGGCATCGGGACATTGCCGGACAGCACATTTCAACCCCGGTTGTGAATGAACTCCTGGCTGCCATCGATGCTAGGAAACGTGCCGTCTTGCTTACGGGGCTTCCGGGTTCAGGAAAAACCTGCGTGATGTTGAGCCTGCAAGAAGCTTTGGAGCAGCGCATGCAAACCCGAGTGGACCTTGTGCCGCTCTTCATCCAGTCTCGCGAATTCGCCGACCTGGCGACGGCGCGGGAGCGCCAGGCACAGGGCCTGCCAGAACAATGGGTAGAACAGGCCGCCCGCTTGGCGGAAGACGCGCATGTGGTTGTGGTCATCGACTCACTGGATGTCTTATCCATCGCCCGCGAACACGACATATTGACGTATTTCCTGGCACAAATTGACCGACTGCTGCTGATTCCCAATGTCACTGTTATCACAGCTTGCCGCGACTTCGACCGCAAATACGACCGGCGCATTGCCGCACGGCAATGGGATTGCGAATTGCAGTGCCCGCCGCTTGACTGGGAAACTGAAATTGCGCCGTTGCTCGACAAGTTGGGAATCGATTCAACCACTATTGATGCCATCACCCGTGAGCTGATCCGGAATCCCCGCGAACTGGCTCTGTTTGTCGAACTGGCCCAGCGTGAAGGCAGTTTCAACGTAGTAACCAGCCAAGCGCTGGCACAGCGATATCTCGATACCGTCGTGCGGGCTAACCCTGCGCTGGGTGACGCAGCGATGCACGCCATTGAGGCTATAGCTGACGCAATGCTGAAATCACGCAGTCTGGCTATTCCTCATCAGCGCTTCAATGCCACGCAGGACATTCAGCGACAGCTGCACAGTCTCAATGTGCTACAAGATACCCATGACGGGAAATTAACATTTGGTCATCAAACTCTACTGGATGTGTTGGTGATAAGCGGCGCTGTGCGCCGGGGCATCACGCTCAATGAGTTCATAAACGACTTGCCGCCAGTACCGTTCGTGCGTCCAAGCATCCGCAGCTTCGTTGCGCAGTTGACAACTGGGGATCGCCGCGATCTCAGGAAGCAAATACGCACGGTATTAACTGGTAGGGCCGCTTTCCATATCCGGCGTTTGGTTGCTGAATCGTTTGCCCAGCAAATACCACAGGATGTGGACTGGCCCTTGATCCGTGACTTGCGAAATACACACCGCGATGTGTTTCAGGTGATTTACACGCAAGCCACAGCGATTGAGTGGCATTACTTCTGGCTTTCTCATCTGGTGCCAATGCTGAAAGAGACACATGATGCAGAGGGTCTAAAAGCGCATGTGCATCGGGTAGCGCAGTGGAAAAATGACGATCCCGCAGGAGTACTGAGTTTCTGGGTGGATGCCTTGGCTCTGGACTGGCTGGATGCTAATGGAATCGCCGCGCAATTAGAGCTTCCTCTATCCGAATTCCAAGGAGAGAATTTGCCGTTGGTTGCGCCCTTGCTAGAGCATCTACTCAGCAGGCCGAGGTCAGAGCATAGTCTCTTGGGTCATGTTGTCGCGCGTTGTGTAGCCGCTGGCGTTGTTGATGACAGGATGCTATGGCGGTATATCGCTGGCGACATCAACAAAGACCACGTAATAAGTTTACACTTCGACAAGAAGCTACATTGCCAACCCCATGACTTTGGAGACATGAAGGACAACTTCCTGAAACAACGGATGGTGCAATCCACTGTCCTCCTCGATTTAGCGTTGGAAGCAATCGAGCAGTGGAGCCAAATCCGGTCATCTCGCTACGGCGAGACCAAAATAGGCTATCGAAGTGAGTACCTATACGACACCTCATACAGTGACACCCATACACAGACTGATGATCGATACATGGCCAGCCAACGGATTCTGCTAGATGCAATTGAGGCGGCCATTCTTGACCATGCCACAAAACACTCCGACTGGTGGCAGAAGAACCGAGAGCGTCTATGCTTCAACCACGAAGGTGCCTTGTGTTATTTCGCAGTCCTTGCCGTCACACGTTCACCAAGATCCAACCTGGATTTGATCGGCCGCTTGCTGTGTGACAAAACATTGCTTGAGTTCGAGCTTTCTTTCGAATTGTGCACACTGATCCAGTCAGCATTTATATACCTTGATAACGCCATACAAGATGCCGTTCTGACGGTACTACAAACCTTATGGGAAGGACCTGCAACAGATGAGGGGGCACGTTCTTGGATATTGAAGAATCGTGCAGAATACATATCCGCCATTCCATGCTACCTTCGCTCGATGGAAGCACAAGCAATACTTGATGCTTACGAAACAACAAATGGGACATTGATTCGACAGCCGTCTATGGGCATGCACGGCGGCATGATCACCGCTCCATTTTCATTTGAGGTATTTCTGAATGTCAGCGATGCCGGCGTAATTCGTTTACTGGCACATTACGCTGACTACCACCGTGACTTCGATGATTTCTTAGTCGGAGGAGAGCGAGAGGTTGGCCTGCAACTGCTCGAGGCTTCATCTCGACACCCATCGCGCTTCTTGGGATTGATGATTACGCATTGGGCCAATATTTCAGCAGGTTTTCGGGATGCCATCATGCAGGGCATCACCAACTACCTGGCACATCGCCATGGAGGCTTACAACCCAACGGCACTTGGGTACCGTGCGAGGAGCCCGATGCTCCTGCCTTGGGGAGTCAAATCATTGAGGAACTGGAAAGACACTCAATCCACTGGCAACTCAATCGCTACACGGCCAGGGCCCTGGAAGCCTGCGCACATGTCATCGAAGATACACACACTGCTACACGGCTGGTGCATTTGGCAACTGGCTTTGAAGCTCTTACAGAAGAAAGCACTATCCATAAAGATTCAGTTGACTTGATTAACATCGGCATCGGCATGACAAATGGAAAGGTCGCTGAAGCCTTGATGATTTTGGCCAACAATCTTGAAGAGCGTGGCATTGCACTACCAGAATTGTTACCACATACACTACGTCGATTTGCCAGCAACAAACACCCTGCGATCCGCGCCCTGATTCTACGACGTTTGCCATATCTCCAAAGCCGGAATCCAGATTTGGGCTGGGAATTATTTCACCTTGCCATGCAAGATCCTGTGGGGCTTTGGCAACACGCCGAACGTTGTCTTTACTACGCCTATCACGATCACTTCCAGAAAGTTTCCCCCCTGCTTGAGCGCCTCCGTCATGAGGGCAGCAAAAAAGACATGGAAACTTGGGGGCGCATTTCGGCCTTGGCTGCCATGACGGGACACATCGACTTTGCCAAATTGCTTAGCGAATTGATCACATCAGAGATTTCCGAAGCTTGGCAGGGAGCAGCACACGTTTGGACCCACCCTGTAAACATCAAACTTCACCGCGAGCAATGCCTCGCAGGTATCGAAGCAGGCCTGAAAGCAAACAGCCCTCATGCAATGATAGTCGCTCGACAAGTAGAAAACATCTTTCGAAACAATGCGCAACCTATCTCTATTCCGATAGAACTGATACACCTCTGCTTTAGAGCGTTTGAAGACGATAGTGAACACAAACATCACCGACTTTTCGGATTCGATGAATGGCTCAACGCCACTTCGCAGTGTGATCCAGAGCTCGCCTTAGCCGCAACCGAGATTTACCTGGCCTATGTCCGTCATGCCGAGCCGTACTTTTACGACCATGAAAATCGACTGGTCCAGCTAATGACCCGGCTTTTTGCAGAAGCCGAGGAACGAGAAGAATCCGACCATGGCGTGATGCTTCAACGAGTGGTGTCGGTGCAAGACTTGCTGTTGTCATTGGGAGTGAGTTCTATCAGCGATTGGCTAAAGGCGGCTGAGAGGCAATAACTACGTGCTCATGGAAACAGGGGACTGCCCCTTTGGTCGCATTTATGGTCAGGGAACAATCTCATATGTCTATGTTACTGTTGGGTGACGGTCAACTAACTTGTTCTCTGACACCTATTTCCATCGGATTCGGCAATGACCAATGATCAGGTCACTATGACGCAGGCCATGACTCAATCTGCTCTTTATGATTCTTTCTGGATCTTCCTGGATCACTTTAGGAGAGGCTGAGGCAGGGCTTGGCAGGGGAACGACCAACGTAATACTTTGACTTCCCGTACTACATGATCGAACGGGGCGCCACAGTGAGATAGTCCAGATATCAAAGCTCCACCCCCAATCATTTTACCCATCGGCTACTCAATTGGAGGCAAATTTGTCTCGGCAAGTTTCCAACCATTCTTGGGGAAAACAGCATGAGCATTAAGCTCTTGGTCGAAGATATAGATGCTTTGTCCATTCGCAAAGAGCTTCAATTGAAGGCGCCGAACATAACCCTCTCCGGTCCTGGTATCAGTTGCAGTGACCATCGGAAACGCAACCGCTACTGGTCTGAGGCCCCGCAGGATTTCTGAGCGTTTCCCCAAAGGCCAGTTCCCATCCCGAACCGACGCTCGAAAGACTATTCGTGCGGTACCATCTGATTCGTTGAAGCGTTTGACGTATGTCGGGAAAAACTCAACCTTGTGAGACTCTTTGTCCCCAGAAAGTACAACGTATGCATCTTCCGCTGGGACGGCTAAAGGAGTATGGCCTCCTAGCATAAGTGGCCGGGACCAGTCGCCGGCGACAACAATCGTCGCTTCCGCTACCAGCGAGCGTAGGTTCTCTCTTGCTGTTTCCATCCCAGTTTCAGCTGTTTGGATTCGGGGTTGCCTTTCAATGGGAGAAATCTTGTTAGTATCTTCTATCCGTCGACGAACCCACACGAAGACTCTGTCTGTATTTGAGGACGGTCTAGAGATTTCGGAGTGACTAACATCAACAGGATACGGAGTAAGATCACACCGGGTGGATGCATCACCTCGGTCAACAGCCACAAGCCCTTCGTTACCAGGCAGCGTCTCATAGGCGCAGAAAGATCTCGGCAGACTAGCCCCCATTTGGTCGCGATCCCTGAGGAGATTCTGCCACGAGTTTTCCAAGATCTGAAGAAAACTATTTAGGTCATCCGGTTTCATACCGGCAAACTGCGGATTCATGCTTATCCACGAGGCGTATACAGCAAGGTCGGCTCCGTGCGATGGAGTTGAGAGGAAAATGACAGCCTTAACTTTATCGAGGTATTCGAGATCCACCTTGCTGGGACGATTAAGCTCGGAGAGCATGGCTTTTGCGATCAATCCCCCCATGCTATGAGCGATGAAGTGTACGTTTTTATGGTTCTCAAAAACCCCGTCGTCCTTGAGGTTTTGCAAGGTCCTCGTTGCAATCTCTGTGATTGTACTCGCGCGAGAAAATTTTGGGGTGTAGTAACCAACTCGGTAAACTGAAGATGATGGGATGGCTTCTCCAAGGAGTGCTGGAAAATACGCCCCTGTCTTTTCGTTAGTCCACGAAGACACGGCGTCTCCTGTTACGCCGTGGATGAACACAAGGACCGTTTCTCCTTTCGCATCTGTCATATACCCACTAGAGTAGGTAACTTGAGTCCTCTTACTATCCTCGTTGAGTAGCAGACACCCAGGAGTAGCTAATAGCAAGGCTGGCCACAGAAAAAAGAGCTTCAGGAGGTATTGTTTCATACAGAGAATCAGTAGTGTTCGATAAGAAATCAAGAACAGGCTACTGCTGTATGCGAACCGTGTCAATAATGTGATTGGGAGTACTTAGATAGCAAGTTAAGTTGTCCGGTATATGTAACACGTTATCTACCCGACTGTTCCCCTCTGAGCAGAAACTCAACTCCGCGCCGAACATATTTCGCGCACAATGGGTCGAGGCGGCACGATCGACCGTCTGGTTGACGTCCGGATAGAAGCTAAACCAGATAAGAGCCAAGTCCTACAATCACACATCACGAACACCTCAGATCAATCCCCGCTTTTGGAGATAATCTTTGTCAATGACCGGGGTGGATTTGGGCAGCTGGCTGCGTTCTTGGAGCAATCGTTCGACGTACTTGCCGATGAGGTCGGATTCAAGATTAACGGGATCGTTGACTTGCTTGAGGCCCAACGTGGTGACTTTTGCCGTATGCGGAATAATGGCGATACCGAACCCGTGCTCGCTCACTTCGTTGATCGTGAGGCTGATGCCGTCCACGGTGATCGAGCCCTTTGCGACACAATAGCGCAAGATGTCCGACGGCGCCTCAATGGTAAAGAAGATAGTATTGGCGTCTTGATGCCGGCTCCGAACAATGCCGACTCCGTCCACATGGCCGGCTACTAGATGCCCACCGATGCGTTCGTTCAGCTTCATCGCCCGCTCTAAATTCACCGGCGTGCCCACGTCCAACTTGCCCAACGTCGTCACCCCTAAGGTCTCGACGGAGACTTCTACGGCAAAATCTCGTTCGCCGATCGTGACCGCCGTGAGACAGACCCCGTTGACACTCACGCTATCTCCGATTTTCAGATCACCCATGACAATCGACGCAAGAATCGTCATCCTGGTCCCGACCAGTGTCTTTTCCAATCCGGCAATCGCTCCCATTTCCTCAACAATTCCTGTAAACATCGGTTCCCCCTCAACTCTCTCCTTAGGACGTCAATAGAAATCCGCTACTTCAGAATAATGCTGGTCACATGTTCGCGCCGTACCCACTCGCTGATATCTTGGATGGCTTGCACCGTCCCCACAGCGATGCAGCCCTTTGTCCAATCCCCCCACGTTGTCAGATCTCCAAGCCAACTCCACATCTCAGGAGGTCCGTGCACACCAATTTCACTGCCAGTTCGTCCCTCTTTTCGTTGCAGCTCGGTCGGATACCCCACAGGAATGAATATCGCAAACTTGCTTGAAGGTCTAGGCTCTCCCAGATCGTATTCACCAAGAGGAGTTTTCTTATCTCCTTCCTTGAACTTGTCCACGCCGCCACTGCCGAGAGCAACCGTATACTGGCCTTGGCTTTGCCCTTCTTTGCATAACACCAGTTGATGTGTGGAGGTTTCAACCATCAGGCTTGTTCCCGTCTGCGGACATGCGGCATGTGCCTCGATTGACGCAACCGCCAGCCCCAACAATCCAGCGCACCCTATCCCAATGGTTCTTAAGCTCCACCGCATTGCGCCAGACCTCCACATCTGGTTGCAATTATATCGCAGCACCTATGCCCTCTTCATCGCCGCCCAGAACACACCACCTGCCACAACTTGAATGCCGGCAATGATTGCAAACGCCTGGACATAACTCAAATTCGCAATCAAGACGCCTGCCAGCAGAGGTCCGCTGGCATGGCCGATATCCATAATCGTCCCTTGCATCCCCAGGCCTGCACCCAATCGCTTGAACTCTGAACTATCTGCTACAAGGGCCGATGAGGAAGACGACACGACCGCTTCACCGAATCCGAACCCGGACGACAACATCAGCAAGACGGGAAACATCGAGACATGCGGAATACAGACAAACGTCGCCGCACAGACCATCAGTCCCAAGAGAATCAACGGCTGTCTCCCCACCCGATCGGAGACCCGCCCCATGATCGGCTTGGAAAAGAACGACGTGACGGCCTGAACCGTAAACAGCAGGCCGACTTCACCGGGGTTCAGTCCTGCCGCGACACCGTACAACGGCAAAAAGGCCATCAGCGCGCCGTTCGCAATCATCTTGGCGGCATCGGTGATGCTGGTGATCAACACCTTCTTATTTTGCGAAACGGCGGCAAACCCCTTCCACATTTCGGACAGCACGGGAGACAGCCCCTTCCCGTTCCTAGGTGGTGTCGCCACATCCAAATGTAGGCTATAGAACAGCGCCATCCCAATACAGCCGAACACACCGGCCGTCACAAATGCCGTGGAGAACCCCACGGTATGCACGAGGTAGCCTCCCAGAAACGGCCCCAGCAACGCACCGGATTGCGTACAGGCCGTATAGGTACCCAACGCCCTTCCTCGCTGTTCCCGATAGAGTTCCGCCACTGTCGCAAGGGCACTCGGGGCAAAGATCGCCGTGGCCAACCCATGCATAGCCCGCAACGCCGTCAGCATATCGACGTCGTTGATGAAGGGATAGAGAAACGGCGGCAGCCCGAATGCCACCACTCCGATCCGCAGCAGAAACCGTCTCCCATAGATATCGGAGAGGGCTCCGGACGGGAGCTTCAGAAGCACACCCATTAAGGTCGAGACAGAGACGATCAACCCGATCCGTTCCGGACTCGCGCCCAGCGATTCCGCAAACAGGGAGAGGGCCGGCATACGGATCATGTTGTAACTGATGAAACAGAAGATACCGACCGTGCAGATCAGGAGGAAACTACGTGACGTGGTCATGGGAGAGAAATGTTTCCGTATCTTGTATTTCAGACATTCCGCTGTTCGACAAGCGCCGATTGCCAGAATGCCTCATCGGCATCTGCTATGAAGACCCTATCCCGTCGCTCATGGCTGTTGTTGAACATCGACGGTGAGTTGCATGGAAAAGAGTGCTCCGGGATCTTTCCGGATTCTCGCCTGGCGCAACAAGGTTTCCAGAGAAGGCGTGACCAGACCTTCGAATGAGCGCTGTCCGTTGGTCACCACAATGACCGGCTTCGATGGATCGATCATCTGATCATTCAAAAAGAGGCTGTACCGACGGATCCGTTCGGTCTTCACCTCGATCCGATTCGTTTCAGTCATTGCAGCATTCAGCTTGGCATATTCCCGCCGCGCCAGCTTGTCGTCGCTCTTATCGACCAGATCATCGGAAAAGGCTGCGATGGGATCAGTGGCATCGAGACGCACCCAGCTGAATGGTTGGAAATGGGTGGCATCCCGGACGACTGTCAATTGTAAC
>Ga0224501_10001225_pt1 | contig 19871 bp, 20 predicted proteins | sample SF_Oct11_sed_USG_4_FD_169105 | JGI IMG/M metagenome (GOLD analysis project Ga0224501, IMG submission 169105) | Sediment microbial communities from San Francisco Bay, California, United States - SF_Oct11_sed_USGS_8_1 | ecosystem: Environmental > Aquatic > Marine > Sediment | place: USA...
TTCTAAAGTGAATGCCATTTCAAATCTGTTCCTGTCACTGGTTACCGGTCGCATGGCCTATTATGCTAGAGGTGGATTTACTCAAAGCCCTCTAGAGCACTGGGAAGATCAATGGGAGCTTATCTCTAGTGGTCTGTTCCGTATGACTCAGGAGCAACTGGAAACTGCGGAAGTTGCCGGCTAGAAACGTATTTCAATTTTCTGAGCTCCCACGGTGAGCTTACTAGACCAAGTTCTGTTGTTTCTGGTGTCATGGCTGGCAAACCTGTTCTCTGCTTTTGCGGGCGGAGGAGCCGGCCTGATACAACTTCCTGCCCTCATCTTTCTCGGCTTACCTTTCTGTATCGCACTGGCCACCCATAAACTCGCCAGTATCTTTCTGGGCATCGGGGCCACTGTCAGAAATCTCAAAAGTCACAAACTCCATCCGCGACTGGTACTCACCATGATCTGCTTCGGCGTGCCGGGCGTCGTAGTGGGGGCAAATATCATACTCAATATTCCAGAAAAATCTGCAGAGCTTGCCCTGGGCATGCTGACCTTGGGCCTGGGTCTGTATTCGGTATTTAAAAAAGATTTTGGGCAAGAATTCAGGCAAATCGACGCAAGCCTCACTCATTTGATGATCGGTGGCAGCGTGCTATTCGGCATCGGCATTCTAAACGGCTCACTCACTTCGGGTACGGGTCTATTTGTAACGATTTGGCTCATTCGATGGTTTGGACTGGATTACAAAACCGCCGTTGCCTACACGCTCGTCCTTGTCGGACTGTTCTGGAATGGGAGCGGCGCCCTAACACTGGGCCTACTCGGTCAAATCGCCTGGGACTGGCTACCTGCCCTCATTCTGGGCTCGTTACTAGGCGGCTATATGGGCGCACATTTCGCGATTGTAAAAGGAAATAAATGGATCAAACGTAGCTTTGAAATCATCACCATGGTCATTGGTGTCAAGCTGATTAGTGGCAGTCTCTAGGAAACACCATACCGCTCCCGGTATTCATTCATCGCGGGCAGATATTGCGAATAGTCTGTACTTTGCTCCAAATAGGCCACGAGATTGTCCAGGCAGATAATGCTGGTCACGGCCAAGCCATAGGAACTTTCGATCTCTTGAATGGCAGAAAGATTGTTTGTACCCCTTTCTTGCCGATCCAAGGCAATCAACACACCGCTGGCCGTCGCGCCTTGTGCATTAATGATGTCGATGGACTCACGCACCGATGTGCCCGCCGAGATGACATCGTCTACGATGAGTACTCGCCCACGTAATGGTGCACCCACTATATTCCCGCCCTCTCCATGGTCCTTGGCCTCTTTACGATTAAAGCAATAAGGCATATCCCGCCCGTGATGCTCAGCCAATGCGATCCCAACTGCTGCAACCAAGGGGATTCCCTTGTAGGCTGGCCCATATAAAAGATCAAACTCCAAACCCTGCTCTATCAAGGCTTGGGCGTAAAATCGGCCCAATTGTGCAAGCTGGGCTCCGGAATTAAACAAGCCACTATTAAAAAAATAGGGGCTCAAACGCCCAGACTTCAAGGTAAATTCCCCAAAACACAAAACCTTGTGTTGTAAAGCAAACTCGATAAATTCTCGTTGATAGCGATGCATAGAAATTCCGGTTGTCATGGGTGCGGCCTAGAGTCATTCCGCTAATTAGGATAAACTCAGCGGCCATTATATTAAATCTGGCGTCAGCAATGAAAGTTATTACTGTCAATGTGAATGGAATTCGTGCCGCCGCGCGCAAAGGTTTTTTTGACTGTTTATCGAAACAGAATGCTGATTTTGTCTGTCTTCAGGAAATCAAGGCCCAGGAAGACCAACTCACCGACGATTGCTATTACCCGGAGGGCTATCATGTCTACTATCATCCAGCCGAAAAGAAAGGTTATAGCGGCGTAGGCCTTTACTCCAAAACCAAACCCGAGAACGTACAAATCGGTTTAGGCTGGCCAGACATGGACGCGGAAGGACGATTTATTCGCGCCGACTACCCAGATTTCACGGTTATTTCACTCTACCTGCCATCTGGCTCTTCCAGCGAGGAAAGGCAAACGATTAAATTCGATTTTCTGGATCGCTTCATGCCACTTTTACGAGAAATGAAAAACGAAAATAGAGAATTTATAATCTGTGGTGACTGGAATATTGCACATAAAAATATCGATCTAAGAAATTGGCGGGGTAATCAGAAAAATTCTGGTTTTTTGCCCGAGGAACGGGCCTGGCTGGATGAGCTTTTTGGTTCGACAGGATATGTGGATGCCTTTCGTGTCATCAATCAGGAAGAAGATCAGTACACCTGGTGGTCTAATCGTGGTCAAGCCTGGGCAAAAAATGTGGGATGGAGAATTGACTACCACGTGGTTACACCCGGCCTACAAGACAAGATCCTGAATTGTGAGATTTACAAAGCAGAGCGCTTCTCCGATCACGCGCCTTTGTTGATCGAGTACCAAGTCTAGTTCTGATTACTAAAATATTACCCTGAGGGCATCCCGGAAAATCAGCGTATCTTCCTTTGCTGTTTCATCTAAATGCAACACCTTCACCTCAGCCGAGTTATCTTCCGCGACCACAAGGGCGGAGTTGGTATTGGGGACTCCGAAAAAACTTTCAATACGACCCGCAAACTCTTTGCTGTAAACAGGGTACACCGCCGCGCCAGTATTCTCTGAGATCATTTCATAATTTACCGCATCGTATATTTTGGTGGTTTTGAATTCCAGTGATTCATCGACATCATAGAGAAGCACCGTCTTAACAGGCATAACAATCTCCAGCGTCGTTTCGGGTGTCAATCCATTGAGAACAAAGGTCGAATCATAGCTGGCTGTCGCAAACACCGCATTTAAAAGTTCCACCTTACTGGGCATGCTCATATTCACCCTGTTTTTGTCTAATTCTTTTTGTTCTACATCAGACAGATCTATTACATATGAATTCTTAGATTCTTCTTCATTTAATGTTAGATACAGAAACTTTCCCGCTGCGGATACATAGTTAACAGCGGAAAGCGGGGCAGAATACAGAATACGCGAGCTATTCGTATTAAGGTTTACAGCCACATAAGTTACCGTCCTATCTGGAGCTTCCGATGACAACTGAGAATCTACTTGAAGAATTATGTAATTTTTTGACTTTGCCACAATACTCAAGTGTTCAAAAGAATCTGCCTGATACAGAACGCTTTGCTCTAGCTCTCCGTTACTTCCACCTAGAACGAGTGAAGTCTGTCTTAGTGTGTCTGACTCCACACCATTCTCCCGAAAGATGTTATAGATAACACGATCACCTAGCTTTGCAAACAATGGAGAAACATCCAAGTAAGCTGAATTTGACATCAGACTGTCTGCCCTAAAATAGGCGTTATTAGGTTCGGATAGATTTTTAACATAGTGATAGTTGTCAAACAGGATCACATCTTTCAGCTGCGCGCGCATGTTCCCTATGGTGACCAATAACAGCTGTGGATCAGGCACGCCGAAAGCGCTACTGTAACGACGGACCTCATAAAAGTCCTCAGTCGCTCCCAGCCGTTCTATCAACCAATTGGAAACCGAGCCTTTCCGGTTATAAACAGGAGAAATCTTCCTGGCTTGGCTAACAAAGCTCAACTTCGTAAAACTATCGTTTTTTCTCGAATCAACATCGAATACGAGCTTGTCCGCCTTCTCACCTTTGTTTTTATCACAATCTTCAGGTTTAGGGTTTGGCAGATCTACTGTTTTAAGCAGAACCTTCGCGTAAACCAGTTTTGGGCTCGTAAAACTGAGTTGCTTCCACTCGCAGACATGAACAATATTGGTATTGCTACCTATCTGGTGAGTTAGTAGTTGCTTATCTTTCTGAAAAGAGACGCGAAACAAGCTTCCATCGGACACCAGCACAAGATCGGTCATAGAGACGTGCCGCGCCTCGACTTCGACATAGTCTGTGTTGTATTCAACATGGTATATTGGAAGTTTGGCCGTAAAACTCAAAGGCAGTGGAATTTGATAGACTGCACTCCGATTGGGGTCGATGGCATAGAGAATTTGCTGGGCAACATTGCTTCGCATATAAGGCAAATAGTTTTCGCCGTCCGTTGGAAGTAGTGAGCTATGAATCGTTTTGTTACTGCTATTGCCAAAATCCAGTACCGATTCCTCTATTGATTCCCTCTGGACCTCGCAAGCAATCAACATAAGATTAAGTAGCAACACAAGAAATATTCGCATCACCCCAATTCCCCTTGGCACAGCAAAAGCACCGCACTTCCAACTATTCAACGTTGTCAGAATAATATTCTATAATAACAATCAGTTACGAACTTATCCGCACTACAATGAACTATTCTAAACTTATAATCTTAAAGGCGTTTTAAACGGTAAATTGCCATCGGGGCAGCAAGATTTGGAAAGATTCTCATCATCCAGGATGAACGGTGTTGAGGATTGATAAACTGTCGCTGGGTGACTACGATCTTTTTAGCACGGCAAAACTCTTCAAAATCTCGGAGCGTAAATACATGTATATTCGGTGTATTGTACCATGCGTGAGGAAATGCCCTGGTCACCGGCATGCGTCCATTCAACGTTAACTGAAGGCGGCTACGCCAATGACCGAAATTTGGGAAGGTTATAATGACCTCACGCCCCACTCGGAGCATCTCATCCATAATCTTTTCCGCGTTCCTCACCGCCTGCAGTGTTTGGCTCATGACGACTACATCAAAAAAATCGGTTTCTATATCACCCAAGCCATCTTCGATGTTTCGCTGTATGACATTTACCCCTTTTTCAACACATTTCAGCAGCTTTTCTTCGTCAATCTCCAGGCCGTAGCCATCAACACTGCTTTGCTCTTTTAAATAGGCCAACAAAGAACCATCACCACAACCAAGATCCAGTATACAACTCTGTGCAGGAACCCATTTGGCGATGTACTTCAAATCTTCCCTGAGCTTCATCACATTGAGATCCTGTTCATATATGATTTGAGAAGCAAAAGATATCTGGGTATGTCGAGAAGAAATGCATCATGCCCCTGTGTCCCTTCAATTTCAAAATAGGAAACATTTTTCTTTGCTTTCATTAACGCCTTCACGATCTCGCGTGAACGCTCGGGAGAAAAACGCCAATCTGAAGTAAATGAGGCGACAAAAAAATCTGCCTGAGCCCGTGAAACAGCCTTGCCCAAGTCGTCCTCATAATCGCTCGCCGGGTCAAAGTAGTCCAGGGCCTTTGTCATCAACAGATAGGTGTTTGCATCAAAACGATCAACGAAGGACTGTCCTTGATATCGCAAATAGCTCTCTACCTGAAACTCGACATCGTAATTGTAATTAAATTTTTTTACTCGCAGATCCCTGCCAAACTTGTCCCGCATAAGGTCATCAGATAGATAGGTGATGTGACCTAGCATGCGAGCCAACATCAATCCACGGCGAGGTATTTTTCCATGCTTTAAATAGAATCCTTCCATGTAATCGGGATCCGTCATAATTGCCTGACGAGCCACTTCATTAAACGCGATGTTTTGGGCGGATAGTTTGGGCGCGGCTGCAATTATCACAGCATGCCGCAGCCTTTCCGGCAAATCGATGGCCCACTGCAAAACCTGCATTCCACCCAGGCTACCTCCCACAACGGCAGCCCATTGCTGAATATGCAACGCGTCTGCGAGCTGGGCCTGGCTCTGTACCCAGTCTTTTACGGTTACCAAGGGAAAATCACGTCCATATGGTTCACCCGTGGCTTTATTGATACTGGCAGGCCCCGTCGACCCCTTACAGCCACCCAGATTATTGGGGCAAACTACAAAAAATTTGTTTGTGTCGATGGCTTTACCCGGCCCAATTGCAGTATCCCACCAACCCGGCTTCTTTTCGTCCTGAGAGTGATATCCCGCAGCGTGATGATCGCCGCTTAGGGCATGGCAAATCAGCACGGCATTACTGCCATCGGAGTTTAAGGTTCCGTAAGTTTCATAGACGAGCTCATGACTCTCCAAAGTCGTTCCGGACTGAAGCTGAATCGGCTTGTCTATATTTAGGGTCTGCGGACTAACCAGTCCTACAGAGTTTTCGGGAATCACGGCTAGAAACTCTATCAGATCATGGGCCGCGTATGATACCACAGATCGTAAAATCAATAATGCAGAGGGAAAATCAGTGACTTGCTTTGATATTGGGGAGTAGCTGTTGCGGTTTGTGAATCAGAATCTGTTTCTTCCGACTGCTAAGGCCCTTGAGAATTTTAACGCTCTTGGCGGGAACACCAAATTCTTTTGCCAGAAAGGTAATAAGTGCCAGATTTGCCTTTCCCTCCACGGCCGGTGCCTGAATTCGAAGCTTCAAGGTATTATCGTGCAAGCCGCTGATTTCACTATTTTTTGCGTTCGGCTGTATAGTGACCCACAGCAAAAGGTCTTCGCCTTTCCAGGTATAGTATTCAGCCGCCTCGAGCAAGTTGGTAGCCCAGATCGGTAATAGGGGCGATGAGTAACATGGAAGCCAAATATAAGACCAGGGTCACGATAATGGGAGATAAATCAAACCCTGAGATTGGAGGAACAAAACGCCTCGCCTGACGCAATACGGGTTCGTTTATTTGATATAGAATGTAGGCCACTGGATTGTAGCCCTGAGGGCTTACCCAACTAAGAACAACCTGTATGAGAATGCCGAAAATATAGACCTTCAACAGCAAACTCAACAGACCGGCAATTGAAAGCACAGCAATACCCGCAGGTACAATCGAGTGCCCCCGAATCGCGCCGATTAAGAAAACCTCTAGGGCCTGCAAAACGAACAACAATAAAACCGAGGCAGTATCAATCCCTCCCATGGGTGGAATCACACGTCTCAAGGGAACCAAGGCGGGATTAGTCAGCTTAACAATAAACTGGGAAATAGGATTTTTAAAATCTGCCCGCACCATGCCCATAATCATGCGTACCATAATCAGCAGCAGAAAAAAACCAAAAAGAAAATTGATTAAGAAAATTCCAGCGTTGTCTACATATTGGTTTCCCATCAAACAAAATCCCTATGTCTTTTGAGTTCCAAATTCCTGCGCCAACTCTTGCGAGCGTTGGGCAGCATTTTTTAAGGCCTCCACAATAGCCTTATCCACACCTGCTCCCTGCATGGTGCTGATTGCACGCTCTGTAGTCCCACCTGGAGACGTCACCATTTGCCTAAGCTCGGCCACGTCCTTTCCGAGTTCAATGGCGAGTTTTGCCGCCCCCAGCGCAGTTTCTAGAGTCAACATGCGTGCCGTGTCGGCGGGCAGACCCAATTCCTGTGCTGCCGCCTGCATATACTCCATCAAAAAGAAAAAATAGGCCGGCCCCGATCCGGAAAGGGCGGTGACCGCATCCATTTGGTCTTCATTTTCCAACCAAATACACAAACCGACGGCACGAATGACATTCTCGGCGTATGATCGGGCTGCTTCGTCGACCTGAGCATTGGCAAACAGAGCGGTCGCTCCGCTACGAACCAGAGCAGGTGTATTAGGCATGGCCCTGACCACGGGAACATCTCCCCCAGCCCAGAGTTCCAGAACATCAGTGCGTATCCCAGCGGCAACAGACATCAGCAAGGGTTTCTTTTCTTGTATCTGTGGGGCCAGGCCCTGAACCACGTCTGCGAGTTGCTGGGGTTTCACCGCCAGCACCAAAACCTGAGAAAAGCGAACCACCTCAGCCCCTTCATTGCTGGTGTTAACACCGAAATGCGCCGATAGGGAGTTTAAGCTAGACTCATTGATATCCGTGACGCAGATATTTTGTGGCTTGACGCCATCGGCAATGAGGCCACCAATAATACTGCTGGCCATGGAGCCACCACCAATAAACCCAATTTTCAAATCTGTCATCTAGAACTTCTTCCCCTTTTCCTCTTTCAGTTTAACACCACCGGCAAGAGCAGGCACTACCCCCGTGGACCAAATAGCTCTGTTCCTACTCGAACGATTGTCGCCCCTTCGGCAATAGCCGCTTCGTAGTCATCACTGACCCCCATCGATAGCATATCCAGGTCCAGTGACAAATCTTGTGACAATTCCTCCTTGAGCTTTCTCAACATACGATAGGGAACCCTTTGCTTCTCGAAGTCCGTCTCCCTTTTGGGGATAGCCATCAGGCCTCGTAGACGCAGATGGGGTAATTTACTCACCTGCAAAGCCAGCTGTTTTATCTCATCAGGAGAAACACCCGATTTAGTCGGTTCCGCACTGATATTGACCTGTAAACAGATCTGCAAATCGCCCAAATTTGACTGGCGCTGCTCACTTAAGCGCTGTGCGATTTTTAATCTATCCACACTGTGCACCCAATCAAACTGCTCAGCAATTAATCGAGTCTTGTTCGATTGTATAGGGCCTATGAAGTGCCACGTTAGGCCCTCACATAACTGCAACTGGTGTTGTTTTTGCGTTGCCTCTTGTAAATAGCTCTCTCCAAAGGCACGCTGCCCCAACTCAAAAAGCTCCATGATAGATTCAACGGACTGTTTTTTTGAGACGGCCATTAAGGAAATGTCTTCCTTACTACGTCCTGCTTGGTCTGCTGCCTGCCCTATTCGGCTCATTACATTTTTGAAACGTTTGCTTATCTCGCTCACCACTCAACCTCAAGTGTGGACCTAAAGTCAGTCTAAGCCCAGGTCGCTAAATAAGTGTTCTAAAGCTACTCACAATCGGGCTTATTACCATGAATCTTACAGAGTTACTTCAATTCAGTGTAAAAAGTAATGCCTCAGACCTCCACCTGTCTGCGGGTCAACCCCCTATCATTCGAGTCGATGGAGACATGCACCGAGTTAACACTCCGCCTCTTGAAAATAGCATGGTATTGGCACTGATTCACAGCATTATGAATGATAAACAAAAACAAGAGTTCGCCGAACATTTGGAATGTGATTTTTCGTACGAACTCACTGGCCTAGCTAGATTCCGCGTTAATACCTTTGTACAAAATCGAGGAACCGGGGCAGTGTTTAGAACGATCCCCAGCAAGGTACTGTCCTTGGAGGAACTGGCTTGTCCGCCCGTGTTTAAAAAATTTGCGGCCTACCCAAGGGGGTTAGTTTTAGTAACCGGGCCAACTGGTTCGGGGAAATCCACAACACTGGCGGCGATGATCAACCATATCAATGAAAACGAATCCAAACACATCTTAACCGTTGAAGACCCCATTGAATTCGTTCACGAAAACAAGCGCTGTTTGATAAATCAACGCGAGGTCCATCGCGACACCCGCAGTTTTGCCAACGCCCTGCGTTCGGCGCTACGTGAAGACCCGGATGTGATTCTGGTCGGTGAAATGCGAGACCCGGAAACCATCGGCCTGGCGCTCACCGCCGCTGAAACGGGGCATTTGGTATTTGGAACCCTGCATACCAGTTCTGCCGCCAAAACGGTGGACCGTATTATTGATGTATTTCCAGCCGGTGAGAAAGAGATGGTACGCTCCATGTTGTCTGAATCACTACGGGGCGTCGTTTCCCAAACACTCTTGAAAAAAACAGGGGGTGGAAGGGTCGCTGCCCATGAAATCATGCTCGCCACACCGGCGATACGCAATTTGATACGTGAAAACAAGATTCCACAAATGTATTCGGCCATTCAAACGGGGCAGCAGTTGGGCATGCACACCCTGGATCAGGCCCTTTCTGATTTGCTCAAAAAAGGAATGATCAGCAAACAGGAAGCGCTATTCAAGGCTGAAAACAAGGATGGATTCAGTTGATAGTTACTCTAGATTTTTAGCAACCTGACTAAAGCTATCTTCTTCATTCAACAGATCCAGTTTATCCAAAACCGCACTGGCTACACCCTGCTGTTTTAGCTCCAGACCAATCTTTCTCAGCTCGATGTTTCTCATAGAAGCAGGCATTTGACCTATGATGACAAACCAGTTTTTAATGTGTTCGCTTCTTTTTATTGCTTCAATCAAGTCAGCAAATTCATCTTCCGCCATTACATTCCCTCTTGCTCAAAACATTCCATCTAGACGACCTGACTAAGCTGCATTGCGCTTCTGAAACCATTTATCCAGAGTACTACTCAATACCTCTGGGCGAATCGGCTTGCTAATGTAGTCATCCATACCTGCGGCAATACACTTTTCTTTATCACCTGCCATAGCATTCGCAGTCATGGCGATTATTACAGTGTGTTTACCATTCATCCTTTCTCTATTTCTTTGTTCCTTGGTAGCTGCGTATCCATCCATCACAGGCATCTGGCAATCCATGAACACCAAATCGTATTCTTTTGTAGCCATATAATCTAAAGCGAGCTCGCCATTCTCTATGATAGTACATTCACACCCCTGTCGCTTTAGCATGCCACTAATTACTTTTTGATTTACGGGATTGTCTTCAACCACCAATATCTGCATCGCTTCAGTGGCACCTCCCAATATCGGTTTGTCTATTGATACTACCTCAATCTCGGGTGATCCATCTTTTTCTCGGGGAAGCTCGTATACCATGGTAAAGACAAATCGACTACCTTTATTCAATTCAGACTCCACCCATATTTCACCAGACATTAGTTCCACAAGTTTTTTGCAGATAGCAAGCCCTAGGCCAGTGCCTCCATATTTTCGAGTGGTACTACCATCTGCTTGCGCAAATGGTTGGAATATTTGCTCAAGTTTGGAGTTTTCTATACCAACTCCGGTGTCTGACACTTCAAATCTTAGCTTATTAAGCGGGCAAGCGTTATCCACATTTACGTTTACCTTCACCTCGCCTTGCGGGGTAAATTTGACAGCATTTCCGACCAAATTTGTAAGCACTTGCCTGATCCGTATAGGGTCCCCAATAATATTTTCCGGAACATCGGCACCCACCTCCAAATCAATTCTTGTACGAGTGTTTTTTGTCGCGCTTAGCATTAGCTGCATGACATCCTTTACCATTTTTCTCAGATCGATGGTCGCCTTTTCTATTTTTAACATCCCTGATTCTATTTTTGAGAGATCTAAAATTTCATTTAAAATTGCCAACAACGCTTCCGAAGAAGAGTGCGCCATGTTGACATACTCTTTTTGCTCATCCGATAACTCCATATCGTTAAGCAAAGACAACATGCCCAATATGCCATTCATTGGTGTTCGAATTTCATGGCTCATGTTAGCGAGAAATTCCGATTTCAGTTTATTGGCAGTTTCAGCGGCAAATTTTGCACGTTTAAGCATCTCCTCTGCCTCAATTCGTTCAGAAATGTCTCGAATGATTGCCGTAAAGAGACGTTGTTCGCCACTATCAATTTCACTCACAGTCAGCTCAATATCGATTACTTCACCGTTAGATTTTTTAGCAACAAAATTCTTGGTATTTCCGATTAACGTTGAACCACTTGCACGAAGTAAATAGCGACTAATGAAATGGTCATGCTCCCTTGCATAACTATCCGTCATTAAAATCGAGATATTTTTCCCTACCAGCTCGGATATCTGATAACCGAACATGTCGCTCAATGATTTGTTTACCGTTTTTATGAGGCCATCATTTCGAATTGTTACCAGACCATCTGTCATTCCTTCCAATACGCTACGATACAGATGCTCACTTTGACTTAAGGCGAGATGCGCTTGCATAGCATTTTTTTCATTTCGTGCGGCGATGAAAAAGGTTGTAAACGCCCGAACATAATACTGCAACCGAAACGCGGCATCGATATCAAATCCTTCATCGTTGTTTAACAAACAAATTGTACCTACGCATTCCTCGCCAATCAGTATAGGAAGTCCCAACACAGTATCGACTGCGAAAGACGGACTCCCCACAAGCCATTCTCTATCAGGCAAGTCGGCGTGATTTTCCAACAGATAAGCCTGCCCGTCTATGACCTGCCATATTATCGATGCCAAGTCTTTTTCAGAGATATTTTTTACCAGAAATTGGCTTGCTTGTGTCGCTCTACCATCGTCAAATATGCTGTACTGTGCATACACTCTCAACACATCGGCATTCCGTTCACGCTGGCAGATCAAACCCTGCTTCGCTTTCATTCTGCGGCACACCCCCTCCAATAGTTTTGTGAGCGCGGCGCTAATTGAGTTGTTTTTCACGTAAGCGAACTGTGCCTCTTCAATATCATTTTGCATTTTGATTATCTGTTGTAGTTCTTCTGTCTCGACCTCTACAATTTGTGTAGATTCATGGTCTTTAATTTGTGACACTTTTGAAAAAAGCGTCAATTCAAGTTCGTCAACATTAATTGGCTTCCGCAGCAAACTAACGTTTGTAGTCTGCAAGAAAAAAGCTCCCAGGCGATTAAAATCGCTAAATTTTTCATCGATACACAAAATCAGTCCCGAGCCGTCATGATTGATTTTAGAGTGATTGAAAACTTTGTTTCCCTGAACGAAATCTAAGGAATCGGCATCAATAATGACAACGGAACTCGCTAGGTCCGTTTTTGATAGCATATCCCTAAGCTCACTTTCTGATTGAATACGCTTTAAATCGACATTCTCGCATGCAGCATATAGCAATGGGGTCGTATCCAGTTTCTGCCCTGGTCGTTTGTGAGGGAATTTCACTAGGGATACGACCAGGTTCCAAAGACTGATTTCTCTACTTACTACGAATATTTTTTTTAGTTGTTTATTCATGCTTCTCACAGGCAGATTTGCAGCTGATACACACCCCTGAGGGATAGGCAACCAGAAAACCGTTGGTTTCTTCCATATTGAGTTATCGGAACTAGAGTGAATTAGTTTGTAAAAAATGTTTAAAACGCACCCACTTGTGTACGCTCGAGCTTTATTGGCGCGTTACTGCGCTTATATATTCACTTTTTTTTCGAGGTTATGAGATTAAAATATATACGCATTTTTTGTAAAATAGTGCAAATACCTTCTACGAGAATTTTCTTTCCGTGATAATGAGTCCTACCTCGCCTTTTCTTTCAAGTCTCGCTGAAGATTGCCGAAACGCTCTAGAGCACCCTAAGCAAGGAGCGCAACAAATGGATGTTTCCGATATCGCAAGCCAATCGACAGCCATGTCTCAAGCGAAACTGAAAAATGCTGTGGAAATGTCAGTATTGAAAATGGCTATACAGTCACAGGGAAATGGCGCACTCCAACTAGTACAGTCCGCAACTAGCGCCCCAAGCAGTTCAGGCAGTAATCCTTCCCATTTAGGCAATAGAATAGACGAGCTGGCCTAAGACAGCGTCCAAAACAGTCCTTCACTGAAATTAGAGCATGCGCTTTAGAATCGGAATCTTATCGATGAATTGGTGTTTCAGTACAGCAAGTAAATGCAAGCCTATCAATCCGGCGCAAAAATAGGCCCCATAAAAGTGTATATCAAACAGCAAATCCGATACAGACTTAGAGATTTCTGGTAGCTCTGGTAATACTATCAAGTCGTAGAGCTCAATCGGGTCACCCTCTGACGCCACGTAAACATAGCCAGTTAGTGGTAGCACGCACATCGTTAGCTTGAAGATACCATGAACCACACTGGCCAAGACCCGTTCCCACATTACAATTGAAATGGGCAAAGGCGGTTTCTTATTGGCGACCCCCCAAAGCAAATTTATACAAAAAGCACTAAAAACGAGGAAACCCAAGGTTTCATGAACTTCCAGTAGCCGCCAATACTGAACGGATTCATTACTGAGTTGGGTGAAGTACCACCCCAAGGGTATGAGCACCAACATGGACAGTGCGGCAATCCAATGGAGTGCCCTGGACACAAAACCATATCGCTTAGAGCTATTTTTAAAATTCATCCAGGGTCACGGTAGTTTGTTGAGCGTTATGGCATTTTTTACACACCAAGATTAAATTAAAATTAGGAAGCAAGACTTCGATTAGGAAATTATAGGGAAAATACCTTGATGGACTGACTCGGAGGAGTAGCGAGGCTGGCACCTGGCAGGCGAATTTCAGACTGAGTCACAACGATTTTCCGCCCATCCAGATCGAACTTCACGTTTCGATTTACTTCCTGATTCACATCGTGTCCGCACAATTTGAATCCATATTTTGAGCCATAGTGAGTTCTTAGAACATTTGGCGAAAGTTGGCGCACCCCTAATTCATGCAATGTCTCAATCAACGGCCCTTCGCTGCGTAAACCACCAAAGATGAATAACTTGAAGCCCGATTTGGTAGAGCGCCCTGAACCCTCCCCCAGCAGCTCCAAAAGTTTAGGGATAGCCGCATCTGCATAATGATACCCCTCGTGTCTGAGCAGACGGCCACTCGGCGTTTGGTCGTTACTTCGGGATCGACTGATATGCGTCATCCCACCTAAACCGCTTTCTCGGTGAAAGAGACAAAGGGAAACGCAAGTCCCAATTTGTGACTCGAGAACACCTTGCTGGGCGATCTTGACCTGCCCCATCTGAACCAACATATTACCGCGTCCGACTTATGCCTACTGCAGCTAAATCGTCCAAAACCTACAAAATCTATAGTAATGGAGCTTAGATTGAGTCTAACGATTTGATTTGAAAAAAGAGGATTAGCAAACCCAACGCCAGCAAAATTCCGAGAATCCATAAATTCCGCTTGAGCCGTTGGCGTTTTTCCAACTTTAGAATGAATTCAATTTTCTGATTGTTATTCATAAAAACGAAAGTTCAGGAAGGTTAGTCGATTAGGCGGTTTCCCGAGTAATGTAAGTGTCTTTTCTTGCCTTATATTCCGCAATCATTTGATTGATTCTGTCTTCATCAAACTCACGCAAACCACTAAGGACCATATTCTTTTCGCCGCACCCAATCACATCGTTTGCAGTACGCAGCTCAAAACCCAGTTGTACATTGCCACGTCGCCCATTTACCTCCAGGGTCGCCTTGGTCAACTCTAAAGTAAAATCGGTACTGGAAAAACTGCCGAGATCAATTTTCATGTTCTCATAGACCACGAGGGGTCTATCCGGATTGATCATGGCATTCTTTTCTCGCATTAGAGGAACGAGAATATGAGGAAAGGTTTGGCCCGAAAACTCGACATAAGTCCTTACAAGCTTCGCGATGAAGGTCTGATCCGTACTGGTTTCCCCTGTGCGTTCCACACCCAGAAAAGCGCGTCCGTCTTTGTCAGTTATTTTAAATTCTTGCTCTTGTGTATCGGGAAACACGAGGGATGTGTCTTCACCCACCATACCCAAGAAGGCAAAATGCATTTTCTTGCTCAAACCATAACGACTAAGCACCAGAGAAAACAAAAGGTCGCCTGGCACACAAAAGCGCTTGGAGTCTGCATCGTGAATCGGATTGAAATCGTGCGCTATTTCTTTGGCAAAATCGCTACCCTGTTGAGGGGTAATGTGCACGAACTGCCCATCGTCACGATAAAAGTCCTCCAAAAACATTATTTCTACCCGATTTGTTAATTTGCAGATTGTGGCTATCTTAACAGGTAATCCCAATATGTGTAGAACTCCTTTTTGCGTGAAACCTACAATATCGCTTATTTAATGTCCGGCTTGCTGTTTTCCGAGTCGCAAACAAATGCAGCTATTAGACCAGGAACCAAATCAACTCGGCCGTGGTCATACCTTCTCATCTGTAACCAGCAAAACCTGCATGACCGATCAAATTTCAACCATTTAATCAAGTAGATATTAAATCATATAATTATGACGCGCCATTTGTGTCGCATATTTATATGACCTATACTCTATTGCATGGAAAAAGAGTACTTTCCCCTTTGGCAAGCCACGGGCGACGCCTTCTGTAATCGCGTTGCTGAGCGCTATGAGCTGAAGCAACACCTGATTGCGGGGCGACATACCTGGCTAATGGCCCCTAGGCGCTATGGCAAATCCAGCCTTATCGCACAGGTTCAATTGGAGCTTTCCACTGAACAGGAAACCCAAATCAAATCCTATTTAATTGACTTGCTCCCCGCCTATGACCGCAATTCAGTGCAGGAAATCATACTCAATGGCGTGGGTCGTCTGATGGGCATGTTGGAGTCCTCCCCTAAACACGCCATACAACTAGCCTTGAAATTCCTGTCCAAGTTGAAACCCGAGGTCGCCATTGACAGCTCGGGGATCAAGGTCAAACTGAGCCCGAGCAACAACCCCTCACTGGATATCAAAGAGGCGCTATTAGGACTGGATCAGGCGGCCAGCGACAACGGAATACGCGCCATTTTCGTCATGGACGAGTTTCAATCCATCGCTGGTATTGCCGAATCCCACTCCATCGAAGCCTCCATTCGCCACGCCGTGGAACGGGCCAAGTCTGTTAGCTACGTCTTCTCAGGCAGTAATCGCCACAACTTGGAGTTGATGTTCGAGGACTCCACCAGACCGCTCTATCATCTCTGTCATCAACTCGGGCTGGAGAGAATTTCTGTAGAAGACTATCAAAAACACCTACAGAGACTGGCACAGGAAAAATGGCAAAAAACACTGGACAGCGAGACATTCACCCGCGTCATGGAGCTGAGTGAACGACACCCGTATTATGTCAACAAGCTCTGTTCAATCTTGTGGCAATCGGATCAAGTCCCCAATGAAGAAAGTACACATAAGGCCTGGGAGCTCTGCATCCAGCACGAAAAATCCACCTTGGCCGCAGAGATCGGCCGCCTGAGCGCAAATCAACGGGCCGTTCTCAAATCCCTGGCTGAAGAGCCCACCAATCAGCCGCGAGGGAAAGAATTTCTCAATCGTTCCCGCATGGCCGGCACCAGCGTCTCTCAAGCACTGGAGGTATTACTGCAAAATGATCTCATCTATCGGGACACAGGGGAGTACTATCAGTTATTGAACCCGGTGATGCGGGATTACTTTAGAGATAATCAATAAAATCAAATAGATATTATCTTTTCACCTGCGAGATTTTTCGCCTATACTGCCTCTATACACTAAGCGGGAAAACAGACATGAAAAAATTGAAAAATGAGGCCGAGGTGTTCAAAGCCGCCTTGGCGGCCGCAGCAAAATATGGGGAAGACAGAGGGGCGGTGCAGTTTGAAGCGGGCGATTCGGTGGCAGATAAAACACTTTATTTGTATCGGCTCCTAGTGCATGACAAGATGATTCAACCCATGCCTGAAGACCAAGTTTCACAAAAAACCATGCGCCACAAGCTATCCATGTGGTACGCCAAATCCCTGCCCAAAGACCATCCCTTATTGAAGTAGGCTAACGCGCCTCGTTTTTAATCTCACCGCAGCGTTTACAGCGGTAGACGGTAACCAGTTTTCCCTGCTTCACATCAAATTTTTGGCTCGTGTCAACTTCCCATTTATGGAACCCGTCTTTACACAGACTGCGGCCCTTGAACTTGTCTTTGAGCTTTTTCTTTTTGAAGGGGAGCACGTCACCCATATGTTCAATTTCCATCGCTTTGTTCTACTACCGAAGTTTACGGCCGATTATGGAAATTGTTAATCACAAATGAGGGGCTACGATCCACGAATGTGAATCGTAGCGCCCTATCAGAACTACATTCCGGCGTGGCCGGCCATGCCTTTTTCCTTTTCGTTTTTCTTCATTGTTTTCTTGTCGTCCATCATGGAATCAGAGGCCATCATGCCCTCGTCCTTCATCATTTTGGAAGAAGAGGCCTCATCGTTCATCATCTTGTCTTGCTTCATCATTTTGCTGTCATCCATCATCATGGTGTCAGACTTGTGCATACCATCTCCGGCGCATGCGCCCAGGCTCATGCTCACCAAAAAAACCAATGTTGCGTATTTCATATTTTGCTCCTTGAGTATCAAACCGAAGGCACCAAAGTGCGTAAGACACAGCATAGGGAAGCGGCTTCACGAGCAAGTCACGAAATTCTCACAAAAATGTCCCGCGCACCCTTTTTTTTACTTAATTTTCAGCTTATTACATGATATTTCGATAAAAACATGGAATTCCAGACAAAAATACGCTTGATTTCACATTGAACCGCGCATAGATCCGCGTTTTTAGTTATAATGCGCCGCTTCTTTATATATAAGTGGACAATAATTGTCCTTGGCTGCTTTCCAGCCTAAATTGGTATGAATATTGGTTTATGTGGCCAAGCGTGGTTTAGCTGACACATGAGCGGCCTTGATTCAAGGCACAAACACACTTTTTTCAACTTTTTAGAGTAAGACCATGACTGATCTATCAAAATACAGAAACATCGGTATTTTCGCCCACGTTGATGCCGGCAAAACAACAACCACCGAGCGCATACTCAAGCTGACCGGAAAAATTCACAAGATCGGCGAGGTACACGACGGCGCCGCTACCACCGACTTTATGGAGCAGGAAGCAGAGCGTGGAATTACCATCCAGTCAGCTGCCACCACCTGTTTCTGGAAAGATCATCGATTTAACATCATCGACACCCCAGGGCACGTGGACTTCACCATTGAAGTTTACCGTTCCTTGAAAGTATTAGACGGGGGCATTGGTGTATTCTGTGGTTCGGGCGGTGTAGAGCCCCAGTCAGAAACTAACTGGCGTTATGCCAATGACTCAGAAGTCGCTCGTATCATCTATGTTAACAAGCTGGACCGCATGGGTGCAGACTTCTACCGCGTAGTCAAACAAGTTAAAAACGTGTTGGGCGCCAATCCACTCGTCATGACCCTACCCATCGGTATTGAGGAAGAATTCAAAGGCGTGGTTGACTTGATGACCATGAAGGCCTGGATCTGGGACGACTCCGGTCTACCCGAGAACTATGAAATCGTAGACATCCCCGCCGAGTATGCCGACAAGGCTGCTGAGTACCGTGAGGCCTTGATTGAGACTGCGGTAGAGCAAGATGATGACCTGATGGAAAAATATCTGGAAGGTGAAGAGCCTTCTCTGGAAGACTTGAAACGCTGCATCCGCAAGGGCACTATCAAGCTGGACTTTTTCCCAACCTTCTGCGGCTCTTCATTCAAAAATAAAGGCGTGCAATTGGTTCTGGACGGCGTTGTCGATTACCTGCCTAACCCAACCGAGGTTGAGCCACAACCAGAAGTCGACCTGGAAGGTAACGAGACAGGCAAGAAGGCCATTGTCGATGCAAATGCCCCACTACGCGCCCTGGCGTTCAAGATCATGGACGACCGATTTGGTGCCCTGACCTTTATCCGTATCTACTCTGGAAAACTGGAAAAAGGTACCACGGTATTGAATACCTTTACCGGCAAGACAGAGCGTATCGGACGTATAGTGGAGATGCATGCCAACGAGCGAATCGAGCTGAACGGTGCCCAAGCCGGTGACATCGTCGCTGTTATCGGCATGAAGAACGTGCAGACAGGACATACCCTGTGTGATCCTAAAGATCCTGCCACGTTGGAGCCTATGGTATTCCCAGATCCCGTTATCTCTATCGCTATCACGCCTAAAGACAAGGCTGCCTCAGAGAAAATGGGTATCGCTCTTGGCAAGATGATCGCTGAAGATCCGTCTTTCCGCGTTGAAACAGACGAGGAATCCGGTGAAACCATCATTAAAGGGATGGGTGAGTTACACCTGGATATCAAGGTAGACATACTCAAGCGTACACATGGCGTGGAAGTGACCATGGGTAAACCCCAGGTTGCTTACCGTGAAACCATTACCTCACGCGTGGAAGACAGTTACACCCATAAGAAACAAACGGGTGGTTCAGGTCAGTTCGCCAAGATTGACTATGTTGTTGAACCAAACGAAGTCGGCGGTGGTTTCCTGTTTGAATCCAAGGTGACTGGCGGTAATGTTCCTCGAGAATTTTGGCCCGCCGTTGAGAAAGGCTTTAGAGACAGCATGGGTAGAGGTGTACTCGCCGGTTTCCCCTGTTTGGATTACAAAGTCACACTCATGGACGGAAGCTTCCATGCGGTAGACTCGTCGGCCATTGCCTATGAAATCGCAGCGAGAGCAGCCTATCGTCAGTCTACCCCTAAAGCCG
>Ga0224501_10001226_pt1 | contig 19864 bp, 16 predicted proteins | sample SF_Oct11_sed_USG_4_FD_169105 | JGI IMG/M metagenome (GOLD analysis project Ga0224501, IMG submission 169105) | Sediment microbial communities from San Francisco Bay, California, United States - SF_Oct11_sed_USGS_8_1 | ecosystem: Environmental > Aquatic > Marine > Sediment | place: USA...
CGGATAGCCGAGGAAGCGTCCCTCCATCGCCGCCGCCACGGTACCTGAATAGAGCACATCGTCCCCCATGTTGGCCCCGGCATTGATACCGGAGACCACCATATCGGGCTCCTGCTCCAGCAGGCCGGTGATCGCCAGGTGGACACAGTCGGTAGGCGTACCATCGACCCGAAATACCCCATCTGATTCGGTCGTATTGACGCGAATCGGCCAATCAAGCGTCAGTGAGTTGCTGGCGCCGCTACGGTCACGCTCGGGGGCCACCACCGTAATATCGGCGACACGGCTAAGGTGCTGTGCCAGTGCTCGGATTCCGGGGGCAAGGTAGCCGTCATCGTTACTGATGAGAATGTTCATGGTGTTATCGTATTGCCCCGACACATGTTGGGGATATCCAGTCGTTGTCGATTACTATACCAGCAGAGGGCAGGACCATGAAGTCTGGTTTGAAAAACAGTGTGTTAGAATCGGGCAAGGAGAATGGTTCGATCAGGCAGGGTGATGAAAAGAAAACGACAGATATCCGCTGAAGAGCGAGCCCTGTTTCGCGCCAGCCTTGAGGGTGTCACACCCCTTGAGCAGAAGCAGATCACCCCCTATCGCACACCTCCCCTACCGCGCCCCCGCATGAGTGAGGCCGATGAGGCTCAGGTAGTGGCCGATATGTTCTCCGATGCCATCGACCCGGCCGAACTTGAGACAGGCGAAGAGCTGCTCTTTGCCCGCAGCGGTCTACAACACAGTGTGCTGCGCAAACTACGCAGAGGCCAGTTCACCATCAGTGCAGAGCTTGACCTGCACGGCCTGCGGGTGGAGGAGGCGCGCCAGGCATTGAGTGAATTTCTGCTTCACTGCCGTCACAACCACAAGCAGTGTGTGCGTATCATCCACGGCAAGGGGAACCGTTCACGCCAGCAACAGCCGGTACTCAAGGGCAAGGTCAACCACTGGCTGCGACAGCGCGACGAGGTACTCGCCTTCTGTTCCGCCCGCCCGGTAGATGGTGGCACCGGTGCCATCTATCTGCTGTTAAAACGATAATTACCCCTCACCACTCTCTTTGTAGCCCTAAAGAGCGAAAGAGTTTCTCTTTTTTCTTGAGTTTCCCTAAAGCTATCCACATTAACAGACGATAGTGGGTATGAAGAAGCTGCGGGGCATCTCGGCCTGCAACATCTCCATCATTACACCGGGCAACAAGCTGAGAAATTGAGAGGACTCTCCAATGAAGATAAAGAACAAGATGATTCTGGGTTCGACCCTGCTGGCGGCTGTGCCGGTTATCATCGCCAGTATCGTGCTGGATGTCATCGCCGTAAACACCAGCAGTGAGGCCCTGCAAGATCAGGTGCGAAACTCGCTGGTATCACTGCGAGAATCTAAAAAGAGTCAGGTCGAGGACTACTTCAAGACCATCTATGGCCAGTTGCTCAATCTCGCCTCTCTTCCGGCGGTCAAAGAGAATGTGTTGGAGTTTAGCGATGAATACAACCTGGTCGAGGAGGGACTGAGCGCGACGAATGTCGCCCAGATGCGTGAGGCACTCAGAGAGTACTATGTCAATCAATATGGTGCCGAATACCGCAACCAGAATTCGGGACAATCTATTGATGCCGCCAGCTACCTGGCACGTCTAACCCCGGCAGCGGTCTACTTTCAGTACCACTGGATCAAGCAGAATCCCAACCCACTCGGTGCCAAAAACAGCCTGACCTCCAACAAGTCAGGAAGACAGTACGACGAGATTCATAGCAAACATCACCCCTTCTATAACGACTTTATTACCCGCTTCGGTTACTACGATCTCTTTATCGTCAATGTCCACGGCGATGTGGTCTACTCGGTTTATAAGGAGCTCGATTTCGGTACCAACCTGAAGAATGGGGTATGGAGTGACTCGGGTCTTGCCCGTGTCTTCAACAAGGCGATGCAATCGGCTGAGGGAGGCGTCTCCGTCGATGATTTCGCCCCCTACACCCCCTCCTATAACGGGCCGGCCTCCTTTGCCGCCGCACCGATATTTGATAACGGTGAGCGTATCGGTGTGTTGGTTCTGCAGATGCCGATCGCCAGTATCAACGCCATCATGACCTCCAATGAGAAGTGGAAAGAGGTCGGTCTGGGTGAGTCGGGCGAAACCTATCTGGTAGGCAGTGACAAAAAGGCGCGCAGTATCAGTCGCTTCCTGGTCGAGGACCCGGAGGGGTACAAGAAGATGATGCTTGGCCTGGGCACCTCTCAGGAGGTAGTCAGCGCTATGCTGGCAAAAGGTACCAACATCGGCCTGCAGGCGCTTGACACCAGGGGTACCCGTGCAGCCCTCAGCGGCCAGTCCGGTTTCGAAATCTTCGACGACTATCGGGGGGTCTCGGTACTCTCCGCCTATACGCCACTTAATATTCCAGGCCTCAACTGGGCGCTGATGAGTGAGATTGACAAAGACGAGGCATTCCATGCAGTGGGACAGCTCAAATCATCCATCGGCGGCTGGGCGGCGACAATCACCCTGGTGATGCTAACTATCGCTGGAATTGCAGGACTCTTCTTCGCCCTCAGCATCACAAAACCGATCATCAAGCTTGCTACAACTATCGGCATTATCGACCGCGATGCCGACCTCTCCAAACGCGTCGAGCTGCATGGCAATGACGAGATTGGAGAGATGGCGATCTCCTTTAACAATATGCTGGAGAAGCTACACAACAGCATGCGTGAAGTGAACGCCTCCACCGGGCAGTTGGCCGCGGCGGCGGAAGAGCTCTCTGCCATTACTATTGAGACCAATAACGCCATTGAACTGCAGCGTACCGAGACCGATCAGGTAGCCACTGCGATGAATGAGATGACCGCCACCGTACAGGAGGTGGCCAGCAGTGCTACCACTGCCGCGGAGGCAGCACACGGTGCAGACAGTGATGCCCAGGATGGCCGCCGCGTTGTGCAGGAGACAATGGATGCCATCGACAAACTGGCTCAGGATGTGGAGAACACCGCCGCAATCATCCGCCGACTGGAGGGCGAAAGTGAGAATATCGGTTCGGTACTCGATGTCATTCGCGGTATTGCCGAGCAGACCAATCTGCTGGCTTTGAATGCGGCTATCGAGGCAGCCCGTGCCGGTGAACAGGGGCGTGGCTTTGCCGTGGTCGCCGACGAAGTGCGCTCCCTCGCCAGCCGCACCCAGAGCTCCACTCAGGAGATCCAGTCGATGATTGAGAAACTGCAGACTGAGGCACGCAACGCTGTCGTCGCGATGGAGCAGGGACAGGAACGAGCCCAGGAGGGTGTCGCCAAGGCCGCTAAGGCCGGTGAATCACTGCAGGCGATCACCAGTGCGGTGGGATCGATTAACGACATGAATGCCCACATAGCCAGCGCGGCCGAGGAGCAGAGTGCCGTGGCCGATGAGATTAATCGCAACATCGTCAACATCAGTCAGGTCGCGGATCAAAATACTGAGAATGCGATGCAGACCTCCAAGGCGAGCGAAGAGCTGGCTCACCTTGCCACCGAGTTACAGAATCTGGTAGCACAGTTCAAGGTTTAATAGACCATAACGACCGGGGAGGCATCCCCGGTCACACCCTTCCACAGAGATGTGACATGGCATGAGGAGATTTTAATGCATCGTCTGCGCATCGGTATTCGCAACTGGCTGTTGCTGATCACTGGCGGTGGTATTGTCACACTGCTACTCGCCGCACTCTATGCGATAGAGATGACTGACGAGAGAAGCACAACTGCTTTGATCGTGATGGCCGTTGCAACCATAACGACCTTTGTCAGCCTTATTTTTTACATCAATCACCACATCATTACCCCTGCAAAGAGTATTGCAACGCTGTTACAGGGTATGGCGCAGCGTGATTTCAGGACCGCTGCGATGGTGCATGGAAACAATGAAATATCCGCACTTGCCAGAGAGGCCGAGGCGATTCGCCGTACCATACATCAGGTGATCAGTGAGATTGAAGGGTCCAGCTCCAGCCTTAGTGCGGCGATGAGTGATCTCGGTGAAATTATCGAAATCACCCGACACGGCGTTGAAAATCAGCTGAACGAGACTGAGCAGATCGCTACCGCGATCAACGAAATGACCACCACCATGCAGGAGGTTGCCGCCAACGCCATCGCCGCCGCCGAATCGGCAGACAGTGCCGACGAGCAGGCACAAAGTGGACGGCGAGTGGTTAGTCGCACTGTTGACGATATCAATACCCTGTCGTTCGAGCTTGAGAAGACCGCTCAGACCATTCACGGTCTGGAAAAAGAGAGCGTAAAGATTGGTGCAGTGCTGGATGTGATTAAGGGAATATCTGAACAGACCAACCTGCTGGCACTGAATGCCGCCATTGAGGCTGCGAGGGCGGGTGAACAGGGTCGTGGCTTTGCCGTGGTCGCCGATGAAGTACGGGCGCTGGCCACTCGTACGCAAAGCTCTGCGCTTGAGATCGACGCGATGATCAGCCGTCTGCAGAGTGACTCACAGCAGGCGGTAGCCGTCATGGAACAGAGCCGTAAACATGCGCTGAAAACCACCGAGCGTTCGGCTGAGGCGGGTACCTCGCTGGAGGAGATTACACGGTCCGTAGGCCAGATCACTGAGATGAATGCGCAGATCGCCGACTCTTCACAGCAACAACGCACTGTTGCCGAAGAGCTCAATCGCAACATCATCAACATCACCGAAATAGCTGAACACTCTGCGGAGGGGGGAAAGCGTATTGATGAGGCCAACGCCAGTCTGACGGGGATCTCCAGCAACCTGAGTAAGCTGGTGGCCACCTTTAAACTATGAACATATCTCCCGTAACACCGCCGTGGCATAACTCCCGGAAGGGAGGCTGAACCGAACTTGCAGGGCATCGGGTTTCAACCACTCCCACTCAAGCCCTTTTACCTCCAGTTTCAGCGCACGTCGCTCCTGCTCCAGTCCGGCCTTTTCAAGACCGGATTGGAAGGTCTCAACGCTACTCAATGCCAGCCGCTCGATCTCCAGCGCCTCACCCTGAGCACTACTTGCCCCTCGACCCCATAGTGGTGCCGATGGCAGTAGATGACCGCCAGCGATCCGCTGCTCAATTTCAGGGGTGATCAGGCGCAGCGACAGGGCACTGCGACTATGGCGCTGGATCAGCACCTCGCCGGGCAAGGCCAGTTGCCAGTTATTAGCCCCAACCCGTTGTGATAAAACCAGATTAAAAAGCCAGCTACGTGCCGCAGATAAATAGATGCCACGCTTGTGACGATCACGCTCATGCAATTCACTACGAAAAAGTTGTTCTGCCAGTTTGAGATTATTTCTGTCGTGCCCAAATCGCTGTTCGCCAAAGTAGTTGGGAACACCATGATCTTTAATAGTCTGCAGGCGCTGTTCCAGCGCCGTACAACCACCGTGCAAATCACGCACAGTTATCTGAAAACAGTTTTCTCTTAAACCTCCACGTCGAAGTTTCTTTCCATGACGCTGAGCAGAAAGCACCTCTATCTCGTTACTATTAAGTTGTGACCAATCCGGGTCATCACGACCCGAAAGGTTTACAGAAAAGTACTGCGTAGTAACGGCGAGGCGATCCTTTAATCCGGCGTAGCCAACTTCTTTTAACTCTACACCCGCAAACTCCGCCAGATGCCGCGCCAGCCACTCAGTGTTGGTGTTGGTTTTACGAATATGAAGAAGTGCGTGATTGCCTTTGCCATCAGGTTCATAACCCAGCACCTCATCGACCTGAAAATCATCCGCTGTGGTGCGGATGGTGCCATGACAATCGGGCCTGCCACAGGCGTAGGCCCAGTCGAGAGAAAAATCGCTCATTCCTTAGTGAGTAGCACCACGGCGTGAGCGGCGATCCCCTCTTTTCTGCCGGCAAAGCCGAGTTTCTCTGTGGTTGTTGCCTTGACGTTGACCTGATCGACCTCAACCTTCATATCGTTGGCGAGATTAAGACGCATCGCTTCGATGTGCGGCGCCATCTTCGGTGCCTGAGCGATGATCGTCATATCGGCATTGCCGAGCCGATACCCCTGCTCACTCAGCAGTGCGACCACATGACGTAACAGGATCCGGCTGTCGATATCTTCATACTCCTCTGCCGTGTCGGGAAAGTGTCGACCAATATCACCCAGTGCCGCCGCTCCCAACAGTGCGTCGCAGAGGGCGTGGATCAACACATCACCATCGGAGTGAGCGGCAAAGGCGTGGCTGTGTGGAATAGAGACGCCGCCAAGGACAATGTGATCACCCTCGGTAAAGGCGTGTACGTCATAACCGTGTCCGATGCGCATCGCTTACTCTCCCAGCTGTTGCAAAAAGAAGGCTGCCAGTGCCAGGTCTTCAGGACGAGTGATCTTGATATTGTCCGCGTGACCCTCGACCAGTTTGGGCGGCTTACCGGCGTGCTCCAGCGCCGAGGCCTCATCGGTTACCTCAAAGCCATCGGCCAGTGCCTGTTGTAACGAATCACGCAACAGTCCCAGCGGAAACATCTGCGGCGTAAGGGCGTGCCACATGCCGTTGCGATCCTCGGTATGGCTAATACGACCCTTGCCGTCATCGCGCTTCATGGTATCGCGTACCGGTACGGCGAGGATGCCGCCCACCTCGTCGTTCTCAAGTTCGTTGATCAGGTGATCGATATCAGCCTGCCGCAGACAGGGTCGCGCCGCATCGTGTACCAGCACCCAGTCATTGTTATCCGCATGGTGTTGTAAAAGTTCAAGGCCATTTAATACTGAATGACAGCGCTCCGCGCCGCCATCGGCCACCAACAACGTTTTGCCGGTTTTGATATTCAGCTCTGCCCAATAGGGATCACCTTTTGTCACGATCACCACGATACCGGCGATTTTTGAATGGTGATTAAAAATAGAGAGGGTCTGCTCCAGTACCGTGCGCTCGTTAAGCATCAGGTACTGCTTGGGGCGATCCGCCTTCATCCGCTTGCCGACACCGGCGGCGGGGATGATGGCCCAGTATTTTCTATTTACGGACATGGCCTGTTACTTCTCGTCCTCGATCACCTGAAAGAAGGTCTCATCTTTCTTGATCATCCCAAGGTCGGTCCGGGCGCGCTCTTCGATCGCCTCCAGTCCCCCTTTCAGATCCAGCACCTCCGCCTCCAGTGCCTCGTTGCGCTCTTTGAGTTTGGTATTTTCCGCCTTCTGCTGCTCAACCGCACGATTGAGCTGCCATACACGCAACAGCCCACCGTTACCGAACCACAAGGAGTATTGCAGCAGTAGCAGGAGGAAAATAAATATTGCGCTTAACCACTTTCTCATAAAACAAAGAGGCCCGGGCAACTCGCGCTGACCGGGCCGCTACTCAGGGTGTTCGCCCCTTACTCTCCTTTCAAACAGGTAAACGCCTCACGTCCGGGGTAACTCGCCTTATCTCCCAGCGCCTCGGCAATACGGATGAGGCGGTTATATTTGGCGACCCGATCGGAACGTGACATCGAGCCGGTCTTGATCTGCCCGGCATTGGTCGCCACCGCGATATCGGCGATGGTGGTGTCCTCGGTCTCGCCAGAACGGTGGGAAACCACGGCGGTGTAACCGGCATCCTGCGCCATACTGATCGCCTGCAGGGTCTCGGTGAGGGTACCGATCTGATTGACCTTGATCAGGATAGAGTTACCAATTCCCTTATCGATCCCCTCCTTGAGGATCTTCGGATTGGTAACGAAGAGGTCATCGCCCACCAGTTGTACCTTATCGCCCAGCTTCTCGGTGAGCAGCTTCCAGCCGTCCCAGTCGCTCTCATCGAGGCCATCTTCAATAGAGATGATCGGGTATTTCTCTACCCAGCCGGCGAGGAAGTCGACGAACTCTGCAGAGGTCATCTCCAGCCCCTCGGAGGCGAGCACATACTTGCCATCCTTGTAGAACTCGGAGCTGGCCGCATCGATGGCGATCATAATATCCTCGCCCGCCTTGTAACCGGCCGCCTCGATTGCCTCGAGGATCACCTGGATCGCCTCCTCGTTGGAGCTAAGATCAGGGGCAAAGCCACCCTCATCACCGACAGCGGTGTTCATCCCTTTGGCGTGCAGCACCTTCTTCAATGCGTGGAAGATCTCGGCACCGTAGCGGATCGCCTCGTTGATGGATGGGGCGCCCACCGGCACGATCATGAACTCCTGCAGGTCGACGCTGTTGTCGGCGTGCTCGCCGCCGTTAATGATGTTCATCATCGGTACCGGCATCTTGTACCCACGCTTGCCAACACCGAGGTAGCGATAGAGCGGCATCTCATGCGCCGCAGCAACCGCCTTGGCCGTGGCCAGGGAGACCGCCAACATCGCGTTAGCACCGAGATTGCTTTTGTTGTCGGTGCCATCGAGGTCGATCATCGTCTGATCGATAGTGGCCTGCTCACTCGCCTCCATGCCGATCAGGGCACGGGCAATCTTGCTATTCACATTTGTCACGGCATCGAGCACACCCTTGCCACCGAAGCGCTCGGTGTCATTGTCACGCAGTTCGATCGCCTCGCGTGAACCGGTGGAGGCTCCGGAGGGGACAGCGGCGCGGCCCATGGCGCCGCCACCAAGGATCACATCCGCCTCAACGGTGGGGTTACCACGCGAATCAATGATCTCACGGGCACGGATGTTGACGATTTGGGTCTTGTTTTCGCTCATTGCTTTTCCACTACTCAATACAGGTTGCGTTAATCAAAAATTCTGAAAGGTATTACGGTCGAGTCTAAGGCTCATTGTGCTGACGGGCAGCGGCGACAAAGCCGCTAAACAGAGGATGGCCGTCACGCGGGGTAGAGGTAAACTCCGGATGAAACTGACAGGCAACAAACCACGGGTGATTGGGCAGCTCCACCACCTCGACCAGACTCCTGTCTTCGGAGAGGCCGGAGAAGACCAGTCCTGCACTACTCAACTTCTCACGGTAGTTGTTGTTAAACTCGTAGCGGTGGCGGTGGCGCTCGACGATGGAGTCGTTGCCGTAGATCGCTCTGGCACGAGTACCCGCCTCAAGGTGACAGGTCTGACCACCCAGACGCATGGTGCCACCCAGATCAGACTCTTCGCTGCGGGTCTCGACACTCCCATCTGCATTCTTCCACTCGGTAATCAGACCGATCACCGGGTGTGCTGTATCTGCCCTGAACTCGGTGGAGTGCGCCCCATCCAGTCCGGCCACGTGACGGGCGTATTCGATCACCGCCACCTGCATGCCGAGACAGATCCCGAGATAGGGGATATTGTTCTTACGGGCGTAGCGTACAGTGGCGATCTTCCCCTCTACCCCACGCTCGCCAAAACCGCCGGGGACGAGGATCGCATCCATACCACGTAGTGCATCAATACCTGACTTCTCGATCTCCTCGGAGTCAATGTAGACGATCTTTACCTTGGTGCGGTTGTGTGCCCCGGCGTGGATCAGCGCCTCGGAGAGTGATTTGTAGGCCTCGGTCAGGTCGACATATTTGCCAACCATAGCGATGGTTACCTCGCCGGTGGGGTTCTGCATCGCCTCTATTACCGTCTCCCACTCGGAGAGGTCAGCCGGTTTGGCCTCAATACGCAATTTGTCGACCACAATCTGATCCAGATTCTGTTTGTGCAGCTCCATCGGGATCCTGTAGATGGTATCGACGTCGATGGCGGAGATAACCGCGCGCTCCTCGACGTTGGTAAAGAGGGCGATCTTGCGCTTCTCGTCCTCCGGTACCGGGCGATCGGCACGACAGATCAGCACGTCGGGCTGGATACCGATGGAGCGCAGCTCCTTGACGGAGTGCTGGGTCGGTTTGGTCTTCAGCTCACCGGCGGTGGGGATCCATGGCAGCAGGGTGAGGTGCATGTAGAGCACGTTGTCGTGGCCCAGCTCGACCCCCATCTGGCGGATCGCCTCGAGGAAGGGGAGCGACTCGATATCACCAACGGTACCACCGATCTCCACCATCGCCACGTCGTAACCCTCGGCACCAGACTTCACCGATGCCTTGATCTCGTCGGTGATATGCGGGATCACCTGCACCGTTCCACCGAGGTAATCACCACGACGCTCCTTACGGATCACCCTCTCGTAGATACGGCCTGTGGTGAAGTTATTGCGCTGGGTCATGGTGGTGCGCACGAAGCGCTCATAGTGGCCCAGGTCGAGATCGGTCTCGGCACCATCCTCCGTAACAAACACCTCACCGTGCTGGAACGGGCTCATGGTGCCGGGGTCGACATTAATATAGGGGTCGAGTTTGAGCAGGGTGACTTTCAGGCCGCGGGCCTCAAGGATGGCCGCCAGGGAGGCGGAAGCGATCCCTTTGCCAAGGGAAGAGACTACACCGCCAGTAATAAAAATGTACTTTGTCATCAACCGTAGTCGGATAGAAGTGATAGAAAAGTGATACCGGCGCTAGGCCCAGCTAATTGTCGTTGTTTTCGTCTGCGTTTTCAATGGCGCATGACCACTCAAAAGAGATCCCGACGCCATTTTCGTCGCAACGGAAGCGACTATCGGTCCACAACCCGGCAACCTGAGCCAACACCCCATCGATATAGATAAGCGGTCGCCGCTCTCGCTCCCACGGTGGTAGACCCACCTCCTGACAGAGTTTCTTCAGGCTGTGGTGACCAGTGCGCCCCGCTAATTCAATGCGCTCACCACCACGGCGCCAACGGACCGTCACACTGCCGCTGAGAAAATCGGCCTGAATCCCCTCCCCCTCAGTCCGATTAACTCGAAGCTCTCCCAGCTCAGCGGGCAACACCTGCAACGTCTCACCCTCCCAGGGCAGATCAAGGGAGTGCTCAGGTGCGGGTGGTAGTGGGGGCATCGCATAGAGCCTGTCACGATACCGCCGAACCTCGCTACCCGGCCAGTGAACCAGCGGTTGCGCATCCTCGGCAGCCGACAGGACCTCGTCGATAATACGTTGCAGATTACGACTATCGGGCACCGTCAAACCCCGATCGCGCAGCCAGTAGCGCAACAGATTGTGTTGGCGCGCCTCGCTCAGCAGAAGTAACTCAGGAATAGGAAGGCTCTTCTCCCCCGTAGCGAGCAGACTCAAATCCTGCGCTGCCAGCTCATCCAGCAAACTGGCAGATTCAGCGAAGTGGCCCGCACTGCGTGCCAGAACCGTCCTGAGCCCCTGATGACGCCGCTCAAGTTGCGGGATCAGCTCATGGCGCAGGTAGTTGCGCTCAAGCGAGATGTCGAAGTTGCTGGGGTCGTCGATCCATGAAAGCCCGTTATTTTCAGCATAACGTTGAAGCTGCTCGCGACTGTAGTGCAACAGAGGTCTGGCCAACCAGCCAGCATCAAAGGGTCTGAACTCTGGCATCCCCGCCAGACCACGCACACCACCTCCGCGCAGCAGTTGCAGCAGCATGGTCTCCACCTGATCATCCTGATGGTGTGCGGTGAGCAGCATATCCCCCGCCCCGACCACCTCGGCGAAGGCGCGGTATCGCGCATCACGTGCCGCCGCTTCAAGCCCTTTTCCCTTGCGCTCAATTCGCACTCGTTGTGTTACCAATTCGATGCCCAACATCTCGCATTGCTGCTGGCAGTGTGCCGCCCATCCGGCAGAGTTTGGTGAAATGCCATGATCCACATGGATCGCATAGATCGGCAAGTTCCTCTCAGCTGAGAGTTGTGACAGCAGATGTAACAGCACGGTGGAGTCGAGACCACCGCTCAGTGCGACCCAGTAGCGTTCCGCCTCAGGCTGGCGCTGCAGGATGGGAAGAAGCTGTTGCGGTAAAATGGTGCTGGACAAGGCAGTGGCGTCTCCAGTTAGCGATACGACACCACTGCCATGCAGGGGGAATTATTTCTCTTCGTAATTACCGAAGGACATCAGTCGCTGATAGCGCTTCGCCAGAAGGTCATCAGTAGAGAGACGACTCAGTGCATCAATATCCTCGGCCAGGGCGATCTTCACCTGATGTGTAACGCCATCAATATCACGATGCGCCCCACCCAAAGGCTCCTGAATAATACGGTCAATGAGGCCTAGCTCCTTGAGGCGCCCTGAGGTGATACCCAGCGCCTCGGCCGCATCGGAGGCCTTCTCGGCGCTCTTCCACAGGATCGAGGCACACCCCTCGGGTGAGATCACCGAGTAGGTACTGTACTGCAGCATGTTGACCCGGTCACCGACGCCGATCGCCAGGGCCCCGCCGGAGCCGCCCTCACCGATCACGGTGCAGACGATAGGTGTTTTGAGCCGGGCCATGACCCGCAGATTACGCGCAATCGCCTCGGATTGACCACGCTCCTCGGCGCCAACCCCGGGGTAGGCGCCGGGGGTGTCGATGAAGGTGACGATGGGGAGCGTGAAGCGCTCAGCCATTTCCATCAGGCGTAGCGCCTTGCGGTAGCCTTCGGGGCGTGGCATACCGAAGTTACGTAGTACCTTCTCCTTGGTATCGCGCCCCTTCTGCTGGCCGATCACCATCACCGGTTTGTCGTTGAGACGGGCGATGCCACCGACGATGGAGGGGTCGTCGGCATAGGCGCGATCGCCATGCAGTTCCTCAAAATCGGTAAAAAGACGCTCGATATAGTCGAGGGTATAGGGACGCTGCGGGTGGCGTGCCAGCTGTGAGATCTGCCAGGCGTTGAGGTTGGAGAAGATCGACTCAGTCAGGCTCTTGCTCTTGGCCTGCAGACGGGTGATCTCATCACCGATGTTGATCTCGGCATCATCACCGACATAACGCAGCTCTTCGATCTTTGCCTCAAGCTCGGCAATGGGTTGTTCAAATTCCAGGAAATTAAGATTCATCTCAAATAGTTACCGCTGAGTTCGTTCTGATTCTTAAGGATTTCAACATTATACGCGACATTTGCATAATTTGTCGCGCTGAATTGTTCACACTATCGGTATTTGGTCATCACCCTCTCATCGCCAAGCAACTGACGCAGGCGCGATATCAACTCATCACTGGGGCGCACCCGCCAGCGATCGCCCAGAGGCACCCGCGCCCGGGCGGCACCATTCTGGTACTCCAGCACGACTGGCATCCCCCCCTCTCGATAGGGGGTCAGCACCCCCTCCAGATCAGAGACGAAGCCATTTACCACCTGAGACTGGGTCAGACTGATATTCAGAGAGTCGGCATAGACCTCTCGCGCCCGCTCCATGTCATAGGCCTCCTGCACCGTCATCACCAGTCCCCCGGCGTAGTCATCGTGGCGCACCTCACCGCTGCAGACGAGAATGCGATCCTTGCCCAGCAACTCATGGAAGCGGGCGTACTCCCTGGTGAAAAAGTTGACATCGATGCGTCCGGAGCGATCGTCGAGGGTGACGAAGGCCATCTTGTCACCCTTCTTGGTCGGGCGGGTGCGAATACCGATGATGAGCCCGGCGATGGTATAGCTCTTGTTCCTCTCCTCCACCAGGTTGGCAATGCGGCAGGAGGCGAAGTGGGCCAGTTCCGGCAGGTACTGGTTGATCGGGTGACCGGTGAGGTAGAGCCCCAGGGTCTCCTTCTCACCGGAGAGGCGATGCTCCTCCTCCCACTCCGCCACCTCCTCGTAGCTGGCGGGGCTCTCCTCCAGAACGCCACTGTCAAAACCGAACAGGTCACCCATCCCCGCATCACGGTTCTTCGAATCCTGTTCTGCCATCTTCAGTGCCTGTGGCAGGGCCGCCATCAGCGTGGCGCGGTTAGGCCCGAGCCTGTCGAGCGCACCAGCGCGGATCAGCGACTCCAGTACCCGGCGGTTGGCCTTACGGGTATCGATGCGGCGGCAAAAATTGAAGAGATCGCGATAGGGGCCATTGGCCCCCATCTCGGCTACGATACCCTCAATGGCCCCCTCGCCCACCCCCTTGATGGCCCCCAGGCCGTAGACCACCGCCCCGCTCTCATCGACGGTGAACCTGTAGCCGCTGTTGTTGACCGAGGGGGGCACCACCTTGAGCCCCATCTCGTTACACTCCTCGATCAGGGTCACCACCTTGTCGGTGTTGTCCATATCGGCGGAGAGCACCGCGGCCATGAACTCGGCCGGGTAGTGGGTTTTGAGCCACAGGGTCTGGTAGGAGACCAGGGCATAGGCGGCGGAGTGCGATTTGTTGAAGCCGTATCCGGCGAACTTCTCGACGAGGTCGAAGATCTTCATCGCCAGCTCGCCGTCGATGCCGTTGTCCTTCGCCCCCTCCTCGAAGGTGGCACGCTGCTTGGCCATCTCCTCAGGCTTCTTCTTGCCCATGGCGCGGCGCAGCAGGTCGGCGCCGCCGAGACTATATCCCGACAGCACCTGGGCGATCTGCATCACCTGCTCCTGGTAGAGGATGATGCCGTAGGTCGGCTCCAGGATCTCCTTGAGCGACTCGTGCTGGTACTGGGCGTCGGGGTAGGAGACCTCCTCCCGTCCGTGCTTGCGATTGATGAAGTTGTCCACCATCCCCGACTGCAGCGGACCGGGGCGGAACAGCGCCACCAGGGCGATGATGTCCTCGAAACAGTCGGGCTGCAGACGCGAGATGAGCTCCTTCATGCCGCGCGATTCAAGCTGGAACACCGCGGTGGTCCGCGCCGCCTTCAGGTTATCGAAGCACGCCTGGTCATCGAGCGGGATGAACTCGATCTGCGGGCACTCGCCCTCATCTTTACCGGCCAGCCTGAGGGTGTGGCGAATATTATCCAGCGCCCAGTCGATGATGGTGAGGGTGCGCAGGCCGAGGAAGTCGAACTTCACCAGGCCGACCGACTCCACGTCGTTCTTGTCAAACTGGGTGACGACATTGCCGCCCCCCTCCTCGCAGTAGAGCGGCGAGAAGTCGGTGAGGTCGGAGGGGGCGATCACCACCCCGCCTGCGTGCTTGCCTGCGTTGCGTGTGATCCCCTCGAGCTTCATCGCCATGTCGATGAGCTCGGTCACCTCCTCGTCGTTGTCGTAGCGGTCCTTGAGCTCGGGCTCCTGCTCCAGAGCCTTCTCGAGGGTGATACCGATCTCGAAGGGGATCAGCTTGGAGATAGTGTCGACGAAGCCGTAGGGGTGGCCGAAGACACGCCCCACATCACGCACCACCGCCTTCGCCGCCATGGTGCCGTAGGTGATGATCTGGGAGACCTGGTTGCGGCCGTAGGTCTCGGCCACGTAGTCGATCACCCGGTCGCGCCCCTCCATGCAGAAGTCGATGTCGAAGTCGGGCATCGAGACCCGCTCGGGGTTGAGGAAGCGCTCGAAGAGGAGGTCATACTCCAGCGGGTCGAGGTCGGTAATGAGCAGGGCATAGGCCACCAGCGAGCCGGCGCCGGAACCGCGCCCCGGCCCCACCGGCACCCCGTTGTTCTTCGCCCACTTGATAAAGTCGGCAACGATGAGGAAGTAGCCGGGAAAGCCCATCTGCAGGATCACCTCGAGCTCGATCTCGAGGCGCTCGTCGTAGGGCCTGCGCTTTTCGGCAAAGTCGGGGGCGTTGACGTCGAACAGGGTGGTGAGGCGGTACTCCAGCCCCTCGCGCGAGGCCTGGCGGAAGTACTCCGCCTCCGTCAGCCCCGGCGGGATCGGGCTGGTCGGCAGGTAGTAGGTGCCAAGCTGCAGCTCAACGCTGCAGCGCCTGGCGATCTCCACCGTGTTCTCCAGCGCCTCGGGGATGTCGGCAAAGAGCTCTGCCATCTCAGCGGGGCTTTTGAGATACTGCTGTTCCGTGTAGTTGCGCGCACGGCGCGGGTCGTCAAGTGCGCGACCATCATGAATGCAGACACGCACCTCATGGGCCTCGAAGTCATCGGGCTTAAGAAAGCGCACATCATTGGTCGCCACCACAGGGATATTCATCGCCGTAGCCATCGCGACTGCCGCATGGAGGTATCGCTCCTCACCATCACGGCCGGTACGTTGCAGCTCCAGATAGTAGTTATCCGCGAAAATACGCAGCCACTCGGTGAGCTGCGCAGCTGCTGCATCGCGATTACCCGCCAGTAGAGCCTGACCCACATCCCCCTCACGACCGCCGGAGAGGGCGATCAGCCCATCGGCCTGGGCGCGCAGCCAGTCGCGCCGGATGATCGGCACCCCGCGGTGCTGGTTCTGTTGGTAACCCTGAGAGATGAGGCGTGCCAGATTTCTGTAGCCCTGCTGGTTCTTACACAGCAGTACCAGGCGATAGGGCTTGTTCACATCCTCCAGGTTCTCCAGCCAGATATCGGCACCGAAGATCGGCTTCACACCCGCCGCCAGTGCCGCCGTGTAGAACTTAACCATGGCAAAGAGGTTGTTCTGATCCGTCAACGCCACCGCTGGCATCCCCTCCTCACGCGCCGCCGCCACCAACGGCTTGACGCGCACCAGGCCGTCGACCATGGAGAACTCAGAATGGACGCGAAGGTGGATGAAGTTGGGAGACATGGGGTGGAACGTTACCCCTCCATGCTATTCAGGACAAGTCTTGACTTAACGAACCGTGACACGCAGGGCCACAGACTCTCAACCGGTGGCAAGTGAGGCTATACTCACCCAGCCACTTGAACTTGAGGAGTTAATCCCCAAGATAACTACGGAATAAGGCCTGACACTTGCTCGATGCCAGCAGGAGAGAGAGGCTGCCTGGGTTTTGGGGATGGGAATGATGTCTAAAGATATTATAATTCATGGGTTTAGCGATCCCAGACTTGCAAAGTTGGACCGCGAGACAATCAATGGAATGACCCTGCATGCAGATCAGGACTTTGCTCGCCGCTCGATTCCCGGAGCCATCATTATACTGCTGGCGGCACTCATCTCCTCGCTGTTTACAGAGGTCGTCGCAGACAGACCACTCTTCTACTATCTCGTCATCCTGCTATTAAGCGGCAGCGTCGCGTCACGAGTGTTCATCCTTCGCTCTCTCAGCAGGCAGACCCCTGAATCGCTCCCGCAGTGGCAAAGAGGCTTTGTCGTTGCGGTAATGATCACCTCACTCTGCTGGTCTCTCTTACTCACCGGAATCCTGCAATGGTATGGTTTCTCAATCGCCACCATGCTACTCATTATGATGACCGTCGGTATTGCCGGTGGCTCGGCCATTGCACTTTTTATCTGGAAGCGACTGGCTCAGGCATACCTTGGCGTGCTACTTCTGGTACCACTACTCAGTATCGTCACGGTAAAGATAGATGGTCTAGTCTTTGGTGTTCTCTTCTCACTGGTGGTCTACTTCGTTTTTCTTTTCTTTCAGGTCGAGAGATCTAATCGCGAATACTGGCTCGCCCTGCTGAATACAAAATTACTGGAGAATCAGGCTGTAGAGCTCTCCCAGGCAAAACTCGATGCGGAGCGTGCAAGCCTTGCAAAATCGAGCTTTCTCGCCAACATGAGTCACGAGTTACGCACACCGTTAAATGCCATCCTCGGTTTTACACAGATACTGGATGCCGATAAGGGGCTTGCATCGACCCATCATGACAATTTGCGTGAGATCGGTTCTGCCGGACGCCATCTGCTCCAGCTAATCAATGACATTCTCGATTTATCGAAAATTGAGGGTGGACACCTTCAACTTGAGCAGAGAGAGTTTGACCTGTTCAATATGCTGGAGGAGATACGCGCCATCATGTCACCCTCCGCTCACGACAAAGGTATTCAGTTGTCACTTGAGTTACCTGCTGAAATACCCAAACGGGTAACCGGGGATGAACTGAGAATCAGGCAGGTGCTGACTAACCTTTCCGGCAACGCCATAAAGTTTACGGCTGAAGGGGGCGTAATCATCCGCTTATTGAGCGAAAAGAATGGCTTTCGCTTTGAGGTCAGCGACAGCGGAATCGGTATAGCCGCGGAGGTGCTCCCAACCCTCTTCAATCCCTTCACCCAGGCCGACACATCAACGACGCGTCGCTTTGGTGGAACCGGGCTTGGTCTGGCGATTAGCCATCAACTGATCAATGCAATGGGTGGTGAGATCGGCGTTATTAGCAACATCGGCTGCGGTTCAACCTTCTGGTTTCATCTACCACTAAAGCGGTCTGAGTCCTCTGTCAGCACCAGCCGCGACGAGGTCACAGATAACATTTGTGCTGTTACACCGGGCTCCAGTGTACTCGTGGTTGAGGATAATGAGATCAATCAAATGGTGGCAACTGCCCTGTTGCAAAACATGGGACTGACCGTGGTAGCCGCCAATAACGGAAAAGAGGCTCTGGAGATCCTGTCGACAACAACGTTTGATCTTATTCTGATGGATATACAGATGCCTGAGATGGATGGCTATAGCGCCACCATGGAGATCCGTCGTCGCGAAAATCTCGGCGCGACTCGACACACCATCATCGCTATGACCGCACATGCGATGAGCGGTGACCGTGAGCGCTGTCTTGAGGCAGGAATGGACGACTACATAACAAAACCTGTCGACATTGAAGAGCTTACTAAAAAAGTAATAAAATGGTGCCCGCATCAATGATATTGTGAGAATCTTTACCTTTCCTTTTATTCCATAGGAAAAGTGACTGTCTTGCCTGCCACGACTGCTCTGTTAATATCATCACAGAAACTCAATTTAAGGAAAACAGTGTGCGTGAAGTTAAAGAGGTCGACATCTATGTCGACGGAAAGAGAATTATAGAAAACCTTACCCTCAACTATAAGGCCTTCGATATGAAGTCGAATGAGCCGCAGAGTATAACCGCAACCGCCTTTCTACCAAGTGAAGAGTATTTCTCCCAGAGAAGGTCACTGGTTATAGATTTTAAGGATGGTATCTTCGCAAGGGCAAATATCTATGAGAGTCTAAGGCTGGGCGATGAATATCAGAGTGATATGGTAATTGTCGATGCTGGATATTCATTAGAGGAGATGTTGTCCGCCGAATAGTGCGACAATATCCTTACTGCCGTCTCTCATTCTCATGTTCAATCCGTTTTAGGGAGTCAAGCACCGTAATGGTACGCTGCCGCTGCGCCTGAATATCCTGATTGTTGGGATCAAATTCCAGGATTTCATCCCACAAGGCCAATGCCTCTTCGTAACGCTCATCACTATAGTAGTGATTGGCCTTTTGCATCAGATCATCCACATAGTTACTTATTGGCTTAATCAAATCTTCGAGCTTTCTGGTGAGAGTTGCAGTTTTAGTGCTTTTACCAAGTTGATGAGCCAGCGGAATCAGTTTCCTTGCCGTAGAGATGTCATTCTCTTTTATCGCCAACTCACCACCAGCAATCAACTCATCCGCGATACCTTTCGCCTCCCTCTCCAACTCCCATAGCTGCCACTTATATGTTGAGCTGTAGGGCGACACTCTGACATTATCTCGTTGTAACCTTGTCGCCTCAACCAGATATTTTGCGGTCACCACCAGCAACTGTGTCTGCAACTGCTTTGAGGCGGCGCCGTGTCGAGCATTAAACTCACGATAATTCTTTTCAAACTCCTTATCGATCTCAATCAGGTATTCGTGTTTGCGATAAAGATCGATTGCCTTCTTCCAATCTCCGATTGCAATGGCATTACGACTCTCCTTTTGCGTCTTTTCACGTATTGACTCCAGCTCACGATGGAGTCTTGCCGACTGATTTCGTACTGATTTCTTTCGCCTTGCCTGCTCCGACATCTGGGAGTAATAGTCATGCGCCTGGCGATAATCACCTCGCTCTATCGCTGCCGCCATGGAGTGCTCAAGCGAGCCATCATCCACCTGGAAGATTGCGCAACCCGAGCTCAATAGTGCGATGAACAGGATTAGATAACGCATACTAACCTGCCGCTCTATCACTTGCATCAAAGATTAACGACAGATCCCTCTCGAGGCGCAACTGTAGCGGCCCCTTTATCTGGTCAACAAAATAGATAGATGTCGGCTCATTTTTACCCTTAAGAAGGACCTCTCCTCTTTTTGTGCACTCAAACAGCTCTAACACTCTGCCCTGACTGGCAAGAGTCTCGGTGATGGCAATTT
>Ga0224501_10001227_pt1 | contig 19860 bp, 18 predicted proteins | sample SF_Oct11_sed_USG_4_FD_169105 | JGI IMG/M metagenome (GOLD analysis project Ga0224501, IMG submission 169105) | Sediment microbial communities from San Francisco Bay, California, United States - SF_Oct11_sed_USGS_8_1 | ecosystem: Environmental > Aquatic > Marine > Sediment | place: USA...
GCAGGTGCTCCTGAATCTCGTCACCAACGGATCCGAGGCCGTGATGGCCGGTCCGGGGAAGGGGACGGTCACGGTCGAGGTGACCCGACGCAGGCTCGATTCCGCGTGGTTCGGGAGGGCATTCGTGCGGTCCGGGCTTCCGGAGGGCGACTACGCCGTGCTCACCGTCACCGACGAGGGCACCGGAATCGCGCCCGAGACGTTGAGCCGGATGTTCGACCCCTTCTTCTCGTCCAAGGGCCCGAGCCGGGGACTGGGTCTGGCCGTCACGATGGGTGTGATCCGTGGTCACGGCGGATCCCTGGTGGTGGACACCGAGGTCGGCGTGGGGACGAGCTTCCAGGTCGCCTTCCCTCTGGTGGACGTTCCCGAAGCCCCCGAGGATCATCCCCCTCCCGCGGAGGAGAGCGGCTCTCCGCGGACGGTACTCATCGTGGACGACGAGCCCATCGTCCGGTCCGTGCTGTCCCGGTTGGTTCAGGCGCACGGGCACCAGTCGGTGGAGGCCCGGGACGGAGACGAGGCTCTGGAAGTGCTTTCGCGCAACGGGCGCGGCGTCGACCTGGTACTCCTCGACCTCACCATGCCGGGGCGCGGAGGGATCTCCACGGTGCAGGAGATGAGGGTGCGGGGGTTGGATACGCCGGTCCTCATCATCAGTGGGTACAGCAAGGAGTCGGTGCCGGAGGATCTGGACGTGGTCGGCTTCGTCCAGAAGCCGGTGCGCGCCGCGGTGCTGAAGGAGGCGTTGGAGGGCGCGCTCGGTGCAGGCGCGCCCGGGGCTTGACCTCGATCCCGGTACGGCTACCCTATCTTTTCGGATCGATTCCCCCGGGGTGTCCGGGGACGTTGCGGACCAGCGGGAGACGACACCCATGAGTACGGTACTCGACGAATTCTCCTGGCGGGGGATGCTCCAGGATTCCACGGACGGTGCCGCGGAGCATTTCGCGGAGGCCGCCCGCACGGCGTACATCGGCTTCGATCCCACGGCGGCCAGCCTGCACGTGGGATCCCTCCTCCCCATCATGGGTCTGGTTCACCTCCAGCGGGCCGGCCACACGCCCATCGCTCTGGTGGGCGGGGGCACGGGGCTCATCGGGGATCCGTCGGGCAAGACCCAGGAACGGCAACTCCTCACCCGGGAGAAGGCGGCGGAGAACGCGGAGGGGATCCGACGGCAACTCGAGCATTTCCTCGATTTCGGCGCCGTCTCCAATTCCGCCCGCATGCGCGACAATCTGGACTGGCTCGGAGCGCTGCCCCTGGTGGACTTCCTCCGCGATATCGGGAAGCACTTCTCGGTGAACCAGCTCATGGCCAAGGAATCCGTGAAGAGACGCCTCGCCGACGAGGAGACCGGAATCTCCTTCACCGAGTTCAGCTACGCCCTCCTCCAGTCGTACGACTTCCTCGAGCTCTTCCGGCAGGAGGGGTGCACGGTGCAGCTCGGGGGGAGCGACCAGTGGGGCAACATCACCTCGGGGATCGACCTGATCCGCCGGGTGGAAGGAGAGCGGGCTTTCGGGGTCGTGTTTCCCCTCGTGACCAACTCCGCGGGAACGAAGTTCGGGAAGTCGGAGGCCGGGAACGTCTGGCTGGACCCCGACCTGACCTCCCCGTACCGCTTCTACCAGTTCTGGATCAACACCGAGGACCAGGACGTGGTGCGTTACCTCAAGTTCTTCTCTCTCCTTCCGCGGGAGGAGGTCGAGGCGCTCGAGGTATCCGTCCGGGACGAGCCGCACACGCGGCGCGCCCAGGAAGCGCTGGCCAGGGACGTGACGCGGCGGGTTCACGGCGACGCGGGTCTCGCCGGTGCGGAACGTGCCACGCAGGCGCTCTTCGGGGGAGACGTCACCGGACTGTCGGCCATGGAGATCGCCGACATCTTCTCGGAGGTCCCGTCGTCGAAGGTGGGGCGTGACGCTCTTTCGGGGGCCGGCAGGTCGCTGGTGGAGGTCCTCGCCGACTGCGGGGTGGCGTCGTCCCGGGGCGACGCGCGCCGTGCCATCGAGGGCGGTGGCGTCTACGTCAACGGACAGCGGATCACCGAGGTGGACCGTACCGTGGGGATGGACGACGCGGTGGACGGACGTTTCGTGGTGCTTCGAAAAGGCAAGAAGAACTACCACCTGGTGGAGGTGGAGGGGTGAAACGAAGAGAGAGGCGGGCCGCTTCGCGGCCCGCCTCTCTCTCGTGCCGTTCCGTCGGCGGAACGTCTAGAAGACGCTCATGCTCCAGCCGACCACCAGTCCCCAATCCACGCCGAGCCAGGGCGAGTCGTAGTCCCGGCTGATGGGCGTGAGCGCCTCGAGCGTGAGCCGCTGCCCACCGAACTTGTGGTCATCGGGGAGATAGAAGTTCACTCCCATGGGGATGTAGACCACCGTGCCGCTCGAGAAGTACGCTTCGTGCCCCGGATCACGGGTCGGGTTCAGCGCGGGGTCCTGTCCGCTGATGCCACCCCATCTCTCCCACTTCAGACGAGCCGACACGGAGAAGTACTCCGACACCTGGTATGCGGCCCACCCCGAAAGGTCGAGCCGGGACCCGCGCCGGAAGCCCCGCGCGTTGGTGCCGAAATTGATCTCGCCGCGGATCTGAGCGCCCACGGATCCATGTTCGTTCTGGACCAGGATGGTCATCCCCGGGAGCGCGGCGAAGGTACCGCCTCCGATGCGCATGTCGTAGGGGACGAACTCCAGCGCCGCGAAGGGGGTCGGGCTCAACTGGTAGATCCGCCCCACGGGAACCCGTACTCCGCCCTGGAGGTGCGCCTGGATCGGTCCCTGGTTGAAGAAGCGATAGAGCGCGGCCACGTCCAGATCACCCACCTGCTGGGTCATGGTGGTGTAGAAATAGCTCGTGGTGATCTGCTCCCGGGTCCGCCGGGTGACCCCTATGGATCCGGTGAGGGTCAGATCATCGAGGAGGCCGAAGGCCCCGTACGCGGTCTGGGTCAGGTCCACCAGCGACAGCGGGATCACGGGGTACCCGAATTGATCGGTGAGCTTCTCCGGAGACCAGAGCGATCCACCGAAGTACACACCGTTGCTGTGTGTCGTGGAGAAGCGGTACGAGACTTCCAAGGCACCCTTGTCGAGCACTCTGTCCCACGAGACTCCCGCGGGCGCGGGCGCGTCGGGACGCTTGGACGTCCATACGTACTCTTCCTGGGCCGCTGCTGGAGCAGCCATGGCCATCAACGCGAACACCACCAGGCTCTTCCGAACCATTCGAATCATCCTCCGGCACGGTGTGGGGCAGACGGCCCCACGATCCACTGAACTGTCCTTCAAAATGGGCCCATCCCCGGGAAAAAAACAAGTGTTTCCTTAAATCGGGTTTCCGGGAGGGTCTTCGCCGACCCTGGGAGGGCCGCCCGGACCGGCCCGCACGCCACCGGCGGGAACGCCCCGGACGGTGTCCTCCGACCCCGGAGCCCGACGCTCACCCTTGACCCCCGGAGGGGGTCTGCGCAACGTCTCCCTTCGCCGGAAGTCGTCGGGCAGGCCGTGGACACTGCTTCATGAGAGGAAGAGATGGACACCCCACTGGTCGGAGTCGTCATGGGGTCCCGGTCGGACTGGGACACCATGGCCCACGTCGTGGAGATTCTCGACACGTTGGGCGTTCCCCATGAGGTCAGGGTGGTTTCGGCGCACCGTACGCCCGACCTCCTGTTCGAATACGCGTCCACGGCGGAGGCCCGGGGGCTGGAGGTGATCATTGCCGGAGCCGGGGGTGCGGCCCATCTGCCCGGGATGGTCGCGGCCAAGACGGTGCTTCCCGTGTTGGGTGTTCCGGTCCAGTCGCGGGCCCTCAACGGCCTGGACTCCCTCCTTTCCATCGTCCAGATGCCCGGAGGTGTCCCCGTGGGGACGCTGGCCATCGGGAAGGCGGGAGCCACCAACGCGGGGCTCCTGGCGGCATCCATCCTCGGATCGAGCCATCCGGAGTTTCGCGAGGCGCTGCGGGCGTACCGTGCCGGACGCACCGAGGCGGTTCTGGCGGATCCCGACCCCAGGGTGGAGCCGTAGCTTCGGCCATGGGATGGACGAAGCCATGAACGTCGGGGTGCTCGGCGGTGGCCAACTCGGCCGTATGCTCGCTCTGGCCGGCTATCCTCTGGGGATGAAGTTCCGGTTCCTCGAAGGGAAGTCCCCCGCGCCCGTGGATCACCTGGGCGCCGTGGTGCGCGCCTCGTACGACGACATGGCGGCTCTGGACGCCTTCGCCGACGGACTGGACGTGGTGACGTACGAGTTCGAGAACGTCCCCGTGGACTCCGCGCTCCATCTGGCCGAGCGGGTTCCCGTGCACCCCGCCCCTTCGGCGCTGGCCATGGCTCAGGACCGCCTCAAGGAGAAGCAGGACTTCCAGGGACTCGGCGTGCCCACGGCTCCCTTCGTGGAGGTGTCGTCGCGGGAGGGATTGGAGGAGGCGATGGCCCGGCTCGGTCTTCCCGCCGTCCTCAAGACCCGCCGGTTGGGGTACGACGGGAAGGGCCAGGCCCTGCTGCGAACCCCGGACCAGGCCGACGGAGCCTGGGCGGAACTCGGATCGGTTCCCCTGATCCTGGAGGGCTTCATCGACTTCACCCGCGAGCTCTCCATCCTGGCGGTGCGAGGGGTGGACGGGGATTGCCGCTTCTACCCGTTGGTGGAGAACGTGCATCGAGGCGGGATCCTCTGGACGTCGGTGGCGCCGGCCCCCGACGTCACGCCAGCGCTCCAGAGCGAGGCCGAGGACTACGCGCGTCGGGTCATGGAGGAACACGGGTACGTGGGCGTCGTCGCCATCGAGCTCTTCCAGGTGGGAGACCATCTCGTGGCCAACGAGCTCGCGCCCCGTGTCCACAACTCGGGGCACTGGACGCAGGACGGAGCCGTGACGTCCCAGTTCGAGAACCACCTCCGGGCGGTCTGTGGTCTGCCACTGGGCGACACCGCGGCCTCCGGGTACGCGGCCATGGTGAACCTCCTCGGAGACGTGCCCGCCCACGCGGAGATCCTGGGTGTACCCGGTGCGCACCTCCACCTGTACGGGAAGAGCCCGAGGCCGGGAAGGAAGGTGGGGCACGTGAACCTGGTCGAGCCCACCCGCGACGAGCTCCGGGAAGCCTTGTCCTTGGTGGAGGAGGCCGCGCGGAGAGCCGGGTCCTAGTCGCTGGGGCGCCAGCCGGTCACCGCCCTGCGAGGGACCATGCTCGCGTCGCCGGGTCGGTCCTCCTCGTCGTCGCGGCGCTTCCCTTCTTCTTCGTCTCGCCTGCCCGGGTCCAGCGCCTCGGATCCCCATGCGCCATGATCCGAACGCGAAGCTTCCGTCGGGGCCGATTTGGACCTATCGTATGGGCCTGACGGCGCCGCCCGGGAAACGTTCCGGGGCGGCGTCCGAGTATCATCCCCCTCCCCCCCACCACTCGCTGCCCGCAGGTCGTATCATGCTGGAAGAAATCCGGGAAAAGATCGAGTCGGAGATCGCGGATCTCACTCGGGAGCTCAACGTCGACCTTCCCCAGCGCATCAAGATCGCTGTCGAGCATGGGGATCTCCGGGAGAACTCCGAGTACAAGTCCGCGCTCGAGAGGCAACAGTTCGTCCAGGCGCGCCTCAACCATCTGAGCACGCGCATGTCCGAGCTCTCCCAGATCGACGTCAGCGAGATGCCCTACGACAGGGTGGGGTTCGGCTCACGGGTCAAGATCTACGACGTGGCCATGGAAGAGGAGTTCGACTTCACCATCGTGGCCGGGGATTTCATCGATCTGGACGCCGGACACGTGTCGCTCGCCTCTCCCATCGGCCAGGGGCTCCTGGGCGCGAAGGAGGGAGAGGAGGTCGCCGTCCGTCTCCCCATGGGTGAACGCAGCTACCGCATCCTCGCCCTCACCACCCTTCCCCAGCAGCTCGAGGGGCGGTAGGCCGTTCTTCAACCCAGGGGAACGAGCCGCCGTTCGATGTCGGCGCGCCGCCCTTCCAGCCAGGGAGGCAGGGAGAGCGATCGGCCCAGGGAATCGCTGGGTTCGTCGATGGTGAACCCGGGCCCGTCGGTGGCGATCTCCAGGAGCAGCCCGTCGGGGGCGCGGAAGTAGATGCTCCGGAAGTAGGTGCGGTCCATGACCTCGCTTACCGGCACCCTCAGCGAGAGCAGGTGATCACGCCAGGCTTCCTGCTCCTCTTCGTTCCGGGCCCGGAAGGCGACATGGTGCGTGAGTCCCGCTCCCGGACGGGCATGGTGGTGTGAGTCGGGCCATCCGAAGAGGGTGAGGGCGCTGTGCGGTCCCACCCGTCCATCTTCGTAGTGGGCCCAGAAGTAGTGCTTGGTCCGGCCGTCGTCCTGGTTGTAGGTCTTCTTCACCAGGCTCAGCCCCAGCGTGGCCTCGTAGAACTCCTCGGCCACGTCCATGTCACGGGTGATGGCCGAGATGTGGTGGATCCCCTCCAGGCGCATGTCGTCGGTGATCCCGGGGACGGGTTCGGGGTGGGTGAGGGCCGCGATGGCCGCCTCGTTCCGTCCACCCGGGAGACGTTCCGTCGGGGGAACGAGGAGCTCCCTTCCCAGGGCATCGGCGGGTTCGTCGATGGCGTATCCGGGGCCCGCGGTGGCGATCTCCAGGACCTGGCCGTCGGGATCCGAGAAGTACAGGCTGGTGAAGTATCCCCGATCGATGGGGCCCGACACCGGCACGCCCGCGTCGGTGAGCCGCCGCTTCCACTTGAGTTGCGCTTCCGGGGTGGACACGCCGAGGGCCAGGTGATGCACGCTCCCGATCCCCCACTGTCCGGGAGGGCTGTGCGGCCACTCGAAGAAGGTCAGGATGGTCCCGGGCCGCCCGCCCCCGTCTCCGAAGTACAGGTGGTACGCGCCGGGGTCGTCGAAATTCACCGTCTTCTTCACCAGATCGAGCCCGAGCAGTCCCCCGTAGAACGCGAGCGTGCGTGGGGCGTCGGTGGACACCATGGTGATGTGGTGGAAGCCGAGGGTGCGAAACGGGGGCGTCACGATGACCTCTCGTCGAGGGGATGTCCGGGTGGATCCGTGATAATAATTGAATCTTGAAATATCGTCAACGGAACCGACTTCCCCCCGCTCGATGCTACAGGCTGCGCCGGAAGCGGTCGGTGGCCAGCGCCACGCCGCCGCTCGCCATGATTCCCAGCACGAGGAACTGCCGCCACAGCTCGGCGAACCCCGACCCCTTGAGGAAGATGGCCCGCACCACCTCGAGGAAGTGCCGCAGCGGGTTCAGGAGGGTGAGCTCCCTGAAGAACTCGGGCATCGTGTCCACGGGGTAGAGGAACCCCGACAGGATGATGGCGGGGAGGATGAAGAGGAACATGGCCAGGAACGCCTCCTGCTGCGTCCTGGAGATGGTCGAGATGAAGAGCCCCAGAGACAGCCCCGCCAGGATGAACAGGCCGGCCGCGACCAGGAGCGCGGGGACCGAGCCCCGCAGCGGGATCTGGAACCACAGCAGGGCCACGGCCGTCACCAGCCCGAGTTGCACCATGGCGATCCCCGCCACCGGAAGGGTCTTCCCCAGCATGATCTCACCCGGAGAAAGGGGCGAGACGAGGAGTTGCTCCAGCGTGCCCATCTCCCGCTCCCGCACCACGGCCATGGCGGTGAGGAGGAGGCACATGAGGAGCACGATCACGCCGATCACCGCCGGCACGTTGTACACGCGGCTCTCCATGGCCGGATTGAACCATGCGCGCACGCGCAGGTCGATCCCGCCCCCGGCCGCTCCGCGCGCGGCCGCGAGCCGCTGGCTTCGAGCCTGGACGATCTTGGCGGCGTACCCGGCGGCCACGGTGGCCGTGTTGGAGTTGGAGCCGTCCACCAGGAGCTGGATCGCGGTGCCGGTTCCACCGAGCACGGCGGCTCCGAACCCCGCCGGGATCTCCAGCCCGACCTTGGCGTCTCCGTGGTCGAGCGCTTCTCCCATGTCCGCCGACCGGTCCGAGGTCCCCACCACCCGGAAGTAGTCGGACGCGGTGAAGGCGTCGGCGAGTTCCCGGGACTCGGCGGAACGGTCGTGGTCCACCAGGAAGGTGGCCACGTGGCGCACGTCGGTGTTCACGGCGTAGCCGAAGAGAAGGAGTTGCACCACCGGCGACACGAAGATGACGCGCTTGGTCTTCGGGTCCCGGAAGAGCTGACGCAGCTCCTTGGCCACCACGCGGCGGACCCGGAGACGCGAGGCCGCGTTCATGCGGAGAGCTCCTTGCGGAAGACCCGGACGGCCAGCCCGAGCCCGAGGGCCGCGTAGGCCAACATGAAGAGCGCCTGGGGCCACAGCACCCCGATCCCCACGCCCTTGAGGAAGATGGCCCGGGTGACCGTGACGAAGTACCGGGCGGGGATCAGGTACGTCACTCCCCTGAGGAAGCGCGGCATGCTGGCGATGTCGAAGAGGAAGCCGGAGAGGAGGACGGCCGGGAGGTAGGTGGCCACCATGGCGATCTGCGTGGCCAGCACCTGCGACTTGACCGCTGCGGAGATGAAGATACCCAGCCCCAGGGCGCCCACCAGGAAGAGCACCGTCATGGCCGCGAGGAGGAAAGGACTCCCGTTGAGGGGCGTTCCGAAGATGAACATCCCGGCCAGGACGGTGACGAGGACGTCGAAGAGTCCGATCCCCACGTACGGGAGGAGCTTCCCCAGGATGACCTCCGTCCGGCGGACGGGCGTGGACGCGAGCTGCTCCATGGTCCCCCGCTCCCATTCCCGCGCGATGGTGAGCGCCGTGAGCATGGCGGCGATGATGGACATGATCACCGCGATGAGCCCCGGCACGATCATGTGCCGGCTCTCGAGGTCGGGGTTGTACCAGATGCGCGCCTCGAGCCTCATCGCCGGCCCGCGCCCGGATCTTCCAGCGCCGGCCGCCAGAGCGTGCCGCCACACGATGGCGTCGGCGTAGTTCTGCGCGATGGTGGCGGTGTTCGCGTCACTCCCGTCCAGGAGGAGTTGCACGGTGGCGCCCCGGCCGCCGGTGAGGTCGCTCTGGAACCTCGGAGGGATGGTCAGCACGCCTCGCGCCCCACCGCCCACCAGCGTGGCGTCCACCTCCGCGGACGCCCCCAGATACCCGGTCACCGTGAAGTATCCACTGGACACGAAGGCGTCCGTGAGGGCACGGCTCTCGGCGGTGCGGTCCTGGTCCAGGACGGCCAGAGGGATGTCGTCCACGTCCCAGGTGATGGCGTACCCGAAGAAGAGGAGGAGGAAGACCGGGAGCACGAAGGCCAACGCCATGCTCCGAGGATCCCGGCGGAGCTGGATCCACTCCTTGCGGGCCATGGCCAGGAGGCGGGAGAGGTCGGGCACCGTCACCCCTCCAGAGCGCCGCCGCCGGCGCGTACGAGGGAGACGAAGACGTCTTCCAGGGAAGGGGAGACGGGGTGGATCTCGCGCACCGCCACCCCGGCCGCGGCGAGGGTCTCACGCACGGGATCGGGGCGTGCGTCCGTGCCCGCCAGCGTCACGTGGAGCTTCCGCCCGAACATGGCGGCTTCCAGTACGTCGGGAGAGCCGGCCAGGGCGCGGACGGCTCCGGGGGCGTCGTCCACGCCCACCTCCAGGATGGGCTCGACCACGCGGTGCTTCAGCGCGGAGGGCGAATCCATGGCGATGAGGCGCCCCCGGTTCATGAGGCCCAGCCTGTGGCAGTACTCCGCCTCCTCCATGTAGTGTGTGGACACGAAGATGGTGGTGCCCTCCTCGGCCAGGGAGTGGATGAGGTCCCAGAAGGAGCGGCGGGCCACCGGGTCCACGCCCGAGGTGGGCTCGTCGAGGAAGAGGATGGGAGGGCGGTGCACGAGGGCGCATCCCAGGGCGAGGCGCTGCTTCCAACCCAGGGGGAGGCTCTCCGTGAGGCGGCCGGCCTCGCCGACCAGCCCCGCCATCTCCAGGATCCACGCTTCCCGTTCCATCAGCGCGGATCCGGTCACGCCGTACATCCCCGCGAAGAACTGGATGTTCTCGCCCACCGTGAGGTCGGGGTAGAGGGAGAACTTCTGGGACATGTACCCGATGCGGGAGCGGATCTCCCGCCTGTGGGTACGGATGTCGAGCCCGTCCACCCGACCCACCCCGCTCGAGGATGGGAGGAGACCGGTCAGCATCTTGATGGTGGTGGTCTTTCCGGCTCCGTTGGGACCCAGGAAGCCGAAGATCTCTCCGCGCTCCACGGAGAAGGTCACCCGGTCGACGGCGGTGAAGTCGCCGAAGACGCGGGTGAGGTCCACCACCACCACGGGGTGCCCACCGGCCTCAACCATGCGACTCCCCTCCACGCCCCACGAGCTGGATGAACAGATCTTCCAGGGAGGGTTCCACGGGCTCCACCGAGAGGACGGAGACGCCGGCCGTGGCGAGGAGCCCCGCGAGGGGCCCCGGATCCTCCGACACCACATGGACCGCGTCTCCGAACAGCGTGGCGCCGGTCACCCCGGGGAGCGACCGTAGCCGGTCCCGGAGCTCGCGGGGGTGGTTCGCCCTGACGGCGGTCACGGTGCCCCTCATGGAGCCCTGGAGCGCCCGCGGGGTGTCGAGGGCGAGGATCCGTCCCCGGTCCAGGAGCGCCACCCTGTCGAAGCGCTCGGCCTCGTCCAGGTACGACGTGGAGACCACCACCGTGACGCCCTCCGCCACCATCTCGTGGACGATGAGCCAGAGCTCGCGCCGGGAGATGGGGTCGACCCCGAAGGTGGGTTCGTCGAGGAGGAGGATCCTGGGGTGGTGCACCAGGCAGCACGAGAGGGAGAGCTTCTGCTTCATCCCCCCCGAGAGACGTCCCGCCAGGCGACCACGGAAGGGCTCGAGACGGCTGAAGCGATACAGCCGGTCCATGCGGGCGGGTCGCTCCGCCCGCGGCACCCGGTAGAGGTCGGCGTAGAAGTCCAGGTTCTCCGCCACGGTGAGGTCCTCGTAGAGGCCGAACCGCTGGGGCATGTAGGCCAGGAAGGGCTTGGCATCCTCCGGGTGGCGCACCAGGTCGACTCCGGCCAGGCGGGCCTCCCCCGCCGACGGCCGCAGGACGCCCGCGAGCATCCGCAACGTGGTCGTCTTGCCCGCTCCGTCGGGTCCCACGATCCCGAACAACTCGCCGGCCCCGACCTCGAAGTCGAGCCCGTCCACCGCGGTGAGGGCGCCGAAGCGCCGGGTGAGCCCCCGGACCCGGATCTCCGTCACGGCGCCCTCTCGAGAAGGACGACGTCGGCCGGGATCCCCGGCTTGAGCTCGAAGGCGGTGTCTCCGGTGATGCGGATCTTCACCGGGTAGACGAGCTTGGTGCGGGCCTCGGCGGTCTGGACGTTGCGCGGCGTGAACTCCGCCTCGCTCCCGATGAAGGTGACCACGCCGCCGTACGTGCGGTCGGGGTAGGTGTCGGCCGTGATGCTCGCCTCCATCCCGATGGCGATGCGTCCGATGCGATCCCCCGGAACGTAGATCCTCACCCAGCGGTCGTCGGGATCGAGAAGCGTCAGCACCGGCGCGCCCGGCGCCACGGTTTCTCCGGGCTCGCGGTGGCGCAGCGTGACCACGCCGTCGAAGGGGGCGTGGATGATGGCGTTGCCCAGGACGGCTTCGGCGCGGCTCACCTGGGCGCGAGCCTGGGCCACGAGCGCCTCCTGCGCCTGGATCGTCTCGACTCTGGGGCCCTCGCGTACCAGGGCCAGGGTCTGCTCGGCCTGGTCCAGCGCCGCCTCGGACACCTGGAGCGCCGTCTCCGCCTGGTCCAGGAGTTGCCGGCTGATGGCGCCTCCCTCGTGAAGGCGTCGGGCGCGCTCCGCTTCGGAACGGGCCTCGTCGGCTCGCTGGCGCGTGGAGCGCGCGGCCGCCTCCGCTTGCGCCACCTCCTCGGGGCGGGCGCCCCGCCGCAACTCGCGGAGACGCGCCGAAGCCGCGTCGAGCTGGGCGGTCGCGGACGCCCGGGACGCCTCGAGCTCACGCGTGTCCAGACGCGCCAGGACGGTGCCCCGGGTCACGGCGTCTCCCTCCCGGTGGAAGATCTCGTCCACCCGGCCGGGCAGCTGGAAGCCCAGGTCCGCTTCGGTGGCCTCCACCGTGCCGGAGGCGTGCACCGCCGTGCCGTTCGCCTGTCGTCCGCGCACCACCAGCCATGTGGCCGCGAGAGCCACGGCCATGATGGGCACCACGATCCGGAGTCGCTTCGTCATCGTTCCATCTCCAGCGTCCGTTCCAACCATTCGAGTGTGAGCCGCCCTTCCGCGCGCGCCAGCCGGAGATGGGCCATGATCCCTTCGTGCCGAGCCTGCGCGAGACCCGCCCGTGCCCGGAAGAGCCCGGCTTCGGCCTGCAGGAAGTCGGACTGTACGCCCGCGCCCGACTCCAGCCCCAACGCCTCGATGCGGGCCACCTCCTCCCACTGGACCACGGCCGCTTCCAGGGCTCGGGTACGCGCCGTGGTCTCCGTGAGCGAGGCCCGGGCGGCGTCGGCCGCCGCGTCCTCGTTCATGCGGATGCTCCGCAGATCCTCCTGCGCCGCCCGCACTTCGGACTCGGCTCGCCTGATGGAGGCCGACCGGGTTCCCCCGGTGAAGATGGGCCAGGACAGCCCCACGCCCGCCTGCCATTCGACGATGGGGTCGACCCCGCCGCCCATGAAGCTCAGGAGTCCCCCGCGAGCCTGGACCGTGGGGAGACGGGTGGCTCGCTCTCCACGCAGGCGCGCCTGGGCCATCTCCACGCCCCGCCGCGCGGCGAGCACCGAGGGAGGCTCGTCGGGGCCGGGCTCGACGCCGCCGGCGTCCGCGACGGACACCGGGGTGAGGGACGCGTCCTCCACTTGGTCCAGGGGCACGCCCATGACGCGGGCCAGGGCACGCTCCATGAGGGCCACCCGGGACGTCGCCGATGCCGTCTGGGCGACGACGTCCAGGAGGGCGGCCTGGGCACGAAGCACCTCCACCCGTGCCGCCGACCCCTCGGCGAAGCGTTGCTCCGCGCGGGTCGCCTCGGCCTGGAGGGCCGCGGTCTGGTGACGCGCCGCCTCGGCCACTTCCCGCGCCGTCGCCAGGGCGAGGAAGGCGTCGGTCGCTTCCTCGACCAGTTTCATCTCGGTGGCGCTCCGGATGGCGCGCAGCGCCGCCACGCCCGCTTCGCCCTCGCGGATCCGGCTTCCCCGGACTCCCCCGTCGAAGAGCGTGTACCCCATGGAGACCCCGGCCTGCGCCAGCGTCCGGTCGAAGGCGGGAGGGTTGAGAGGATCGAAGCCGTGGAGGGGAGCCACCACCATGGGCTCCTGGTAGCGGGTCAACGATCCGGTGCCGGTCACGTCGGGGATGCTGCGCGCGCGCGCCATCCCCAGCGCCGCCTCGGCCCCATCCACCCGCGCCCCGGCCCCGGCCATGGCGGGGTGGGACTCGATGGCGGATTCCACCGCCTCCTTGAGCGTGAGATCCTGGGCCGCGAGCCCGGTCGCCGGCGGGAGGAGAAGGGCCAGCGTCAGGGCGGGGGCGAGAATCGAGGGAGTGACTCGAGTGCTCATCGTATCCTCTCATCCCTTCGCTCGAGGGCCGCTCGCGCGAAGGATTTCACATGGAGCGCGACCTGCCCCCGCACCACGGGGTTGGCCAGGTCGACGCCGGCGACCTCGCTGACCAATGGAGCGATGAGCGACAGGTACACGGGTTGCGAGACCACGGAGATGGCCATGAGGAAGGGATGCCCCGTGCGGATGGACCCGTCTTCCTGGCCTTCCTGCACGAGGCCCCCCAGGTAGGCCGCGTTGCGTTGCAGGATGCGGATCACCTCGGCGGGCGGGTGTCTCCCCGCGGTGACCTCCTGGAGGAGGAGTCGGGGAAGCTCGGGGTATCGCGCCAGGTGATCGAAGAACGTGTCCACCACGGCCTCGATTCGGTCCAGGGCCGAACCCTCACCCGTGGCCGCCGCTCCCACGCGGTCCACCAGGGGGCGGAGGGTTTCGGTCAGGACGATCTCGTAGAACGCGCGCTTCGACCCGAAGTGATAGGTGATCGCGCCGAGGTTGGCCCCGGCGGTGCTCGTGATGTCCCGCACGGACGCGCCGTCGTACCCCTTCCGCGAAAAGAGGAAACGTCCGGCCTCGATGAGGGCGGTGGCGGTGTCGGTGGGGGAGGAAGCAAATTGATTCATACGTTCGTATGATAAGAGGTCGGGACTCCGCCCTCAACCCCCCCCATCCCCGCGGGCCGACTTCCCCCCTCTTACAACCCCTGGCGCACGTACCTCCCTATGGCCTCCACCGCCCGCTCCACGTCGTGGAACGAGTTGTAGAAGTGGGGAGAGAAGCGGATGCCGCCGCGGTCGTCTCCGGGGCGCGCCGTGGCCACGATCCCCTCGGCCTCCAGCGCTTCGAGCACGCGCCGCGGATCCAACTCCGCGGGGCGGAACGACACCACCGCCACCCGCAGGGCCGGATCCGTGGAGGTCCACAGGTGGACTCCCGGGATCTGCCCGAGTCCTTCGACCGCGGCGTCCGCGAGTTCCCGGCTACGGGCCTCGATGGCACCTTGACCGATGGAGCCCAGGAAGACGATCTCCCGGCCGAAGGCGCGGATGGCCGGCTCGTCGCGTTGGCCCATCCCCTCGTGGGTGCGCGCCAGCCCCGACCTCCCCGTGTACGCGCTGTACAGGGAGGGCCAGAATCGGTCCTGCACCCGCGGATTCACGTACAGGACCCCGGTCTCCTTCGGTCCGCAGGGCCACTTGTGCGCGCTCCCCGAGTAGAAGTCGGGGTCCATCTCCGACAGATCCACGTCCATGAGCCCGAAGCTCTGCGCTCCGTCCACCAGCGTCACCACGCCGGCGTCCCTCGCCATCCGGCAGAGCTCCGCGGCCGGAAAGAGGTCGCCGGCCGTGTTGGTCAGGTGGGTGAAGGCCAGGACCCGCGTGCGCGGCGTGAGCGCGCGCCGGAAGGCATCCACGTAGTACTCCATTCCGGGGTGGGGATTCACCTGGGGCACTTCCCGGACGGTGTACCCGAATCGCTCCCCCTTGGCCTTCCACGCCTGGTTGTTGCTGGGATGGTTGTCGGAGAAGATCAGGACCTCGTCTCCGGCTCCCAGGTCGAGGCCGCCGGACACCCAGTTGTTCGCCTCGCTGGTGTTGCGGGTGATGAGGACGTTCTCGGGCGCCACCTTCAGATGGCCGGCCACCAGGGCCCGCGTGTCCTCCTTGACCCCGTGCATCTCGTCACGGAAGGTGGGCACCGGATCCCGGTCCAGCCGTTCCGTGTCTTCGGACACGGAGAGGAGCACGTCCCGCGGCGAGGGACAGAGGTTCGCCGCGTTGAGGACCGAGAGCTCGGGGGGGAGGAGGAAGCGGGAGCGCACTGCGTCCCAGTCCACCGTGTGTCCATGGCGTAGCGGGCGCCGGAGCGTGCCGGCGGCGGCGAGATGGCGTGCGCCGGGATGGCCGAGGAGGGCCGCCGCGCCTCCCAGGGTGAAGAGTCGTGCGAAGTCGCGGCGGTCGAGGGAAGCGCTCATGGGGGCTCCGGGCGTGGATGGTCGTGAAGCACTACTCCCCGGAGGCCAGCCTCTCCACGACGCTCCGCAGTGCCCGCACGCCTTCCACCAGTCGGGGACCCGGCCTTCCGAGGTAGGGTTCTCCGACAGAGTACACCCGTTCCTCCCGCACGAAAACCTGCTCCGCCCAATCGGGATTGCGGAGCACCACGTCGGGGCGGTACTTGGCGGTCTCCACGCCACACCACGAGAGCACCACGGCGTCCGGGGCGGCGGCCGCGACCTCCTCGTCGGTCATGGGGCGGCTCTTCACTTCTTCGTGCTCGATCACCCCGCGGGCGCCCGCGGAATGGAGCACGTCGGTGGCCCAGCTCAGGCGCCCCGGCGTGATGACCGGCTTCGGCCACCACTGCACCAGGATGCGCGGCGCGTCCGCCGGCGGTGGGGGCGCGTCCAGCTCGGCCCGCATCTCGCCGACCAACCGGTCGGCACGCAGGGGAACGCCCAGGAGGCCGCCGATCTCGCGGATGTCGCGGTAGACGTCCTCCAGGGACACCGGTTCGGGAGCCACGAAGGGGAGGCCCGCCGCCTCCAGCCGCTCCACCACCTTCTCGTGACCCGGCACCGTGAGGGTGGCCAGGACCAGGTCCGGCGCCAGGGCGGACACGCGCTCCACGTCGATCTCGAGGTCGGGACCCACCCGGGTGAGGCCCGAGACCACTTCGACGGGGTGATCGGAGTGGTCGTCCACGCCGACGAGCATGTCCGCGCATCCCAGCGCGCAGACGATCTCCGTGTTCGAGCAGGCAAGGGATACGATACGCATGGGCGGCACTACCCCCTCATCTTCGACGGGGTCCGGAGGCACACGAGTTCCCCGGTAGGGTAGACCCGGGCATTCAGCCGAGCCGTTCCCATCGAGACGAATCGAGGCACACCGTGGCGCGCACGCCTTCCACCATGGTCCCCCTGGGCCGCACCGCCCCCGACTTCACGCTTCGGGATCCGGTCACGGGCGGCACCGTCTCCCGCGACGACGTCCGCACCGATGGGGGTCTCCTGGTCATCTTCCTCTCCAACCACTGCCCCTACGTGAAGCACGTGGCGGGGGAACTGGCCGCCTTCGCCCGCGAGTACCGCGACAAGGGCCTGGGGATCGTGGCCATCGGCTCCAACGACGCGGAGGCGTACCCCGACGACCGCCCCGACCTCATGGCCCGCGAGGTGGAGGCGCGCGGGTACGTCTTTCCCTACCTCCACGACGATTCGCAGGAGGTGGCCAAGGCGTACGAGGCGGCGTGCACTCCCGACTTCTTCCTCTTCGACGGAGAGGGGAGGCTGGTCTACCGGGGGCAATTCGACGAGAGCCGTCCGAGCAATGGAGTGGAGGTGACCGGTGCGGATCTGCGCGCGGCGTGTGATGCGCTGTTGTCCGGGGCGACCGTGTCCGAGGCGCAGACTCCCAGCCTGGGATGCAACATCAAATGGAAGCCCGGGAACGCGCCCGCGTGGTTCGGATGAAAAAAAAGGAGACGCCACCGGTCGTACTTCCCGGTGGCGTCTCGCTGTCGCAGCCCGGCGCGATGGCCAGTACGGCGCGAACAGGTTGGATCGTTCGGCTTCAGGAGCCGGAGTGGCGATCGCTTGCCCGTGCCAGGCTGGACAGGGTACTAGGACTAGACAAGGATCACCTCCTGTTTACGGGTGGAACATCGGGCCTACCATGAATCGAAACCCTTCGATTCACGCAATCATATAGCGGGGTCGCGCAGGCTGCAAGATCGTCGAGCACCATGGATCGTATGCTCGCCCCGCCCCTCCCACGACATATGGGTCTCGTCGGCCCCGGCCACCAGGGAACCCGCCCCGCTCGCCATCCAGTGACCACCGCGCCGCGTCAGGCCTTGCGGTACGCCCGGCGAAACACGAAGGCGGTCACCACCAGCGCCACGGAGATCCAGATCACTCCCCAGGTGAGGGTGGGGATCCCGGTGAGCTCGGACAGCATGCGGGCGTCGGAGCGCAGGTGGGGCCGGTCGAGTACGTCGCTCTTGATGTCGAGGATGGCGTACAGCGTGCTGGTCATCCCCAGGGTGAGGAGGATGCTCCGGTTCAACCCGTCGGAGAATGCGCGGGAGATCCACAGGAGGGACATTCCGAACGCCACGCCGAAGAGGATGCCGAAGAGGCTGCGCACGTACAGCGCGGTGATGGCCACCACGAGTCCGCCGAGGAAGCCCACCATGAAATTGGCGCGGATGCGCTTGGACCAGGCCGCGGCGGACAGGAGGACCCCCCACCCCAGGCTCCCGAGGTACCCCGCGGAGAGGGTGAGGAGGGCGTTCCCTCCGGGGCAGAGGCACGCTCCTCCTTCGTATGGGTTCAGCACGATGGCCTGGATGGACCCGCCCGTGGCCAGCGCCACCACACCGTGGCTGACCTCGTGGAGGAGGACCACGAAGATCTTCAGCGGATAGGCTATGGGAGTGTCCCAGAAGAACCAGAGCGCCGCGAAATAGATGGAGAATCCCGCCAGGAATCGCAGCTTGCGTTCGGTGTTGCCGGCCATGTCGTCCTCGATTCAGTTGCCGTCCGGAGCGAGCCGGATCTCGTACGCCGCGTGAAGGAGGGGGGCGTGCTCGGAGAGCTCGTTGCGAGCGATGGTGGCGCCCTGGGCGCTGCGGGAGAGCGCCTCCAGCGCGGCCTCGTCCATGGCGTCGGGCGGGGTGCCGCGCACGAACCCCAACGCCGTCGCCCAGCGGATGGTCCGGTCGGTCCAGGCGCGGAGGATCGAGTCGGCTTCGGCCGCGGGGACGGAGAGCCCACGCCGGCGGGCTTCGTCCAGCGCCGCACGGCGGGCGGCGAGGTCGGACACCGACTGCCGCACGCGCTCGGCGTGGGCTCCGGTGCCGACGCCGCTCCGCACGGCCGGTCGGGACGCCGCCCACTCGGCGAAATCACCCGCGGTGAGGGATCCGGTATCCCAGCGCGCCAACACCGTCGCGGGATCCCCCGCCGCACCCGTGGCCTCGGCGCTCCCCGACCCGTCCGGGGCCACATCCGTGCCGTACTTCGCCAGGGCGTCCTCGTCCACCACGATTCCCGTCCGCGCGGCGGCCGTCCACGCTTCGAGTCGGGCCTTGGGGTCGCCGACCTGCCGGGCCACCTCGCGGACGATCCGGCTGCGGGCCTCGGCGAAGGGAACCACTTCGCGACCCTCCAACCGGAGGATGTGGTACCCGTACTGGGTCTCCGTGACCGGGCTCATCTCGCCCACCTCCAGGGCCAGCGCGGCCCGCCAGAACTCGGGCACCCACGAGCCTTCCCGCCCCGGGGTGAGGAGGCCCTGACGCCCTTCCGCCCCGGGCTCCTCCGAGAGGGTAGCGGCGGTCTCCGCGAAGTCGGCGCCGCCCTGGAGCTGCCGCAGAGCCCGCTCGGCCTTCTCCCGGGCCGCCGCCCGATGGTCGTCGTTCCGCCAGCGCTCGGAGAAGAAGAGGACGTGGCGCACGGTGAGTTCGTAGTCCGGTGCGGTGAGGTATCGCGCCTCCAGCACCGCGTCGTCCACGCCCCGCTCCTCCAGAAGCAACTCGGCGGCGAGGACGTCGAGGAGGACGTCGTCCCGGCGAACCCGCAGGAGGGGCTCGCCCAGCGCCTCCACCGAAGAATCGGACACGGCGAGGCCGAAGGCCGCCAGCTCTCCCAGGGACTGCCTGCGGGCGTCGGGGAGTCCCAGGAGCTGGTCCCGACTGAAGGACACGGGTCCCACCGTCAGGGCCGGCGGTGAGCCGTCGCCGCACCCCGCGGCCGCGAGCGAGCAGATCGAAAGGAGAAGCACGTAGCGCATCCTCCAAAGTTGGGGGGATCGGGGCGCCAGGCCAAGCGTGTTGACAGCGGGACCGTGAGGCGATGAATTGACGCTCCATGACCGACTCCGCCGCCGTCCCCTCCACGCTCGAGCCCGTGCGCGAGACCTTCCGCGCCGTGGTCCGCGCCGCCGTTCCCCACGCCGGCGAGGAATGGCTCGAGGTGGAGGCCATCGTGGACGGAGCGCTCGCGCTTCGTCCTCCCGGAGTACGCCGGCAGGTCGTCCTCTTCCTGCGCATCCTCGGCGTGTTCTCCCTCCTCCGTTTCGGACGGCCTCCGTCGCGGGTTCCGGTCGACCGCTTCCGCGGACTCCTCCAGAGTCTCGAGCGCTCTCCGGTACTCCTCCTGCGCAGGGGGATCTGGGGCGTGCGCACGCTGGCCTTCATGGGGTACTACGGCCGCGCCGCCGCACGTGCGAAGATCGGCTACCGCGCGTCTTCCCGAGGATGGGGAGCGCGACAGGGGAGCGCCGGAGCGTGGCCCGCCCGCGACGGTGCCGCCGGCCCGGAGAACG
>Ga0224501_10001228_pt1 | contig 19859 bp, 14 predicted proteins | sample SF_Oct11_sed_USG_4_FD_169105 | JGI IMG/M metagenome (GOLD analysis project Ga0224501, IMG submission 169105) | Sediment microbial communities from San Francisco Bay, California, United States - SF_Oct11_sed_USGS_8_1 | ecosystem: Environmental > Aquatic > Marine > Sediment | place: USA...
TGATATCTACGGCCAGGAAATGGCGGCAAAAATCTTCCCGCTTCAACAGGATTTTGCTGACCTGCTCCCTGACAGGCGCGTTAATGTATTTCGGCAACCTGACCCTGATGATCCTCATACTGGCGCCATCATTTGGAAGCGGACAGGAGTTTATTTACCATCCCTTCTTGATGATGCCTTCAGGGCTGGCTTTTTCACTATTGGCACCTCTCTCCTATTTAGTTCAATCGAAGATTGCCAGAAAAACTTTTTCCAAACCCATGGCCGTTCCGTTGCTTTCTATTTTCATTCTTTTGTATGGATTTTATTTTTCAAAAATATTAACACCCATCAAAATCTCACCGGAAGTGGCCAAACCCAACGATGTCAGCAATTTTGCGGTAAATCTTGAAAAGGTAATTGGGGACAAAAACCTGACCATTCTCTGGTATGGTCAGGCTTACAACCGCTTTATTCTGGATTACTATCGAATTAAAAACGGGCTTCCCGAGGGTAATTACTATGCCAGCAGGGAAGAAATAAGTTTACTCACGACTTCGTATACCAGCGAGTGCGCGGAAAACATTCCACTTGAAAACTTCAGGAAGCTTTTACGAAAACTGATGCTTAAATCGGATTACATTATCATCCCGGAAGATATAGGGAGATTTCAGTTTATGTTGGGGCAACCCGGCCTGGCAAACCGGAGAGAAGAACTCGCGAATTTCTTAAACTCCCCGGAAAGTCCCAAATATGGAGTGAAAATGATCCTGCATGATTATGCGGGGACCCGCCTGTTACTTTTGGAGCGCTTGAAGTTTGGCAAAAACCCCAACCGCCTCGATTTCCTAAAGCTTCCCTATGGAGGCAAAAATGCGGGGAAAGCCCATTTATACCCCACAGCCACACAGGATACTTACAGGGAAATTGTTTCAGTTAATCAGTTTGGACCCAGAATGCTTTCCAACAGTTATTCCGACAGCTTTTGGGAAGTCAATGGTATTTACCCGCACATCATTCAAGCAGAGTTTCTGGGTAGCAGAAAGGTTGTTGCGTATGCACTTAAAACGGGAATCTTTCTTCCTGAGTCTATCACTCGAATGCCAACCGACTGGAAACTGGAAGGATCCGTTGACGGCAAAAAGTGGACAAGGATCGATTCCCGATCAGGCCAAACGCAATGGGAAAAAGACAGCGCCGTGATTTTTCACATCCAAACCCCGGAAGAATATTCCTACTACCGTTTTATTTTTCAAAAAGGCGGCCATAAACGACTGATCAGGATCAACGAGATCCACTTCTATGAAACAAACAGCGCCGGAAAAATACAAGAAATAGACACTCTGGAATACGAATGGGATGAATAAACCGCAAGACCATCTTCAAATTAAAACAATCCTCATTTTCATCCCTTAAGACCTGCCCTGCCCACCCTTTAAGCGCGCCGGAAATTCACTTGCATTATGACTCCAATATTCTAAGATAGCCCGTCTGCTCTGCTCCCTAAATTACATTTCTTCAGGTGGAACCTTAAGTACGTTCATTTGTAAAATAGAGCCCTATGAAAGCTATTCTGGATAATTCAACCCAATCAAATCCTCTGGTGAGCGTTGTTCTGGTGGACTGGTCCTGCCGTGAAAGTTATCACGCACTCCATTACCTCAATCATCAGAGTGTAGCCCGGGACCAATATGAAATCATCTGGATAGAGTTTTACGACCGCCAGGCGGAGGGCATCCATAAACGTCTGGAAGAAGACCGGAAAGCCGGTCGCCCCCTATCTCTGGACCAATGGATGGTGTTGGGATTCTCCCGTGATCTATGTCATCACAAACACCTGATGTACAACGTCGGCATCGCCGCAGCGCAGGGACGGATTATTACTTTTTGCGATTCAGACGCAATGCTGAAACCCTCATTCGTGGAAAGTATTATCGATACCTTTAATTATGACAAGAACCCGGATTTCAAGGATTCCGGAGCAGTATTGCATTGCGATGAAGTCCGAAACAGCGCTAAAAAGTTTTATCCTTTTAGTTATCCGGAATTCGAGGAAATCCTGGGAGAGGGCTGTATCAACTGGGACGGCAGAACAACCACCGGGCTCGCCGACCAGACGGATTTTCTTCACCGGCGTAATTACGGTGCCTGCATGTCCGCCTTAAAAAAGGATTTAATCGCCATTGGGGGAGCTGACGAACATCTTGATTATCTGGGCCATATCTGCGGTCCTTACGAGATGACTTTTCGTTTGTGCAATTACGGAATAAAGGAGTGCTGGCATCCCAGTGAATTCCTTTACCATACCTGGCATCCCGGTACCGATGGAGAATACGATCATCTGGGACCCCACGACGGCCATCACATGTCCTCCACCGCGTTAACAGTAAGGACTACTCAAAGAATTCTACCTCTACAGGAAAATCTGGCCATCAAAGCACTCCGCCAGAGCGAGGAAACTCCGGACAGATCAACCTTAATGAAAAAAGCCTTAGAGGTTGATCATTCTCACTGGAGCATTAAAAACCTAAAGAAACTGGATCAAAAACGTACGGTCACGTCCTCCACATTGAAAAATATCATGGTTCAGTTTATGGAAAGAGCCACCCATTCACTGAAAAAACATAAGACTTTTAAAGGCTTACTGCGAGCCGTATTTTATACTTCTTTCTTTTATTTAAGGGATCTTGTCCGACAAAACACCCAAATTCAGGTCAATTGTAAATTATTTCTGGATAGTCTGGCCGTGGAGAAGGCGGATGGGTTTGCAATCATGGGAACAGGGGAAGTGGCGGAGCATTTATATGCCCTTACCAAACAAAGCCCTATACACATCCAAGGCGTTTATGATTCTCCTTCCGCCGGTTCCTTCCACGATTTCAAAATTTCCCCGTTGGAAGATCTGGCAAACTTTCCAGGAAAAGTAGTAATGGGGACCCATGACGATGTTGAGCGAAGGGTCGACATTCTCCTCAAAAAACTGAATATTGCCCCAGATCGAATCATAGTTTTATAGCGACAGAAATCTTTCTTGATCGAGTAAGTTATTTACCTGTTTACAATAAGTTGCGGCTAACCAGCCATTTTCGGTTCACTGCCAAAAGCATTGATATCCTGCCAGATAACCTTTAGAATCGGAAGTAGTACCCGTTCTGTTTTCTGGAAGCATCTCATCAAAAGTAAATATTTTTGGAAACATGGGCATTGAGGGCTTTTCCAGCCCAATGCCGGACCTGTGAGTAATAATTTGGATATTCTACTCGTCACGCCTCCCAGTAAAGACAAAGTTTTCCAAGATTTAGGGAAATCCCTGGTCGCCATCGAGCCACCGGTCTGGTCCCTGCTCCTCGCCACCTTCTTCAAGCGAAAAGGTCACTCGGTCCAGATTCTTGATGCCGAGGCCGAAAGCATCGGCTTCGATGAGACTGCCCGCAGGATAATAGAAACACAGGCTACTTTGACCGTATTTGTGGTTTACGGGCATCAGCCCTCTGCCTCCACCCAGTGCATGCCCGCTGGCAAAGCGGTATGTCAAAGAGTGCTGGAGGGAGCCCCCCAATTAAAAACTATTGTCATGGGGACTCATGCATCGGCCCTCCCCCGGCGCACCCTCCAGGAAGAACCTTATACCTACGTTTGCGAGGGAGAAGGCCCCTATACCGTTCTCCACTTACTGGAAGAGCTGAAATCGAGCCAACCCCGGCTGGATAAAGTCCCCGGCCTCTGGTATCGGGACAATGGCAACATCTCTCATAATCCACCGGCCCAAAACCTTCCAGACCTGGACCGTGAAATCCCCGGACAGGCCTGGGAGATGATCGATATGAGTAAATATCGCGCCCACAACTGGCACTGTTTCGACCACATCAACGATCGCCAGCCTTATGCCTCCCTGCAAACCAGCCTGGGATGCCCCTACAAATGCTCTTTCTGTTGCATCAACGCACCATTCGGCCAACCCGGCATCCGCTATTGGTCGCCGCAGTTGGTGGTCGACCAGATCGATCACCTGGTGAAAACCTACGGAGTCAAAAACATCAAAATCCCCGACGAAATGTTTGTGTTGAGCGAACAACATGTGATGGGGATTTGCGATCGTATCATCGACCGTGGCTACGATCTAAACATCTGGGCCTATGCCCGTATCGATACCGTCAAGGACCGGTACCTGGAAAAACTGAAAAAAGCAGGGTTCAACTGGCTGGCTCTTGGGATTGAGTCCGGGAGCAAGTACGTTCGCGACGGAGTTGAAAAGGGTCGGTTTGGCGATACCGACATTGTGAAAACGACCGACAAAATCAAGGAACACGGCATTTACATCATCGCCAATTACATTTTCGGCCTGCCCGACGATACCCGGTCCAGCATGCAGGAAACGCTGGATCTCTCGCTGGAGATCAACGCAGAGTGGGCCAATTTCTATTGCGCCATGGCGTATCCCGGTTCACCGCTATACAACCTGGCCAGGGAGCAAGGACAGCTACTTCCAGATGACCCCGACGGCCCCGGATGGATCGGATACTCACAGCACGCGTATGAATCCCTGCCCCTGCCGACAGAAACTCTAACCAGCCAGGAGGTTTTGGATTTCCGCGACGAGGCGTTCGATCAATATTTCACTCACGCTCCCTACCAGTCTATGGTGCGGGAGCGATTCGGCCAACATTTGGTAGACCACATCAACGATATGGTCAAAATCAAAATCAAACGCAAACACCGGGACGCCCTGAGCGCCACCTGATTTGCCATGAGAATAAAATGATTCGTTACCCCTACAATGAATTGGAGTTTACTTTCAGCTCCAGTCCGGATGAAACTTACGAGGCTGATTTTCTCATCGGCCTGTACCGAAGCATGCTTCGCATCCGGATGATCCAGGAAGCGATTGAAAGCCGTTACCACGAAGACGAGATGAAAACCCCCATTCACCTGGTGATCGGACAGGAAGCGACTTCTGTCGGCGTATGCGCCGCGTTACGCACTACGGATCAGGTGTACAGCAGTCACCGCACCCAGGGCAATTACCTGGCCAAAGGCGGGTCGCTCAAGGGCATGATGTCTGAACTGTACTGCCGTCTCAATGGATGCGCCGGGTCCCGTGGCGGGTCCATGCATTTGCTGGACAAAAGTGTGGGTTACGCCGGCTCTTCAGCCATCGTCGGCGGATCGGTGCCGATAGCCACGGGTGCCGCGTTCGGCGCTCAATATCTAAAAAAAGACCAGATAAATGTGGTATTTTTCGGCGATGCGGCAACCGAGGAAGGCGCCATCTGGGAATCCATCAACTTTGCCGCTCTCAAATCCCTGCCCGTTCTCTATATCTGTGAAAACAATTTCTATTCCGTCTGTTCGTCCATGGAAGTGCGGCAACCTAAAGTAGATATTTACAAAAAAGCAGGGGCCTTTGGAGTCAACAGTTGCCGAATCGACGGTACCCAGGTCCTCAATGTCTATGAAGCCACCCGCGAGGCCGTGAAAATAGCCCGATCCGGTGGCGGCCCGACCTTCATCGAATCGGTCGCCTACCGCTGGCGGGGTCATGGCGGTGCCGGTGACGACAGCGCCTCAGGCTACCGCGACCCGGAGGAAGTCAAAGCCTGGCAGAAATTCTGTCCCATTGACGGCTTATATAAAGACCTCATGAAAAAGAATCTGTTTGATGAAACCCGAAATTCTTCCATGAAAAAAGAAATTCAGGATGAAATTGAAGAGGCATTCCAACATGCCATCAACAGCCCCAATCCCGAAGAAAAGGATTTAAGTACATATGTCTACAGCGACTGATCGCATCAGAGGAGAAACAAAAAATGCCCTGGGCTGAAGCCTTGATCACATCCAAAGCCGCCGGACAGGAAGTGGCGGAAGAAGGCCGCGTTTTGGCCTACGTAGACGCGCTTCATGAAGCGCTGACTCTGGCGCTGGAACTGGATCCCAAAGTATTTGTCCTGGGACAGGGAGTCAACGACCCGCGCGGCATGTTCGGTGTGACCACCGACCTGTATAAAAAATTCGGCGAGGACCGCGTATTCGACACCCCCTTGTCCGAAGAAGGATTGACAGGAATCTGCGCCGGCGCGGCCCTCAACGGCACCCGCCCGGTATACCTGCATAACCGTCCCGATTTTCTTCTCCTGACGTTCAACCAGCTGGTGTCCCACGCCAGCAAGTTTCATTATATCGACAACGGGCAAAACAACGTACCCATGGTCGTCTGGTCCGCCATTGGCCGGGGTTGGGGATCCGGTTCCCAGCATTCCCAGGCGATTCAGGGATTTCTTCTGGGAGTCCCCGGTTTGAAAATCATCATGCCCAGCACCCCATACGATGCCAAGGGATTGATGCTGGCGGCCATCGCCGACAACAACCCGGTTCTGATTTTTGACCACCGCTGGAATATGAAAGCCAAGGGAGTGGTACCGGAAGGAATTTATCATATCCCTATTGGAAAAGGCGTCTACCGCCGGCGGGGAGAAGATTTGACGATTGTTGGAACCTCACACACCCTGGCGTTAGCCCTGGAGGCGATGGAAGACTTGGACAAGGAAGGAATCAGCGCCGATGTTATCGATTTAAGAACGTTAAAACCGCTGGATGAGGAAATCATTTTTGAATCCCTGAAAAAAACCGGAAAAATCCTGATTGTGGATACCGGACCTGCCATGGCGGGTGTTTGTGCCGAGATCGGATGCCTGGTGGCGGAAAAGGGATTTCATGATTTGAGAGGGCCGGTACGCCGCATTGGACTGCCGGATTCACCCATTCCAGCCGGGTTCACTCTCGAACAGTATTACTTTCCAGACAAAGATCGCATCGCCAAAGTGATCCGGGAAATGGTGTCCGGCGCATAATTTTATCAATTAAATTTTTCTATTAAGGTTGTCTCCATGAAAATTCTTGTTACCGGAGGGGCGGGATACATCGGTTCCCTTTTAGCACCCTCCCTGCTCCGCGAAAACCATGAGGTCACCGTGGTGGATAGCTTCATGTACAAGCAAACCTCCCTGCTGGATTATTGCCACGATCCAAAGTTAACGGTCATCAACGGAGACGCCCGTGACGAGGCTCTGATGAAGGAACAGTTAAAGCAGGCAGACGCAATTTTCCCCCTGGCCTGCCTCACCGGTGCCCCGCTGTGCGCCAAGGATCCCATCGCCGCCCGGTCGACCAACCTGGACGCCATCAAACTGATCCTGGAGCACCGCAGTAAAAATCAACGCGTCATCTTCCCCACCACCAACAGCGGATACGGCGTGGGAGAGGAGGGCATCTTCTGTACTGAGGAAACTCCATTACGACCGGTTTCTCTTTATGGAAAACTCAAAGTGGAAATCGAAAACATCCTGCTCGATTCGGATAACTGCATGACCTTTCGGTTCGCCACGGTGTTCGGCATGAGCCCGAGGATGCGACTCGACCTGCTGGTAAACGATTTCACCTACAGAGCGGTCAAAGACCGATTCTTGATCCTGTTTGAGGCCCATTTTAAAAGAAATTACCTGCATGTACGGGACGCGGTCCGTGCCTTTCATCATGGCCTCGCTAATTTCGACACCATGAAAGGTGAACCCTATAACGTAGGTCTCAGCGATGCCAATCTAAGCAAAATGGAGCTATGTCAGGAAATCAAAAAACAGGTTCCAGATTTTTATGTCACCGAAGCTGAGATCGGGGAGGATCAGGACAAAAGAAATTACATTGTCAGCAACGAGAAAATTGAAGGAACTGGATTTAAAACTCAACACTCCCTCAGTCAGGGCATTACTGAACTGATCAAGGGATACCAGATCATCAACAAAAACCAGTTTGCCAATATTTAAAGATCCATGAACGTGTCAGTCCAAAAAACAAGGGGGGGAGCATGATAATAAGCAGAACACCGTTCAGGGTGTCGTTTTTCGGTGGAGGGACCGATTATCCTGCCTGGTTCGAGGAAAATGGCGGCTCAGTTTTAGCGACCACCATTAATAAATATTGTTATATCACCTGCCGGTACCTGCCGCCATTCTTTGAACATAAATACCGCATCGTTTACTCCAAAGTGGAAATGGTCAATGACCCAAAGGATATCCAGCACCCCGTCGTCCGGGTGGCTTTGGAGCAGGCGGGCATCGAGGAGGGATTGGAAATTCATCACGACGGCGATCTTCCGGCTCGCGCAGGCTTGGGCTCCAGTTCTGCGTTTACAGTAGGAATGCTGAACGCGCTTTACGCCCTCAAGGGGAATATGGTTCCCAAAAAAAAGCTTGCCGAGGAAGCCATTCATCTGGAGCGGAATGTCCTGAAGGAAAGCGTGGGGTCTCAAGATCAGGTATTGACCGCTCTCGGTGGATTCAAAAAAATCGACTTCAATACCGACCATTCCATTTCCGAGACACCGGTCATTGTCAGCCCCGAGAGGAAAGCTGAACTGGAAAACCACTTACTTCTGTTTTACACCGGAATATCCAGATTCGCATCTCAGGTTGCTGAAAAGAAAATAGAAAATATTCCCAAAAAGAAAAAAGAGCTGGCCACCATGCGCCAAATGGTGGACGAAGGTTTAAAAATCATCACCAATGGACAGTGCATTACCGAATTCGGCAGTCTTCTTCATGAATCATGGAAATTAAAAAGAGACCTGAGCGATGGCGTCTCCACCTCTCTCGTTGACGAAATCTATCAGGCCGCCTTGTCAGAAGGCGCTCTGGGCGGAAAACTTCTGGGAGCCGGCGGCGGCGGATTCATGCTGATTTTCGCACGCCCGGAGGACCATTCCAGAATCAAAGAACACCTCAAGAACCTGCTGTGTATTCCCTTTAATTTCGAGGTGGAAGGCAGTCAAATCATCGTATTCCAACCGGACAGCAACCCCAGACATTCCTGAATATGAGTGATGCGTTAAAGGCAAGCACCATCGACGCCGTTGTCCTGTGCGGGGGCCTGGGTACACGACTTCAAAGTGTCCTGAAAGACACACCCAAGCCGATGGCGGATTTCGACAATCGTCCGTTCCTGGATTTACTGATCGAGTATGTGGGGCGTTTCGGGTTCCAACGTTTCATCCTGTGCTCCGGACACAAGGGAAATATTATCAGGGATTACTTTGAGAAGAAAAATGACGGCAGGACATATATTATCTCCCAGGAAACTTCGCCCCTGGGGACAGCGGGAGCGATTAAATATGCTGAAGATCAAATCAAAAGCGACGTCTTTCTGGGCATGAATGGTGATTCTTTTTGCGATATAGATTTAACAACCTTCATAGATTTTCATTACTCCAAACAAGCTCTCGCCAGTATCGCCCTGGTGCCTCTTGAGGATGCCAGCGACTACGGTGGCGTCTCCCTGGGAGCAGAAGACGAAATCATCCACTTTGATGAAAAATCGGATACCCCCTCTTCCGGCTGGGTGAATGCGGGAATCTATCTCTTCAACAAGCAACTCCTGGAAAGCATTCCGGCGGGAAAGGTGATTTCTCTAGAAAAGGAACTGTTTCCATCCATCATCGGCAAGGGGTTGTATGGGTTCGCCACCCAGAATCAATTGCTGGACATCGGGACCCCTGAGCGGCTGGAACGCGCCCGTCAATTATTAATCGAACTAAACTGAGTGATACCATGAGTCTCAATTGGCCGTTGATGGAAAATAATATTCCCCGCGAGGACTTGGATGCAGTCATCGAGTTCCTCAAAGGAGAGCCGATCCTCACCCAATCCAAAAATGTGGTGGCCTTTGAGGAGGAATGGTCCGACTGGGTGGGTGTCAAATACAGTGTGTTTGTCAATTCCGGGTCCTCGGCCAACCTGATTTCCATGTCCGTGCTCAAACAATTGCATGGCAGTGGGGAGATCATCCTGCCCACGCTGACCTGGGTCTCCGATATTGCCTCGGTCCTGCAATGCGGTTTTAAGCCCGTTTTCGTCGACATCAAACTCGATACCCTGTCTATGGACGAGGATCAGGTCCTGGCCAAACTGACCCCGAAAACCCGTGCAGTATTCCTAACACATGCCCAGGGATTCAACGGCCTGTCCGACAAACTACTCGACGGCCTCCGGGAAAAGAACATCCCACTGATAGAGGACGTGTGCGAATCTCATGGCGCCACTCATAAAGGCCAGAGGCTGGGGTCAATCGGACTCATGTCCAACTTCTCCTATTATTTCGCACATCACATGAGCACCATCGAAGGCGGCATGGTGTGCACCAACGACGAGAACATCTACCAAATGTGCCGCATGTTTCGGTCACATGGCATGGTACGGGAAATGAAGAGCGAGGAAGGCAAACAGAAATACATCGAGGAAAATCCGGAATTGAACCCCCAGTTCATTTTCGCGTTTCCCGCCTTCAACATGCGCAACAATGAAATCGGCGCAGTTTTGGGACGCAATCAATTGAAGCGTCTCGACGCCAACAATGCAAAGCGCCAGCACAATTTTAAATATTTCCTGGACCACCTCGATCCGCAAAAATACAAGACCGATTTCCTGTTGGAGGGCAGTTGCAACTACGCACTCAATCTGGTACTCCAAAAAGCCGATCCGGATTTCTGTGAACGGGTTATGCAAACCTTGCAGGACCATAAGGTCGAATTCCGCCGGGGCAGTGCCGGAGGCGGCAACCAACTGCGTCAACCCTATCTGAAAGGCATCCTCCCCGAAGATGAATACAAAAAATACCCGGTGGTCGAGCATATCCATTTTTACGGGTTTTACATCGGCAATTACCCCGACCTCGAAGAAGCTAAAATCAAGCGACTGTGTGATATCCTGAATAGCGTTGATTGATATCCGAAACCCCGGCTTCATTCAGTGAACAAACCATGAAGAAAAACTCCAGAATCTATGTTGCCGGCCACACCGGATTGATCGGGTCGGCCCTTCTACGACGGCTGAAGGAACAATCCTATTCCAACATCATTACCCGGACCCACAAGGCGCTGGATTTGACGAATCAACCGGCGGTGGACCGTTTCTTCGCAAAGGAGAAGCCGGAATATGTATTTCTGGCGGCGGCGCGGGTGGGCGGCATTCATGCCAACAAGACCTATCCGGCAGAGTTCATTTATCAGAATCTGATGATTCAGACCAACGTCCTCGATTGCGCGCTCAAACACAAAACCAAAAAACTGCTTAATTTATCCAGCTCCTGCATCTATCCCAAAAAATGCAAGCAACCGATGAAAGAGGAGTATTTATTTTCCGGCGACATTGAAGAAACCAATGATGCCTACGGCATGGCGAAACTGGCCGGCATCAAAATGTGCCAGGCGTACCGGCGGCAATACGGCGCTAATTTTATATCGGCGATTCCCGCCAACGTTTACGGTCCCGGCGACCACTTCGATGAGAACGGCCACGTGCTGGCTGCTCTTCTCGGAAAATTCCACACAGCCCGAAAATCAAACAAAAAGTCCGTCACGCTGTGGGGCACGGGCAAACCTAAACGCGAATTTTTGTATGTAGATGACGCCGCCGACGGCTGTCTGTTCCTGATGAAAAAATACAACAGCGCAGAAACGATTAACCTGGGCATCGGACGCGAAACATCGATCACTCAACTGGCGAAACTGATCCGCTCCACGGTTGGATACAAGGGGTCCACAAGTTTTGATACATCCAAACCCGACGGCAATCCCAGGCGCCTGCTCGATTCCTCCAGAATTCATGCCTTGGGATGGCAAGCCAATGTTTCCCTGGAAGATGGACTGCAGAGGACTTACGACTGGTACTGCAGTCAATTGGCCGTTACAACAAAATAAACCCGCACCACAAACATTCCTTTAAGAGGTCAGCCCTATGGGGACCAGCAACCAGGACCCGCCACCGCTCAAACGCCAGAACAGAAGGTTGATCGCCGAAAACCGCATGTTTGAAATTTATTTCGACCATGTGATCGCAGAGGATCACACAGAAGTCCCTGAATACCTGGTGGTGGTTCCAAAAAGGAAAACCGCGGATGGCATCACCGGCGTGGCCATTCTGCCCGTAATCAACGGCAAAATTCCCCTGCTCAAAATTTACCGCCACCCGGTGGATTCCTGGTCATGGGAGATACCACGCGGTTTTGTGGAAAGCGATGAGGATACTTTGGAGTCCGTGGCGCGTGAGCTGGAAGAAGAAACCGGCCTGCAATGCCGCAGGGAAAACATCCGGTCGCTGGGCATTATTGACGCCGATGCCGGAACCCTGTGCGCCAAAATCCAATTGTTTGTGGGGGAGAACTGCGAAACTGTGCGGCCATTTGCCCCCGAAGAAATGGGACACCTGCGAATGAAATTTTTCACAGAAAATGAAATTTACCAGATGATCGAGCAATCCGAAATCCGGGATCCCTCCACCCTGATTGCGTTTTATAAATACATCAATAAATAATCGATTCTCATGCACCCTGCCCTTTCAATCTTACTGCCTACACGCGGCCGCCCCGACCGGGCCGAACAATTCCTGCGCAGCGTGGCCGAAATGTCCGCCGATCCCGCTAACATTGAAATTATTCTCTACGTTGATAAAGACGATCCGGCCAGCCATGCCATCGACTGCGAAGCCATTCCTGTTATTCGGATCATCGGCCCGAGCCTGACCATGGGCGGGTTGAATACCGCCTGCTATCGACGATCGACCGGCGACATCATCGTGCCGCTCAATGACGATATGATCATTCGCACACCCGACTGGGACCGCAAAATCAGGGATGTGCATGATCGCTTCCCCGACGGAATTTACCTGGCCTACCCGAACGACCTGCACGCCGGGGAAACCTTCCCCAGCACACCCATCCTGTCCCGAACCACCTGCCAAAGGCTGATCTCTCCTTACCCAGAAGTGTATGCCGGCGGGTTTATCGACTATCATCTGATGGATATTTTCAAGCGGTTGCAGGTTTTGGGTGAGAATCGTGTGGTTTACTTGAAGGACCTGGTAATTGAGCATATGCATCCTCAATATGGCAAAGCGGAGACCGATGCCACCTACCGGCGCCGCGGACCGTTGGACGTCGGCGACGATGTGTTTATCGGCCTGCGTGGTTATCGTCAGAAAGCGGCCCAGCGCCTTGCTTCCGCTATCAAAGACCAGCCCTCGCCCGATCTTCCCGATTTAGGTAAAGCCCCTTTGTTACCGGACAACGATTTTCTGGCCGTCGGTCATTTCTTAAATGTATTTTTGGCGGATGGCGCAATTCCCCTCCACTGGCGGGCGCACCTGTTTGAAGTGTTAACCCGCCGTCATTTCCTGAAAAAGTACAAATATCCCGAACCGGCCTGGCAATACAAACTCCTCAAAGCATTAGCACCCCTTCTCAAATGGCCGTTTCAGTTCATCCAGAAATTCAAATAATGATACAATTTAATCCGCTTAGATAAATCCTGTCCTCTTAAACTGAAAGAGATTGCATGGCGTCCCAATGGACACTGCCTGAAGACGATTACTGGTCGACTCCGTTTGCCGAGGCGTTGCTGCATCACCTGGACCTGTTTCCCGGAGCCAGCGTTCTGGATGTCGCCGCAGGATCGGGCATTCCGGCGTTTCATATCGCCGAGCAGGTGGGACCGAAAGGCCAGGTGCTTGCGGTCGATATCCATCATCACCAGGTCCTGCGTTCCCGCTCCGTTCAGGGGCGCCACCTTCCCTGGCTGACGTTTGAGGTGGGAGATATGCGGCAGTTGCCTCCTGATCTGCCCCGGTTCGACCGGATCACCGGCAACCTGTCGTTCATGTTTTTTCGCCCCAACAGATATGAAGCTCTGAAAAACCTGGTCCTCTTCCTGAAACCCGGCGGCCAGATTGTTCTCACATTTCCCTCCAGAGGAACGTTCGACTCGCTATGGAAACAGGTCGACACCCGGATGACTGATCTCGGCTACGAAAACGAGCGCAGGCTCCTGAAAGAATATTTAGAAGAGCGGCCCTCGGCAGACCATGCAAGGAGATGGCTGGAGGAACTGGGTATGGAGAGAATAGACGTGACCGAATGGCCGTTGGAGATCGCCACCGGCCCCGGCCGGGAATTTTTGGAGCATGGATTACTGCGTGGCGGGTTTCTGGACGATATTTACGAATGCTTTAAGGATCAACAACTGGCGGAGAATTTCATGACAGACCTCTCCAACAATATCGAAAGTTTCACGCCCCTGCACGCCCAACGCTGTGCCATGTCCGCCTGGAAGCCCCAGACATCCTGAGAAAAAACCTGTGCTCACTCGAAGAAAATCTTCACCCTTCGCGAAGGGTATCTTCACCTCAAACGTAGAATCTACCATATTTCGCGCCAAATCCTCCTATCTGGCCCAAAAAATAGGGGTTAGGGACAAAAAACGGTTGACTCTGAAGCGATTTTTATCGATTATTCCTATTCTCGGAAAGACAAGTCTTACCAAGTTGTTATTTCATATAAATTCATCTTTTATGGGGAACAAAACCGATGTCAGAACTGCCAGATATCATTTACACGAAAGTCGATGAAGCGCCTGAACTTGCCAGTGGATCTTTTCTTCCAATCATTCAATCCATCTCGCAGGTTGCGGGTATTAATGTAGGAACCAAGGATATTTCGCTGGCGGGACGCATTATCTCGCAATTTCCCGAACGGCTGAAACCGGAACAACAGCAACCGGATGATCTGGCACTGCTGGGCGAAATCGTCCTGAAGCCGGAAGCCAACATCATTAAGCTCCCCAATATCAGCGCCTCCATCCCACAGATTCAGGGAGCAGTCAAGGAACTACAGGAACAGGGTTATAACATTCCTGACTATCCGGAAGATCCTAAAACTGACGAAGAAAAAGATATTAAAGCTCGCTTTGACAAAGTTAAGGGAAGTGCGGTCAACCCCGTTCTACGCCAAGGCAACTCGGACCGGCGCGCGGCTGTTTCGGTTAAAAATTACGCGAAGAGCAATCCCCATAAAATGGGGAAATGGGCTAAAGACTCCAAAACCAATGTCGCGACCATGTCGAGTGGAGACTTCAGGTCCAATGAAATATCAGCAACTGTCACCGCCCAACAGGCGGGCAGTGGGAAAATCGAGTTTGTCGGCGCAGATGGTAGCACCACAGTACTGAAAGACAAAGTCAAGCTCGACGCCGGTGATGTTGTGGATGCCACCAAAATGAGCCGCACAGCATTGCGTCAATTCATCAAGGAACAAATCGCTGAAGCTAAAAAGCAGGGTGTCCTGTTTTCCCTGCACATGAAGGCGACGATGATGAAGGTTTCCGATCCGATCATCTTCGGCCATACCGTTGAAGTGTTTTTTGAAGATGTGTTCACCAAGCATGCAAAAACCTTTAAGGAACTGGGCATCAACGCCAATAACGGGTTGGGCGACGTATACGCCAAAATCGGCAGTCTGCCGGCCGCACAACAGGATGAAATCAAAGCGGACATCGACACCTGCATCAAGAACGGACCGGAAATGGCGATGGTAGATTCCGACAAAGGGATCACCAACCTGCACGTGCCGAGTGACATCATCATTGACGCCTCGCTGGCGGCGGCGATCCGAGTCGGCGGCAAGATGTGGGGTCCGGACGGCAAGGAACACGACACTCTGGCTGTGGTCCCGGACAGCAGTTACGCAGGGATTTACCAGGCGTCCATCGATTTCTGCCGTGAGAACGGCGAGTTCGATCCGACCACCATGGGTACCGTTCCCAACGTTGGCCTCATGGCCCAAAAGGCGGAAGAATACGGTTCTCACGACAAAACCTTCGAAGCCCCGGGCAACGGAACCATTCGGGTAGTCGATGGCGCAGGAAAAGCCATACACGAACTTCAGGTAGAAGAAGGCGATATCTTCCGCTCATGCACCGTTAAAGATATCCCGATTCAGGATTGGGTAAAACTGGCGGTCAACCGGTCCCGATTGTCCAACACCCCCGTGGTGTTCTGGCTGAATAAAGACCGGGCCCACGACGCTCAGCTGATTGAAAAAGTAAACCTCTACTTAAAAGATCACGACACCAACGGCCTGGACATCCAGATCATGTCTCCATTGGATGCCATGAAACATTCGCTGAAACGCGCCAAGGAGGGAAAAGATACCATCTCTGCAACCGGTAACGTTCTGCGGGATTACCTGACCGACCTGTTCCCAATTTTGGAGCTGGGTACCAGCGCGAAAATGCTGTCCATTGTTCCACTGATCAAAGGCGGCGGCCTGTTTGAAACCGGTGCCGGCGGCTCGGCACCCAAGCACGTTCAGCAGTTTGTCAAAGAGGGACACCTGCGGTGGGAATCTCTCGGCGAGTTTCTTGCCCTGTCAGAATCGTTCGCACATTTCAGCCGTGCTAAAGGTAATGCCAAGGCTCAAGTACTGGCAGACACCCTGGAACGTGCGTCAGGCAAGTTGATGGAAAACAAGAAATCACCTGGGCGCGAAGTCGGCCAGTTGGATAACGCCGGCACCCATGTTTATCTCACGTTGTACTGGGCGCAGGAATTAGCGGCGCAAAATGACGACTCGGATATAAAAAGCAAATTTACTCCGGTCGCAAAAGAGCTGGAAGAAAAACTGGACACCATTTTTGAGGAAATGAATGCTACCAAAGGGAAACCCAAGGATTTGGGAGGGTATTATCATCCAGATCCCGCCAAGGTTGCATCGGCCATGCGGTCCAGCGCTACCTTTAATAAAATTTTGGATAGCCTGAGTAACTGATTGGGTCCAATAGGTCATACAATTTTAATTTAGGAATAAGGGCTTCCCGGTTAAGACAGGATCACTTGAACCTTATCCGGGAAGCCCTTTGTTTAGCTTCAGCTTCTCATCTTTACGAAAAGCACTTCCCCCCCCACATTTAGAGTTTGTGGTAGAGAACTTCCAGTCAAACTAAAATGCTAAATAGCTAACACCTATCTAACCCTAATTTTCCATTTTTTCCTGGTCGCCTGCCTGTTATATTGTAAATGTGTACATTTAAAGTGATTTAGCAACTTCTCTGAGAATTCGAATCATGCGACAGGGTTCAGCAATTCTTGCAATTAGCCTTTTTGCCGGATTATTCATTGCAATCCAAGTTGGAATTGCTTTATTTCAGAAAAAACATACCGAACCTCCCCAACAATTGACCAAACCCATCAATCCCCCTGAAAAGGGCTCAGACATTACACAGGAACCAACCGTTAAAAATTCTTTAAATAAAAAAACTTTCCCAACCGGCTGGGTGACACAATGTACCGGTAAAATTCCGGAGGCGGACTGTCAGGTGGAAAAAACTATCACCATGGGTGAAACCAGGCAAAGGCTAATTTCTATAATTGTTCGAGTACCCCCAGGGTCCAGCCAGCCAGCTATGATGTTTCATCTCCCTGTCGGCTTACATCTGCCTTCAGGAGTTACATTTCAATTGGACGACCAGAAGCAACAGCAGTTGAAGATCCAGTCCTGTGATTTGGAGGGTTGCTATGCCGGAACTGCGGTTTCCACCAGCATGCTTTTAGCGATGAAGAAGAGCGAACATTTAACTGTTATGTTTCAAAATTTGGCCCGGACCACGATCCGGGTTCCGGTTCCGCTGAATGGATTCAAAGGGGCGTATCACGAAATGCAATCATCCGGATAAGTTTGTCACACAAAAATCAGAAGGAAGCGGAAACTTTAAAGCCCCCTTGATGAATCTGGACATCATTGGAAAATTTACCAATGTAATAAAAGCGCAGCGTGAAGTTTTTGGGGCTTAACAAGTCAACTCCTGTTTCGATATCCGCAAAATTTCGTTCTGTTCTGCCCGTCACCTGAAAAGGAGCCACTCCGACAGGAGCGCCCTGCAGGGTTGCAGAAATTTCTGGGTTGGCATCCCCTATAAACCGAGTGTATCCCACCCGAATGAAGGGACGCATCAGATAATTCTCTTCGTAATTCCACTCCCCTCCGAATTCCATGGCAGGTTGTATGCTCCAGTAAAGCTCGTCATTCCCCTCTACATTTAGGTTAGTAGCCCCTGCGCCGGTTTCTTGGAAACTACCCAGATTCACATAAGCGATTTCAGTATTTAACATGGGTTTGAAATACCAGTTTGACCCTTCCAAGATATAGGCCAGTCCCGATTGTGCCGAGACCAGACTGACACCCTGATCACTGAGCGCAAGACCTCCGGGGCTCGGAAAACTAAACATACGCTTGGTGTCATACCAGCTATACCCGCCACTGATCCCCAAATTAAAAGAGGTGGCTCCGTACCGGCCCTTTAATACCATTCCACCCTGCAATTGTTGGCCTCTAGCCTGGCTATTGCCACTATCCAGGTCACTGCCTTCGAACGACATTCCAAATCCCATGTGATAATGTTCACTGATGGCTTTCTGGATCCCCCCAGCCATACCAAATGCCCGCTCGGCGAACCCGAGGTTTTCGGATGTTCGGTCACTCCTCAGGGTCCTACCTGTAAACCTTAACCACTTACACTCTCCCTCGCGACTAAAATGAAACACTCCTGAATATTGACGGCAACTCCTCAGGGAATTATTTAAATTCTGGTTTGAAAGCAGGAAAATGATTTGCTGGTTTACAAAAATCTCGGGAGTCAGTTGGTCATAAATAGCACCTAAGCTTGACACATCTGGAGCTCCCAACAACGAAGCGACGAGAGGAGCGAGTCCAGACGATCCTCCCGCCATCTGAATATTGTTGATGTAATTTCCAATCGATGTTTGGTTAGAATTCAGTCCGCTGGGTGAAAAATCAAGGACACTATTAAGAACCACTTCATTATTATTTGGGAAAATTAGCTGATAATCGATAACTGCTGACTTTTGAAACGACAAATCAAGGCCAAAGTCTGTCACACCTTCTGTTGCCGAAAGCACTGTAGTCTGGAATTTTCCAGGGACAATTCCGTTTTCAAAAACTGGATTCGGCTGGACTTCCCCTGCCAAGCTTGCCGTCCCGTTTACCATTACCCGATCCGCCTGACCCTTAGCGAAATTGACGTCTACTGCCAGTGTTCCATTCTTTGACTGCTCGAAATCTCCTGTTACAGTTGTGGTTACCAATTGGTTTGACCCGCCTGGAGACAGACTTCCAGCATTGACCATCTTGTTGCCATTTCCCAAATAAATCCTGGGACCTGAATGAAATACCGCGCCTTCCTGGTTGTTTAAGGCGTTGTTCCCCAGCCCCAGATCTACCTCACCGACCAAGGTTCCATAATTTTCAATGGTTTCATTCCCACTGTCACCGACCACGGCTGTACCTGAGGTACCATTCAAAGTAGTGAGAGTTCCTCGGTTAGCCAAAAGGTTGTCCGCTCCCCCCGAAAACCGAACACCCACTCCTGAATCAGGACCGCCTTGTACCCTTCCTCCTTCCAGTATCACAATAATATTTCCACCGTTTCCCTTGCTTCCCAAGCTTTCCACAACAATACCGTCGGCATTCGCCCCATTTGCGATTACATCACCTAACACATTCACATTAACGACTCCACCAGAGCGACCACGGCTCTGCGCAACAATGCCGTGGGATTGCTCTCCCTCTGTCTGGATTGTTCCTGTATGGAATACGTGCACGTCTCCGCCCAGTTTGTTACCGGTTTCACCAGAACCGGCTGAAAAACTCCCTGTGGAATCCGATGGATTATCACTCAAACTCTGAGCAATGATCGCGTGAGACTTTAAACCACGTGTAACGATATCTCCGTTACTGGTAACCGTAACGGTGCCTCTTCCAAACCTCTCATCATTGTTTTCCCGGTCATCATCTTTCCGACCATCTCCTGCTTTACCATGGTCCTCACCTGCTTTACCATGGTCCTCACCTGCTTTACCATGGTCCTCACCTGCCTTGCCGTGGTCCTCACCTGCCTTGCCGTGGTCCTCACCTGCCTTGCCGTGGTCCTCACCTGCCTTGCCGTGGTCCTCACCTGCCTTGCCGTGGTCCTCACCTGCCTTGCCATGGTC
>Ga0224501_10001229_pt1 | contig 19856 bp, 17 predicted proteins | sample SF_Oct11_sed_USG_4_FD_169105 | JGI IMG/M metagenome (GOLD analysis project Ga0224501, IMG submission 169105) | Sediment microbial communities from San Francisco Bay, California, United States - SF_Oct11_sed_USGS_8_1 | ecosystem: Environmental > Aquatic > Marine > Sediment | place: USA...
CTGCAGTTCCTCACTTCCTTGTAAGCCATTGTAAAACAAGCGATCATAAGCTCTCTCACCATCTGTAGTGGGCGAAAGCTTTGTTGGCTTCAGCCATACGATGGGTATCCTCTCTCTTCTTAATTGCCTCACCCCGATTTTTAGCAGCATCGAGCAGCTCGGCAGCTAATCTCTCTTGCATGGTATGGTCTTTTCGCTTCCGGGCGTAGGTCAATATCCACCGGATGCTCAGTGAGCTTCTCCGTCTGACTCTTACCTCTACAGGGACTTGATAGGTAGAGCCCCCTACCCTTCTGGCTTTCACCTCCAGCACAGGCTTAACATTCTCGTAGGCCTGCTGGAGTACCTTCATGGGGTCATCCTTTGTCCTCTCTTCAATTATCTTCATCGCCTGGTAAAATATTCCCTGGGCAATACTCTTCTTCCCTTTTATCATCAAGGAGTTGATAAACTTGGAGACCAGCGTGCTGTGGTAAACAGGGTCTGGCTCTACCTCACGGGGAATAATCATCTTTCTTCTGGGCATAATTTTTATTCCCTTTAAGCCAAATAGCCTTTTATTCCTTAGGGGCCTCTGCTTTGGCTCTCTTGGAGCCATATTTAGAGCGTCCCTGCTTTCTATCTTCCACCCCCATGGAATCCAGAGCTCCCCGTATCACATGGTAACGTACCCCGGGCAGGTCTTTAACCCTGCCCCCCCTGATTAACACGATGGAGTGCTCCTGCAGATTATGACCGATGCCGGGGATATAGGTAGTGACCTCTATCCCGTTGGTCAGGCGTACGCGAGCTACCTTCCTCAGCGCCGAATTGGGCTTTTTGGGGGTGGTGGTATACACCCGAACACATACCCCTCTTTTGTGCGGGGAGCCTTGCAAAGCAGGACTTTTGGTCTTTACCTTGATCTTCGCTCTCCCCTTTCTTACCAGTTGGCTAACCGTAGGCACCTTTGTCCATCCTTTTTATAAAGGAAAAAGGAGAAAATGCTAACCCTTCAGTGAAGGATTATTTTCCCCCTCTTCCTTCACTCTTCAAAATTCATAAAATATATCAGCAACCAAAAACCAATGTCAAGCAAAATATTAAATCTCTAAGGAATCTCTTCGGCTAAGGGGACCTCCTTCTTTTCCACTTTCTTCTCTGCCTCTTCTTCTACCAGCTTTATATCCCGATAAGGAGCAAACCCGGTCCCCGCTGGGATCAGCCGACCTATGATCACATTCTCCTTTAATCCTTGCAGTCTATCTACTTTTCCGCTAATGCTGGCTTCGGTGAGCACGCGGGTGGTCTCCTGGAAAGAAGCAGCGGATATGAAGCTGTCGGTGCTCAAGGATGCTTTGGTGATTCCCAGCAGCAGAGGTCTTCCGGTAGCTGGATTTCCACCGCTCTGCATCACTTTCTCGTTCTCCTCCTGGAATTTGAACTTATCTACCTGCTCACCCACCAGGAACTCGGTATCGCCTACCTTCTCCACCTCAACCCATCTCATCATCTGACGGACGATGATCTCTATATGCTTATCGTTGATATTGACCCCCTGCAGCCGATATACCTCCTGAATCTCGTTAACCAGATAGTTCTGCAAAGCGCTCTCGCCCAGGACGTTAAGGATGTCGTGGGGATTTATGGGTCCATCAATAAGAGGTTCCCCTGCTTTAACCCTGTCGTTCTCTCGCACATTGATGTGCACTCCCTTGGGGAGCGAGTACTCCTTCCTATCGCCGTTCTCGTTGATCACAAATATCTTACGCTGCCCCTTCTTTATCCCCCCATACTTAACTGCCCCATCAATCTCGGTGATGACTGCTGGCTCTTTGGGTCTCCTCGCCTCAAAGAGCTCCACCACCCGGGGTAGACCACCGGTTATATCCTTGGTCTTGGTGGTCTCCCGGGGTATCTTGGCCAGCACATCGCCGGGATAGACCACATCTTCTCCTCTTACCATCAGGTGCGCTCTTGAGGGGAGAAGATAGCTCCTTTCCTCACCTGTTTGATTGTCTTTTATGAGGATGCGTGGTTGTTTTTTCTCGTCAGGCGACTCGGCAATCACCTGGGCAGCCAAGCCGGTTATCTCGTCGACCTCCTCCCGCATGGTCTCTCCATCTATTACATCTTTGAAGGAGACCATACCTCCAAACTCAGTGAGTATGGAGAAGGTGTAAGGGTCCCATTCCACCAGGGTGACACCCGGATTCACATCTTGGTCTTCTTCCACTTTGAGCTTTGCTCCATAGACAATGCTGTAACGCTCTCTATCCCTCCCCTGCTTGTCCTTGATAATAATAGAACCGTTTCGGTTCATAGCCACCAGGTAGCCCTCTTTGTTCCTGACGGTAAGTAGATTGGAAAACTTGATCGACCCTTCACTCTTTGCCTCCAGCCGCGATTGCTCTGCCACCCGACTTGCAGCTCCTCCGATGTGGAAGGTTCTCATAGTAAGCTGAGTGCCCGGCTCGCCGATGGATTGAGCCGCGATAATCCCTACTGCTTCTCCTAACTCCACCAGCCTCCCGCTCGACAGGTCTCTCCCATAGCATTTGGCACATACCCCTCTTTTAGCCTCGCAGGTCAGCAAAGAGCGGACCTTCACTTTTTCAATACCGGCGTTCAATATTTTCTGGACATACTCTTCAGTGATCTCCCTGTCTTTCTCCAGAATGAGACTTCCGGTAAAGGGGTCTTTGATATCCTCCAGGGTTACCCTTCCCATGATGCGGTCTCTCAAAGGCTCGATTATCTCGCCACCTACCACAATGGCACTCACAGTAATTCCAGAAACGGTATGACAGTCATTTTCGGAGACAACCACATCCTGGGCTACATCCACCAGTCGGCGTGTGAGGTACCCGGAATCGGCGGTCTTCAGCGCGGTATCAGCCAGCCCTTTCCTCGCTCCATGGGTGGAGATAAAATATTGCAGCACGGTCAGCCCTTCTCGGAAATTGGAGGTGATGGGGGTCTCGATTATCTCTCCGGAGGGCTTAGCCATTAACCCTCTCATCCCTGCCAGCTGGCGGATCTGAAGGGCGGTACCCCGGGCTCCGGAATCAGCCATAATGTAAATGGGATTGAATTCACCGGAGTCCTGGTCTATTTTCTCCATCTCACTGAACATCGCATCGGAAACCCTCTCGGTAACATCCGACCATATGGCAATAATCTTGTTATAGCGCTCCCGGTTGGTAATAGCCCCCTGTCGGTACTGCTTTTCCACTGCGATGACCTCTTCTCGGGCTCTCCTCACCAGAGCTTCCTTCTCCTTGGGGATAATCATATCGTCCATTCCGATGGAGATACCAGCTTTGGTTGCGTAAAGGAAGCCGAGGTCCTTTATTCTATCCAGCATATTCACTGTCTTCTCTTTCCCAAATTTCAAGTAGCAAAAGCTCACCAGCTGCATAAGACCTTGCTTCTTCAGCAGTCCATTAACGAAGGGTATCCCCTCGGGCAAGGCATCGTTGAAGATAACCCTTCCTACCGAGGTTTTTATAACCTGATTCTCCAGGCGCTGGATCTCGGTGTTGAGGACATCCTGTGGGTCGTAGGCGGTGGTGAGGTCAATGATGTCACCGGAATACATAAGCATGATGGGAGTGTTGGTCTCTGCCTCTCCAGCCTCCAGAGCAAGCAGTACTTCCTCCACCGAGCTGAATATCCTCCCCTGCCCTTTGGTGCCGGGTTTGTCTTTAGTGAGATAATAGACTCCTAAGACAATGTCCTGGCTGGCTATGGTGATCGGCTGACCATTGGCGGGGGAGAGGAGGTTGACAGCGGAGAGCATCAGCTCCGAAGCTTCAATCTGGGAGATGGGGGAGAGGGGGATGTGAACTGCCATCTGGTCGCCATCGAAATCGGCATTGAAGGCGATGCATACGAGCGGGTGAATTTTGATAGCCTTCCCCTCTACCAGAACCGGCTGGAATGCCTGAATTCCCAGGCGGTGCAGGGTGGGAGCTCGGTTAAGTAGAACCGGATGCTCTCGGATGACCTCTTCCAGACAGTCCCAGACCTCCGTCTTTTCTTGCTCTACCATTTCCTTGGCAGCTTTCACCGTAGAAACCAGACCCTCTTTCTCCAGCTTGTTATATACGAAGGGTTTGAACAGCTCCAGAGCCATTTTCTTAGGGAGTCCGCATTGATTGAGCTTCAGTTCGGGACCTATCACAATGACCGAGCGACCGGAATAATCGACCCTCTTGCCCAGCAAGTTCTGGCGGAACCTCCCCTGCTTCCCCTTAAGGGCGTCGCTCAGGGACTTGAGCGGTCGGTTGTTGGCACCCCGCAAGATCCGACCCCGTCTCCCATTGTCAAACAGGGCATCGACCGCCTCTTGAAGCATCCGCTTCTCATTGCGAATGATAACCTCGGGGGCTTTTAGCTCAATCAGCTTCTTCAATCTATTATTTCGGTTTATCACTCGACGGTAGAGGTCGTTGAGGTCTGAGGTGGCAAACCTTCCCCCATCCAGAGGAACCAGTGGTCTGAGTTCCGGGGGGATAACAGGTATCACTTCCAGAACCATCCATTTGGGCTGATTTACCGACTGGCGGAAAGCCTCCACCACCTTCAATCTCTTGGCATACTTCATCCTCTTTTGAGCCGAGTTGGAGGTCTTCATCTTTTGACGAAGCGTTTTAGCAAGCTCGTTTATATCGATCCGCTCCAGCAGCTCCCTTATGGCTTCGGCTCCCATCTTGGCTACAAAGCTGTCTCCATACTTCTCCTTATACTCCCGGCATTTGGCTTCTGAAAGGATATCCTTCTCCTTCAGTGGGGTGTCTCCGGGGTCAATAACTACATAGGCTTCGAAATAGAGTATTCTCTCTAATTGACGAATAGGGATGTCTAATAGCTGCCCGATGCGACTGGGCACTCCTTTGAAGAACCAGACATGGGATACCGGTGCTGCCAGTTCTATATGACCCATTCGCTCCCGCCTGACCTTGGACTGGGTTACCTCCACACCACATTTATCGCAGATCACACCCCGGTGTTTCATCCGCTTGTATTTGCCACACAGACACTCCCAATCGTTGACTGGACCGAAAATTTTGGCACAAAACAAGCCTTCCCTCTCGGGCTTGAATGTGCGATAGTTTATAGTCTCCGGCTTGGTCACCTCTCCGTGAGACCACGAACGAATCTGCTCGGGAGAGGCTAAGCTGATCCGGATACTATTAAAATCTCTAATTATGTTAGTCTTGGAAGATGTCTCAAAAGGTCCGTTCAAGGTTCCCCTCCTATATATGTAAATAGCTCACCTTGGAAAAAAGAGGCTCCCTTTGCTGATTTGTTTCTTCTCCTTTTATGAGACTTTCTGTTTATATTGATAAACATAAGGTAATTCTATTTTTTCTCCTTTAAAAGCTCAACATTCAGGCAGAGGCTTTGCAGCTCTCGCACAAGGACATTAAAGGATTCCGGTATCCCCGGCTCCATGGCGCTTTCCCCTTTGACTATGGCCTCGTAAATCTTCGACCTTCCGTACACATCGTCCGACTTGACGGTTAACAGCTCCTGAAGGGTATGGGCGGCACCATAGGCCTCCAGAGCCCACACCTCCATCTCTCCGAGCCGCTGTCCTCCGAACTGAGCCTTTCCCCCCAGGGGTTGCTGGGTTATCAGGGAATAGGGGCCAATTGAGCGGGCGTGAATCTTATCATCGACCATATGAGACAGCTTCATCATATAGATGTAACCGACGGTCACCAACTGCTCAAATGGCTCTCCGGTTAACCCATCGTAAAGCCTCAGCTTCCCTGTATGGGGAAGCCCAGCCTTTTTAAGAAACTCTTTGATATCTTCCTCGGTAGCCCCATCGAACACCGGGGAAGCAAAGCGGAGTCCCAGAACCCTGGCAGCCCATCCCAGGTGGGTCTCCAGTATCTGTCCCACATTCATCCTCGAAGGAACACCCAGAGGGTTAAGAACTATGTCCACTGGTGTGCCATCGGGTAGGTAAGGCATATCTTCTTCAGGGAGAATTCGCGAGATGACTCCCTTGTTTCCGTGCCGACCCGCAATCTTATCCCCCACCTGCAGCTTCCTCTTCATAGCCACATAGACCTTTACCAGTTTGATGACCCCGGGTGCTAACTCATCCCCTCGATGCAACTGCTCCACCCTCTCATCGAAGGATTCCTTCAAAGCCTCTATCTGACGCTCAGTACGCTGGTTGAGCCGTTCGATCTTTGACTGGAGCTCCTTCCTCACTTTGATATGGCGGATTGCTTCAGTTGGGAGTTCTGCCAGCTTCTCTGAGGTGAGCTTGGTCCCTTTTGTGAGAATGGGCTTCTCTGTGCTGGGGTCAACCAGAGAAGCGGTGAGCGTTGCATTGGTTACCATCTGAATGATGGATTGATCCCTGGCGGAATTGACAATTCGTATCTCATCATTGAGGGTTTTATCCATTCTGGAGACCATCATCTGCTCGATCTCCCTTGATCTCTGGTCTTTCTCCACTCCTTTTCGGGAGAAAATCTTCACATCGACCACGATTCCCTCAATCCCCGGGGGGGTGATCAGCGAGGCATCTCGCCATTCGCCAGCCTTCTCACCGAAGATAGCCCTCAGGAGCTTTTCCTCGGGGGTAAGCTGGGTCTCCCCCTTAGGGGTGACTTTACCCACCAGAATATCCCCCGGCTTTAAATAGGAGCCGATCTTGATTATCCCGCAGTCGTCCAGTTTCTCAAGAAATTGCTCGCTCACATTGGGGATGTCTCTGGTTATCTCCTCGGGACCGAGCTTGGTATCCCGGGCTTCTATCTCGAACTCCTCGATATGTATGGAGGTATACAGGTCTTCCTTTACCAGGCGTTCACTCACCAGGATGGCGTCTTCAAAGTTGTAGCCCCGCCACGGCATGAAGGCTACCAGGATGTTCCGGCCCAGCGCTAACTCCCCGTGGTCGGTGGAGGGCCCATCTGCAATGACCTGCCCTTTGGTCACGTAGTCACCCTCCCTGACGATGGGACGCTGATTGCTGCAAGTGTTCTGGTTTGACCGCCTGAACTTAACCAGATGATAGACATCGGCTCTTACTTCTTCTTCATCCCCCGAAGAATCACCCTCCGGGCTGATTCTGATTATAATTCGCTGGGAGTCGACACTATCAACCACTCCGCTTCTATGGCAAACGACTACTGCACCAGAATCCCTGGCGGTCACCTCTTCTATCCCCGTTCCCACGAAGGGAGCTTCGGGGGTAAGCAAAGGCACCGCCTGCCTCTGCATGTTCGACCCCATCAGGGCTCGGTTAGCGTCGTCATGCTCCAGGAAGGGGATGAGCGAGGCAGCCACACTGACCAGCTGCTTGGGAGAAACATCGATGAAGTCGACCTCCTCAGGGGAAGCCATAATGAAGTCTCCGCCCCGGCGGGCATTGACTCTTTTAGCTATAATTCTGTTTTTTTCATCCAAGGGGGTGTTCGCCTGGGCTATAATGCACTTGCCTTTACCGTCTTCCTTTTCTTTGTCTTCTTCCCAGGCGGAGAGATAAAAGGCATAGGGTTTTGCTGTAGCTTGTCTCTTTCCCTTCTCCTTTGCCCGATTGTTGGCTTTCACCAACTGGCTTTCTTCAACTATGGCACCAGGAGCGAAGTCGGTATATCCAGGGTCGACGATCTTATAATGGTTTAATACTTTGCCATTTTTTACTTTCCGATAAGGGCTCTCAATAAAGCCAAACTCATTAATCCTCGCATAGCAGCTCAGGGAGGAGATCAACCCGATGTTGGGTCCCTCGGGTGTCTCTATGGGGCATATCCTCCCGTAATGAGTGGGGTGAACATCCCGCACCTCGAAGCCCGCCCTCTCCCGGCTCAGCCCACCAGGACCGAGGGCGCTTAGCCTGCGCTTATGAGTGATTTCGGAGAGGGGGTTGGTCTGGTCCATAAACTGGGAGAGCTGACTGCTGCCGAAGAACTCTTTGACAGCTGCTAATACAGGCTTGGCGTTGATCAAATCGTGGGGCATGGCGGTGGCAATCTCCTGATAGCTGCTCATCTTCTCCTTAACCGCCCTTTCCATGCGGATCAAGCCAATGCGGAACTGATTTTCCAGCAGCTCTCCTACCGACCTGACCCGCCGGTTTCCCAGATGGTCGATATCATCCACCGATGCAGCGGGGTGCTTTCTCTTCAGTCTAAGCAGGTATTTTATCACCTTTACGTGGTCTTCCACTTTCAGCAGCCTCTCCTCTAAAGGGATATCCAATCCCAGCTTGGTGTTTAGCTTGAGCCTTCCTACCGGGGAGAAGTCGTAACGATGAGGGTTGTTGAACATAGCCTCAAACAGATTCTGAGCGCTCTCAGTGGTGGGGGGGTCTCCAGGACGAAGTCTCTTGTAAATTTCTATTAAAGCATCGATCTGGGTCTTTATTGCAGAATGGTCTTTTTTGTGCTTTCGCAAGGTATTAGAGATGGTAGTTCCGATGTCTTCCTTCTCAGGGCAGATGACCTCAAAGGTCTCCAACTGGTGCTCAATCAGCTCTTTTACTCGGGGACCGACCTCCTCATTAACCTCAAATAATACCTCTCCCGTTTCCTTATCAACGACATCGGCTAATGAGTAACAACCCTTCAGTTCATCAAGAGGAATGGAAAATTGCTCGATGCCCAATCTCTCCAACTCTTCATAAGCACTCTGGCTCAATCTCTTGCCAGCGGCGACCACCGCCTTTTGTCTATGAGGGTCCATTATCTTCTTTTTTACTTTTAGTCCGATTCCCTCTTTGCACACGGGGAAGTATATCTCTCCATCTTTTATATGAAGTTGTATTGGTCGGTAGAAGACCCGCAATACCTGCTCGTCGCTGCTCAAGCCAATGGCTTTGAGGAATATGCTGGCAAGGAATTTCCGCTTCCTGTCCACTCTTACATAGAAATAGTCTTTGGCATCGTATTCATATTCCACCCAGGAGCCGCGGTAGGGGATTATTTGAGCGTAATGGAAGCTATTGCTATCGTCCTGGTGGAAAAAGGCCCCTGGGGAACGATGCAACTGACTTACTATTACCCGTTCGGTACCATTTATTATAAAAGTCCCGTTTTCGGTCATCAGAGGGATCTCACCGAAGTATACCTCTTGCTCTTTTATGTCGCGAACGGTCCTGGCGCCTGTTTGGGCGTCTTTTTCCCAGCCGACCAGCCGAATGGTTACCTTGAGGGGCACAGCATAGGTCATCCCCCGCTCCTGGCACTCTTGCACATTGTATTTAATCTGCAACCTGACCCTCTTCCCGCAGGAAGGGCAACGGCGGGGCTGCTGTCTGTTTGTGGTACCACAATAGGGGCAGACCAATATCTCTTCTCTATCTGAGACAGTAGGAACAAGGCGCTCTCCGCATTTACGGCAGGTGGTAATAAGCTCCTCCAGACCTCTAAGCTTCCCGCAGGCGCACTCCCAGTTCCCTATGGTGTAACTCACAAACTCCAAGCAGTAGGTTCCCCTGAAATCATAAACGGGAAAGATGCTTTTAAAGACTGCCTGCAGCCCGACATCATCCCTCTTATCCGGGGGAACCTCCATTTGCAGGAATCTGCGATAAGATTCCTTCTGTACCTCGATGAGGTTGGGTAACTCTATGGGGCTGGGAATACGGGAGAAATCGTATCTCCGCTCTCCGTTGTTGTTGGTCATATATTTTTCTCCTCTAAAAGATGAAATGGAATTATCCTTCCTTTCATCCTCCCCTAAAGCTCCTTCAGGGCATATATATTACCTTAATATCCCGCCTATTTGAGCTCTACCTGAGCTCCTACTTCCTGAAATTTAGCTTTTATCTCCTCGGCTTCCTTCTTGGGTATCCCCTCTTTTACCGGTTTGGGAGCATTATCCACCAGGTCTTTGGCTTCTTTTAAGCCAAGATTGGTCACCTCTCGCACTACCTTTATCACCTTTATTTTCTTGTCCCCAACAATGGCCAATACTACATCAAAGCTATCTTTCTCTTCGGGAGCTTCCCCAGGGGCCGCGGCAGCAGCAGGGGCGCCGGCGGCAACCGAGGCTACCATCGGAGCTGCCTTTATCTCAAACTTGGCTTCCAGCTCCTTGACCAGCTTGGCTAATTCCATCACTGACATCTGCTCAATATACTTTATCACTTCTTCTGGAGTCAGCTTCGCTGACTTTTGTGTGGTGGCTTTAGTGGTTTTAGCAGCTTTAGTAGCTTTAGCTTCTGCCATGGCTTTTTTAGTTAACCTCCATTGAAAATCTTATGGTTCTTGTTGTTGACCCTTTTGCAATCTAATCTGATCAATGGTCCAGATAAAGTTGCTGATAGGGGTCTGAAGATAACTGAGCATACCGCTCAGGGGGTATTTCAACACAGAAACCAGCTTGCCTATCAATTCAAGCTTCGGGGGAAGATAGGCCAGCTCTTTTACCTCCTCTGCTGTCAGAAGTTCACCGTCTACTATAGCCTTCTTTATCCTGACTCCTGCCTGGTCAGCAGCAAAACCTATCAGCACCTTTGCCAGCACCGCCGAGTCCTGCTTGGTATAAGCGACGGCGGTGGGTCCGATGAACTCGTCTTTGAGCCCCTCGAGTGGGGTGTCCTCAATAGCCCTCAGGGCTAAAGTGTTCTTTACCACCTGGTAATGGGAAGCAACTCCCTTCACCTTTCTTCGAAGGCTGATGGCATCGACCACTTTTAATCCCCGGAAATCAACTAAAAATACATTGTTTAGCTCTTTGAAAGAGTGGTGTAATTGCCTGACAGCCTCCTCTTTTTCCTTTCTATTCACTTTAAGCTCCCTTCAGGCCTTTTTCCAAGGCCAGGAGGTCTAATTTCACTCCTGGGCCCATGGTAGTAGAAATGGTAATTCCTTTCAGATATTTTCCTTTACTTGCGGGAGGTTTGGCTTTAATCACTGCCTGGATAAGAGTTTGGGCATTTTCTTTAAGCTGGTCATCCTCGAAGGAGGCTTTCCCAATGGTGGCGTGAACAATTCCTCCTTTATCAACCCTGAATTCCACTTTTCCTGCCTTTATCTCCGCAATAGCCTTGCTCACATCGAAGGTCACCGTGCCGGTCTTGGGGCTGGGCATGAGACCCCGAGGTCCGAGCAGCTTCCCCAATCGTCCCAGGCTCCTCATCATATCGGGAGTGGCTACTACCATATCGAATTCAAGCCATCCCTCGCTTATTTTTTTCACCAACTCCTCCCCTCCAACCACATCCGCTCCCGCTTCTTCAGCCTCCTTGACTTTCTCCCCGCTGGCTATAACTACTATCTTTTTGGTTTTCCCTGTTCCGTGAGGAAGCACTACACTACCTCTCACCATCTGGTCAGCGTATTTGGGGTTAACTCCCAATCTCAGAGCCATATCAATCGACTCGTCAAATTTGGCAAACCGTATCTTCTTGACCAGAGGGATAGCTTCCTCCAATTGGAAGGGGCGGTCTTCCACTTCCTCCTTCACTTTCTTTCGATTCTTGGTCAGTTTTGCCATCTTCTATTTTCCCTCGAGTTACGGTATAATTTCTATCCCCATGCTTCTGGCGGTCCCTTCTATGATCTTAATGGCTCTCTCGAGATTATCGGCATTGAGGTCGGGCATCTTTGTTTTGGCGATTTCTTCTATCTGTTGTCGGGTCACTTCGGCTACTTTTTCCTTTTTGGCCTGCTGCGAGCCCTTGGCAATGCCGGCGGCCTTTTTCAGCAGAACCGCTGCCGGGGGAGTTTTGGTAACAAAGCTATAAGTCCTGTCCTCATAGACGGTTATTACCACCGGGATGATGGTTCCCTCATCAGATTTGGTTCTCCCATTGAAAGCCTTGCAAAAATCCATGATGTTCAATCCGTGTTGACCCAGGGCAGGACCAACAGGCGGCGCAGGGGTTGCTTTCCCTGCGGGAACCTGCAGCTTGATGTATGCTGCTATCTTTTTAGCCATTTGTCAGTCCTTCTGTTATAGCTTCTCCACCTGGAGAAAAACGAGCTCTACCGGGGTCGACCTGCCAAAGATATTCACCATAATCTTCAAGGTGTTCCGCTCCTGATTCACCTCTTCCACTTTGCCGGTGAAGTTGGTAAAGGGTCCGTCGATAATCCTGACCGTCTCCCCCTTTTTGAAATCGAACTTCGGTCTCGGCTTCTCCGAAGCGGTGACTATCTGCTCCTTTATTTTTCCTAACTCCTTCTTGGTCAGGGGGGTGGGGGTTTTCCTCGAACCAACAAAACCGGTGACCTTGGGAGTCCCCCTGATCACATGCCATACACTATCCGACATCTCGGCTTCTACCAGGATATAGCCGGGGAAGAACTTCTTGCTGGTGATCACTTTCTTTCCACCCTTCATCTCCACAATATTCTCGGTAGGGATGAGTACCTCTCCCACCTTATCCTTCAAGCCGAGCGCTTCGACCCTCATCTCAATCCCTTCTTTCACCCGCTTCTCAAAACCCGAGTAGGTATGCACCACATACCACTGCTTCGCCATCGCCTTTTACCTGCCAAAATATCTTAAAACCGAGGTCACAATTTGTTGTAAGCCTATATCTACTATGTATAAAAAAATGGCAAAGATAAAAACCGCAATCAGAACTACAATGGTGGTACCATACACCTCTTTGCGGTTTGGCCAGGTGACTCTTTTCGTCTCTGCCTTGACCTCGGACATAAAACTCTTAATCCGCTTCAGCACGAAGGCACCTCTTTTAGCTTCCCAAAGTATAATATCTCCCCTAAAGAGAGGGGGTTCTTTTTCCCCCTCAGTATCCTTTTCTTGCTTTTTCTCATCATATACAAATAAAAAGTGGCAGGCCAGGAGGGACTCGAACCCCCATCCCCCGGATTTGGAGTCCGGTGCTCTACCAATTAGAGCTACTGGCCTTTGCCCACTATCTATATCACTCTTTAACCGCTTAATAGTCGGACTCTTAAAGCCTTCTTTTATCCGACCTTTCTATCAAAGAACGGATATATTAAAAACCTTCGCCAGAAAAAACCTCTCCACTATCACTTTGTCTCTCTATGAGTAGTATGCGTGCGGCAAAAGGAGCAATACTTTCTGAGCTCTAACTTCTCCTTGGTCACTTTTTTATTCTTGGTAGTGGTATAGTTCCTTCTTTTGCACTCCACACATGCTAGGGTAATTACTTCTCGCATCCTCTATTCCTCTGCCTTTCTAATCCTCCGAATGACAGTCCCTTCGGGAAGTAGAAAGGCTTCCTCTGGTTCAGGAGATAAACAGCTCACTTAATGGTCTCGCTGATGGTCCCTGCTCCTACGGTCTTGCCACCTTCACGGATGGCGAACCTCAAACCCTTCTCCATAGCGATGGGAGTGATTAATTCCACCTGCAGGTTAACCCTATCACCAGGCATTACCATCTCAACTCCTTCGGGAAGCGTTACTACACCAGTTACATCGGTTGTTCGGAAGTAGAACTGAGGTCGGTATCCGCTGAAGAAGGGAGTATGCCTTCCTCCTTCCTCCTTGGTAAGGATATAGACTTCCGACTTGAAGCTGGTATGAGGGGTTATGCTCCCTGGCTTGGCTACCACCATACCTCTCTCTACCTCTTTGCGCTCGGTCCCTCGGAGCAACAATCCCACATTATCTCCGGCTTCACCCTGGTCGAGGATCTTGCGGAACATCTCCACTCCGGTTACCACCCTCTTCATGGTCTCCCGGATGCCCACTATCTCCGCCTCATCTCCTACATTCACCACTCCTCGCTCAATTCTGCCGGTAACCACTGTTCCTCGCCCACTGATGCTGAAGATGTCTTCTATCGGCATGAGGAAAGGCTTCTCCTTCTCCCGCTGAGGTAGGGGCAAATAGCTGTCAAGGGCTTCCAACAACTGCATTACCGATCCGCACTGGGGACATTCCTTCTTACCACATCCACACTGACCCGCCAATAGAGCCGAGCCCCTTATCACAGGTATCTCATCTCCAGGGAACTCATACTTGTCTAATAGCTCCCTCACCTCTAATTCCACCAGGTCCAGTAATTCCTTGTCATCTACCAAGTCGACCTTGTTCATGTAGACCACAATCCTGGGCACGCCCACCTGCCTGGCTAAAAGAATGTGTTCGCGGGTCTGCGGCATTGGACCATCTGCTGCACTTACTACCAAAATTGCCCCATCCATCTGGGCTGCCCCGGTGATCATATTCTTTATATAGTCCGCGTGTCCGGGACAATCGATATGAGCATAATGACGCTTATCAGTCTCATACTCAACATGAGCGATAGCTATGGTTATCCCCCGCTCCTTTTCCTCTGGGGCATTATCAATCGACTCGAAGGAGCGATACTCTATTTTGGGATTCATGTTGTGTAAACACTTGGTGATAGCTGATGTCAGCACCGTCTTCCCATGGTCCACATGCCCGATGGTCCCCACATTCAGGTGCGGTTTGGTCCGCACAAATTTTTCTTTTGCCATCGAACCCTCCTTAGATGAAAAAAATAGTGGAGCCCACGACCGGGATTGAACCGGTGACCCCTTCCTTACCAAGGAAGTGCTCTACCACTGAGCCACGTGGGCAGCAACCTGTACCCTGCTTATATTCAAAGCTGGAGCGGGAAACGGGATTCGAACCCGCGACCCTCAGCTTGGAAGGCTGATGCTCTAGCCAACTGAGCTACTCCCGCTCATTAAATGGTGGGGAGGGCAGGATTCGAACCTGCGAAGGCTGCGCCGTCAGATTTACAGTCTGATCCCTTTGACCGCTCGGGAACCTCCCCATCAACATAATCGGAAAATACCACTCCTTCTTTGGAGCTGGCGAGAGGATTTGAACCCCCGACCCGCTGATTACAAATCAGCTGCTCTACCAACTGAGCTACGCCAGCTTGCACAAACTTTTTTTATAACACACATAATTTGATAATGCAACTACTAAAATACGCTATTAATGCATATTAATACTCAAATACTATAATTATGATAAAATGATGCATTAATAATATTATAAATTAATCTTATTTGCAATATTTCTTTCAATATCTTTATATTTTGATTTAACAAACCTTCCAACTGCTAAGAATTCGTAGCTTGCCGCCACTTCTTACATTATCTTCTCCGTATGGGGAAGCTTTCTGCCCTTGGGGCTTAATCTTGCTTAGCGACCAGGGCAACCGTGTAAGCAGCTATTGCCTCGCCTCTTCCCAGAGAACCGAGACCCTCGTTTGTGGTAGCTTTAATGCTTATCCTCCCGGGTTCAATTTTCATAACCCTGGAGAGCTTAGCTTTCATCTGTTCAATGTGAGGTGCTAACCTCGGGTGCTCAGCGATAATAACTGAGTCTATATTTACTACGGAATATTCCCCCTCAACTATAATCTCCATTACTCTTTTTAACAGAATGAGACTGGAGATGCCCTTATACTGGGGGGAGGATTCGGGAAAGTGATGACCGATATCCCCTTTTCCCACGGCGCCCAAAAGAGCGTCGCACAGTGAATGGGTCAGCACATCGGCATCCGAATGCCCTTCCAATCCCCTGGGAAAGGGGATAGTTACCCCGCCTAACACCAGGGGACGTCCTTCCGCCAGTGGATGAAGGTCGTAGCCTATTCCCACCCGATACATAGCTAACCTCTCGCCCTGAGAATGAGCTCGGCAAATCTCACGTCCGCAGGAGTGGTTATTTTGATATTAAGGGGGGAGCCGGGGACTACTGCTACCTGAATCCCTATCCTCTCCACCAGGGAGGAGTCGTCAGTGCCATAGTAGCCATCGGCATAAGCCCGTTGAAGAGCTTTTCTCAGAATGGGGTAAGCGAAAGCCTGGGGGGTCTGCACCTGTCGGAGGGTTGACCTGTTGAGGGTAGCTACAACAACATCCTTGGAGGAAACCTCCTTGATGGTATCGACCGCCTGAATAGCGGCAATGGCTGCCCCGGTGAGCCGTGCTCTCTCCACCACCCGCTGGATGAGGTCGGCTTCTACCAGAGGTCTTACCGCATCGTGAATGACGACTAACTCCGTCTGCCTCCCATTAACAGAGAGAAACGCCTGATGAACTGAATCTTGCCTCCGCTCACCTCCGGCGACGAAACGGATGGGCTTATGAAATCCATAGGCAGCTATTCTACCGGAAAACTCCCTCACCTTATCGGGGGGAAATACCACCACCATCTCGTCAATCTCCGAGGATTGCTGGAATTTCTCCAGAGTATGGATAATAACGGGTTTTCCCCCTAACTCCATAAATTGCTTATAAGAAGAGGAGCCTATTCGGCTCCCTGAACCGGCAGCGGGTATGATTGCCGTTACTAAACCCACCTCTCCCCCTAAATGCTGATTTGCAATTATATTAACAAACTATCACCAGATTGTCAACAAAAGACGGTGAAGCGGTCTGCAGGGTAAAATTGAAAATAATAAAGGCAGCAGAGAGGAATCCTCCCCTCTGCTGCCAGAATTGGAGGCACCTGTAATCTAATGTCTGAATGGCATCATTGGGCTGTGGGAGTTTCTCGAGGGCTGGTGCACTATCTTTCTCTCTCTCATCATTCGATAGAGCTCCCGGTCGAAATTCCGGTAGAAAAGGAGCATTTTGGCCTGCTGCTTCACCGAGAGTACCTTTTTCAACTCATTCCACTCGTCCTGGTTTATCTTCTCCATTTTGAGGCGGAGTTCCTCTGCTTTTGTGAGCAGTTGACCCAGCTTCTTCTCATCGGGAGTCTCCTTATCGAGCTCTGCTTTTATCTCCTTAAGTTGTCCCACTCTCTCCTCGTTGAGAGCTAAGCGCTGGTCATCGTAGCGGTTCAAAATGGGAAAGAGCTTAGCACTGGTTTCCTCGTCGAGATTTAAATATTCGGTGAGCTTCCACATTCTCATCAACCGCAGCCTGTCGTGAACCCGTTTGGCGTCTTGATGGCGAAGGGGCTGCTGGTTGTTCATCGCCATAGCCCAGTAGCTGAAGGAGAGAGCCAACAGGCTCACTACTATTAAACTCAAGGTTCTGGAGGGTTTCATCATCCTATTCCTCCTTTAATCAATAATTTACAAACTCGTCAATTGGTCTCCAAAAGGGTCAGGCGCCTCCCCCCTGTTTCTGGGGCGAAGGGTTGGAAGACTCTTTCACAGATAATTGCTGAACAATCTGCTCAATCTCCTCGGGCGATAAGTCAGAAAGGTCATCATAAAAATAGCCGCTGTTCAGGTAACCGCTGGTAAGGATGGGAACTTCCGAAAGGATAAGGTCGGATTCAACTTCCACCTTCAGTTCATCTGTGAAGCTGGTTATCTCCTCGGGGGAGAGACTATCCAGCAGAGCTATAAACTCCATATCGACCTCCCTCTCCGGGGAGATAAGCTCCCAGGCTTGTTCGACCTCCTCCGGGGTGAATTCAGACAGATTGACTTTATCCCCCTGGAAGAAGAGCCACAGGAGAATCCCCGCAGTTACCAGTCCGGCAACGACCACCAGGGAGGTGTATGCCAGCAAGGGTCGGCGAACTAAAGAGGGGATTCTCCATCCCCACCTGCTCCAGCGGGAAGGGGAAGGCTCTATCCCCTCAGCTCTGATTCTCTGGCGAACAAGCACCAGGAAATCACTTCCCAGAGGCTCAGTTTCCTGAGGAAGAGGCAAGCCTTTGACCTCGTAGTAGAGCTCCCGGAGAGCATCGTACTCTCCCTGACAGGTAAGGCAGCTCAGCAGGTGCCCTTTAAGGCGCTGCTGGAGTGCGGGGGAGATTTCCCCTTCTATCATCTCCAGCATATATTTTCTCGCCTTTGCACAACGCATACCAAAACCCCTATTCTATTGGCCGAAATTTAGCTTCTTCCATTTTTTTCTTAAATTATTAATAGCGTAAAAATAATTGACCTTAGCCAATCCGGTACTTCCTCCCATTATCCTGGCTATCTCCTTGTAGGGGAGCTCTTCATATATCCTTAGGATCAGGGCCAATCTCTGTCTTTCGGGCAGCTGGGAGATTGCTTCTCTTAGCATCTGGCCTCTCTCTCTGGCGATCATCTCTTCCAATTTACCCTCTATTTCCCTTTCGGCTTCCGGTAGCGGAGGGAGTCGCTCTTGTCTTACCTTTTCTCTAAGGTAGTTCTTACTCAGGTTAATGGCAATCCGATAAAGCCATGTCTTGAAGCTCGACCTTCCCCGGAAGCTATGGAGATTCCGGTAAACCTTGATAAAAGTGCTCTGGGCAATATCGGCTGCTTCGTCGCTGTCACCAATTATCCTCAATACTAAATAATAAATCCGAGACTTATACTTAATAACCAGTTCATTAAAGGCGCTCTGGGCCCCTCGTTTGAATTGTTCCACTAACTGGAGGTCATCGTTCACTACATTCTCTTTTTCCATCTTTATAGACACCATTTATGGAGCAAAGGTTAAAAGCTACCTACGAATATTTTAGCTTAACGGTAAGGTAAACTGAATCCTCTTTGCAAAAGCCATCATCCCCGGAAACTTTTCTGTGTCTTAAAAAAGGGGGGAATCCCCTACCCTTCTCTTATAACAGGTGGATTAAAACAAATATGTGTGGTTAATTACTCAAGGGGCATCTTTATCTGCTTTAACATCTTCTTTCATCCGAGCACATTATATTCGCACTTGAGGGCGAGCGTCATCCGGCTAATTTCCGAAATTCTTTATTTTCCCCCATTAGATGAAGCAGCCCTCTCCTCCATAGCAATTGCCTTTTTCTTTTTTAGCAACTTTAGATAGACAAGCACTGCCTCAAGCAGCAGCCATCCCGCCAGTATCAAGATTATTAACCCTACGACCAGAGGAGGCAATTCCTTCGCCCGCCAGAAATCACCCAGTTTTATGACCATCGCCGTAATGGTGACTACCAGCATAAAGAACATAGGAAGGAGGGTATAATAGGTTGGTCGCTTACTTTTATAGAGAAAGATGCTCACCGCCAGCAGCGCCAATCCCCCCAGGAGCTGGTTGGTGGTGCCGAAGAGCTGCCACAGCACCAGACCTGCAGGTTCCCCTCCAATCTTCATCAGCGCGAAGTAGCCGATAGCAGCCACCGCCACCAAAGCCGAGAAATACCTGTTTTGCAGAGGCTTCAAACGAAATATCCGTCCTAACTCCTCGATGTTATACCTCAGCAGGCGGGTGGCAGAATCGAGGGTGGTCATACCAAAGGAGACGATAATCACCGAGATAAGCACTACCGCATAGTGCTCTGAAAACCCAATCTTGGGGAAGAATCTTCCCGCTCCGGTGACAAACGCCCTGAGCATGGAGCTCAAACTTCCGGCGGCTTCCCAGCTGCTGTAATGTTGATGCCAGAGGCTAAGGTTCGCCACTCCCGCCGTACAGGCGATGATGACCAGAACCGCTAAAAATCCCTCGGTCAGCATCCCACCATAGGCAATGAATCTGGCATCCCGTTCGTTGTTGAGCTGCTTGGCGGTTGTTCCTGAAGATACCAGGCTGTGGAAGCCGGAAATGGCCCCGCAAGCGATTATGATGAAAAGGAAGGGGAAGAGCCCCGGCAGGTCTGTCACTCTCTGATTAACAGGGGGAGCAACCATGGGAGGGTGATAGATAAACAATCCAATATATATCCCCACCATCCCCAGGTAGAGAAGATAAGAGTTGAGATAATCTCTCGGCTGCAGCAGAAGCCACACCGGGAGCACCGAGGCAACGAAGGCATATCCCAGAAGGATAACTACCCACAGGTTATGGGATATTATGGGGAAGGGACGCTCAATCCCCACCCACAGAGTGAAGAACATCAGCACCAATCCTATTATTGACGACCACAAAAGGCTGGCCTTTTTTCGATAGACCAGATAGCCGATGAAAACCGCAATCAGCATCAAAGAGACCACCGGTATAACAGCCTCGGGGTACATTCGCTCGCCGCCTCCGCCACGGGTAAAAAGGGTGGCGATTATGGTGGCGA
>Ga0224501_10001230_pt1 | contig 19856 bp, 13 predicted proteins | sample SF_Oct11_sed_USG_4_FD_169105 | JGI IMG/M metagenome (GOLD analysis project Ga0224501, IMG submission 169105) | Sediment microbial communities from San Francisco Bay, California, United States - SF_Oct11_sed_USGS_8_1 | ecosystem: Environmental > Aquatic > Marine > Sediment | place: USA...
GATATGTAATTTGTGGATGTATCGGGATTTCTCTGAGTAGCAGCGGACTCTGATACGGTACGGAATCGTCTTACTTTGCCCTTGGGACGGGCACCGCCATTGTTATTAGAATTGTCGACTATCACGGGCATGGAGTCTACCACTTTCATTTCGATAGAGCCCGTGTAGGCATTGCCTGAGTATCTAAAACAATAACTCACCACTTGGTATCACAAATCTCACGGGACCAGTCTTTTTACTTTGCGATTGTAAACTTTTAAGCCAGTAAACTTGGGAAAGGGAAAACAGCTCTATTTAAAAAGTTGCAACGAATTTAAATATGAAAGCAACTCCCCAAATGCTAATGCCAAGAAGGTCACGTTCATTGCCGAGTCAGTGTCATTAACCAACTTATCAGTGCCGTTGTAACTGCTGTTCTCCAAGAAGTTATCACTAATTTCTTCATAAACCTGGCCATTTATGATTTAGTGAGCTGACAACTGTTTTCGAGGTACAGTGATCTATTCGCATTGAAATGGTGCAAGAATCCATGCAGTAAATGATCTATGAATTTCAAGATTGTAAGGTGAATCATCCAGATTTCAAGGTTTAGTTTATACAGTGAAACTCGGATAACTCGACCTTGGAAAACTTGCTTAACTCAAACCAAGTGTCATGGTCCCTGCCTGGCTAATGATAATTTGCTGGGCATATCTCGACCTTTTAGTCACAACTCGAACTAATAAACTGTAGTTCATGACACCAAATTACCTTTTCTGTGGCTGGATATGCTAACATTTTTGTGTAACAACCTTAACTTCATTGATTTTCTTTTCACATGAGAAAAAAATCTCACAAATTTTAGAAAGTTTAGCCAGGAAATGGAACAGACTAGAGCGAAATGGACTTGCTACGGTGGCCACATGGCTAATACAAAGGGAGAGCTTAACTCACAACTCAACCTTTTCATAATTCAAACTTTTTTGGTGTTCCCCTGCATTTCGAGTTATCCAAGTTTCACTGTATATAGTTATCATTGAGTTTTGCCGTTCAAAGCCAAAAATTTTCGACAGACCAAGGATTTTGAGACTCTAAGCATGGAGATACTAAGGTTCCACCTGTATTAGCTATTTCCAAAAATAAAGCAGCATCCTTTTATGAATGGGGATCACAACCCCGAAAGCTCGCTGGCCATCAGCCATGGCGTAACCCCTTTAACTAACCAATCACCACTTTGTTATAATTTCCTACCTTGCATTCATATCAGCGGGTAGTGAGGTAACTGGTCGCAACGTTAGCACCCTGCCATTGGTAAACACCCCATTAGGTATAGGTCCATTCGTACTCCCGTTAATCGTCCCATCCTGTTTCGAGTTGTCTCCCTCTGCGTCATCATATAATGTTTGGGAGTGAAAGGAGTATACGGTGTGCTGAGATGTTATACACGGTGGAGGGGTGGATTCACCGATATGTATATGCTGTACGGCGGATGAATAACGCACCCCACTCTGCAAGAAATAATAAAGGATTATTTATACGTATGCAAACCAAGATAAAATATCCACACAGATTACGTATGACTTCTTCACTGTTATGCTGTGAAGCAGCCGGTTTTTCACCAGTAACGGCTTGACATGGAGGACCACAAGCGGGCCAGTATGAAGGGTCCACCTCAGAGTGGGGTTGGTTTCCGTTTTGAGTTAAGATTGAAATCGGGAGCTCACACTCACAGCGAGATTCTGCTATGACAGGGATTCAATCGCGGGTTCCTATAATACTGATGAGAGCTCAGCGCTCTACCGTTGCTCAATCACAGATGATGTATCTGGCTCAAAAGTGAAAAAATTATCTAAGTGGGGAAGCGCCGCGCCCACTATAGTTTACGGTCATATACAGCATGACATCGGCTTTTGTAACAGTGGGAATGGCGATTGCTGATTCATTTACAGTGAAACTTGGATAACTCTGAACCGCAAGGGACCACCAATAAAGTTTGAGTTATGAGTTATGCTCTCCCTTTGCTTTAGCCAAGTGGCCACCGTAGCGAGCCCATTTTGCTCTAGTGTAATCCATTTTCTGGCTAAACTTTCTAAAATTGTGAGATTTTCCTCTCATGTGAAAAAAAACAATGAAATTAGGCTTGTTACGCAAGGATGTAAACACATCCAGCCACATAAAAGGTAATTTGATGGCACTAACCGCAGTTATCAGTTTGCGTTACTACTAAAGATTTGAGATATGCCCAGCAGTTTATCATTTCCCAGGCAGGGACCATGGCACTTGGTTTGAGTTAAGCAAGTTTTCGAGTTATCCGAGGTCGAGTTAACTGAGTTTCACTGTATGTCACATAACCTTGACACCAAGATTGACCACATCGGACTTGTGAAGCTCCAAGGTCTCTATCATCTTTCTCGTGGAGCATTCAGAAACAATACTCTATCTAAACAACATTATCCACACCAGACGCAAGTATCTCATCTTAAGAAAGAAGGACTCGACAAAGATTGCAGTGAAGTGCCTTGAAGTATCCAAACACTGCTATGTTTGTGATATTCACTACAATGAATAACGTGAAAACGAACCGAGTTTCTGGCGTAGTGCTCTGGTCTTCCTCTGCCAGCTTTGACCTCCTGATAGTGAGATAATACACACAACTCTGAGTAAATCTGCAAGAAAATGTCTGTGAATGCCAATGCGTCGTTAAGTCGTAAAATTGTCATGCACATCATCTCATGTAAATATGAAACAGCTTTTAAAAACTCTTAAGCGCATGTAAATACCTCTGTAAGTATACAGACACATGTAAACCCATCATGTCCATCACAAGCACAGGAAGATGTGTTTATATCTGCTAAACGAATTAACAAAAGCTAGAGAAAAACTTGCTGCCAGCGTATAAATGGTTGGTGGAACTTTAACCTGACTACTCTACAGTGGTATCTAGAGCCACAGGTTGATACACTGCTGATCTGAAGTTTGGGCTGGGGTGAGAAAACAAGAACTTACGTTAGCCAAAGTGGTGAAAATCCATAAAAGAAGGAAGATTATATGTGCCTTCGAGAAGCCGGCGGTTACAAGGAAAAATATTATTGACGTCGTATCAAATATGATCATCAGTAAGACAGAAATCATCCATGGTATCAGCATGAAATGCTTGTTCTGTAATGAAGCATAGTCAACTGTCAGTATGGAGTTGTGTTCTCTCAGAATTGTTTTCTGAATTTATCAGTGGAAGCGATTCCGACTATCCCTACCCGCTAACGAGCTACATCGGCAGTTAACAGAGCAGCCCTGTGCGGTTCAGGTCCAGATCATCTATCAGCGAAAACCTCTTCCCTCCCTTCCCCCGGCTCAACAAATATCAATACATTCACGTCTACAAACAGTGTACGGAATAGATTAATCTGTTACAAATACGAACCCCCTGTATGCTGGCTACTTTCTCATTATTATTCCACCAGCCATGCAAGCATCGCCTATCGCAAGCAACTACCCCCTCAACGAACAGTGGGCACCATTGGCAGTGTATGGCAAGAGAGCAACCCTTCGAAGGAAACTACGGGGCCAGCACAAACACGCAAAGCGAAACGCTATGAAAGCGAACAGTCGGAAATGCCAAACGGCGCACGCACTGCCTTTGCTTGAGCCCGCCGGCTTTAGCCAATTGGTTCTAGTCCTTGACCTCTAACTCAGACTGTTGTTATCACCGGCTGTCAGTAGCAATGTCGCTGCGTTCCTACAACTATCAACGACCTCTAGTGGAGAAAGCCGCTGGCTGAATTTGCAAATTCAGCGCTCACGAAGAATGGTTTACGCGTACTTCGCAACAACCGCTGACTGGCTCACACCGGTGTTGGTCCTACTTTGAGCAAGCAGGTACTAACGACACACCTACTTAATGCTGCGATGCGCTGGATCTATCCGCTCGCGTGCCGCCCCTAGTGTAGCGTAATCCGTTTTCTTAGCCATTCCGTACATCGGACATTGGGGCACGCGCCGCTGTAGCCAGGTAGGTTCTGCGAAAGGCTTAGCATTGGCTGGTTTTGGCACCCCTGTAGAACTAGACCCCTTCTCAGAAACTAACTAGGTTACGTTTCCTTCGAAGGGGTGACAAGCCGTGTCTGGAGAAATAGCTACTAAGCTCGCAGTCTTGCAAAAACTGAATTGTCAGCGTCATCGGGCAAAGGGCAGTAAAAGGTCAACTGCGGGCAGTGCATTGATCAATTCCGGTATTAATAAAATGGGGTTGTCTATTCTCGTCCATTTCAATCATGTCTGGTGGGGTGTCTAATATATATGAAGGTAACGCGGGAATAACCGCGGAGAAAAGTAAATGATACTTACCATTAGTACACCTGGTATAGCTACAACCGATGATATGAAGGCGCAAAATGCAATAGAGACACTCGCCCAGTTCAGTGCTATTAATGCTGCAATACAAAACATCATCATTATACATTATATCACTTATACATTATATCACTTACATATTATATTATATTATATAATATCACTATAGGCCTATATATATATTTTTTTTTCTTAACATCACAATGTGTGAATAAATAAAAAAAGAACATCATAAATGGAGCAAAAAGAGACGGGTGAGCGATGTCCAGCTTTCCATCTTCCTGTTAGATGTATGAGCGATGTTATCGGTACTCAATAACGAGCAGATTTGACATCAAGCTTGCAAACAAAGTGAGTAGTTTCTAAGTAGAATAGTCAAACGTAGGCCTAGGCCAGACCATAAACAGCTAAGTGCTAAGTTGTGAGTGATGGATGAACGCAGAATGTGTGTCTAAATAAAAATCCGATAAAACCCACAAGATAATTTTTGTTAACAATATATATTATTATTTATATTAATAATTTGGATCGTCTCTGATCTGGTAGGTCGTAGGAGTATTTCTTAGTCTCTCAGCATTGGTCATGGTGTCTAGTAGCTGTTAGTGTCTACGACAAACGTAGTATCAGATTAGTCGAGAGCCGATTAATAACAGCCTCACCCTCTGAGAGCTTAAACTAAACTGATGGAGGACGGTTTTAAGAGATAGCTGGCTAGTTCAGTTGCAGGCGGCTGAGCCTGTCATCACATGGAGGCAGGTCCAAACCGCGGTTACTATGGGCTTCCATTATGTGTATTCGCATGATCTAGGTCAGTTGCAAGCAATAATTTTCAGCCGCAGCCACGCAAACACACGGTTGCAGTCAGAAAAGCCAAGAAGTTTCAATCGCGTCAGAGTTGTCCTCGTTTAACTTTAACTAATCGGTTAGAGACAACCGATCTTTGGCGATTTGTTATCCCAACATAGTAAACAAATCTCTTTGCGGTAACATTGACATTAAACTACCACGTTGATGCCCAATTTCAGCCGCGAAATTCTGTTCGAGTGATTTCGGTCTCAGGCTTTAGAGAAGCTTTTTATAGAGGGTATGTCACGGTCAGTGTACAAGCCCTTTCGGAGTTGTGTTCCCCATTCTTAAAGGGAGGCAACTCCGCATTCATTGCGGCGATAGCGAGTGGTATTGTTAAAAAAAAACGAATATCAGTCATTCAAATAACTACGGACCGAATGGCCCAAATAGAAAGAAGATGGGATCTAATTACTAAAACCTAGTGACCTAATGATCTTTATTCCCTCATAACATCGAAGAGAATTTAAAATTGGTCCTAATATCGGAGAAAACTCAAGTTATAAGAAGGACTTTGACGGACGCTGACAGAAGTGACAAACGGCACTATTTCTATATTTTTGTTGAACATTTTCTCTATTCAGACTTGTGTAACTTCAAGTTTAGTATACACCTGCGAGAGGATTTTCCAAACATCAGCGCGTGAGCTGAGAAATCGATGGAAACACCAACAGCTCTGTGTTAATTTCCCACCTCGAGGCCAATTCTATTGTGTCGACGGTCTGTAAAGTGCGTCGCCAAGGGTTCTAAGTATGCGCATTGAATAAGGCTATATCTAAGCTTCCATTTGAACTGGGTATTGGGCCCAGAAAAAAGAGAGAACACAACACAGTTTGGCATAGCATAAGGAGCATTGCTCAGGGGCTTACCATTTCTTGAGTTTTCGGTTTTGAAGATATTGAAGATATTGCTCTCAGGATCGTTATACAATGCATCTAAGTCAGATATGACGATACCCATACTAATGACACTCCATAACTGTAAAACAATGCGGGCTATAAAAAGGGCTATAAAAACGTGCAGGAGCTCTTATTAAACACTTTATCAGCATGATTACAATCTTGAAATCACTCTGTGGTGGTATGCAGTTTGCAAAAAAAGGGCATCTATTTTTACAAAGAAAGAATCTTAAATTGTAAAAAATGTATAAATTTTCAATTTGTTAGTTGATAGTGTTGTTCTGTAGGGTCAGGTTAAACAGAACCAGGGTTCATCTGTTCTATGACTGTTTGTGGATGAGAAATTAACTACTGGTACTAACACAGTAGCAGTGACAGACGGGCTGCTACGTAAAAGAGACTATCCCTTGGGAGGAGCTACTTGTACAGGCAAATCGCTGCTGCAGAGACTCCACTTCTGAGAAATCAGCGATAAAATATGCTGACTCGCTGTCACATTGACTCGCTGTCACGTTGATTCGCTGTCACAGTTGTTCGACAGACTAAAGCATTGGGCTTTCGTTATTTAATCAGTTGCCAAAGCGAATTTTCACGTTCGCGTGATTTCGGTCGATTTGGCTAACGCGCTGGCCACTCGAATTAAAATAAAGATAGCGCCCTCTTTCACCCAACGCGTTATGCCTACGTTAGCTAGTCCGTAAACTCCAACTGTTTGTGAGTGGTAAGCAGGGGAGTCACGACCTCAAAGAGATTATCGAGAATTCAATAGCTTCAAAAACGAAAAAATGAAATTAAGTTGACTGAGCTGAGACTTGCAAGTAATTTAAAATGATCACTGGGTTTTGACCCCACCGTTTAAAAACTAGCTTTGTGATTTTAAAGAGTGATGACATGACTCTCCTCTATTTAACCTTTGCTGTCATCAATGGAATTCACATAAAAAAGGTTTGTTTGTATTGACTTACAGGATGCAATTGGCAAGTTCATTCCAAAAGCAATGCCAGGAGCCTCGATTCTTAACAAAAGCGGCCATTTGCCATTTCAATTATGCAACAACAATCAAAGGGGATGAAAACCCTTCTGGTCGATTTTTAAAAATTTCTTAGACATGTTTTCCTATGTCATGCGCATCAAGTTGTCAAGATCGTAAAAATTAAAACTCAAATACCAGTAACCAGATCCTACGTGTGCATATGATGGCTCAATTTCCAGCATGGGTATAATATTTGGAGCTGTTGTGTCACAGTGGTGGCCACTGGCGCTGAAGGGCCTGGGGTCAAGGGAACTTATTCGCAGTAGTTTTCCAAAACTCTCTGTGCACCCAGCAGGAGATGGGTACCCAACACTCTTAAGAGCTGGCGAAGGCGAATGGGGTGAGGAACCACCTCAGTTACACCATTACCCGCACAATTTGACTCTCCAACAGCCACTGCCCTACACGGCCAATGGCTAAGGTTCAACCTAAATACAGTGAAGCTTGGATAACTCGAACTGCAGGGGACCACCAAACAAAGTTATGAAAAGTTTGAGTTAAGAGCTATGCTCTCCCTTTGCTTTAGCCATTTGACCACCGTAGCGAGTCCATTTTGCTCTAGTGTATTTTTTTCCTGGCTAAACTTTTGTGAGATTTTCTTCCCATGTGACCAAAAGTTTGAGTTAAGCCCAGCAAATTATCATTACCCAGGCATGGAACACGAAACTTGGTTTGAGTTAGGCAAGTTTTCGAGTTATCCGAGGTCGAGCTAACCGAATTTCACTGTACCTCTTTTTATAGTAACAATTTTCCAAGTCCTCTTTGTTGAATGCCCATTTAGACCGGCTTCTGTCATCAGAAATATCGTTGGGACAAGACCACAGGTAGGCATGTGAAATAGAAAAAACACTCAAACTTACTAAAATCCAGATGGCACATATAATGCTGCCGGTTCTCAGGTTTCGGCAGCAGCAGCATCGGCGAAGCATCGGCATGACGACGCTGCGTCCGTGACTGTTCCTGATGAAAATTCTACAACCATATTCAGCGGTGTACTTCTTCCAAAGTCAAAGCGAGGGGAGAGGTAATCAGAGAGAATTGAGTTATGACACAGTGCAAGTCAAAATTCTTCTGATTCATAACTTTGATTTTTTTCAATCGTATGACATTCTCATCATTATGGTGAAGCCGCTGAATTAGATACTAGTTTTTGGAGCGCCGTGTGGAAGTCCATATCAATGCTCCACCCGATACAGAGGGTTGTTTTTGTTTTGAACTGGGATTCGAGCCCAGGTTCTCATGATTTCAAAGCTTTGTATAGTAAGGGAACTTAGAGAATCAGGTGATTAGCAACTTGGGTAAAACCGCAAAAACTTGAACAGCTATCATTGTCGAACAGACTAAACAAATCTAATTTTCCTATCATTATAGTTGGCTAGCTACTAATTAAAAAGGCCCTACTACGCATTCCAAAGGGCTACATATTGGAATTCCACAGCAAACCCAGTGCGGCTGTCTGGCTAGATACTGTTAGCTGGAAGTTCACGCAGCTTCTGTGACCAAGACTATAAATCACCAAGAAGGTTCTTTTAAAGATTCGCTCGTTCTAGATGTACATATTTACTCCACCTTCAGGGTGGAGCTGAACTTGTGCCCATTGCTGTATAGTTACTATCGGAAGACAGGTCTAATGAAAGACTGCATGTAATCTGTATTCAATGCTGGTGTATCCTGTGGAGGCGACAGCCTCGAAGCATTGATTCTATTTCGGATGTTAAAAGCTTATACCTGACAACGTTTTGCATACCAATATCGATCCTTCACAACGCTACAAGGTATAGGCCGGGATGGATAGAAGGTCTAGACCATATTACCATCACAAAAGTGCATGAAACAAATTGAAAGTTTTTTGTTACCAAGTTCATTAGTAGGTTAATATCAAACCAGGTGGCAACGACTTATACTAGGACCTACTCCGGCATGCCATCAGCTAAAAGTCATTCACTGCAGTACAACGAAGCTGTATGAAACATGCAACTAATTGGGCAACTTTTTTGTTTGCAATTATCTGCATTCTCTCTAGGCAACAACTAAACAAAAAATACACCAATCGGCAATCATTTTATGATCTAATAGATATCTTTTCAGTCAACATTCAACACATATCTCTACTCCCTTTTACTTTTGTATTGTTTTATTCTTTTCTTTGGGCACCCAAGTCATCCTATCTGATGAGCCTCATAAGCCTGAGCTTGTTTGGAGCTGGGATCTATAAGTGAGGAGCTCAGCCGCAGTGGAACCTGGCTGCGATCTGGATTCAAGCCCAGGTATCACGGGCGCTAGTCCAGCACTTTATCAGTGAGCTATCTTGCTATTCCCGTTCACACAAAATGTAACTCGCAAAGTTGTACAACCAAGTGCCTTCTTGATCAAGTTTGGCGAAACCCGCATTACATAAATGTCCAACAGGTGAATATCAGGAATTACTGAGTGACACGCTAGAGGTGAGCTTTGGATTGTTCAACATTAGTGGAGTGAAATCTGTCATCGCTGCTTACCCTCAGAACTCTACCGCCATTGTTTATGGAGATCATTTCAGTGATTAAACATGACCAGGTGCCACTACAGCGCAGATTAAAAAACAACCAAATCACCAGCAAAAGTACACAAAGCCACCTGGATAAGCCAAAGGCATGAAACTCAGCAACAAAGCAGAGACTCTCTAGGTTATAGGAATGCAGAGGTTGGAATCTGGAACTATGGCTGAAGTGAGGTTCAATATTAACCACAAAATAAACTATTTTAAACCACTAAAACTCTCTCGAGACGGGAGAACTGGTGAGGCCAAGTTCCGGATTTTAAAGATCTTAAGTCTTTGAATGTGACCAATTGGAATTTTTATATAAGTAATTGTCTAGCTAATCAGCTTGCTGCGTAGTTAGCCATACCATTGACCCAACACAAAAGGCAGTCCAGTCGATCAAATTTCTACTAAATAATCAGCAGACTGTGCTGATGCTGGCCCATGTCAAAAATTGAATAACCCAATACTAGTTAACTAGTATTTTTATACCAACATGTTAATTGTTCGAATATCAATGACCAGCAGCTAGTCTTGGCAACAGACTCACAACAATAATGGGAATTTTCCACAGTATTTAATACCAGTCCACTGCTTCTACACTAAATGGAATTGGCCTCTAAGAGGTCAACATGCCTTCAATTAGCACTAGACACATTTTTAGGGCCAGAACTGCGGCACAGTTCGGCAACAAATCCAGTTAGAATTTATACAAATCCGCTCATTTTGATCTTTTATGCAGCTTCAATTCAAAGGATTTCCCACTTTTGATGTGCAGTTTACATACATTCAACATTGGAACAAACCCGAACTGCGGAGGAGTTCAATGGGCTCCTATAGTAAGCTATCGAATGGGACATTTATCATATAGAAGGGGTTACCAGCGTGTTATACTGGCAGGTACCGAATCACCACCAGAATATTATATTGTCTCGGCTCTGAATCAGTACAATGAAGTTATCCTAGGATAGCACAGCACTTGACATCACTGTATATACATAGGTGGCACAGCCTCATAATGAACCAGTAACGCTTCATTCTGGAGACAAGATTCAAGCGAAACGAGGAGGCAAAGTCGATTAAGTTTATTACAATCAACTAGATCCCACATATCAAACTACTACCATGTTTTTCAGATATGACTGCCTGATCAATGAAAATGGATTCAGAAAAAGGAAGATGAATCGTATGTACAGACTGGCCTATGGTGTAAAATATTTCCACTCGACATCATTGGCCAGTTGGAATCAGTTAACCTTAGTCTACCTATCGGCTCTTCCCGAGGAAGAGTGTATACAGACTCGTGAGTATACAGACTCGCGAGAACAATGATTTACCTCATTATAAATGGCGAGCAAAGACGAAGGATAGAACAAAAGCTCTGGCAGCGATCCAACCTAAGCGGGAGCAACAAGGACTGGGCTCCTCGATTACTCCGGCTACTTATGACTAGTAACCAATGCAACTATTGTTTATATTGGCCAGTGAATTGCATCATGCTGCCTGGCCTAGAGCCAAATTATTAGTAAATTCCATTCATACGGCTATTGATTTCGAGTCAACCAATCAATGGACGTAAGTGCAGACGGAGTCACTGACCAGACGGAAATCTTTACGCCTGTCCGATGTCTTGGGTACCGGTAGGGGATTAAATGGATTTAGCTCAGTCATGGGCTTATTTTGTCACTACAGCTTATATTGCGTGTGTAGTATATAAACTATGTAAATTTGTATACCGAATTATGTCTGGCAGGTTTCATTATGGATTAATTTCATGCTGTTACTAGAACATTCCAAAACGCCGACTCATGGAAACTCAACCATCCAACTGTTTAATAGTGTTGAGTTGCATATTCATATACCTCTTCTTGCCACCATAGCTGATATCTACATCGGTTTTGCTTAAAATCAAGAAATCATCCTAAAAAGTAACCCAATGGTGTTTTCAGTCGGAAAACAAGTCGAACGAAGAAAGAGTGGTGGTCATAACTGGACAAGGAGAATACTTTATTGGGAGTTACCTACTCACTGAACAACGGTCAAATATGACGGAGAGAAGACAACTCAAGGTTTTAAGAGCAAGAGTGACTATCTTTTTCACCCCAGGGTTATCCCATCTTACGATGGCTATGAGACTGAAGACATATAAAACTCCAATACTATAATATTATACATCCTTGACCTGGACAACCAGAAAGACTGACCGATCAATTGTTATCTAGTAACAGCCCCATAGGCAACATACAGTCATGGTATGAGTTTGCAAAAAAACGTGATGTGCCAGAAAATGGAATCGAACGAAAATTGTTGGTGTGACTTCAAACCCTGTAAGCTAAACGCTTTCGGACAATGCTTACTCCACGCGACAACTCCAAAATATTGCTCTAATTATAAAAACTACTATATATGAAGTTGGCTGCAGAATTACTATTTGTGAGCTACAAAGGCTTAATCTTGGACACATCAAAATAGTTTATTTACATACACCCATCCTCTATTGTTAATGTGAAAAGCTGCGATCAGCGTGCGAAAATCTGTCACAAGATTCATATTTTAATAACCAAAGGATGGTGAAAATTGAAGTTAGACATGTATAGTCCTGAAATTTATCTAGCTATCTGGACAGCGCACAGAGAATGTCGACCAGCAATGTGTCTAATGCGGAATGAGGAAAGCTTGCCAGGTGTGGGTAATGAGAGGGAGTCAAAGTAAGGGAATGATTGTTGTAGAGTCTGAGGAGAAAAATGACAGGAAGGAAAGAGTTTGGATTTACATTAGTCAAAAGCTCTCCTATTCAACTGGGCAAAGGAATCGGAGGTGCTGTGCCAGTGAATGCCCCGAGTGCAAGACAGCTTATGTGCAAAATTATTCAAAAAATGGTTCTGTTCACCCGGCAGGGAATGGCTACCCGGCTCTCATCAGAGCTAGAGAGGGTGAAAGTGATACAGAAGAGGTGTGGCACCCCACCCGCGTTACACTGTTGCCAGAACCAGTTGACAGCCATTTCTCCATACACCCATCGGCCAAGGGACAACTTTTACCTTCTTAAAGAAATGGGCTCTTGCTGTTGCGTACACAACCAAAGAATTGAGCTCGTAAGTGCCCAACAAACAGGCCATCATTCAGTAGCCTTATGCTAATTGCCTGTCATCAACACGGATAATTAGTGATGATACTAGAAGATTTAAGACAGGATAATTCGTTAATGGTACCGCAGTACCAGTATCGGAGGTAGGTAAAAAATGTTGAGGTTGTCCTGTACCCAATGGCGGCGTGGGGAAGAGACAGAGAGTCAACTCGCGCCACTCAGGCTGTTTCATACCACAATACCACGGTATGTAGCAGCCCATTATATACTAGGCGAGATACGGAGTTGCGTTTTCGATCAACAGCGGGATACACAACTCCGCAACTTCCCTGTATTACTCTAGCCAAAGGGTCATTGAACTATGATTGAATTCAAACCAGTGTTAACCTCAGTTGTATGTATGCGGAATACCTTGATTAAAAACAGCTAAACTCAATGACTTCTGACACAAGGGTGGATGATCTTCAATCATGCCAGGGTTGTGGAACGGTTCGACTTATGTAATATTCATCACTATGGCGCAATACACGTGTCGGTATTTGGAATCGACATGGAGTTGTCTGCACGTTGACATAACATCAATTCGAATTTGACTGCCTCCTTTTGGAAACATGACAACAATGGTTTTAAGTACATGTTAGTGAGAGTCTCATCTTCGCAGAGACTTCGCCTCCAAGACTGGACATTGCTTAGATGGGCATAGGCTGGACTTGATACCAATTGAGTGAGTCTAGCTCATTTAATGAGGTGTTCAAATGTCTCCTACGACTGGACAGTGTTTGCTTTCCCTGCATCCAATCATATCGAAAACCTATACTCCGTGGTCGTCACAAATGCAGACTTGGCTAATCGAGTTTTACCTACGTAGGCCCCTAACAATTCATTGTTGAAAAAAGATAGAAGTTAATAAAAAAATTAGGCCAACATAAAGATGACATGCTCATAAAACTCCAGCAATTATTTCAGTTATGTACACGAACACCCGTTTAGTTCATCTAAAAGAACACATCAAGGGTGAAGCATGGGCCATGCTCTATTCACAGAGGGTTTTGTTTACATTCAAAATCAGCCGAGCTAAGAGATAAACTGAATTCAATAGGGACATCCACTAGTTTGAGCCAGAATACACCGACTCAGATTTGACTTATCAAACCCTCATTTTCTAGCTCAGTAGACACATTAGATATGCCCAACCCTCGACTCGGGGCCTTGTTCAACTCGTGGGCGTCAAATTGGCGGCTCTCAGTGTGCTTAACAATCTACCTTTCCACTATCTCCAGACAGACAGCTGACATACTCACAGGAATGTTAATTTTTTCTGGAAATGAAAGTATTTTGGGCTTTTTCTTAGATATTTACTCATATCTGCTTAGGTGAAGATGTTGTTTTCTGCTATAACAATCCAAGCGGGGTTCGGAAAATGATTTTTTTGGCCCCCAAATGGTCGCCCGCCAAAATTGCTGATCATTTAAAAAAGTTTGGCCGTACCTGACATACGCCTCCTTTTTTGGGGCTCTAGTCTGCATAATTTCGCTGGTGTTAGCATCGAGTGGATAGCAGTTAATGAGTGTGGGAGTTGTGCCCACATGTCATGCATCTTCAAGGCTATGGACTCGAGTTACAAGTATAGTATTCTGGGGGCAGTATGATATGAATAGTACATAACGCAGATTTAGTTTGCCAAGGACTGAAACGGTAGAAACCCCATGGGCACCAAAACCAAAAACACCTCCGATGTCTTTTAATATTTGCTCTCTCATCAAACAATTCTCAATCTCAATATGCAATTCTATGCCATTCAATATGTTTGTAGCTTAAAGTGAGACTCAAAAGGGAATTACGAAACCATTCTGAATCAATCCTTTTATTTGGCAATGACTCAACTCGAATTGTTTTCAATTCAAAACAGACACTGTCATTGGGGTTATATACCTACAAAGTATGCAAGGTGTACGCGCCAAGCACAAGTCATGTTATGCTGCTGGCAAGCTGGTGTCAATATGTGGATTGAAGTCATTTCGAAGGTGAACTTTCAGGGTGTAACGTTTGAAGAAACTTCACTTTTAAAACCAATTTATTGCATAGCTGACATCGGCAGCATCACAGCTAGAGTTAAAGTTGGATTTGCTAAATCCGATTAAAAACTATGCCCCCCCATAACCATAAGACGATGCCAAATCTCGAAAGCACCCTTCTTCTCACCAGCTTTTTGAGATTCGAAACCACAACTCACTGCACACCTGTAGCACAACAGTATACTGCTGGGCCACTGAGCTGTGTTTTAGTGATTATTTTCAAGTATTCGGTCAAGTCCAATTTGTAGCTAGAATTGTCCGAAGGCCTGAAAAGTGACGCTGCCCGAGTTGAAAACTCTATAATTCGGCCTGAGTTCCTGGTACCTACCGTTTACACACGTGGTACCTCTAGGTCAGAGCCATTATTAGGATCCACTGTGAATGCTTGCTTTGAAAACAATGCACTGCGTGTCTTCCAATTGAAGTCTCCGCTGTAAGACAAAATATATGAGCTGGCTGCAGCCCAATAATGGTGGATCAATGGTGAGGGATCATGCCAAAGTACAGATGGCACAGGTTTGGCATTGCATTTACATCGGCCAGTGACATATGTCATTGTCTGGGTTTGACATGAAGCCCAAAATTACTCAATTCTTCTGCATGCGAATTTGCATGAATCTCGGATGAGTTCAGCAAGCGAGGAAGTTTGTACCCAAATCAGAATTACTACGCATCCCAGTCAGATCACCAAACACGCAGGACTCACAAAACAGGATTGATACAGCGCACTTCTTTTTGTATGACTTAAGCATGGAGCACTACGCACGGCTTACTATAAACGCTCCACACATAATGAGGCTTGTTTTCCTAGGAGCCCATGCACACAGCCGGAGTCCACCGTGACCGGGATTTGAGCCCAGTTTTTCATGGTTTGGAGCCTAGCGCTCTACTACGGAGTTATCCCATTCAAGTCCACTATCCTTCAGAGGCGACTGAGGTTGCCCGATGGATTCAGTGAGTGGTCAGAAGATTTCAGAATATAAGAAGCCGTGTAGTATGTCCAACAAGACTACTGCTGCATAATAGAAGCAGGCATTTTATGGGTAGTTAGATCAAAACAAACCTTCAATGAAACAGCTATTAAGGGATGATTGATAACAATGATCACATCAATGGAATGGGAGTTTTAGAACAGAGACTAAACTTTGCCTCATACGGCCAAATCTCTAAATGAGTATGAGCGATCAACTTTCAGTGTTTATAGTTGTCTATTCACCAAACGCTACTACTCTGTCTAGTAAACGCTACTACTCTGTCTAGTAGCCATACCTGTAGGCCTGCCATGCGACGACAGTGAATCATTTTAAGACCAAGAATCATTCATTTTCTGGCCTCTCGAAGTGACTCGCACTTACAGACACACTGAGATAGAGAGTAGCCTACAGGGCTTGAGGTCAAGCGGAAATAAATAGCCTATGAAATGCAAGTTACAAGACCCTGACTGATTGGTACTTAGTCGAATGTGCTGTTAGGTTACAGCGACTATGAGTCCATTCAGAGTTATCACCCATGTAGCTTTTGGAGTGATAGGTAAGTGCACTGGGGTATCGGATTACCAGTCCCAGTAACTTTGATGGGCTTGCGCCCGACTCAATCAGAAGTTTCATGGGGTGGGAAGTTCTTCTATGGCCAGGGCTAGCCACAGGAAGGTGGCTCTCGGCGTTGTCAGTACAAATCACTCAGATCATACGAGAGCGGACTGAAAAACTGAGGCAAGACTAGGAAAAACAGCGAGCCAGGTAAGTTCATCACGTCAAGAAATTGGCTGACTGGGATAATGATCAAATGGCAATCAAACTAAAGAGGTAGACCTACAGTATAACTTATAGCTCATAGACGGGATTGAATGCAACAGACCTCTGAAGTATGAGGGTGATCAATTGTAGTGTAGTATAATGTTAAATGATATGTTTCTGGTGCTCCTAGACTTAGTCTTGTCCATGCCAATGGTCATTCAGTTATAGATCATGGTGCCACCCAGTCCATGGCCACGAGTCATGACTTAGCGAGACTCACTCACTCAGTACTCAGTTACCGTCAGTGACTCGCTCACTCATGGAGTCCCTGTCAGTCTCACTCGAAACTGACGTGACTGACCCAGTGAGTTGTTGACAGGTGAGTCAATCCTACAGTGAATCAGCCAGCCAGTCAGCCAGCCAGTCAACCACAGTGTGATAGTGCGCAGAACTCTGACAGTGCCTGATGCATTCTCCGTAAAAGGGAGTCTGGCTAAGTCAGCGAGTGACACTCACACTGACTGACAGTGACTGTGAGTGTGAGTGTGACTGGCTGAGCGGGCACCTGTCTGGACTACTGTTCACCAAGGGGAGTTTACCGGTCACCTACCGTCCTGGCTGTGCCTTCCTAGCGGTGTTGTTGTTTCACGCTCAGGCCGTCTATTGCTTCTCCAGAGATAGACGGTGCTGGGTAGAGTAGAAGGTACGACAAACTAAAACTGAAACAGATATTGGCCACTGATTTCAATCGTGAGACAAACCGAATTTGGCTCTGCTCCAACACTGGAGGACTCACCGAAATATACTATCGAGATTTCGTGTTAGTCATTTCAGAATAAAGAAATTATAAGCGAGCATAATGGGATCGAAGACAAAAATGTGAGATTTGCTCGTAAGAAGGATTATAAATGCTCTGTTTAACGCTGAAAACATTTGTTGATGATTTTGGAGTCGCTTCTTGCTGCTGCCTATGTCACGAAAAACAGAGCGCACAACTCACGGGATAACTGAAAGCAGAAATTAACTGGGTTACCTGACTCTTCGGGCGGGCAGAGTAGTGGGCGAGAAGCAGCAGGGTATATATTACGGTCGGTGCACAATCAAAACAAGTGGGGTGTCTAAGAGATTAGGCAACAGTCCTTGTGTCAAAAGATGAACTTGGAAGGGAGCTTCTGCATTACTCTTCCTCTTCTTTCGTATCCTGACCAGAGTCAGTGTCTTGCTGCAGAAATTGGCCTATTCAGCTCTCTTTGCATGGGGACCAGATTACCCACATTTTACATCCACATACTGCACATAAAAGAATTTTCCGTGGGTGAAATCCCAGCCAATCAAATTGTAACAGCTGGCAGATTAAACCAATCAGAGATTTGATTCGATTTGATAGCTTTATTTTACATGAATAGGTTAAATAAGACCAGAAGTCTTTTATATTAAGGTTCATGGAAGCGAAGAAAGCGTCAATCAAAGACATTAGTCCGGTAAACAGAGTCCATTTGACAGTCCTGGTCAGCGTTGAAAACATCTATATTTTGTGTATCGCATAATTACATAGCCGAGTTTTGAAATTATGTAAAGTTGTTGATTAAAAGTGTTCCAAAGTCTAGGTGCTGCGACAATAAAAGCGAGATCTCCAGTCCGACTGAGTGTCTTGGGAACGTCAAGAGAGATTCTCATATTTGATCTCACTCTGAAACCTGATGTTGTGGCGGGTACAATCATGTTCGTCAGATTATACGATGGCGTGTCTCCAATAGCAGTCTTATAAGTCAGTATACACATATGAGATCGTCTCCAAACTGCCAGATCAGTCCTTCCACGCAGTCTGCATGGTGAAGTAAATGAATGGGACATGTGGGGAGAGCTTTCAAAAATTCCCAGCTAACATACCAAAGTCAGGAGTTTAATGAAAGTTGTCCATGCCAGATCAGGAAATCAGCGAATCAAAGGCACAACTCAAGAATGGATGGGTGGCTGTCATTTTTTTAACTTGGAGGCAATCACCAATGGCCAAGCAGTATGAAGAAAATGCTTCACTCTTGGGTCAAATTATAAGAGCACTGTTTCAGAACGGCACTCCAGTTCACCCCCTTCCATATTCAGATCCCACATAGCTTCTTGTTTCTTAGCCACAGTTGAGCTTGTGCTCAGTGCATTTGACTCCACAGTCACACCAAAAAGTGTGGCCAAACTTCAGCTGGTTATCTGCAAACACTTCTTGTCTGCACGGAGCATCGGCTATAACGCGAAGGATTGCACGAACTCTGTTTATTCAGTGATATAAAGTACATGTATTATCGCATAAACAAAAATACATTCATACTACAATATTGTTAAAAACTAGTTTAGTTCATAAAATAAATTGCGCCTATTCAATGAGGTGTACCTTATCACGCATGAGTTGAGCAAATGTTTATACACAAACCCCTGCTGATTCTATTGAAGCAGTATAGATGGTGCTTCCTAGCAGCCCTGTTGTGGGTGTGGATAGTGGAGTTTCTTTTTAAAGTATCTTCATTACCAACCAGCCTGCTATAACACGGGGGACATAATTTTTGTACACCTGCATGACCTGGGAATTGTTCTGATCTGGTAGGAGTCTAGAATTACGTGTAAGGAGGTAACACTCCCAGCGGGGCGACTATTATGACTAGAAAGTACCTCACACGCATAATGAGAGTCCAACATGACCAATGCTGGAACCCAAGCTTATACCAATCTTTGGGCATTTGCTCCGACTTCCTGTAGTTTCGGAACTGTGAAGGGGAGGGTATCGTAGGTATGAGAAGATGGCCGCCGTACTGACATCATGTCTATGTAAGTGTCTCTGATCGTCGGTACATTTGTGACCTGTGCCAATGGTGCTGATTGGATAGGTTTGTGTCTAATTGATTGCCGAAGATTGGTTACACCTGGCTTTTTGGTGCTGTCGACCCTGCAGTCTGGGTTCTCCGTATGAACATTCAATCTAATGCAATTGTCATGGCTGCCAGTGAATCTTTGCTGCAGATTTTGAGATGCTGGTAGTATCCAAGTTACATTATGGTGAGCAGTAGGTGCGACAGCATTTGAGCCCAAGGGTGCGACAGCAGTGTCTAACTCCTGATTTGAAAGTGGGAATGATTTCCGATCTACAATTGATGTGCATAATTGTTACATTGTTATCGATTTTAATGAAGTAATGGTAGTGAGTAGGATCAGTTATTGCAATTTCTGTTGTGACTAGTCCATTGCAAGTTGCTGCTATCCTTTGCCAGTTTCATTATGGCTTTGGTCCAGGCTGTTGGCAATTATATTTTTCCAGATTGTTTTTCTGAACAGAGCGGACC
>Ga0224501_10001231_pt1 | contig 19847 bp, 9 predicted proteins | sample SF_Oct11_sed_USG_4_FD_169105 | JGI IMG/M metagenome (GOLD analysis project Ga0224501, IMG submission 169105) | Sediment microbial communities from San Francisco Bay, California, United States - SF_Oct11_sed_USGS_8_1 | ecosystem: Environmental > Aquatic > Marine > Sediment | place: USA...
TGTAACTAGTTACTGTCAGTACTAGCACTCCTTGTAACCAGTTACAGTCAGTACTAGCACTCATTGTAACTAGTTACAGTCAGTACTAGCACTCATTGTAACTAGTTACAGTCAGTTTTCAAAATATTTTCTGTGAACTGTTATGACATCATGCACATATTTAGGTGCATTCACGTGCTCACGACCGAAATTTAAAAAAAAATTCGGTCGGGAGCCTGCAAACAGACGGTCGCGGTGAGGAAACGCAATTGCGTTCAAGATGGATTTTGGTCGGATCAGGGTTGTCCTCTCCCAACTTTAACTCATCGGTTAGAGCCAAACAACCATTCGCGATTCGTTATCCCAACATAGTAATTCAAGCCTCTTGGCGGTAACCTTGGCATTTGCCTAAACTACTCGGCTAGTGCTTACTTTCAGTCGCGGAATTCTGTTTGCGTGCTTTTGGTCGAAGATCGCGACTGAAAGTAAAGGATGCTTGTTAGACCGGGCTTTTCAGTCACGCCCTTGAGCGGTTTAGCAGATTTCACCATCGGTCGCGAAAAAGCCGAGCGCTCGGATGCACCTAATATATAAGTAGCCATTTCCGATTTACAGATTCATCCTATTTTTACACATTGGTCGACGTCTATTACTCCATTTCATGTTGATGCTAGCTTGATGCTGTACTTAGAGTTTCTGCATTTTCGGACAAGCAAGCACTGCCTTTCCAGATTGGGTTGAGAAATGAAAATGATAGCTACAATATGTAGAAACTAGCTTCAGTCTCATTGATGTTAGTCTAATCACGATATGAGTAGATACCACAAGGATTTATATCCTATAACACTCTATTATGTGATCTGGTATGCAGTCATCAAGGATTAACTGATTACGGATCAAACACAATGGAGTATGACTATGATTATGACATCCTCCAACTCATGACGTTGGGAGGAAGTCTGCAGTTGCAGCTGGCCAGTCAATAAATGAATACAAACTATGTAAACTGATCATCATGTTCAGTCTTCAGGATTTTACTGCTGGGCGCTGACCTCTCTCTTGTTGGGCCACTCGCTTCTGCTCTTGGCGGTCTCCGGTCAGTTCTTTCCACATCATTGTATTATGTTTATCCACCTGGTTTTGAGCTTGTTCCCAGGTCTTTTGTCAGTGGGATTCCACTTCAATACAGTATTTGGCCAGTTGTTTGTCGCCCTCGACACATACCCTGCCTAAGTGTTTTGCGGTATTTTAATGATCTGTAATACATCAGGCAGTTTTGTCTTGTTTTAGACAGCCATGTTTGTAACCTTGTCCTTTCAGCTTAGACCCAACAGCTTACGTTCCGTACTCGTTTTAGGTTGATCCAGAAGAATAATGATTAAGCAAGTCATTTCAAATGATAACATGTGTACATGGTGGGGATTTTGCTTGATGTGGGTCTTTAGCAAGCCTCTCATTCAAACTTGCTAGAGTGGCTTCGCCGCAGTGAAAATTTTATGGAGTTCCCAACCATTGGATAAGGGTCAAGATTCTTCCACGGTTGTCAAAAATCCACCTGTCTCTTCTCGTTGGACAAAAATCGGCCTTAGGAATGGTCAGCTTCCACTATGTCTACCCGGACCAGTTGCTTTCTTTGTCGTGCTGCGACCAGTTCAGAATAATATTATTATTGTTGTTATTAATAATTTTTGAGTCAAGGAAATTGAGTAAGTCTAGTTGAAACCACAATAGTGACTTCCCAACCACCAATATAATCTGGATGGTGACCAAACAGATCATGCACCTGAACTAGCTCAACGCCAATAGGAAACTTTTCTCTATGAATCATGCAGAAGCTATAGGTTAATCTGTATGGGATATACAATGATGCTAAGATTATGATGTGTATGTTAGCAGCTTGGACTGCTCCGCGTGTTTCGCATTTACTCATATCACTCAGTGGTATTGGCTGTCCAATTTTCTAAATATCCCTAGGCTAAGCTTGGTTTGCTTTATATGAACACAGGACTGCAGAGACGGACATGGCCAGGGCTTAAAAACACATGGATCTCTGATGATACCTCCTCCACCATCAGAGCGATCTGTCTTCTCTTGTATGATATGTTCACAGTTCACTGTTATGGCAGGTTAGATACTGGTTGTTCCACCAGTTACGGCATAGCATCAGTTTAACGCTACAAGTGGTGCTCCACCGCATATAGAGGGCTTGTTTTCGTTTTGAGCTAGGATCAATGTGAGGAGCTAACACACGCGCTCGCGCACACACACACACCATCGTGATCCAAGTATCCAATAAAAGTGCACGAGTATAAAAATGTGTATGATATTCTTATGACAAGTGAGATACACACATTAAAACTGTTTGCTAGTTCTTTAAAAAAAGATTGCATAGTTTATAAAATTATGTACTTAAATGGATAGTTACAGTCATAGCTAAACTTTTATGGGGTCCTTATGTTTGAATATCACATTAGAAAGATGGGTTCAACAATGGGAATGTAAGCTTTGCATGATGACAGTTAATGTTGGTTGTGTAACTGAATCAAATTACCCACTACATTAACCCGTAATGGTGGTGGATAATGTCACCGTACGACCACAGATTTTGAATCAAAACAAAACGATTGCGTGCCAACAGTGTTTGTTTTATATTTCACTGTGCGTAGTGACATTCTTTTTCCCCAGAAAGGTGCCAAGCCACCCTAGGCATATGAGGCTTCCGTTATTGGTACAAGCTTCTCACATAACTCCCCACCCCTACTGCCCCTATTGCATAAGAATAAGCCTTAGGCGATCTGTAGGGCAGCCAAGGGTCCAGATAGATTATTAAAAATACTACACGCAAGAAATCAATAAATTGTTTTGCTTTCCTAATTTTATCAATGAATGTATCCTCATCCTGGACTATAAGATCATATGGTTTTACATAATAATTAAGTCAATGGCTTGCTTCTAGGATGACCCATAGAGTTAATACTCGTACATTAAGTCAATGGCTTGCTTCTAGGATGACCCATAGAGTTAATACTCGTACGCTATGGGTGGGTGTTCGCAGTTCGAATCCAATGAGGGAGGAAGTACAATGTGAGGTGAAAACTTCGAATCGAACCTGAATAACCTGGCCAAACGCACTATGGCTATTTAGCCACTGCTTCTCCCATTCATGTCACAATTTCGCCGTTTGTGATGATGGGGTTCTGTAAATGAGGATGGTAATCTTACTAATCTGTTAACAACCAGAATGGATTAATTAATAATCCCATGATTAGGAATTAGGAAGGGAAGATAATAATAGGGTTTGTCATCAGCTAGGATGCACCTGTAGCTTATCCAATGTCCAACAATTGAGTGAGACCGATAAAATATGGCCTCTCAAAGAGGACCATGGCTAAAGAGGCAGCTTCGTCATCATCATCAATTTTTTCAATGGTTAAAGTCACCTTGCATTAACACCACCATCACCGACTTAACCAAGTTAGGTCTTTTCATTACTTCCTTCCGTATCAGCAGTGGCAGCAGTCTCCCACTATCTTTAGTGTGACTACAATATAGTTGTCCTCAAGGTTGCTTTTCATCCGCCTCATCTTTAGTTTCCTGGTGCTCTCCATTCTAGACTGGGGTAAGGCAGACTCCACTTCTGTAATGCATGGTCCATGTGCCTCCATCACCGCTGTTCAGACAATCTCATAACATCCTCCACCTCAGACAGTTGCAGGACATTTGAATTGCTGACCTTCGATCCGCTGCCATATCTCATTACTAAGTGGAAAGGGATTCGGGTATGAGGCAGCTTAATACAATTATTTCGTCTTCCTCTGGGCTTTTCATTTCCACTGAATCAATACTTCGATTACTATTTCAATTATGGTTTGAAAAATTAACAAAACTGAGCCTATGCATAGCATTTATAAAGGATGTCGCAGTCTTTACAAGACCGAAAACTAACTTTGGTCTATGCCACTGTGTGTAGCGGGTGATAAAGGATGTTGCAGTATTTACATGACCGAAAACTAACTTTGGTCTATGCCACTGTGTGTAGCGGGTGATAAAGGATGTCGCAGTCTTTAGAAGACCGAAAACTAACTTTTGTATATGCCACTGTGTGTAGCGGGTGATAAAGGATGTCGCAGTATTTACAAGACCGAAAACTAACTTTGGTCTATGCCACTGTGTGTAGCGGGTGATAAAGGATGTCGCAGTCTTTACAAGACCGAAAACTAACTTCGGTCTATGCCACTGCGTGTAGCGGGTGATAAAAACATGCTGGATCAATCCCCAACAATTCTATCGAAAATTCCATCGGATGAAAATGATGATACAACATTCCAGGTTAACCCTATCTATAGCGAATGGAATCTTCAGCATGTGAACATTAAAAGATACCAATGTAGGATGTGAATTATTTAGGGAGAAACAGTAGCTTAGTGGGTAGCGGATTCGGCCTTGGATTACGTGTCCCAGGGTTCAATTCAAAGCTTGTGAATTATTTTCCGCTTTTTCTATCGTTGGATTCAGATCGCAGCGCTAAAACAGGAGACCCGCCCATACAGCACCAGCGTCATGGGGTGATTCATGGATTATTCTATAGATCTGCCAGGGTTTAGGACTACCAATCATGGCTGCCCTTTGTCAGGTTTTGATTTTACACAGTCCCATTAGTGTCATCACGCCTGTATCATTAGGACTTTCCCTTTCTCCCACATAACCCTGGTATGTAGACCACTACTCCACGCTCTGTACCTTCAGAAGAACGATAGGATTAAATCAGCTTAGCACTTCTGTTGGATGTACTGTTAATTGGTCTCTTGCGCAGAGAAGCTGGGCAAAACTTGTCACCAAGTTTTCACAACCACTTGAGATTAATTTTTCGGTACTTGCGCACTCATAATATGAAAATAATGTTCTAGTGTCACTGTATAACTACCGCAGAGTGGTGTCTCTATTACATTAGTTCAAAACTGTTCATCAATGATTATCCATAGGAGTATGTCTCGTTCTCAGCCTGTCTTCATAAAAGGGCAAGGTCGTGCTGCTCGGTGCAGGGTATCAACAGAAATAGGCATGAAGTGGTTCGATTGACTTTATCAGCTTGCGAAATCTTGATGCCACTTGGGATCAAGCCCAATTATATGATTCACGGTACGACATCCTATGTCTGTGCCAACTAATACCGGGAGACTGTCCACTACCACTCAGATGTATTTATTTGATATGCCGGGGTAATTTGTTTTGAGCTGTACTAGGGATAATAAGAGACATACATGTAGGAGGTCTATTAGCATAATGAAGCATACTATTCCTGGTAAAAGGCCAGTGGGAGAAGCAGGTTGCCATTCCAATTAACAGAATACTACGTGTATCGTAAATAGTATCCGGATGCCTTTCCGTATTGGCTTATTAATTTGGTCTTGTTGTGAAAGCACAGCCGTGAATTGGATACGCGGTCATTTTCCTGTGGGAGGGTGGCATCCCCTTGTTTCCAAAATGGTGTGTCCCGATTTGCGGTTTCATCTAGAGTGCTAGAGCAGCTTTCGCGAATTCACAATGCGATTTTTACTTTGCGTGATTTGAGAATTTCTTGTAAACTCGCCAGGCCCAAACTAAAAGTTGAACTATATAGGAACTTCTTGCCCTCAGTGTGCTACCCATTCCAATCCAGCGCCTATATTATTTGGTTTTCGTAGACATGTCAATACAATATGAAAAGTAGAACACTGAAATGATAGACATGTATACGTAAAGGTGTGTGGCATTTTGGCGTATTCCATGGGTTTTTTCTCTCGCTTACAGTTGTCACTAAAGACCACAAGCATTGAACTTTACAGACGTGTTAACCGAACTGAGATAGGAAAGTAAAGGCGATAAGGAAGAGGGGTGACACGCCACCTCAGTTTCATCATTTCCGAAACAAAGTGGCTCACTATAACAGCCACTTCCCCACACGGCCATTGGCTAAGAGCTAGACGACTTTCACCTTCAAACTGAGCTTAGTATTATCACGTTGTGCTTTCACCTTATCCTATGCATGGCGTATTTCCAGTCAGCATTCCTTGTACCAGAGTCTGGCAGAAAGTCAAGCAAAAACAGCCGAAATGAATGCCAACACAGCTGCAGCTGTCACATCTCACTGGCTGCAGAAACAAATATCTAACCTCAACCATAATGGTGAACACTTGATAACAGGCTTCCTGTTGGTCAAGACAATAGGCCTATACTATTCATGCAGTCACACTGTGGCTATAAAGGTGTATTACATAGAATAACAAAATAGAAAAAATAGGTCATGGGATGCCATAAGTAATTATACGTAGGGCCAGCTCTAGTCTTCAATTACTACCCAAATGTTGCATACATGCCCATCACGCTCTATCAGGAGGGAATTGCTTGCATTGTTACAGGAAATTCTGGAAATACCTCCTACATACTTGTCTACGTAGTCTGTTGAAGACTGCTCTGAAGGCTTGTGGCTTCGTGGCTTAGTCAAACCACCGACGCAGGAAAACTCATGTTCTGTTTAGACGGTATATTGAAATCCTCTACTCAAGTATCTTTGTAAAAAGTAAACCACTGAGCTGTCTTACAATGAGGGCTTCATCCGAGTATGAGCCTATAAATCTGGCCTAACTACCACACAACATCAGACATCATACAAAGATACTATTCTAGTAATTAGATCCTAATCTTCCTCTATTCAAGACAAGACAAGATCACATCTGCCACACGGGTACTAAGGTAACTGGTTTGCTTTCAAGGTGTTTCATGGTGTGCTTCATAGCAAACTATGGCATCATCCGAATCCAATGAGGGTAAAGATGAAATAGTGACAGCAAAGCAAGGAATCTACCAAGACACTTCCAGTTCTAGGCCAGCGCATTATCTACTAAGCCATCACCTTACTCCAAATTATGTAGGTACATTACTTTTTCCTAACTTCCTTTTATCTACCTAGCTGTTATTGCGCTTGTTTTGGCCGTTGACTAGTTGCTTGTAAGTGTTTAGTAGCGACACAACTAACAGGTGTCGAACAGGCCATCCTCGATGTCAGCATCTGATCACCTGCTAAGTTACCCGGCGTCATTTATTTCAGATTCGCATGAAGGAGGATCTCCACCCACACAGCCAAATACATGTAAACATTAACATAACAGTTAACACGCACCCAAATAAGTGTAAATGTTAACATATCATACATGCAGTAGTCGAAATTGAAGTTCTGCTTCTATGGCTAGAATCTTCTATACGTTCATAGAGTGTATTAGTTGCGAATTTGCCTCGATCACTGCCTCCGATCTTATAGTGAAATTGAACTGAGGTGATTTGCTGTTGCCCTCATCTGTTTCCGGGGAGGTTGGGGAAACAGCCAATCAAAGCCATGTTTTACATTTCGCCCATTTCGGCTACTCTTTGACAAAAAATCAGAGGTGAATCTAAAACAACTGTGAGGTGGCATTGGCCCTTATCCACTGTTTGGAACTTTTATATTGCTCAGAATTCTGATAAAAATACTTTCTGATTTCTGTAACTGGCCGAACATTTTCACTATCGCTGAGCTTTCCATAGCAGGTTTGACAAGTTAACTATGCATTATTATATTCATTATCATATGTTATATTATAGTATAACTTAGGGAATCATGCATGAATTGAAAGAGAGCATAACACATATCAATGATACCAATGATAGGATGTAAAAGGAATCATGAATCGCTGCTATTGAAGAAAAGAATTGTCCATCTGATATAACCGGGCATCAGTTTGTTCAACCCATTTAATGGGAAGATGCATGGCGGCTCTAATGCAATCTTCAGTACTGTACATATATTTATATAGATGAATGGATGGTTTCCTCTCCATTAGCATACGAAGCATAGCTGAAGCCCTTTCCTGCTCTACAACAGTAATACAGTGATAGACTTCCTCGGTTTCGGGTCTACATGCATTCCCATCATACAGAGTTACCTTCTCTACGGGTATACGGATGCAATTGGAAAATATGTCTCCTAATGGCACACTCTGAGAAACACTGGGTCAAAGACCAATTTCTCCACCACTCCTGACAGCTGCTCTGTCACAGAGTTAACAAGAGGAAGTTATAAATTAGTCACCATGTGACTTATGCCGTTTCAAATGACCGGACCAATAGATGCACACCAAGCCGAAAACCAAAGGTGGTGTCTCAAGGTATGGCATATGCTCTCAATTCCATCCTATCTGGCGAAGCTTGCTCTTTGGCAATGCTTTAGCGACAAGGGATGACAATCCTGCATTGAAATCCATGGGGGGTTAGAATTTTAATGCGGAGTTGTGTTGTCTTGATCTGTGTTTCGACTAAAACATTGCCAAAGCGGGAGTTTCAAAACTGAACACCGCCTTTGAATTTCAGCATGCACTTAGCACAGAATGCTGAAAGGTGCACCTCCAGGTAGGACTGTTTGAAATGGGCATTAAAGGATGGGCCATACGTTTTTAAATTGTTCACTGGTGCTACACGGTTTTGCCGATTTGGATCTAGAAGAGATTCAACTCAAGGTTCAAGTTGTCTTTGGCTATAGATAACAGGCAGAGCATCTCACCCTAATTTCACCAAAAGTCACCCTGGTAGTCAGGAAGCACACTCCATGACTCGACACAGGAAAGAATTGCAAACAGAAAATAATGTTCTTTTTGTATACACTGATATAAGATAATTTCTATGCCATAAACATTGACCTATTATCAGCTTCTAAACATAACTGGCAAACGAGTAGCCAGGTCAACTAGCTTGCAAACAAGGTAGTTTGGACATGGAGTTGTCTCCCAACAATTTTATGTCCACATGACTAAGTTAGTTAATTATATATACCTCGGCAATACAAGGTACAGCACAAAGCTATAGCTCTCAAACTTTATGCTTTTTATCTTTTTATCATGGACCTTAAACAGATTTTTTTTATCGTTTTCACGTATAGGCACACTAATTAAACTCATTTAATATACAAAACCAATAATGAGAACTAGGCTACAACTAAAAGTTACCACAGAGCACTCCAGCCACTTGGAGATGCCTGCCATAGTTGGCTTACCTCTTAGCAATGAAGAATTTATATCCAAATTGAAGCAGACAGGCCATAGTGCAAATCCCAAAGAGTGTACAGCCAACGGCCAGGCCAATTACAGCACCAGATGAATGATTCGATTGGTCAGTTTGGCGATCGCTCTGGATCTGCGGTATGCCTATGAACATGGTTGTAAAAATCAGAACAAAGCATTGTTATCCTATCTGAAATCTGCATGTACATTAAACGTAACTCAAACGGCCAAACCCAGAAGCACACTTCTTTGTACGGCCCCACGAGAAAGTGCTGCATTTCAAAGGTGGTGTCTAGTTTCGAAGCAGGTGTTTTGGTGATATTTATTAATATCGTTTTACATCTATCAACAAGGGAGGATAATGCAGCATTAAAAAGTCTAGAGGCGCTTTTTCACTCCATTCTGACGTCTGGCCCGCCTCGGACCGGACGCTCGAGATGGAGGTCTCAACCCCAAAATGGAGCGAAACAGTCCAAACAGATCCAGTGGACGCACGATCCCGAATTACTTTGGAGCCAATCAATGGGGCCGAAACTAAGTTTCCTGTGTTTCTTTGCTCATAACTTCAAAAGAAAGTTAATTCGATATTCAATTCTTTCACTACAGGTTGCCTCTCTGTCCAGTGCAACTTTGTGCTAGTAGTCGAGTGAATATTGTTGCGAAATCAAACAAATTTCCCTTTCCAATGATCCTAGTATAAGACCGGAAATGAGTGAACATTGCTAGGTACTCCATGGAGCACCATTTGATTGGTTGATGAGCCGGGCGTCGTACTCATTTTGTCTCTGGGAGACAAATCGCCGGACGTCAGAGGCGGACCAGATGACGCTTTTTTACTCCTTTTTTGGGGGTAAGATGCACGTCTCGAGCGTCCGGTCCGAGGACCAGACGTCCGAATGGAGTGAAAAAGCACCTTAACTGGATGGATTCTAACATGGGATTGTGACCGCTTGTAATTGTGCAATGATTCCATTGAAAGATTGCTTAAGCGCGAGCTTCGTTGCATAGAAAGATACCTAGGGCAAAGCTTGTGTACTTTGAAGTTCAGATGGAATGCCAAGAGGTGTGCTTCCAGGTTTGGCCATTTGGACCTGCCGTGAACTGTACCATTATAATTTTCATCAAAGTTGAGTGAAGCTATATCTAAGATATATCTTGTGAGCAACAGCATATTGCATTGAATGATTTTGGAAGTAATATCAATGCAGTTAATGAAATCTCTGCTAATACCTACCATAGGGAGGTGCCTCGCATGTAGGTGCAACTGCCCACTGCCCAGTGTTATCACAATGAATCTTATGGACTCCAATGAGCTTATAGTTCCCTTCACAAGTGTAATAGGCTTCTGAGCCATACGTCGTATCAGTCCAAACGCGACTGCCATAATGAATGGCTGGGGGAGTATGACAGTCAACAGCTACAATGCGAAGAAAATCGTGCGGTTCAATAAACATCCTACAATGGGTATGTTCATGACCCTTTTTTGTTGGTGCTGCTCTATGCAGACACTATGTATTTAGTAGATCTCCCAATTCTGAGATTAGTTTTCTTGCAGTAAAAGAAAGAAATTATGTGGAGGGTTGTTGTTGAAACGACAAATGTTAAAACGCCGACAAATGTTAAAACCTTTAAACATTTGTCGGCGATTTTAACATTTGTCGTCGCCAGCCCAACGACAAATGTTACAATCGCCGACAAATGGTAAAATGTTTTAACATTTGTCTCTGGCGACAAAACGCCAATTGTCGTTTTAACAGTTGTACTCACAGCTGAAGTACCACATGACCAGGTCTTGAGCCCAGGATCTTACAATCTTGAGCCAGTGCTCTAGCAACAGAACTTTCCCACTATCCAACCTTAATCTATGCAAGATATATCTTTACCTAAAGCCTAAAAGGGGTTAACCAGTCATGGATAGAATATCAAGGATTGGTCAGCACTGCTGTGCTGTATATGCTGAAGGGTCTGCAGAGGGTTTGAGAGAGACTTACTCAAGCATAATGCCTCTTTGTCTAACTTACGAATGCATGTGGGTGGGTTGCTCCATGTTGCATCGTATTGGCATACAACCATAGGCGGTCCTGACATATAGAATCCTCTGTGGCACTCGTACACAGTTTTATTGCCAAACTTTGAATGAGAGAGAGAGGTGATGCTCGCATTCGCTACCACAGGAGCCTGGGGACACTGGACAACTACAATCATAACATGATTCCTATGGCTGATAGAGTGTAATATTAGTGGTATTAGTATTAGTCTTGTAGCTCATAGTTCATACTGAAGTAAGCAGGTGCGCTGGTAGAGTGTGAGTTGGCCCAGGCAAGCCAACTATAAACTCCCCACATTCCGAGCTGTTATCTGGCTGGCTAGATAACACCCATACTAGGTGATGAGTAGATGCCTATGATTGGTGAAAAAGACAAGTACTACTATACCACAAAATGTGACAATCAAGATCAGTGGATTAATGGATGAGTTTGTGGGGTGATGATTGGTGTTTCACCTAGTGGGTCTGTCTGTGTGTGAGGTGGTTGTTGAATCAGTCTGTGGGCTGGCCAGTGGGTGGAATGCTCAGTCGATCAGTGGTCGGTCAGTCAGTTGGTAGGTCAGTTGATTGGCGGTCGAGCAGTCAGTCAGTTAATCGGTTGGTGAGTGGGTCAATTGATGGGTGGGTCAGTTAGATGGGTCATAGTGAGTTGGTCTACCATTGCTTCCAATATCTACTTACTAGTACATGTAGGTGCGACTGACCATGAACTAGTCTCCAGGCATGTAACACTCTCGTTACCAGACAATGTGTATCCTATATCACATTTGTAGCCTACCACATCTCCATACCGATAATTACCGAACGACATACGCTCAGCATGTGCCACACGTGGAGGTGAGTAACAGTTTATAGCTGTAAAAATGGCTTACTCAGTTAGATTCATATTATCCAGTGCTCTGACTTTTTGGCATGTGATGAGGGGGGTTTGGGTTAAATGACAAAGGAGATAGGACAAGAGACGGCATATGTAAATTTAGATGAAACAACTCCAAATTAAAGGCTGGATGCCGAGGCAAATTTTGTTTTGATTGATTAGAATCAGTATGTCTCCAAACCTACTTGAATCAAGTTACAGTGCAATGGGCACAGCAGAAGTGCCCTTAAATCCGTGCTAAATATGGCAGAATTGGCACATCTGAAAAACGTTTTAAAAAAGGCAGAGCCTAACCTGCCATTTATATGACTATAATATCGAGCTTGATGATCGGGCACAGGCTAGGCACCCAAAGTTGGTCATTTTATACCTGACTTTACAGAGAGTGTTCAATATTTGGGACACCTCATCACTGCTAACACACTCTTAAGGTTGTACACAAGCGATGAGAATGTATCTAGAGTGGCAGCACTGCTCCAGGTCTGTCAAAGCAAGTGGAAAGATAGCCATGTTTGGGTGATATCGCTCGAGAATCCCAGGAAATGCATGTGACCTGCACTAAAGGGTAGATCTGACGCCATGGCTTCAAATGATAGAAAACCGTGCAGATTACAACGTCAAGACAGCCACACACAATAGGACTAGGTTGCAAACATACTAGTGGCCTGTGTAGCAATAAGAGCAGTTGTTTGGTTATTAGTGGTGAACACAAACTAAGACTGAAAGGCCGTTTTCGAAAGAGGTGAGTAAATTCACTCGGGTCAGTCACTCGAGTCAGTGTCACTCACTTTGATTGCGTGGTAGACTAGAGTTAGGGCTAAGCTAAATTCAGTGAATTCGATCATAGGTATTTGTTTTTGTTTTGGGCCCATTTCGCGCCCGAACTTCAATCCCGGTAGTCAGAAGCGTGACAAAGTTGTAGAAGTTGGACTTTGGCTAGCCATAGCGCTGGCGCGCATATGTAATAACCTAGACCTGCTGTGATGTCTTTTGCGACAATTTACATCATGTGGGAGAATTTCAACTGAATTCATTTGAGAATTCCAAGATTTAATCGTGTTTTGGCCACATCGCCTGCTCAGTATGAACTTTTATTGGACAGTTTTGAGACACACTGATTCTGAACAGCCAAAAAATTTGCCTCGTCATCCAACTGAGGATCCTCAAGTAAACGGTTTAGCTACACTATGGTGGGATAACTTCAAATTAAACGCTGGCACAGTCAAAATGTCTCAATTTACTCGTATTTTCAAGCGCCGGTTACACTTGCGGGAGAAACTGACACAAAGCGCCCAGTGTGGTCAGTCAGGCGTATCGATCGTAATTGATCCTAAACCTGTATGACTGAAAGGGCTGCAGAGAATTCCTGTCCAACATAGCCCTAGCAGCTGCTCGATCTCCAGCTAGTTCCCTGAGGTGAACGTAGGGACTCTTAACAGCAACTTTTAAACTCCGCTTCGCACTTATGTTTGACGGTTGTGTTACCCTTAATGTCTCAAAAGACCTATGCTCTTATTTAAGTTAATCGTGTAAAATAGAAATTTCAAATAAGTTAAAATCAAATAAAACCAGATTAAATAACTGTAAGTCGTTAATCACAGCTGAGGCTAACGAGTAATAGCCATCGCAGCTTTTACAGCACTGTTTCTCTCTACTGAAACACTTCACAACCAACAAATTTAGAGTTGTCAAAATCTTGTTTCAAGTTGAAAGATCAAATCGAAAATAATAAATCTTGAAAACTCTGAATACATTTAACATCTTTAACCTTGTTGGTCCAATAAGGCTACAAATCTCATCACGAGTGCTTTTGTAAGGTATGGTTAGAGATTGGATGAAGCAATAGCTTAGTGGATAGGGTACTGGGCCAATTCCCATTTTGGGTAAATTTTGTCTCTTTCAACACCCTATCGGTTCTGGACGGGATGTTAAAGAAGGGAGGCCCACCCAGAGAATAATCTTCTCTGTTTACACGGTGCAAGCTGAGTACCTCCTAATGGCGCCCCTGGGAAAAGCTGAAACAAAAGACTTTAGCAAGTCAATTTGGAGACCATACATGGAGCCAGATGGTTTTAATGGTGGCATATTTTATTTGGGCTTTCTTTGACAACCGTAAAGTGATCTTGACCCTTATCCACTGATAAGAACTTCCATTATTTTCACCATGGTCTTTCGGGGCCATGCTAACAATTGGAGTGAGAGGCTTACAAAAACCCCATACCAGGAAAACACCCTGCCGACAGTGAGACTCGGAGTGATGTGTAAGCATATTGCCTAGGTTGACTGGCCCCATCCCTCCAGGATCATTCATTTATTCTTTTAGCTATCTTCTACACTGAATTAGCGAATGCTTTGGTGGAATGTGAGTTGGCCCAGGCAAGTCAGCTTACACTATAAACTCCTCAAGTTCCCAGGTGTTAGCTGACTTACCAGATAACCCCCATACTTAGTAATTCAATATTTGGATGTAGGTTCAGTCAAAGACTGACCGCATATAAACTGAGCAAATAGTACTTACGCCCGCAGCGAAGTCCCGACGCTCTTGTCCATACACCGTTGAATCCACACATCGCCTCGTATGGTTGGCCACTTGCAATGTTCCAGACCCCTATTAGTTTATAGCCTTCATCACATATGTAGGAGGCCTTATCCATATATTCCAGTGTGCTATACGTGACATTTCCATTTTCAAGGTCGGGTGGCGGTTGACAAGATTTTCCTACAGGCAGGTAAGTAATATAAATGTTTACGTTGAATGTAATCCGACTATGGAGGCCCAAAAGTAACCGAAGTAGGTGATACATCATGGCACGTCACGTATACGAATAAGGAGGGTGGGGGGGGGTAAGCAGAGGGTCGGAGTCCCAAAGTATCTGTGGGCAGGAGGACGATGGATGACCAAGACCCTCCCATCCAGGAGTCTCTTCAGTGAGCTTTCTCCCTATTTTGTCGCCAAGTGATTTCCTATAACACGATAACGTTTAGCTAATAGACCGGTTAGACCGCAGCTGGCTGATGAGGGGTGTACCGCGACCTGACGGCCGCGACCTGTACTGACTATCTAAGTTATAACAATGTTCTGTCTCGAAGTTTAACAACGGGATAGCGCTGGACTACTAATATAGAAAGATTCTGGTCTCAAGTCCTGTAAAGGCTCATTCCTGCTGCAATGATGAACCTTACCGAAGCACCATTTGAACACTGGCCATTTACAGTCAAGGTATATTAACTCTATATTAAAACCCTGCCAGCCAGGCCCTGCGAAGCTGTCCTCCTTTGCTGGTAAATGGACAATGGGGGTCATCCAACCGTTGACATAATGCGAGTTTGACCGTGTGGCACAATATAGAAGCTGGTCCATACTAGGCCTTTATACAATAGACGGCCTTCGAAATTCAGCATGACCCGCTAAGAGGTGCACCTCTCGGCTCGGCGCCTCTCGGCTCGGCACCTCTCAGCTCGGCTCATCGTTTGAGCAATCATTAAACTCCCACCATTCCAAAACAAGCTCCAGGCTCAAGAGGTTTGTTTAACCAAGAGCGCCACACTAACAACAAAACAACTAAGAAATGAACAAAAGAAACTCATAAAAAACTACTAATAGTGTGATCATCTTCGCTTTATTGGCCGTATTTAATCTCGGTACAAACTTCCAACAGTTGCATAATGTCACTGCCTACATGTAGCTCTAAAGGTCATCAGTTCAATCATTTAATTAGTAAATCATGCACTGCCTAGTTCATAATTAAATTGGCAGAAGGGGTAAGATATTGATGATGACAGTGTAGTGTTTTTCTCATTCTGGTTGTCTAATAAAAGAGTTTAAAGCTACAGTTCAAAGTCCCATCACATTTTGTTTAGATTACCAGTCCTATCGGAACAGCACACTGATAAAATACAGAAAGGTTGACATACGTATTCCTGGAATGATTTCCTCATATAGTGCTACGGTGATCTGTTTTGATTTTGTCTAGAATTTACTCAGCCACGTTGACAATTTGAATGCCTAGCCGCGGTGTCATGCTCGTTCTTGTGATCATAGTATAGTTTTCTGCTCTCTTATTCATTATCTGACTGATGAGCTGATAAGTAGCACTTAGGTGAAGGTTTTTTGGTTCATTTTCACGTTTCAAGCATGGGTGGGCGACTCCCGCTTTCCATTGCCAAATCATAATAACTGCGCAAATCCCGTAACCGTAGTTGTTACAGCGCCACATCAAACAAGAAGACACCGGAGGTAAATCATCTTAGGCAGAATATATGCACATGGATATAAACTTTGATTTGAGTGATGCAAGTGTTTCGCCAATGTATGGGTGTGAGTTTTTGAGTTCGATCCCAACAATTTTTAGAAGGAATTCTGACAATTCTTGCAGCAAGGATTCTGCTTTATCTCACAGCACGTCTTAACATCACACCATGCTTAACCAACTACTATAGGAAATTCTCACCCAATATGGTAAGCTGTGACCAATCTGCATTGATGTTTTGTTTTGGGGAGTGCCAGTGAGTTGTGTGTATGTAGAGCAGAGTATTATTGGTCCAAGGTCTCCTTAGCACCAACAGGTTTTATAGGAATTTTATGACCAAATTGGTAAAAAGGGCAAATAATGATTGTTTCTTGCATGGAAACAGCAGATAGATTGTTTTTCCTGTATGATGTCTCCACTGTTATGGCGCTGTTGTTGAATACTTAGATGCTTGATTATTCAACATGGAGCACCACAAGGTGTTAGTATCAATGCCCCCACCTTTTTTTAGTCAGTAAAGAAATAGCTCATGCTCACGACTGAATGACCAGTGCTTTACCAGTGAACTATTCTGCTATTCAAGCACATAGCTGTACCACAAGGAACCACCCGAAGGATCATCATTATACTCACTCTTGCATTTTGGTGCCGTGTTGGAAGTCCATGTGAGATTGGCTTGGCATGTAAGCACATCTTGAGCATCTTCTGGCATAACATAGCCAGTTCGGCACTCATATATTGCCTCAGAGTTAAATGTATACCTACTGGAATAGGTCCCTGATCGAATATATGTCCCTGTCTCTGGACTGGGAGGACTGGGGCACCGCCCTTCTGCAAAAACAAAACAATGTAAGATCCCTATAGTCTAGCGCAGTAAGCCAATACATAAACTTATGCTGTAGGACATGCTGCTGTACATTAGACTTATGGCATTAGATCAGAAAAAGACCACAATTCCATGAAGAGTGAAATAGTTATGCAATCAGTCAGCTGGAACCAATGATTGTAGGTTAGCGGGACTAATGCCTAAGTAAGCAATACCTACATCAAAAACACTCATGATTAGGACCATCAGTTCCTCATATCCTCATATTTTCTCTGGACAAATAAATGCGGTTACAGGAGGTCAGCAGTACACAGAGAAAAACCTGATTGGACTTTGGTTAATGATGTCATAAGGATTGGCTACTAAAAACAAAAAATATGTTGCTATATGCTTGTTTGTGTTTAGTAGTTGACTTGTTGACACTCCCTCAGATCAAGATTCATTTCATCAGCAGTCAAGCAATTTCATTGCTGCTTGGTTGACTAAAGGCATGTAGCCTACACCTGGTCTATATTATTATGTTATTGAATAGCTGGAACAATTTTCTCATGACACAAGATTGCAATCTGTCTCTTGCAGTTTACAACACTAGTAGGCCATTTCCTTTAATTGGTGAACCTGACACTAGTCTGACAGAAAATAATCTCAAAACTCTCAAATGAGTAAAACACTGTAGATTAGTTGATTCTTTAGAGTTTACACTACTAAGTCAGCAAGTACATAGAAACTCTCAGAATAAACTTAACTGGTTGTGAACATGAAGGTTGCACAACTTGGTGTCAATAGCAGTACGTGGGACTTTGTTGCACCAAAGAGTAAACATACTAGAGACATCTAACTGGTGCAAAAGGTTGCCAAATGTACATTGTCCGTGGAAAATCACGTTTGTATTTGCTTGGCATTATTATTGCTCTATATATATATATAGGATCTTTCAATCTTGAGCCAAGGCTTTAGTCATTGAGCTGTTCACTGAACCCGGAATGAATGCGTACTACCTGTACAAGGCAGTGGCATTGCTGGCTATGAGTATTTAAACTGTGGTCTTCTATCTGTGGTTGCAAAGTGTTTCACTTACCTAGACATTGTGGTGGTGAACCAGACCAAGTGCCATTTTGGCATCTCAAATCGGAAGTACCGATGAGCTGACTACCTATTTTGCAAGTGTAGGTAGCGATCCCTCCTTCCTGGAGGCTTGTCACAGTCCTGTTTCCATTGAGTATCATTGGAGGACTCAGACAAATACTTGCTATAAGAGAAGATAAGGCCATCTTGTTTTGCATCACTAAACTAATGGCAGGATGGTACATGGTTTGCTTCAGAGAGCTGACACTCTATGGATAGATCTTCCTTATTTAATGTCGCGATCTGAATCTGGCTGTCTGGAGACAAAGCATAAAGGTGGTTTGATAGTCACGCTGTGTCCAGTTCGCCTCGGATCAGATGCTGGAAAATGATGCCTACCCCAAAATGTGACTATAAAAGTCTGGTCTGATCTGCCTCGGAGGCTCCCTCAGACGGCCAAGAATTTGCTTCTTAGAAACAAAATGCTTCTCATCTGCCTCGGAAGTCTGACTCATCAATAAATCCAATTGCTTGCTCCGAAATTACCTGGCAACGCTTGCGCGATCCGGTTTCGTACTAGGATCGTTGAAAACATTATTTGATTTGATTTTGCTGAACAGTATTCGGTAATCACAGTATTCACTCAAAAACAATAAGAAGTTGCAACGAGAATAGAAGCAACTTGCGCTGAAAGAATTCAAGAGGGAATTAACTTTCTTTGAAAATTATGATCGAAAAAAGTTAACTTCTAGAAACACAGCTTCAGTGTCATTTATTGCCTCCGTGATCCGTGAGAATCGAATACTCTGAACTCAACAAAACCATTAAAAAGAAAACACGCACAGAAGTCAGAAGTTTCAATACTGATATGACCAAAAGAATAATCGAAGAGACAAACAGTACCAAAGCTGCAAACAAATTCCTCATGCAAGGTTCTAAAACCATCATAGCTATGAAACGCCAAGATGGAACTATTACGCATAACAAGACTGAAATCCTTAGTTTAGCTACAAATTTTTACAGAGACCAATTGTCCACCTCAAGCAAATAGAGGAACCACTTGAAGATATTACAGAAGAGGAAGTTAAAAAAAACCAATAAAGAAACTCAAAAAACAAAAAGTCACCAGGACCAGACGGGGTAGCAAATGAACTGCTTAAATCTGCCGCCTCCTTAGTGAGGAAGCCTCTAGCACACTTGATGAATGCTTGCCTACTAAACGAGACAATCCCATCAGACTGGAGAAATGCTTTAGTAATCCTCATTTTCAAAAAGGGAGATCCCACAGACCTCAAAAACTATAGACCGATACGCTTTCTCTCACACATGTATAAACTTTTTACAAAAAGTCTCAAAGAAAGAATCAGTACAGCCATAGACCTCGCACAGTCAAAAGACCAGGCGGGATTTTGATCAAATCGCAGCACAATAGACCACCTCTAAGCGCTAAATCAGTTGAGAGAGAAGTCTGTAGAATTTCAAATTCCCATCTCACTAGCCTTTATTGACTTCGAAAAGGCTTTTGACTCTGTTGAAATACCGGCAGTCTTAAATGCACTAAGGGAGCAAAATATACACCCAAAATACATTAGAACACTTCAAAACATACATTCTTGCTCAACATCAACTATTAGGCCCCATGTAGAAGGTGACAGCTTTCCCATAAATAGAGGAGTAAGACAAGGGGATACCATATCCCCTAAACTATTTATATCATGCTTACAATCCATCTTCA
>Ga0224501_10001232_pt1 | contig 19826 bp, 13 predicted proteins | sample SF_Oct11_sed_USG_4_FD_169105 | JGI IMG/M metagenome (GOLD analysis project Ga0224501, IMG submission 169105) | Sediment microbial communities from San Francisco Bay, California, United States - SF_Oct11_sed_USGS_8_1 | ecosystem: Environmental > Aquatic > Marine > Sediment | place: USA...
ATCTGTGAGCGGTGAATTTGATTTTTTTCAACAACGCTTAGGTTTGGAAAACGCTACCACCTATCGCTGGGGCAGTCCTTTCGACTATGTGAAAAACACGCTACTCTACACGCCGCAATCAATGCCCGAACCGAATAGTGAACATTACATGGACAAACTATTAGAAATTGCTGTGCCAATAATACGTGCTGCACAAGGCCGTACATTCTTTCTGTTCACCAGCCATCGCGCGTTAAATTTAGCAGCTGAAGCACTTAAACAGGAATTAGCTTTTCCGTTATTAATTCAGGGTAAACAATCGAAACGCGTATTGCTCAATGAGTTTAAAACCTTAGGCAATGCGGTATTACTTGGAACTGCAAGTTTTTGGGAAGGCGTAGACATTCAAGGCGAAGCCTTATCTTGCGTTATAATCGACAAATTACCATTCGCTTCGCCAGGAGATCCAGTGTTATCAGCACGATTGCAGCATTTACGTACACAAAAACTCGATCCGTTTAAAAGCTATCAATTACCACAAGCAGTTATTAGTTTGCAGCAAGGCGTGGGGCGTTTAATTCGCACAGAACAAGATAGCGGTGTTTTAGTCATTTGTGATCCACGACTCAACACCAAAGCTTATGGCAAACAGTTCTTAACTAGTTTACCACCCATGCCGAAAACCTCAGAGATTGAGGACATCAAACAATTTTTTCAGCAAAGGACAGCGACTCTTGAACATTCTTGCCATTGATACCTCGACCGAAGCCTGTTCAGCAGCGATTTGGATTGATGGTGCCTGTCGTAGCCAATATGCCCTAACACCGCAAGGGCACTCGGAACGCATCCTTCCGATGTGTGATGAATTATTGGCTGAAGCTGGCATGAGCCTAGAACAAATGGATTGTTTAGCATTTGGACGAGGCCCCGGCTCCTTTACCGGAATCCGTGTGGGAACTGCTGTTATACAAGGCATTGCATTTGCCGTTGACCGACCGGTTGTCGCCGTATCCTCCCTACGAGCGTTGGCGCAGAATGCTTTTTCCCAATGGGGCCACAAAAATATTGCCGCTGCAATCGATGCTCGTATGAATGAAGTTTATTGGGGTCTATATCAACTGGATGAATACAGCATTATGCAACTCGTTGGCGAAGAACGGCTTTCCCCTCCCGAGCAAGTAACACTTCCACAAACTCAAATCTTTGGCGCTGGCAGTGCCTGGGCCAGTTATACACAAACCCTACAAACATCTTTAGGCTCCAAATTAGATGCTTTCAATGCTGAATGTTATCCCACTGCGTCAAGTATCGCCTTGATTGCAGAGAAAGAATTCAGCTTGGGACACGCCCAATCCGTGGAAGCTATCCAGCCCGTTTATCTTCGAGATCGGGTTGCCCAAGCAAAAGTCTAATTTTTTCTTTGATTTGCATATCTTTAGCGCCACCCTATGGTAAAATGCCACGATGAAAAGGTTTTTGCTCTTTTTTTGCTCAGTTGTTCTCACCAGCATGATTGCTGGTTTCTCTGCATGCACCAAGAACATCCAACAACCTATTGTTTTTCATAGTGATATTGCGCCAGCCAGTGCCGTATCCATTCGCTCTCGTCTGGATGAGCATGCGCTGGAAAGCACTGACCGCATTATTATTCTCGCAAAGACCAAAATTAAACAATTGGAGTTGAGTGACCGGGTTATTGAAAACGTGGATTGGAATAGTAGCGAAATGCTGGAAGTTCAGTTTAAAAAGTCCACTTTGAAAAATATCATCTTCCATGGTTCAAACTTGCAAAAAGCCGATTTTCGAGATGCTTACTTGGAAGCGGTGGATTTTACTGCCGTTGATTTACGTGAAGCCCGTTTTGATAATGCGCATTTAGTCGAAGTGACGTTTAATCAAACCCAGTTGCAAGAAGCTTTCATGTCACGGGTTCGTTGCGAACGCTGTAAGATTATTAATTCCAACCTACAAAATGCCATGCTGTCCGAAGCTTGGCTAGAATCGACAAAAGTGAATAACAGCAATCTTAGCAACAGCAATCTCGACCGCTTGTTTGCTCGCAATTCTGAATTCAAGAACAATAATTTTATTACTGCCAGTCTTAATCAAGTTCAGATTGAGCGCTGTGATTTTGAACGCAGTAATCTTTCGCGTAGTAAAATGAATGAAGCCATTATTCGTGATTCATTTTTTCGTCTTGTCGATTTTAGTTATTCTTCCGGGTTTAAAGCACAATTTGATAATACAATATTAACCGCATCCAATTTTGAACAAGCGGATTTTAGCGAAGCTATTTTTCATAAAAGTGATTTACGTGAAGTTAAATTTATAGAAACCCGCTTAATCAAAACCAATTTCAGTGACTCAAATCTCGAATTACTCGTCGCCGATTGGGCTAATATGGATCAAGCCAGTTTTCAAAACTCTAACTTAAAAAAATCTAGTTTTAAACGTGCCTCACTTAAAGAAGCAAACCTTGAAAATGCCATTCTTCGCTGGAGCGTGTTTGTCATGGCTGATTTAACCGAAGCCAATCTCCGTCTCGCCAATGTTCATCGCATGGACTTACATGGGAGCAATGTTAAAAACACGGATTTCCGTGCGACCAAAAACTTTGATACCGTGCTTGGTTTTAATAAAGCAAAAAATATTCATCAAGCCCGATTTTAAATTTACGGTTTCTCACTCAATTCTTTGGTTTAAAACACTAGACAAAAGCTATTTTTTGCTTATAGTAGTGGACAAGTGGCAAAAAACTGCAGCTTACGGCAAGTATTCTGCATTTAGCTGAAAATCAATGCCTTAGTACCTTGAGTGTGTAATATGTCGATAAAACCGACAAATGAACTGGGAAATAAAGCTTTAATTCCTGCAAACACTACGAAAGCCAAGCATTCCTACCCTAGGTTTGAGTTGCCACTCAAGCTTTCCCAAGCAAAAAAACCTCAAATTCAATCTGGCAAGTTTTCACCACAGTTGAATCACCGTACACTAGAGGCAAAACCTGCCACGCCTTTACCGATGCAAGTGCAGCAAGCTCTTGGTGCCTATCAAAGTCATGATGTTTTTTCTGCTCAAGAACGCTTACGCGGATTTAATACCATTGACACATTTGCTTAATGGAATCTATTGTTTGCTAATGCGATAACGATTGATCTTCTCAATCAGAGTGCGACGGGCAACTAACAAAGCTTCAGCAGTTTTCGATTGATTCCACTGGTTTTCTTTGAGTTTTTCCTCGATTACTTCAGCTTCAAAGTGTTCAACCAACGATTTTAAACTGCCACGCAATTTTCTCGCCACAGCCTTGTGATGGGTTTTGTTATTATTACGGCGATCAAATATTTCTTCTGGCAAGAACTCTACAATGATATTGCTATTGTCTTCGCACAATAATACCGCTCGCTCCACAATATTTCGCAACTCTCGAATATTGCCGGGATAGTGATATTGCGACAACAAGTCTAATACCTTGGGCGAAAGACCCAGTACTTGTTTTTGATATTTCTCAATAAAATTGTCCATGAAATATTTAATCAATGCTGGTAAGTCTTCTTTGCGTTCTCTCAAGGCAGGTAAATCGATTGGAAAGATTGATAATCGGTAATACAAATCTTCTCGAAACTTGCCTTCAGTCACATCTTGTTTCAAGTTTTTATGCGTGGCTGCGACAACTCTTACATTCACTTTTTTTGTTTGAGTGGACCCCAATGGGCGTATTTCTTTTTCTTGTAATACTCTCAGTAGTTTTGCTTGAAGTGACAGTGGCATATCGCCAATCTCATCGAGAAATAATGTGCCACCATCCGCTAGTTCAAACAAACCTTTTTTATCAGTGTTTGCACCACTAAATGCACCCTTTTTATAGCCGAATAACTCACTTTCTAAAAGATTTTCGGGCAGTGCGGCACAATTTTGCGCGACAAATTCTTTAGTTTTACGATGGCTATTAAAATGAATGGCTTGTGCTATCAACTCTTTGCCAGTACCGGTTTCACCTCGCACTAACACTGTAGCGTCGGAATTAACAACTTTACGCATTAAATTGAAAACGCTTTGCATTGCAGATCCGTCACCTACAATTTGTGAAAAATCAAAACTTCCTTCGATTTTTTCTCTAAGGCGTTTGTTCTCTTCTTCTAATGCCTCATTTGTTTGATTAAGCACGGCAATTAGACGCTCATTTTCTTTTTTTAATTGCATGTTCACTATTACAACAGCGGCTTGTGCAGCAAAACCTATGGCCAATTGTTCGCATGATGGACTAAAGTCGATGACACGGGTTTTATTTTGATTTTGTGCATTCAATAGCTGAAGTACGCCAACAATAAAACCCTGATGATCGACCATAGGCACTGTCATTAAGGACTGTGTCTCATAGCCAGTTAAACGATCAAATTCATACAGATTACTAAAATCGAAGCCAGAATAGGCATAGATATCATCAATAGAAATAATTTCCCCCGTATAGGCGCAATGCACGGCAACATTACTGTCATTGCGCGAACCATTGATATTCAGAGGAATCGTTTGATAATCGTTGCGTCGTGCTTCCAAGTGTTCACAATAGAATGCTTCAATATTAAGACCACTTTTGGTTCCATCTAACAAAGCAATCAACGCTGCATCGGCACGGGTTAATTCACAAACCGTTTTAAGAATCCTATCCAGCAATTGAGGCAAATGGCTTTCCGCAGCCATATCGATCGACGCGGACAGCAGCTCCTCTATCACTGAAATAGGATTCTTTATTTGCAGTTGCACCTTGGATTATCCTTGGTGAAAATTATAAGTGAAATTACCATCCTCAGCTAAGCCGATACTAAACGTGTTTGCTTTGGTCTCTTCAGCCATACCTTGTAAAATTTCATTGGCAATTCGCGGCAAAATAGTATTATTGACAATATAATCGATATTACGCGCACCGGTTTCCACTTCGGTACACCGTTGAGCAATTTGTTGTACCACAGCATCATCGTATAATAAATTGATTTTTTGATTCTGCATCATGAGCTTCACTAGTTTGTTTAATTTGATGCGAACAATATCTGCCATGGCTGATTTTTGAATAGGAATAAACGGCACAATTTCCATACGTGCTAACAATGCCGGTTTAAAATGATGGCTGAGCACCGGTCGAATAGCTTCGCTGATTTCGGCCAGTGTTGGTAAATCATTTTCATCCGAACACATTTCAGTAATAATATCTGATGCAAGATTACTGGTTAACATGACAATCGTATTTTTAAAATCAATGACTCGTCCTTCACCATCGGACAACACACCTTTATCAAATACTTGATAAAATAGATTCATAACTTCGAGATCTGCTTTTTCTACTTCATCCAGAAGCACAACTGAATAGGGACGCTGGCGCACGGCTTCGGTTAACACACCGCCTTCGCCATAACCAACATAACCAGGAGGTGAACCGACTAAACGGGAAACCGTGTGTTTCTCCTGAAACTCAGACATGTTAATGGAACAAATAAAGCGCTCGCCACCAAATAGTAAATCGGCTAGTGCTAAACCAGTTTCTGTCTTACCAACCCCGCTGGGACCAACCAATAGAAACACGCCTAGTGGTGTATGAGGATTATTGAGACCAGCTTTTGAGGCTTTGATGCGTTCTGAAATCGTATGAATCGCAAAGCCTTGACCTTTAATGCGATTCTCAATATTTTGTTGAAAATGTAAAACGGCGTTGGCTTCATCACGAATCATATCGCCAACAGGAATACCGGTCCAATCGGAAACAACTTTTCCTACGGTATCGGGCGTCACTTCATAATCAATCAAGGCATTACCTTGCTGCAATTCCGCCAGGCTTTTTTCCACTGTGCTTAGCTCATTCTTTAGATCATTAATCGCTGCGTCTGAGAGTTGAACTGGCGCTTCTTCAGATTCGGTATCTACGTCAGTCTTCGTATTATCGCCTGCGATTTGTTTACGCAATGCCAATAGTTGATCAACAAGTTCCTTTTCTGCTTTCCATTGTTCCATTATAGTATTGGTTTCAGATTCAATATCCTGTAAAGCAGCTTTGATCTCATCAATGCGCCCTTCTATTTCCAGATTAGCGCTGCTTTTATCTCGCTCGATTGCATTCAGTTCGCGTTCTAATGCGGCTCGATCTTTTTCCAAAGCATTAACACGATCAGGTTTGGAGCTTAAACTGATTTTTACCCGAGCACAGGCCGTATCCATTAAATCAACTGACTTATCGGGCAATTGACGTCCGGAGATATAACGTTCGGCTAATTCTGCGGTTGCCACAACAGCATCATCACGAATATAAACATCATGTGCTTTTTCATAGTTTTCGCGAAGTCCACGCATAATGAGAACCGCATTATCAATATCAGGTTCTTCTACTTTAACCAATTGAAAGCGTCGCGCTAACGCGGCATCTTTTTCAAAATACTTTTTGTATTCCGACCAAGTGGTCGCAGCTACTGTACGAAGTTCACCCCGCGCCAAAGCAGGTTTTAATAAATTAGCAGCATCGCCACCACCGGCCGCGCCACCGGCACCGATTAAGGTATGTGCTTCATCGATAAAAAGAATAATGGGCTTGGGTGATGATTTGACTTCAGTAATCACTGCATTCAAACGTTGTTCAAATTGCCCTTTAACGCTGGCACCTGCCTGTAATAAACCTAAATCCAAACTATATAACTCAACATTGCTTAACACATCGGGTACATCGTTTTGCACAATTTTTAGTGCCAACCCTTCGACAACAGCCGTCTTACCTACACCGGGTTCACCGACGACTATTGGATTATTTTTACGACGCCTGGCCAGAATATCAACCATTTGCCGTATCTCGCGTTCACGACCAAATACCGGGTCAATTTCACCACGGCGTGCTTGCTCGGTGAAATTAATGGCGAATTGATTTAATGCATCAAGTGACCCATCACCTTTGCTAGGCGTTTTACCTGCGTCAGATGTAATTTTTTCTTCTTCTACCGAATCCGTCACTAAGGAAAGTAATTTCTGCTTAATTTCCTCTGCCGGCAGGTTTTTAAAATCATCATAATACTCATCCAAAGCATAGCGGTTTAATCGTCCTAGCAAGGTCACAAAAATATGTCCAGAACGCAACGCGGTTTGCTCCAATTCGACCGAAGCAAACAACCAGGCTTCCTCCAATAAATCCATTAACAAGCGTGAAAAAACCGGCTTACGTGTATTTCCGGATGGAGCGTTCTCGATAATTCTTTGTAATTGACGTTTTAATTGCGCAACATCACATTCATAACTTTTAAGAATTGCAACCACGTCACCATCATCATGTTCCATGCATTGTAAAAGAAAATGTTCAACGGTTACTTCATACTGGCTCTTACTTACACAAACGCCTGCTGCTTGCTCTAAAATCTGTTTGCTATAATTGTTGAGCTTTCCAATTAATGCACGAATATCTAAATTTGCCATGTTGCCTCCCAAAGTTAAACGGCTGATTGCCGAACATGATGATAATGCTGTTGCGGTTTGCCCAACCATGTTGTTCGGCCTAATGATTGACCGGCATGTCCCAACTGAATTTTTGGCACATGTCTAACATCAATCTTTAGCTGAAAATCAAAATCCAAATGATCGACTAATGCTAGGCGTACTAATTCTCTGACTGCGACATAATCTTTTTCGCCCGGCAAAAGATTACAATAATGTGAATAACTGATTGGGCCTATGTGTATAGTAAATCGACTGGCAACATCTCGTACTTTTCGGCCGAGAAATGCGCTGTCATTTAATATCGTGTTATTGAGCCCTAGTTGCGTGCGCAAAGCTTTATCGATAGTTACATTTTGCACCACAAATTCTTCGATGCGAGTGTGCAACCCCCCCAAATAGGATTGGATAATTTTCTCCAAAGATTCACGCGAACGCACACGCTGACTAAAATGACTCATCAGTGGCAATAATCGTTTCCATTCAATCGATGATTGACTTGATGTACGCAACCCTCTCAGGCCGGCAAATGCAAAAAGAAATTCAGAGAAATGATCCTGTGCATCACCTTGGTAATGAACATAATATCGATATTTTTCCCACGCTCGATAAACAAATGATACATAACGATGGTGAAACAAATCGAGAAAATGTCGAATCGTATTATCTTCATCATTGACACCAATAACCTGTTCAGTGAAAGGTGCTGGCAAAGGTGACGATGGGCCGTATAAACCGAGAAAATTCACTGTGAACATTAAAGGTGGAAACTGTGCGTCAATTTCATTTTGAGTGCGTTCAATTGCTGCAATATCGGAAACCGGAAACGCTAAACTCGCATGCGCACGAAAACAGGCCATTTCACTACTAAAAGGACCTTTCCCACCCACATGAGGCTGGTTCGGAAAATGTTTCTGCAATCGATAAACCGCTTGAAAAAAGGTATTTCGTTGACCTTTTTTCTGAATTTCATCGATTACAGCAATGTCTGCATACCTGTCAGCGGTTCCCACTGATAGATTTCTCCTCGTTCAATATCGTCAAGCCACAGTTGACTGAATGAATTGATAGTGACATATAAACCCAAAAAACGTTCGATAATGGCAGCAAATAAATACATATCACCTTCGCAGGCGAATTTACTACTATCCATTGAAATTCTGGTGCGTTGTCCTCTAACCGGAACTCCTTTCACTAAGGAATTAATCGATTCCGATTTTACCGTTTTCAAACCTTCCATACGTAACTCGTTCAGTCTTGCTGCCTGCATGCTGAAATGTGCTGGAAAATTATAGGCCGACAAAACATGTCGCAAAGCGGTAATGTTAGATAGGGTTTCATAATTCAAAGTTAAATTGGAAATAAGATTCCAATGCAATCCTTTTTCTACGGGCGGTGGTACTGACGGTGTTACCGCAGTAATATTTCGATAGGAAACAAATTCTGGAGAATTGCCAGTTGCATTTTTAATATCATGTTCTCGTAGTTTTTCCGGTAGGTTCCGATTGCTACAGGTTAACTGCAGTGAAATAACTTCCTTTGACCCAATAACACGCGTCTCATCTGGCAGCACAAAGGTGGCATAGGTATCGATGCCTTTACCAATCACCGCAGGCTGGCGTCGAAGTTTAAAGAAGCCATGTTCTTTCACATTAGAATAATGAATATTGTGAGTAAATGACAAAAATGGTTTATATTCACGTTTGATATTCGTTCCTTGAACCCAACCCGTCACCCGATCAATTGAAAAAATTTCAAAATGGCGTTTCCCATCACCACCTGGCCGAACAAAATATTCGACTTGATTATTATCTAATCTAACCGGATCTGCATCTTTTTCAAATAAATTAACAATCGGAGTACAGAAAAGACGAAAATTGTCTTTTGTTGGACGCACTTGAGAATCCAATGGACGGGAAAATTTAAAACTCAGGGTAAGCTGAGTTGCACCCACCAGCTGCTTAAGAATATGCATTCCTACTAATTCAACAAAAAGAAATTTCTGCGGCAAGGTATAGTATTCTTGCAGCAATCGATAAGCTGATAATGAATTCTCTGGATAGGGGATTAATACTTCTTCATCGGACAAGCCCGCTGGCTTTAACATTTTTTTATCGAGCACAATAAGCTTTTTGTTACCATCACCCAAGGTCGCTTCGATGGTCATTTCTTTTAAGTAGCGGTTTAACCATAAGTATAAACTGCTTGCCGTTACCGTGTCTCCATGCAAAAAAAACTTTAGGCTTTTAATATCGAGTGTGTCGAATAATAACTCGTTAATCGTCGACACCTGCAGTTGGATGACTGAACCAGCACCGGTATTCACATAATCCGATTGATTAATATAAATTGGATATACGTCAACATCAAAACAAGTACGAAATCGACAGCGCGTACCATCTACCGGATCAGAATCAATTTCCGCCCCCCGCTTTACCATTTGGCCATTGGAAATTGCACTGGGAATGGGTGTGAACTGCAATATGGATGTGGCAGGAATGGGACGTATATATTGTGGCCACATTAAGGAAAACATGCCTTCGGTTAATTCAGGCAATTCGTCATCAAGTTTTTGTCGCAGTCGACCTGATAAAAATGCAAAACCTTCTAATAGCCGCTCGACATCCGGGTCATTGCCGCCTTCACCTAAAAACGGTGCAAGTTTCGGATAATAGCGCGCAAACTCAATACCCATTTCACGCAAGTAGGTCAATTCATCTTGATAATACTTATTAAATTCCAACTTATGACCCTCGTATTTTTACTTGTCCGGACGCGTCTAAAAATGTTTCGAACCAGACTTCTTCTTTCGTCTCATCAAGAATAAGTTGAGCAGAAATTTCATAACGCAAACTGAGTGGATTATCTGGATCTTCTATATAGACCACACGCACGCGACTCAAACGTGGTTCATATTTTTCGATACACCGCTTAATTTCCCGCCTGAGTTCTGCAATTGCATCGGGAAACCGTGAAACCATGTCATTAAAATCAGGCAACCCATAGTCGGGTACACATGCCGAGGCACCTTGCCGACTATTCAGAATTTGGTTCAAATGTTTTAACACCGAACGCGCCATTTTTTCTGGATTGACTTCAATCGTGTAGCGGCTGGCGAGCGGATTATCGCTGGTCAAACGTTCTAAAAAACTTACCTCAGATGACATCAGCTCCCCCCTCATAGTTGTTAGGCTCTTGCCTTAGACAAGAGCCTAACATTTTCTAATCGGTATCCAACTTACCTTTTAGTGATAAGGTAAAATTTGCACCCATATATTTGAAATGTGGTACAACATTAATATCAACACGATACCAACCTGGATCACCATCGACGTCAGAAACCACTATTTCGGCTTTACGCAATGGTCGACGACTACGCACCGCTGCCGATGGGTTTTCTTGGTCTGATACATATTGGCGAATCCAGTCGTTAAGTTCTTTATTCAACTCAACACGGTTTTTCCAGCTACCAATTTGTTCGCGTTGTAAGACTTTAATGTAATGTGCCAAACGACTAATAATGAACATGTAGGGCAATTGAGTCCCCAATTTATAATTGGTTTCTGCCTCTTTGCCTTCTTTGGTGTCACTGAATTTTTTCGGTTTTTGAACAGAATTGGCAGAGAAAAAACAAGCATTGTCAGAACCTTTACGCATGGTTAAAGGAATGAAACCTTGCTCAGACAATTCATATTCACGTCGATCAGAAATCAAAACTTCAGTTGGAATTTTCGTTTCAATCTCACCCATGGACTCAAAATGATGCAATGGTAAATCATCTACTGTACCACCACTTTGTGGGCCAATGATATTGGGACACCAACGATATTTAGCAAAACTTTCTGTCAAACGCGTGGCAAATGCATAGGAAGTGTTACCCCATAAATAGTCGTCATGTCCACCGGATACATCTTCTTCATAGTCAAAACCTTTGACCGGATTGGATTCACGACTATAAGGTACACGCATTAAGAAACGAGGCATGGTTAAACCAACATAGCGTGCATCTTCAGATTCACGGAATCCATGCCATTTGGCATAAATCGGTGATTCGAAAATTGCACCAATGTCTTTTAAGTTAGGCAATTCTTGGATATCCTCTACACCAAAGAATGTCGGCGACACCGCACCAATAAAAGGCGCATGAGCCATAGCTGCAACACTAGCGCAATAACGCAATAATTTAATATCTTGCGCGCCCGGACCAAACTCGTAATTGCCGATCATCATGCCCACAGGCTCACCACCGAACTGCCCGTAGTTGGCTGTGTATGCATGTCGATATAAACCCGATTTAGTAATATCTGGAAAATCTTCAAAATCGGCTAGTAAGTCATCTTTTGAAACATTACACATTTCAACTTTGATATTTTCACGAAAATCTGTGCGATCAATGACTAGTTTCAAGCCACGCCATGCAGATTCCATTTTTTGCAATTCGGGGTGGTGTAATATCTCATTGACTTGAATACCCAATTTTTCATCGATACTTGCAATGATCTGATCGATTAAGTCTTTATCAACTTTTTCTACATGACGATCGCCTCGGGCCAATTCACCTAGAAAAATTTCAATACCACGTTTGGCAAAACCGTATGCTTCTTCCTCGGGGCGAATTTTCGTTTCGGTCATTACCAAGTCGAGTAACGATCCTTCTTCCGCTTCAGCAGCCGCCGGCGCTGCATCTTCCAATACTTCTGCATCAGACATATTTTTTCTCCTGTGCTAGCGGCTATTCAGCCTTTTCTTTTTCATCCAAACCAAGTTCAGCAATCATTTTTTGACGAGTATCGTCATCCAGAACCATTTGTTCCAGTTTACGACGAAATGCCGGTACATTGCCTAAAGGCCCCTTTAATGCCGTTAATGCATTGCGCAATTCCATGAGTTTGTTCAGCTCAGGGACTTGTGTAGCGATAGCATCGGGCGCAAAATCTTTTAATGTTTCCATTTTCAATTTAACCGCCATTTCATCGCCTTCTTCGCCCGTTAACTTGTTGGGCACACTAAACGCCAAATTTAAATTCTGCTTGCGCATGACATCATTGAAATTATCTTTGTCTACACCAATGGGTTTACGATCTTCCAATGGTCGTTCGTCTTCTGCACAGCTATAATCGCCTAACATCAATAGTTTCAACGGCAATTCAATTTCTTCCTGTGCCCCGCCAGTGGCAGGTTTAAACATAATATTTACACGCTCTTTTGGTGCAACAGATCCGTCAGCCATAATGACTACCTCCTCTCAACCTCAAACATTCGATGGATAATTTTTTTCGTACCCTGACTTTGTTCCATTGTTAATGCGAAATCCAAGTCAATACGGCACAACCTTTCATAGACTTCCTGTGCTTTGTTACTAACAACCGGTAACGCAGCAACGCGTTTACTCACCAGCAAATCATAACAACGGAGTAGCAAGCGCAAGACTTCTGCTTCCAGCTCCGGTTCCCATTGGGCAATATGTAATTCTTTCACTTGTTGATCTAGATATTCCAACTGAGGAATGGCCATTTCAATTAGTTTGCCCTCAAAACAAAAATTGGCTTGTGCTAAGCGCCACAAAAATTGTTCACGACCGATTCCCGCTTGGCGCACACCTTTGCTTAATAATAACAATCCATCATTGAATCGGCCTTTAGCTAATAAGGCTCTGGCTTTGTTGAGTTCTTCTTCCCAACCACCGATGGCTTGACCTTCATCGTCGTCTTCATCCGCAATCGCGCCGCCAAATGCTGCCATCACCTCTTTGCGTACCCATTTCTTACACTCAGCACTGCAAAATGGCATATTGTCTGAGAACTGTAAATTGAGAATATCGGGTACGCGAGCGAGCAAATTCGAAACTTCAACAATAACGGCTTGTTTGGCCGCGTCCCATTCAGGTCCCATTGCATCCAATGCTTGATATGCAAACCAGTGCGCATCCAACCATAAAGGCATTTTGATAAAGTTCTGCTCTACGTCTAGCAGCAACTCGGCATGTTTTTCCTCTTTCAATAAGGTTTCAAAACGCTGAAGCGTATCCGGGCCGGGACTTTTAATTTGGGTAACGCCATTCTCGTCCGGTGGCAAACTATCAATACCGATCCACATGGCGGTACGTGATAAGCGATAAGATCTCGGATCCTTAGGTTTGCTATTGCGTAAATAAGCGATGACTTGTTGTAAATTATTTTGGATCTGTTTAAATGCCTTGGGCAAATCAGCTTCGCCGCCAATATCAACAATTCCTGCAGCTTTTTTTGCTGCGGCTTCTTCGGCTTTGCGAGCCTTATCGCGCTCGGCTTTTTCGACATCAGCCACATATCCACGGGTAAGATTGACGAGTTTTGTAAAATCAGGTGGTTCATTTTCTATTTTTTCTTTTACCCGAGCGTCGATGGATTCCAATAATGCCAAACAACTTTTAACTGCGTCGATCTCATGGGTATCCGGTCGCTGTGTTTCTATACCTTTTTCTAACTCATCGCTTAACCAGGTAAGTGCTACCACCCGACCACGCATACGTTTTTTCTCAGGATACAAATCATCCCAATAGCGATCAAATAGGGTATCAATTAACATCAATGCTTCTGCAAGACCTTGATAACCATCAAGCACAAAACGGCTATTTGCATAATAACTCGCGACCAAAATATCTTTACTCATTCCGGTCAAAATGGTGGTGGCTAAATTGGATATTTCATTCCAATCCACCACCGCACCATCAAGCGAATTTTGTTTATCGATTTCTTCTTGAATCGATTCATATTCTGTCTCGTATTTCGCTGAACTACCACAAGGCTTATCTGCACTAATTGGCACTAACAACGAATCTATTTGTTCAATTAGTTCCTGCATATTGCTTTTGGCCTTTCTTCGAGGTTATATAATCCGGAACATTGGATGGATCTTTAAGTGCTAGTTTTAAAACCGAACCATGACCGGTAAACGCGTATGAAACGGTTAGATTTTCTATCCTGTACCCCGCCATTTTGGCTCCCATGCTGGGAAAATCGCGACGCTTAAATACTTTGCGTCCACTTCGAAAGTCCTTGAGGAAACGCACAAAAGCATTAAAACCGCTATAGCGTTTTTCCAAAATGATTTCCCCCACATGGATTTCCAATAGTACATCGCCACAATCCTGCGGCGACCAATTTACTCTTTTTCTCACTGGATAGTTATAATTCAAAAGTTCTACATTACCTTCGGCACATACGACAACAAGTTTGGTGAGGTGGGGCTGCTCGGTTGCACTTGGATTAACATCGGTAGGCATTGCGGCGATAGTTACGCGGTAATTGCCCGATATCGCATTTTGACTGACGCGTCCACGATTGAGGACCGTATAAAAACTCTCGGAAAACTCAACCTTGTCTTCATACAACTCATTTGAAACATAGCCCTTGGCACGAGTCTTACGAACAAAAGCACCAGCAAAATTCTTCTGGAATTCCCAGATTTTTCCACCGGGTCCTTGCAGCTCTTCAATACGTTGCCAACCACTAAGACCTGTCGCCTGAGCTAACACTTCATCCTGCCATGCGAGCTCCAAATAGTTTTCAGTCTCATCGAGCAACACGCCCCAGACTTGTTTCGCTTGTGCGTTTAATAGTGCCCAGAACGCCTCTTCATCCGCTTCACCGCTACCAATGATTTCCTTCAAACGATTTTGCGACCAAACATTTTTATTCATTTCTTTTGCGGGTTCACCAACCACACGTTTGGTTTCTTCATAGGTGGCTTTTGCCAGTACAAATGCTGCCTGAGGTGATTGCGTTTGATCAGCAATGACTTTCATTGTGTCATGATAGGCAATCACTAAAGGAACGGCCTTTGCGTCTGCATTTGCCAACGCCTCTGTATTGGCACTGCCTTTGATTACTTTTTTCGCTTTACCTAAAACATTAATTCCCTTTTTAACTATTTTACCCGCGAGACCATTGCCACCCATAACCAATTTCTGGTATTCGGGGTCATTGAGTTTGTCATAACGAAATGCGAGTGGTACCCAAGCCGGAATATCTGACTCCTGGTCAGACAAATCCAATGCAGGTTGTAAATTTGCTGGTAACGTCGCTAATAGTTGCTCATAAGGTGATTCCTTACTGGCTAATTTTGCTGCCAGCTCAATACGTCTATCTTTTCCGACCCAACCAAAATTACCTTCATTAAAGCGTAACATGTAGTCCCGCCAGTGATTGAAATAATCTCGCCGGTAATCAGCGATAAACGCGTTACGTTTATCTTGTAAGGTTTTCGAATCTTGTGCCGCTGCTTCTATTTCTTTAAGGAAGGCAAAAATAGCTGCTAATCCTGTTGGTGTATACGCTTTAGGCACTTGCACATCATCTTGGTCATCTAAAACTGATACTCCCCAGTATTGACGCAAATTGACAGAATTAATTGCCGCTTGTAAATTGGACCAAGAAACCAACCACTCCAATCCAATGCCATGTTTACTGATTACGGACGTCAAGCGTGCTTTTTCATCATCGATATCATTGCGAATCAAGCGTTGATTATCCACCCAGAGTAAATAAGCTAAATAGTTATCTTTCAAGATCGGTTTTAAATTCTGAATATTATGCACTTCGACGAATGGCAATAACATGAATTCATAATCGGGCTGCTCTTTAGCGACCAGCAATTCATAGTTCAATTCTTCTTCGTCACTCAAAACAGATTCTTGCAACTTAATTCGTTTGGTCATGAAGTCAATATGTGATGCAAGTTCATCCGGTGTTGAACTTCGCGAAAGCATCGCACTGGATTGGCTGAAATTTTTATCAAACGGCACCAGTGTCGCTTCGCGGAACTTGGTGGCATACACGACGGATAGTTGCTTTTCTACTGACTGACTTTGCCCCAGGCCCATGTTCGCCACCCAAGATTCATTGTTGGTTTTATGTAAAAAACGAATGGCATTTTTAAATTCATCCAATGTTCGCAAATCGATGGCCATTTCATTTTTAAGAACAATATCTGCCGGCAATTGATCAACAACATCACGCAAGGTACCCATGTTTTGTACAAATGATACTGTCAACATAACGGCAGCGACAGAGCATGCAGCAACCCATGTGGTTACACCAAAGTTCTGCTGTAATTTACGCAAATACAAGGATTGCGCTGTTGGCATGACCATTTCTTTATCATTTTTCAAAACCGTACCAAAAAAACCTTTAAGAAAAAGACTGCGTTCACCAATGCGCTGTGAATTAGCAATTTCTGTTTGATAGTGGCCGGATAAAAAGCTGGAAATTGGTTGCCCTTCTTGTCGGCCACTAGAAAAATATAAGCCTCGAAAAATAGGCGCTTCTTTATAGAGCGTCTCATCTAATAGAGTATGAGCAAAAACTTGTAATGAATGATTAAGCGCATTTACTTCTTCGGGAAAAACAAACGCCGGCGCGGTTACATCGCTAGTGTCAGGCTCGGCCAAAAGCGCCAAACGCAATTCACCGAGCTTTGATACCATATTTTGCATGATGCCATCAACACGATCTTTAATGGAGGAGATAGCTTTTGCATCCGCCATTCCACCCATGGCTTGATACACAGAGGGATCAGGATAATGCGCGAAAAAACGCGTCATACCCGCAATCATATCCGCTTTGCTCACCATGATATAAACCGGGAAACGAATACCGAAGTTATTCACTAACTCTGAGAGACGGCCACGTAATTGCGCGGCATGTGACTTTAAATCTTCGTCTTTATCTTTAATTAAACGTTCAGCACTGACCACCACTACCACACCATTAACAGGTTTCCAGCGTCGGTACTTTTTGAATAAATGTTTAAAACGGTTCCATTCAGCTTCGTCGGCCTCATTGGCAGGCGAAATATAACGTCCAGGTGAATCAATAAGAATCGATTCATCCATTAACCACCAGTTTCCCAATTGATCTTCTTTTTTCGGCGCATCGGCGCCTTCGAGCACGGGAATAGCAACCCGGCTATTGCGCAAGGCTGTGGTCTTACCACTTTGTTTATCACCTAAAACCAAATACCAAGGCAACACATAAACCGGATTACCGCGTTCTTTTAAGCGCGACTGTTTAATTCGACCAATCGCTGTCTTCCATAAACGATCGAGTTTTTGCACCCGAACCCGGATATCAGCAGATAATAGATCCTGCGCCCGACGTTCACGCAAGGTGATAATGCCACGATAAAGCCCAACTAATGCGGCGATAATTGTGGCACAGCCTCCCGCAACTGCAAATACAGTTATGTAGTCCCAGTCGAGAAAAAATGCAGTCAAAGCCAAAGCCGCAACGACTAAGATGATAATGAGCAACCATTTAAGAATTGTTTTTATCATTGAGAATTCCTTTAACCTCCCACTACACGAGTCATGACATTATCAGCCATGCTATTCAGTACAAAGGTATAAGCGAGAAATACGATCGCAATAATGACTGGCGGAGCAGCAATCAGCCAAGTTTTACTGGCGGTCCATGCGCTACGTCCATCATTTGACGCCGCCATGCCCTGCTCAGCTGTACCGTCTTTATAGGCTTGCCGAAACATGACACGTTTTGCATAAGCTGATGCACTGGCGGTGTCGCCATTGAGCATTTGCAACGATGACCGTTTTAATTGTTCCAATAACAAATCATCACCATCGTGACAAAAACGTCCGGTGAAACCGAGCGATAAACAAATTAGATAAACTTCGCGCACCGCATTTTGATTTTGTGACAACTGATTGAGACGATCAAAAAACTCCTCTCCGCCCTGAGCAGAGTTATATAACTCATACTGCAATAAGCTGCGCTGCCATTCTTCCTTGTGTATCCATGGGATGCCCAACAGAGTTTCATCGACCCACGCCACGACGGCGAAGCGTGCATCATCATAGTCTCTTGGGTCAATGCCTTGGTCACGTATGATAGCAATACTTTGTTCAAGCATTTCCAAAACTTGTCCGCGCACTTCAGCAAAACTTGGTTGCACATTGGGACAAGTTCGTTTCATTGTAATGACGTATGCAAATATATTACTAAAAATATTTGCCAAACTTTTCTCGTCTGATTTCTTAGCCATAAATTACCATTAACTCCAACTCAAGATCCGCTGGTGGATTATCCAAATAGGCAGCGATATTACGTCCCTCTTTTAAGGCACTCCACGCTTCGCCATTAGTGTCTAATTGAAAATAATAAGTGCCTGCACGCCGCGCTAAGGCCGTGGGCGGTGACTCTAAATATTTGGCATTTACACCTGCCAAGGATCGAGCAATCAATAGTGGCAAAAGTTCGCGGGACGCGATTTTTATCATTGCACCAACGGTTGCAACTAAATACTCTGCAGGCAATTGAGAACGCAGACAGAGAAACACTTGACTACCGTGTTGAAACACTCGGTCATCCAAATCAGCATAATAATAAGTACCATCAAAATCCATAGCCGCAGTAAAATCAGGCCCTGCGGTTAATTCCTCTAACATGGCGGAAATTGTGCTACTGATACGCGCAAAACACTCACCTAAATCATCATGACGATACTGGGTGGTTTCAATGGATTCTTCTTGTTCCAACCCAAACAAATCAAAGCGCGATGAAAACGCCGACAGCTCACCCACTAATTGACGTAAAAGTCCATAAACCTGCCATGGCGATGCCAGGCCTTGTTCAGTTAAATGATGTAATAACGGTACTTGGCGACTCAGCGTGCGCAAAGCCATTAAGAAAAATGTATCACGACCACTAAACTGATTAATATCAGCCGTTCGATCATCACGGTACAAGGATAATTCTTTAACGCGGGTGGTGAGTTGTTCTTTTAGATCACGAACAATTTTCACCAATTGGGTCGCGCCATTAATTTTAATAACCGGCGGCACAAACTTATCGACCAATTTGACTTCCGTGCCAAATTTTCTCAGTTCGGCAATTTTAAATGTATCAAAGTCGACTGCGTCGTCCACTTCCTTGCCAAAAAACACTTGCAGATTATAGCTCAGAAAACGGATATCCTCTTTGCTATCGCGGCGATAGAGATCGGAAACGATTCGTCCCGTGGCACCGACTTGATAACGCAGCTCTAGCAATAGTTTATTTTCTCCTAAGGCTGAATCATCACCGTTATCCGTTTCTTTAACATTCGATTCGTGGTTAAGTAATTGACGTAATCCCAAATAGACAGGCAATGTGTCTCCATTTGGGTCCCAATGGTCTTCAAATGAACGTGGTGCGAGGTTCGCGTTTTCTGGAACAATGACCCGCGCGCCGTCTTTAAATACAAACTCACCATGATCCAATTCAAACACCTGATTATTGAGGCGACTCGGATTAATTGTCAGAGCGCTCACACCCCAATTATAGGGATTGGCTAAACGTGTCTGTTCTTGCACTAGGTTTTGATAATACAAATCTTGCTGCTGAAAATGG
>Ga0224501_10001233_pt1 | contig 19824 bp, 16 predicted proteins | sample SF_Oct11_sed_USG_4_FD_169105 | JGI IMG/M metagenome (GOLD analysis project Ga0224501, IMG submission 169105) | Sediment microbial communities from San Francisco Bay, California, United States - SF_Oct11_sed_USGS_8_1 | ecosystem: Environmental > Aquatic > Marine > Sediment | place: USA...
GACGTGCACCACATGAATTCGAAAGTGGCGCAGGTCCCATTCAAGGAACTCGCTCAATGCAACATCCGTGACCTCGCGAAGATCGAGAACGAAATCTTCGAGTGGCACACCAGCGACGGGAAGCTCGTGCCGGTCAGAGCCAAATATTGGGATCTTCAGCCCGATGGTTCCATTCAGGTGTTTCTGCGCCTCGAGTAGCCCACCGCCTAACAAGCGGTTGCATCTGACGACTACGGGTGGCACAGCGAACGGGCGCCCCGCCGCGCGCATCGGAAGGGACCCCTTGGGGGATGGGTGAAGTGAGCACGGTGGGGCTGTTCGCCGTGACAGGACCCGCAACCTACGCCTTTTCCCCCCCTATCTTACTCTCCGTCCCCTTCCACAACCGCTCGATATTCCCCTTGTGCTTGATCACAATAAGACCAGTCACCAGTACAGCAAACGAAACGAAGGCAGCACTTGGGCGAACGAACGCAGCGATGACGGGAAACAATCCGAACGCGGTCAGTGCTCCACCTGACGAATAGCGCCAGAGGGCGACGGCTCCGATCCAGGCCAGCAGAAGCAACAGGCCAATCAACGGCGCCACTCCAAGGACAGACCCGAGCGCGGTCGCGACTCCCTTCCCGCCTTTGAATCCGAGAAACGGCGAAAATAGGTGGCCCAGAAATGGAGCGAGCGCGACGGCCAGAATCGCCCATTCGGCTTGCAGCAGCTGCGTTGCCGCAAAGCCCATCACCCACCCCTTGCCCATATCCCCGATCAAGGTCAGGATGCCAGGCACCTTGCCCGACACACGGAGGACATTCGTAAACCCTACGTTCTTGCTCCCGACCGTGCGGGGATCCGGCAGGCCCATCGCCCTTGAGATGACCACCCCGAAGGGGACCGCGCCCAAGAGATATCCGATGATCGCAAGCCCAGCAATGAGTCCCGGTTGTTCCATCTCAGTAGGGTGTCCAAAAACTACGTTCGTGGTGAGCTTGTCGAACCATGAACGGAACTGCCTGAAGTTGTACGCCCTTCGACAAGCTCAGGGCGAACGGATTATCACAGCTATGATAGGGACACAAGGTTAGGTCCGATCGATGAGAGAGGCCTGCCGCACAGATGTCACTGAAACTTCTCCGGATGCACAAGGAACTCCAGCATGACTCGATTGAGATTGGGCCAATCACGATGGCTACCGGTTCCTTCACAGTAGAGCGTTGCACCGCCTGAGGCACAGCCTTGATACGCGCGACAGCCGCCCTCCAGTGGTGTCGTCTTCGTCGCATCACACTGATTACAGCCCGCCCACCAGGCTGACGTTTGGGCTCCCCAGCCGGGAAACAACTTGTCGTTCTTACTATGCATGATCATGACCGGGATTGGAGCGCGGCATTGATACGTCTCAAGGTCTTTTCCGGTCACCCCTGCAGCACTCGGTGCAATCGCGGCAGGCACGGTTTTCGTCTTTTCAATCACAGCCAGCATCAGGGATGCGGTGCCTCCGTCTGAATGGCCGGTGGCAGACACCCTGCTCTCATCGATGCACCACTCTTTCGCGACAAGACCAGGGATGGTTCCTAGCTGTTCGATGGTCGAAATATTCAACGACTTGTGATCGGTATAGACCACGACAAACCCCGCGCCGGTCGCTGAAGTCGTGATACCCGTGAGACGCTCGGACTCCCAGCGACTCAGCCCTGCCGGTGCGTAGACCATCAGAAGAGGATGGGCGAACGTCGGGTCATAGTTGGACGGTGTGCGAACCATATACCGAATGCCGTCAGCCGAGACCTTGCCATCGGTCGAACCGACCAAGCCACGTCGAGACCCAGTTGCGCACTGTCCGTTTCCACTCGGGTAGGCAAAGGCTTCAAGAGGTGGAGGCGTCGTGTTCTCACTGCACGCAGCGATGGTAAGTTGGAGACATAACAACAGACAAGGAGCAATGAGGAGGTACGAATTCCCTATCACGTTCCGGTAGGCCAGCAGTGGCTATGGCAGGCTCGGAGACAGTTCCCCGTGAATGTTCCGTCAGATCCCTTTGGCGACGACTTGCTTCCAAAAATTCCACACATACTGACCACCGGAGATATACCCAAGCACGAGGGAGAGGTACAAGGTGAAGATGCCTGCCAAGTGCATGTTGCCAAGCTCAGCGAGCCCGGTCCCTTCCAAGATCAATAAGATGATCGCCACCACTTGTAAGGCCATCTTATACTTGCCGGTCGTCTCCGCAGGAATGATCATCCCCTCACCTGCCGCAATGGCTCGGATGCCCGTGACAGCCAACTCTCGCGCAACGATCAACAGGACGACCAGGGCGCTGACTCGCTCCACGTTCATGAGGAGTATCAATGCAGACAACACCAACAGTTTGTCGGCGATGGGATCGAGCAGCTTACCCAGCTTCGTGACTTGGCCGGTTCGCCTGGCGATATACCCATCCAACATATCCGTGACCGCCGCGACGGCGAAAATGACTGCGGCCGCCAGCGACTGATCCGGCGTAGGATTCACGAAGAGAATGATGAAGACTGGGATCAAGAGAATGCGGACGAGGGTCAAGACATTGGGCACATTGAGCGATTCCGCCCCGATGTCTCGCCACACTTCCAAGACACGATTCATGACGGTCGATGTCTCCTACACGATTCCATTCTTGAGTAAATCATGAAGATGAACGACGCCTCGGATGGTCCGCTCATTTTCTACGACCACCAACGTCGTGATAGAAAACCGTTCCATCATCTCGACCGCCTTGGCCGCCAGCTCGTCTGGTCCGATGCTCTTCGGATTCTGCGTGGCCAATTCCCGCGCCGTCGTGTTGACCAAATCCGTTCCTCGTTGGATGAAGCGCCGGAGGTCACCATCGGTAATCACCCCGACCATCAGTCCTTCCTGATCCACCACGGTCGTCATGCCGAGTTTCTTGGCCGTCATCTCCAGCATGGCGGCCATGCCGCCGACGGAGGCTTCCACCATGGGAATGTCCGACTCGGTATGCATGAGGTCCTTCACTCTCACAAGCAACCGCCGTCCCAAGGTGCCGCCGGGGTGGAATCGAGCAAAGTCTTCTTCTTTGAATTCGCGTTTCTGGAGCAACGCCACAGCAAGCGCATCGCCGAGCGCCAGTGTCGCAGTCGTACTGGCGGTCGGCGCTAATCCCATGGGGCAGGCCTCTTCGGCCACCGAGACGTCAAGGACGACATCGGAATTTTTCGCCAAGGTGGAGTTCATCCGCCCTGTGAATGCGATGACCGGAATGCCTAGGCGCTTCACGAAGGGCAACAACTGGAGGAGTTCCTGTGTTTCACCGCTGTTGGAGATCGTCACCAAGACATCCCGACGAGCCAACATGCCGAGATCCCCGTGCACACCTTCGGCCGGGTGCAAGAAGAAAGAGGAAGTCCCGGTGCTGGCAAGGGTCGCGGCGATTTTTTGTCCGATCAGACCGGACTTACCCATCCCGGAGACGACGACTTTTCCTTTACAGCGAGCCAACACGTCCACGGCCTTGACGAACCGATCGTCCAGCCGTTCGATCAATGCATCGACCGCCCGCGCTTCAATTTCCAGCACCCGTCGACCCTCGGCGAGGCTACCACTCCCCTTCTCGGCTTTCGAGACTCGAGCCGTGGGTGTCGGCTTTACGGTTTTGTCGCGTTCCATATCCGCAGAACTCGTTCCAATAAAGGTTTCAAGTGATGCAGCGGAACCATATTCGGCCCATCGGACAGTGCCTCATCCGGATTCGGATGGACTTCCATGAAAAATCCGTCGACACCGGCTCCGGCTGCCGCGCAGGCCAATGGCTCGACGAATTCGCGTTGGCCGCTTGATTTCGTTCCTCCACCACCCGGCAACTGAACGCTATGCGTCGCATCAAAGACCACAGGATAGCCGAAACCCCGCATGATAGGAAAGGACCGCATGTCGACGACCAGATTATTGTAGCCGAACGATGAGCCGCGCTCGGTGAGGATCATACGGCGACTCCCACAGTCCTCGATTTTTTTGACGGCATTGCCCATTTCTGCAGGCGACAGAAACTGGCCTTTTTTCACGTTCACCACCGCGCCGGTCTTGGCGGCGGCAATGAGCAGATCCGTCTGTCGACAGAGAAAGGCGGGGATTTGGAGCACATCCACCACCTTCCCGGCTTCCGTCGCCTGTTCTTCCGTATGCACATCGGTCAAGACAGGCAGGGCAAGCTGAGTTTTCACCTGCTTGAGTATCGCAAGCCCATTCTCAAGACCAGGGCCACGAAACGACGTGATGGATGTTCGATTGGCCTTATCGAATGACGACTTAAAGATATACGGGATTCCTAACGCTTGTGTAATCTCGGCGATCCGACCGGCCGTCTCCATGACAACTTGCTCGCTCTCGATCACACAGGGACCGGCAATGAGAAACGGAGGCTGTCCTTGTCCAACCTTGAACGAACCGATGTGAACTTCGTACGACATAGCTCTTCGCTTTACTTCATGCGAGATGGTCAAACCGGCCTTCCAACAAGGCCGCAGGCGAATCAAAACCGGAGGCGTACCCTCTGGGGTACGTTGAGGATTTTGATGAGCCGAGAACGCAGTTGGAGGTCGGTTTCAGCATCTCGATTCAGTGTCCTAGTTTTTTGCGCAACGCCGCCCCAACAAACCCGCTGAATAGCGGATGTGGACGATGCGGGCGAGAACTATACTCAGGATGGAACTGGGTGCCTAAAAACCAGGGATGATCCTTCAACTCGATGATCTCGACGAGGCGGCCATCCGGAGACACTCCACTCAGGACCAACCCTTTCTCGGTCAGCTGCTCACGATAGGCGTTGTTGAATTCATAGCGATGCCGATGACGCTCACGAACCTCGCTCACTCCGTACATCTTCTGCGCAAGTGTCCCCTCCCCCAGCTTGCAGAGATACGAACCAAGACGCATCGTGCCACCTTTATTACTCACGGCATGCTGATCGGGCATGAGATGGATGACAGGATGAGGCGACCGCTCGTCGAACTCAGCACTGTTGGCGTCGGCGAGCCCGGCAACATTCCGCGCAAACTCAATCGCGGCGCATTGCATCCCTAAACACAGGCCGAGGAACGGCACCTGGCGTTCCCGCGCATACCTGATGGTGGCGACTTTCCCCTCGATCCCCCTGGTCCCAAACCCACCGGGGATCAAGATGCCGTCAGCCTCTCGCAAGATGCGCTCGGTCCCTTGCCGTTCGATGTCTTCGGACTCGATCCAACTAATATGGACCTTGGTTTCATGATCGATCCCGCCATGGACCAACGCCTCGCCCAAGCTCTTGTAACATTCCTTCAGGCCCGCGTACTTCCCCACCAGCGCGACAGAGATCTCGTGCTTGGGCCGCTTGATCTTCTGCACCATCGCATCCCATTCTCGAAGATTGGGCTGACCGGTCTCCAAATGGAGCTGCCGCACGATCAATTCATCCAACCCTTCCTTCCGGAACACGATCGGCACTTCATAGATGGTCTCGACGTCTTTTGCGGTGATGACGGCGTCCTTGTCCACGTTACAGAACATGGCAATTTTGCCTTTGAGTTCCGGTGGAATGTAGCGGTCGGTTCGGCACAGCAGAATGTTGGGCTGGATACCGATCTCGCGAAGCTTGTTGACCGAATGTTGTGTCGGCTTGGTCTTCAGCTCCCCGGCCGTGCCGATGTAGGGCACTAAGGTCAGGTGAACGTACAAGACGTTATCGCGCCCGACGTCATACGGCATCTGCCTGATGGCTTCGAGAAACGGCAAGCTTTCAATGTCGCCGACCGTGCCGCCGATCTCAACGATCGTGACATCGATCCCTTTGGAGATACGCATGATCGCTTGTTTGATTTCATCCGTTACATGGGGCACGACCTGAACGGTTCCCCCGAGATAATCTCCTCGCCGCTCTTTCGTGATGACGGAGTGATAAATTCGACCAGTCGTGTAATTACTCTCTTTGGTCAATGAAAGAGTGGTGAAGCGCTCATAATGACCGAGGTCAAGATCCGTCTCGGCTCCATCGTCGGTGACATAGACCTCGCCATGTTGATAGGGATTCATGGTGCCTGGATCGACATTGATGTATGGATCCAGTTTCAAAAAGGTGACCTTCAACCCCCGGCTCTCCAGCAGGTTTCCGATGGAGGCCGACGCCAGTCCTTTCCCCAGTGATGAGACCACTCCTCCGGTCACAAAAATGAATTTATTCATGGCTGCCCTCTTTCATGGACATCAGACCGTTCCGAATATGGCGCTCATGACTTGAAAAACACTCCACTGGCCTTCAATTCGAGCCTAATTGCGTCATACTGCTGTAGCCGCTCAGCCACGTCTGGGACATCTTCCGGTCGATCAACCCGCAGTGATGCATGCTTGGTTTCCCACACACGGATGCGAATCCCGTGGTCCAACGCCCGGAGCTGCTCAAGCTTTTCGGCGTCTTCCAATCGACTTGTCGGCAGGGCCGCCAATCGAAGCAAGGTCTCCTTGGTATAGATGTACAACCCCAGATGGATATAGTGGAGTCCCCCAATCGCTTGTCTTCCCGGATCGTCACGCACGAACGGGATCGGGGCTCGCGAAAAATACAGCGCATCCCCTCGGACATCGGTTACCACTTTGACCACTGCAGAATTGAGCAGGTCCTCCGTCGGGTCCATCACCCGCTTGAGCGTCCCCATACTCGCGCCGCTTTCGAGAAATGGCTCGATCAGATCAGTTAACAATTCGGGGTTCAGTGGGATTTCATCGCCCTGTAAATCTAAGAAATACTCTCCCGCAAACATACGAGCGACGGCAGCCACCCGGTCCGTGCCGGTTCGGTACTCACCTGTCACAAGCACGGCACGACCACCAAAGCGCTCGACCGCCTGCTTGATTCGCTCATCATCGGTTGCGACCAACACACTTGAAACCGTTCGGCACGCCACCGCACGCTCATACACATGCTGAATCATCGGCTTGCCGTTCAGCTCGACCAGCGGCTTCCCTGGAAAACGAGAGGACCCATATCTGGCAGGAATCACAACCGTGACCGATCGTGAGGCTTTATTCATCTCCGAATGCCTCGGACAGCTGTTTTGGCGACACCGTTGCCGTGCCGACCATTCCCACGACGATCCCGGCTGCATAATTGGCCATCATCGCGCCCATCTTGATGCCGGCGCCGGCTCCCAACGCCAATGCGAGGGTCCCGATGACCGTATCTCCGGCACCGGTGACGTCGTAGACCTGTCGTGCCTTGGTGGGCACATGCCACGAGACTCCATCACCTTCGTATAGACTCATGCCTTTTTCACCACGCGTGATCAGAACGGACTGGCACCCGAGTCGCTGACGGATCATCGCGCCGGCCTCGTTGATCGTTTGGTTGTCATCTCCGTGCATGCCCGATGCTTGCGTCGCTTCAAGATGGTTTGGGGTGATGACGGTGACCCCCTTATAGAAATTGAAATGCTCGACTTTTGGATCAACGACAACCGGAACCCTGCGCAACGCTGCAAGCCGGGTAATCTCAGACATCAATACGGAAGACACGACTCCTTTGGCATAGTCGGACACCACGATACAGGACAACTCACGCAGTTTTGATTCGATATACCGAAGAATCTTTTGTCTGAGGACAGCTTTCAATTCGCTACGACCTTCGATGTCATACCGGACAATCTGCTGGTTATGGGCGATCACCCGACTCTTTTTGGTCGTGGGACGTTCACGATCGACGACAATCCCTCCAAGCGTGCCTCGCGTGTGTCCCAATTCTTTGACCAACTGCTTCCCACTTTGATCAGCCCCGATCATGCCACAGAGATGGGCCTTCCCTCCCAATGCCAAGATGTTACTGTAGACATTGGCGGCTCCACCCAATCGAATCGACTCGGACTCGACATGGACGACGGGGACCGGCGCTTCCGGAGAGATCCGGCTCACCCTCCCCATCACATAATGATCAAGGATCAGGTCCCCAATGACCAGGACGGATGCCTGCGGGAACCGTTGAAGATACTGTCGAAGCTCTCTAGGGGATGGAGTCTCACCACCCCCTTTCGGCCCTTCGTTCGGACGCGGAGCCCCGCTGCTTTTCTTTACTGGATTGCCTTGCCGAATCGTTCCCATCGAACCCACTCCGTCCAGTTCCCCTGCCCGTTCCATGACCAATAGATCCGAAACGCCTTGCCGCGGATCTTTTCTTCTCGCACATACCCCCAGAACCGGCTGTCCAGACTCTGGTCGCGATTATCACCCATTACAAAATAGGATCCGTCAGGGACCGTCACCGGTCCGAAGTTATCGCGTGAATTGACGCTGCTATCGATAATCCCGGGGTCGATTCGTTGGGTAAAGGCCTTGTCGTCGAGTGGATGACCGTTCACGAGTACGACTTTGTTCCGGAGCTGGATGGTATCCCCAGGCAATCCAACGATTCGCTTTATGAAGTCTTTTTCTTCATCTTCAGGGAAGCGAAACACGACGATGTCACCACGTTCCGGTTTGCCGAACGTGATCACGGTGGTGGAGGTGTAGCAATTGACCGGCGGAAAGCTCCAGAGCATTTTGCAGTCCGTCGGCCACTGCAGGCCATAGGACAACTTGCTGACCAAAATGTGATCGCCGATCTGCAAGGTCGGAATCATCGATCCAGACGGAATCTTGAAGGCCTGCACGACGAATACGCGGATAGCAAACGCGAGCAGCATGGCCACGATGATGGCTTCCGCATACTCCCGTACGATGGACTTACGTCCCGATTGATCCGCGCTCTCCGTCAGCTTGGCACCGGAAAGCGATGGCTCTCCGGCCCGTGGTGAACCGGACAGCTTCTCCACATTCCTTGGGTTTGGATCGAGACTCATTCGTCTCCGACTTTCAAGATAGCCAAGAACGCTTCCTGTGGGACCTCGACACTGCCGACTGATTTCATGCGCTTCTTTCCTTCCTTCTGCTTCTCTAACAACTTCCGTTTTCGCGTAATATCGCCGCCATAGCATTTCGCCAGCACGTTCTTCTTCATCGCCCCGATGGTCTCACGCGCAACGATCTTACTACCGATCGCGGCCTGAATCGCAATCTCGTACATCTGCCGTGGAATCAGCTCCTTCATTTTCTCGGCAAGCTGACGCCCACGCTGGACGGAACGGTCTTTATGCGTGATAAACGACAAGGCATCGACCGCTTCGCCGTTCAAAAGAATATCGAGTCTGACAAGATCGGACTCACGGTAGCCAAGCACCTCGTAGTCGAGCGACGCATAGCCCTGCGTGCGCGACTTGAGCTTATCGTAAAAATCAAGAATGACTTCGTTCAAGGGCAATTCATAACTGATCGCGACCCTGGTCGGATCGAGAAAATGAATGCCCTTCTGGATGCCTCGACGCTCCTGGCAGAGCTGAAGGATGGCCCCCATGTACCGCTCAGGCGTAATGATCGAGGCCAAAATAAACGGCTCCTCGAATGACTCAATACTACTCGGAGGTGGAAGCTGCGAAGGATTATTGACCTCCAACACGTCGCCCTTTGTGGTCAAGACGCGATAGACGACCGTCGGAGCGGTCGTAAGGAGCGTGAGATTGTATTCACGCTCGAGCCGCTCCTGAATGATTTCCATGTGGAGCAGACCCAAAAAGCCGCATCGAAAACCGAACCCCAACGCGAGCGATGTCTCAGGTTCATAGGCGAAGGAGGAATCGTTCAATCGCAGCTTGATCAACGCATCGCGTAAATCTTCATAGCGGCTCGTGTCAGTGGGATAGAGCCCACAGAATACCAGCGGCTTGACCTCCTTGTATCCGGGAAACGGCGCAGCGGTGGGCGCACCGGCGTCCGTCAGCGTATCACCAATTTTGACATCGGCGACTTCTCTCATGTTGGCACAGAGGTACCCCACCTCGCCGGTCAGCAGTTCGGATTTCTTCGTTCGTTTCGGGGTGAACTGGCCGACTTCCATGACCTCAAACGTCCGATTATTCGACATGACTTTGATCTTCATGCCGGGTCGGATGGATCCGTCCACCAGTCGTGCGAGAACGATCACCCCCTGATAATTATCGAACCAGGAGTCAAAAATAAGTGCCTTGAGCGGCGCTTGTGGATCACCGGAGGGAGGAGGAACCCTGGCAATGATCGCTTCCAACACGTCCGGCACACCTTTGCCTTCCTTTGCGCTGATGGGGAGGGCATCGTCGGCGTCCAGCTGGAGCACTTCAGAGATCGAGTGCTTCGTTCCTTCGATATCTGAACTCGCCAGATCAATCTTATTGATGACCGGGATAATGGTCAGGTTGTTGGCCATCGCTAAATTCACATTGGCAATGGTCTGTGCCTGCACCCCTTGCGTCGCGTCGACGAGCAATAGCGCCCCCTCACACGCCGCGAGGCTCCGTGAGACCTCATAGGTAAAATCGACGTGCCCGGGCGTATCGATCAAATGCAACGCATACGTCTTCCCATCCTGCGCCTGGTATCTGATGGCCACTGCGTGGGCCTTGATCGTAATGCCACGTTCCCGCTCGAGATCCATGGCATCGAGGATCTGTTCTTTGGCCTCTCGAGCAGTGACTGCGCCAGTAGCTTCTAGGAACCGGTCAGCGAGGGTTGATTTGCCGTGATCGATATGAGCGATGATTGAAAAATTGCGTATAAGGCTTTGCAAATCCTAGCTCATTCGTAAAATCGATTTATTATAGTTACTGCCTCAGAGGTTGTCAAAGATGTTGCCCACCCTTATAATCACGCGCCGCACGCGACCGATTATCTCGTCACACGCCATTCTCTCCGCCATCGGTGATGACCGCTACCCTTCTTCCCGATAGCCGAGCGCGCTGTGATACATGATGCATGTTTGAGAACCATGGCACAACGACCCACAACCCGACAACTGATCGACTGGGACCGTCGTTATCTCTGGCATCCGTTTACCCAGATGCACGAATGGGAGCAGGAAGAGCCGCTTATCATCGAACGTGGTAAAGGCTCCTATCTCATTGATACAGCGGGAAAGAAATATCTCGACGGGACCTCATCGATTTGGGTGAACCTCCACGGGCATCGACATCCCGTCCTTGACCGTGCGCTCAAGAAACAACTCGACAAGATTGCCCACTCAACGTTCCTGGGTCTCACTAATCCACCCGCCATCGAGCTGGCGCGCGAGTTGATTCGCATTGCGCCTAAAGGCCTCACGCGCGTTTTTTATTCCGACAACGGCTCGACGGCAGTTGAAATCGCGTTAAAGATGGCTGTCCAGTATTGGCAGCAGCGGCATCCGAAGGCCGGTCCAAAGAACACCTTCCTCCACCTGAAACTCGCTTACCATGGAGATACGATCGGTGCCGTGAGTGTCGGCAACATCGCGATCTTCCATTCACGCTTTAAACCGCTGCTCTTCCCCACGGTGGCGGCAGAACCGCCTCATTGTTACCGCTGTCCACTTCAACTCACCTACCCCTCTTGCCGGATAGCCTGTCTCGATCCAATTGAAAAAGTACTCAAAAGCCGCCATCGAGAACTGGCCGGATTCATCATCGAACCGCTGATGCAGGCAGCCGCAGGCATGATTCCTCAGCCAGCCGGCTATCTGAAACGCATTCGAGGGCTCTGCACGAAATATGATGTGCTCTTGATTGCCGACGAAGTCGCAACCGGGTTTGGACGAACCGGAAAGATGTTCGCCTGCGAGCACGAAAACGTGACACCTGATCTGATGGCCATGAGCAAGGGACTGACCGGCGGGTACATGCCATTGGCGGCTACATTGACGACCGATGAAATCTACCAAGGTTTTCTCGGAACCTACGACGAGTTCAAGACTTTCTTCCATGGTCACAGCTTTACCGGCAATCCACTGGGATGTGCCCTTGCGCTCGCTAGTCTCAACATATTCAGAACCGAAAAAACACTGGCGCGACTGCAACCCAAGATCAAATTGCTTGCGCGACTCCTTCGTCCATTCGAGCATCTTGTTCATGTAGGAGACATCCGTCAGCGCGGATTTATGGCAGGAATCGAATTAGTCCAGGATCAGGTGACGAAAGAACCCTATCCACTCAGTGCCAGAGCTGGTCATTGCGTGGCAGCAATCGCCCGCTCCAAGGGGCTGATCTTGAGACCTATCGGTAACGTGCTTGTACTCATACCACCCCTCTCGATAACAGCAGAAGAATTAAAGAAAATGGTGGAAATCCTCGCTGAATCCATAGAGACTTTGCACATCGATTGAAGATCGCCTGGATGTTCCATCAAGCCGGCAGAAGAAACGGCAAACCATATGCGGACGTGTGATGTTCTCGTCATTGGCGGTGGGGTGATCGGCCTGAGCATCGCCCGTGAACTGCGTAAACGCCACGGCGATGCCCGTGTGTTGTTGATCGAAAAGGAGCCCTCATGTGGCGCCCATGCCAGTGGACGCAATAGCGGAGTGCTCCACGCAGGGTTCTATTATTCACCGGATAGCTTGAAAGCAAAATTTACCCGCCTCGGGAACGAACGGCTGACCGCCTTCTGCGAGGAGAAACGCATTCCCCTGAATAAATGCGGCAAACTCGTTGTCGCGAAAGATGCGGCGGATTTGCCCTCGCTCGATGAATTACTTCGACGAGGTCGGATCAACGGCATCGAGCTGCAGGCGATAACAGAGGCAGAAGCCAAGTCGATTGAACCCCGGGTCAAGACATACCAACGGGCGTTGTTCTCACCTCGCACTTCAACCGTGAACCCCCTCCAGGTCATCGAGGCAATGCAACACGATGCAATCCGAGAGGGGATAGAGGTTCAATGCGCCACGGCCTATCGCGGGAGAGAGACCGACACGGTCCGCACAAACCACGACAATATTAAGGCCGGGTATGTCGTGAATGCTGCAGGCCTTTACGCGGATAAAATCGCGATGGACTATGGGTTTTCTGAGAAGTACCGGATTCTCCCCTTCAAGGGCCTGTACCTCTACTCCAATGAGCCACCCGGTGCGATTCGCACCAACATTTACCCTGTGCCGGATCTCAGGAATCCGTTTCTCGGCGTCCACTTCACGATCACGGCTGACGGGAAGGCCAAGATCGGACCGACGGCCATCCCAGCCTTATGGCGTGAGAACTATAGCGGCATGGGCAATTTCAACTTCGGTGAGTTGGTCGAAGTCGCGAGTCGAGGACTCGGGCTGCTCACTGGGGCTGGATTCGATTTTCGACGCTTGGCGATGGAGGAGATCACCAAATACTCGCGGAGCAAGATGGTATCGCTGGCCTCCGTACTTGCTGAGGGGGTGGATGAGCGCAACTACCACACCTGGGGCCGTCCCGGCATCAGGGCTCAGCTGCTCGACATCACCAAAAAGAAATTAGAAATGGATTTCATCCTGGAGGGCGACAATCGGTCCATGCACGTGCTCAACGCCGTGTCGCCTGCCTTCACCTGCTCACTTCCGTTTGCCGGTCATGTCTGCGATCACATCGACAAGGCAATAGGATAACGGCTCTCAACAGAGTCTGACTTCCTGGCCCACGTCGACTTGCAGGCATCGAGCCGCGTTGTCTTCCTGCAGAAAGATTTCCAAGAATCCTCCACTATTGATCAGCGCGGCAGGACTCTCTCCGTCACCCTGACTGTAGCTTCCTACCAATTTGGTCACGATATGCGTTCCGATATGGATCTCGATCTTTGCCAGACCGATGGTTGCCTGAAATTCCCGTACCTGCTTCGCCGTGACATTTGAGATCAGATTACCGAATCGATCAATATACTCAATCCTTCCAATCAAGATTTGATCTTGCTGCTGAGGAGCCCATACCAGGCTTTTCATGGGATCATGGATCACCGGACCGAAAAATGAAGGCGGTTCCCCGCTGGCAAGCAAGGCAGCGACCGGTGCGAATAGATCACGTCCGTCAAACGTACCCCCTTCCGAGGGCAGCCGATATCTCGCGTCCTCGATCTGTCGAATGATGACGTCCTGCTCATGTTCCAGGACGTGGCTAAGCAAGCCGTTGTCCGGGGCCAAAAAACTATAGCGTGACGTGGTCGCAAGGATCGCCCGCCTGGCGCTTCCGACACCGGGATCCACGACACAGACATAGATCGTCCTATCCGGGAAATGGCGGTAGCAGGCGCCCAGCACATAGCTGGCTTCATCGATCTGATGCGAAGGAATTTGGTGGGAGATATCGACGACCCTGGCATTGGGGTGGATGGTCAAGATCACACCCTTCATGCTCGCGACGAACCAGTCGCGCTCACCGAAATCTGTCAGCAGGGCAATGAGAGGGCGTGACGCCGGCACGTCAGCATTCCTCGAATTTGATCTCCACAACCTCGTATTCAACCATCTTCACAGGAGTTTTGACTTCGACAAAGTCTCCGACTCGCTTGCCGATCAATGCGCGTCCGACCGGAGACTGTACGGAGATCTTGTTGAACTTCATATCGGCCTCGTCTTGCCCGACCAACGTGTACTGCTTCTTGTCTTGCGACTCTTGTTCCACCACCAACACGGTCGCGCCAAAGACAATGGTATCGCTGGTACGCCCCGCGATTTCAACAATCCGGGCTTCCGCCAGTTTCGTCTCTAGTTCAGAAATCCGCGACTCGATAAACCCTTGACGTTCTTTGGCCGCGTCGTACTCGGCATTCTCGCTGAGATCTCCATGCGCTCGGGCTTCCGCGATCGCCTCGATCACTTTCGGCCGCTCGATTTTCCGCAGGCGATCCAACTCCGCCTTCAGTGCGTCGTAACCTTTCTTCGTAATTGGTGTGGGCATGCTCCGCTTGCTCCTGATCGATTTATGTTCGATGATACTCTTGCAATGAGCGGATCGATAGGGTTTTTTTTAGGATGGCTTCAATCCCCATTGATGCCGCATGGGCGCCGCGCATGGTCGTAAAATATGGAATGCCTCGATGCAGAGCCTCCCTCCTGATCGACAAGGAGTCGGCATGCGCCGAGGCGGTTCGCACCGTATTGACCACGAGCGCCACCGAACCATTTTTAATGTGATCGACGATGTGAGGCCTTCCTTCGGCCACCTTATTGACGACTTCTACGGAAAGTCCGTGTTCGCGCAAGTATCCCGCTGTTCCGCTCGTTCCTTGAATGCGCATCCCTAGCCTGTTCAATACTCTACCGACTTCAAGAGCCGCGGGACGATCGGATTCTTTTACGCTGATAAACGCCGTCCCCACCGTGGGGAGGCCTGCACCGGCTCCCGCTTGTGATTTGGCAAACGCCCATCCAAAATCGCCGTCGATCCCCATCACTTCGCCGGTCGATTTCATCTCCGGCCCCAACAACACATCAACACCGGGGAATTTATTAAACGGAAAGACGGCTTCTTTCACCGAAAAGTGTTCCGGCAGAGGAGCACTGGTAAAGCCGAGTCCCTTGAGAGTCTTTCCCATCATGACTTTCATGGCTAATTTGGCGAGCGGCACGCCGATGGCTTTGCTGACGAACGGCACGGTTCGAGACCCACGTGGATTCACCTCAAGCACGTAGATCGTCGAACCTTTTACGGCAAACTGCGCATTCATCAGTCCGATGACCCCGAGTTCCAACGCCAGCATACGCATTTGACGCTCAATCTCGCTCACAATGGCTTTATCCAAGGTGTATGGAGGGAGCGAGCAGGCAGAGTCGCCGGAATGCACACCCGCTTCCTCGATATGTTCCATGATACCCGCCACAACCACGGTGTCGCCGTCGGAAATGGCATCCGCATCGACCTCGATCGCATCGGCCAGATACTTATCAATTAACACCGGATGCTTGGGCGACGCTTTCACTGCCGACTGCATATATTCCAACAAGCCGGATTCGTCATAGACGATCTGCATCGAACGCCCACCCAAGACGTATGACGGTCTGACCATGACCGGATAACTGACCCTTCCAGCAATCTGCACGGCCTCTTTAATCGACCGAGCCATTCCGCTTTCCGCCTGCCGCAATCCCAACCTCGTCAGAAGCTCGCGGAACCGTTCTCGGTCTTCCGCTAAATCGATGGCATCCGGGCTTGTACCCAGAATCTTCACACCCGCCTTCGACAACGGAAGAGCGAGTTTCAAGGGCGTCTGGCCGCCGAACTGCAAGACGACTCCGATCGGCTGCTCGCGGTCGATCAGATTCAGTACATCTTCCTGCGTGAGTGGCTCGAAGTAGAGTCGATCAGACGTGTCGTAATCCGTACTCACGGTTTCTGGGTTGCAGTTCACCATGATCGTATCGATCCCATCTTCTCGGAGTGCCATCGCGGCATGGACACAGCAGTAGTCGAACTCGATCCCCTGTCCAATGCGATTCGGCCCTCCACCGAGAATTACCACCTTTTTCCGGTCAGATGGCCGAGCTTCACACTCTCTCCCATACGTCGAATACAGGTATGGGGTTTGCGCCTCGAATTCCGCTGCGCAGGTATCCACTCGCTTATAGGTGACCCCTCGTGTCGGATGTTGCCTGCGCGCTCTGGCGACCTCGGACGCCTCACATCCGAGCAAGTACGCAATGCGATCATCGGAAAATCCAAGCTCTTTCGCATCCCAGAGTGTCGCACCGTCCAACACTGATCCTGGATCGGCGGCATGATCGACCAGCACATGTTCAAAAACGATCAACTGTCTTACCTGCGCCAGGAACCAGGGATCGACCATGGTTGTGGCAAACAGCTCTTCGTCCGTCAACCCGAGTCGCATGGCATCAGCCAGGTACCACAGCCGTTCCGGAAGGGGGCTGCGAAGCATACGGTCCAGTTTTTCTTTTGCCGCCTGTCGATCAAACTCGGCCGGTATGCCTCGATCAATCCCAAGCCTGGAAACCAAGCCGTTCAATTCTAATTCGAGCGACCGAATGGCCTTCTGCAAGGATTCTTTGAACGTCCGCCCGATCGCCATCACTTCGCCGACCGACTTCATTTGTGTGGTCAAGGTCGGATCGGCTCCCTTGAACTTTTGGAACGCAAACCGAGGAATTTTGACCACAACATAGTCGATCGCCGGTTCAAAGGACGCCTTGGTGACACCGGTAATGTCATTGGTGATTTCATCCAATGTGTATCCGACTGCAAGCTTGGCGGCAATTTTCGCGATCGGGAATCCGGTCGCCTTGGACGCCAGCGCCGAACTCCGCGACACCCGAGGGTTCATTTCAATGACGACCATCTCTCCGTTCGCCGGATTGACGCCGAACTGAATGTTCGATCCACCCGTATCGACGCCGATCTCCCGGATCACACGAAGGGCCGCGTCACGCATCCGTTGATATTCTTTGTCCGTCAATGTCATCGCCGGAGCCACGGTGATACTGTCTCCCGTATGTACGCCCATCGGATCAAAATTTTCAATCGGACAGACGATGACGACATTATCCTTCAGATCCCGCATAACCTCGAGTTCGTACTCTTTCCATCCGATGACCGATTCCTCGATCAGCACTTGACTGACTGGGCTCATCGCCAGCGCCCAATCAATCAGCTTCTCAAATTCTTCTCGGTTATACGCGATGTTTCCTCCCGTCCCTCCCATCGTAAACGACGGTCGAATGATCGCAGGAAATCCCACCGTCTCTAAAATGGCCACGGCCTCCTGCCGATTGTGTGCCGTGCCACTCGTTGGCACTCGGAGGCCGATTCGCTGCATCGCCTGCTTAAACGCTTCCCGATCTTCGGCTTTATGAATGGCTTCCGCCGAGGCACCAATGAGCTTCACGCCATATTTCTCAAGGACTCCTTGCTTCACTAATCCCATCGTGGTGTTTAGTGCCGTTTGGCCACCCATGGTCGGAAGCAGGGCATCGGGACGCTCACGAGCAATCACACGCTCAACCACCTCCACCGTGATCGGTTCCACATACGTCCGATCAGCCATCTCTGGATCCGTCATGATGGTAGCCGGGTTGCTGTTGATCAGAATGATTCGGTAGCCTTCCGCCTTGAGCGCTTTGCACGCCTGAGTCCCGGAATAATCAAACTCGCAGGCTTGGCCGATGACGATCGGACCAGACCCGATCATAAGGATTGACTGAATATCCGTTCGTTTTGGCATCGTGTCGTGATCGTTGGCTCAGCTGGATGGAAGTACGGGCCCAATCAGCGGTTGATAGGGGGCCGGCACAGGCCGCTCACCCCCCCGCGCCGCATCGTAGTGCGTCAACGCTTCAGGGATCCAGGCTTCAATTTGGTTGATGCGCGCGATATCGGAAGGGTGGGTGGAAAGAAACTCCGGGATATTATGCTGTGACCGGAAACAGACCTTATTGATCATTTGCCTTGGACATCCACTCATCCGCTCCCAAAATGGGACCGCTTCTCGAGGATCATAGCCGGCTTGTGCCATCAGCTTGAGCCCGATGTAGTCCGCTTCAGACTCCTGTTTTCGTCCGAACGGCAACGACACTCCCACCCCATAGGCACTCATCGCAGCCATCGCAGCGTCCGGGCGACCGACGGCGGCACCGGCTGCAAGCGCACCGACTTGCCCGATCATTTCGAGAATGCTCCGGCTGTACCGCTCGGCTCCATGGCGCTGAAGTGCGTGCGCGACCTCATGCCCAATCACGGTCGCCAAACCGTCCTCATTCTTGGTCATCTTTAAGATCCCCGTGAAGATTGCCACCTTCCCTCCTGGTAGCGCAAAGGCGTTGATGGTGCGATCGTCCTTGATGATGGCAAACTCCCACTGATATTCAGGCTTGTTGGCGGCTGCCGCGATACGTCTCCCGACACGATTGACCATCTCATTCAACGCAAGATCGTCACTGACAGGCGCCTTGCGCAGTAGCTCGCGGTAGGCGCCGATCCCCATGGCAATTTCTTTCTCTTCGGAGATGTAAATAAATTGATCTCTTGCCGTGCCTGGCGCTCGCACGCACCCCGTGAGAGTTGAGAGCAGTCCTCCGACCGTTGCCATACCGAAAAGGCAACACACTCCCGCCATCCCGCGAGCTGCGCGTTGCAAGAGAACACGACGGCCGATGGGTGTTGAGAGCCTCACGTCGATGTCTTGATCTTTCCCCTGCGCCATCTCGATTCTCTCGATCACAACCGATCATCATTATAATACCATTCATAGGATCGGCGTCTTTCCCTTACTACGGCATCCACAGATACATGAACTGTGGCGTCCCTCCTCTGACGAATGACGCCAGATCGAAATCGGCAAGGCCTGCCAAGGCGCCAGGTGCCAGGATCCTTGAATACACGTTGTTGGAGTATTCTCCGGGACGCTGATAGGTCACGACACGGGCTTCGGTGAGCCCGGCTTTCTTTTTTGCCAGCTCGACCGCATCTTCAAGGTAGCCGATTTCATCAACCAAACCAGCCGCTTTCGCTTGCTCACCGGTGTAGATTCGTCCATCGGCCAATCGTTTGATCTGCTCCATCTGTAAGTTGGAACGGCCTTCCTGTACGATATTCAAGAATCGTTGATAAAATGAATCGATGAGTCCTTGGAAAATGGCTCGTTCTTCCATCGTCATGGTGCGAAAGGGCGAGCCCATATCCTTCCGCGGGCCTGATGTGACTGCCGTCGCCTCCACTCCAATTTTTTCCAACAACCCTTTGGCATTGACCGTAAGCATGATGACACCGATGCTGCCGGTCACGGAAGATGGGTGGGCAAGAACGGTATCCGCTGCGGCGGCGATATAATATCCCCCGGATGTCCCTATATCCATGATCGATGCGATGATGGGGACTTTTCGCGCGGCTTTGAACGTCTTGAGTTCATGATAAATAATATCCGATGCCGTGACCGTGCCACCTGGCGTATTGATGCGAAGTACGATCGCTTTGACCTGTTCATCCTTTGAGGCCCGCGTCAGCTGATCATTTCTTCTTGCAATCATAC
>Ga0224501_10001234_pt1 | contig 19807 bp, 14 predicted proteins | sample SF_Oct11_sed_USG_4_FD_169105 | JGI IMG/M metagenome (GOLD analysis project Ga0224501, IMG submission 169105) | Sediment microbial communities from San Francisco Bay, California, United States - SF_Oct11_sed_USGS_8_1 | ecosystem: Environmental > Aquatic > Marine > Sediment | place: USA...
TGTTGGAGGCGTGCCTCCAATATCTGTCTGGTCAGGGTTGCCAGTGTAGTAGTCATAGCGAGAATCGATCGCCGGAAAAGGCGCAGGAGCGTCATTGTAGAGAATGAGTGTTTTGCCTGCAAAAGCGGAAAAGTCAACGATTACATCAGCCCGTTCCGCTGTTCCAAGGATAAGTGTTCCTTTATTGACAAGACCCATATCAAAGTTTGTCTGGTCCATGTTCCAATCTACCGGCTGGTTTGGGAGTACTACCGGAACTGGTAAAAAGCCACCTTCAGTTCCTATTTGGATAAATGAAGGACCTGCAGTTGACGGGTCAGGCACACCTCCCTCTCGTCCATCTTTCGGCCAGTCTGCTGGAAAGCCAGGTGTAGCGACCGCGGGAACCATCTTGACCTCTGTACCGGTACCAACAGTACCGGTTGCAGGATCGTATGCCTGATATAACTGCAGGTTGAAGAACCGGTCATCAGCAACACTCAGTATGCGGAAACGATAAGCCTTAGGGTCCACCACCACATAGGGGTAAACTGTGCCATTGACAACGGGCGTATCCATGAACGCCTCAGCAGCCATTGACAGGTAAGGTACCCCGGGCATACATGGAGGCTCCCAGGGCGCACCGCTACAGTTGTATGCACTCAATGGATTACAGCTGGTCGGCGGCGTTGGGATGCAGTAGGGGTTTGGCATAGGTCCATTTGGTACATTTGTAGGCGGCCAGAACCAGGGTCCATAGTGCCACCGGCCGAATGCATTCATCCCGGCAAGGTCATATGGGTTCTGGTTCGGCATGTAGACATGGGGATACCAGAGAGCACCTGAGACTGGCGTAAATGGCCATGTCGGATCCTGTGCTGCAATTGTGTTGGGGTCTACAAAGCTCTTGTCTTGTATGATTAACGGAATCCCGATGTCAGGGAGAACTACGGCATTAGTGGGGTTCACGCCAGATAAGTTAGTGCCGTTGATCAAGTCTTGTTCTACCTGGTCTGTAATCACATAACCCGCAGCCTCGCCTGCATAGACATTCAATCGCGTGATACCATAGGAATGGTCGTGATAGAACATCAGTCTGGCGCTCTGCTGGTTGTTATAATAGAATGTCAATGCTCCTGGTCCTGGGTCAGGCATATCAGGGACGTTGTACACACTGACACCATCAGGGTAAGGAGTGGTTTCTCCTGCTGGCGTGGTCCATTGATGGGGCGTACCATCGCTTATCCACGGGACAAAGCCGCCATGGAGATGCAATGTGGCGCGGTTTTCCTTGTAGCAGTCCATTGGCTTCGGATTCTCTCCGCACATGGGGTTCTGCGGATCCATCTCAGGCATTCCTGCCATGCCTGGCCCCATGCCTGACCCCATAACAGTGGTGTCCACCGGCAGGAAAAGGTTTCCACCTGCACCTGTGGGGAGCATGTTCCTGAACGTTATACGTACCGGCTTATCCCTCTGGGCTACAATCACAGGCCCCATATAATGGATCGGCGCTACGTCGAGGCCTGTGACAGAGTTAACCTGTACGTAACCGCGGTGTGTAGTTGGTGGAAGGTCAGTATGCATCTTCTCTGTGTACTCTCGCAGCTCGATTTCATAGCAATCAGCTGCCTGACCAGAATAGGTGCATGGCTCAGCAACAGCAATGGGAAGATACTGCCCGAGGTTGTTTGGAGTATTCAACTGTGGCAGTGAGTCCACGAATTTCCTGATACCACCTGTAAAGGGACCACCTATTGCTGCTGTAGCAGTAGCGCCCGTTCCAGTAGCATCATCGATGATGACACGAGGAGCGCTGTACCCGCTGCCTCCTTTCGTAATCGTGATGCCGGTAATGGCACCAGCTACTACTGTTGCTGTAGCAGTGGCGCCTGTGCCTGTGCTGTAAACATCTTCGATGATGACAGTAGGCGTGGCGGAATATCCACTTCCTGGATTCGTAACCGTGATACTCGCAACAGCGCCCCTTGGAAGCGGGCTATTGGCATAGTTGGGGTATGGCCCGAAATAGTGAGGGATGCCGCCTGGGTCGAGAACCGGTGGAGGCACGAGCCCTTGGGCAAAAGCAGCGTCATAAGCTTCCCTGAAACGGTCTGCTGCGTCCTTTCTCTCGGCAGGTTTCGGTTTCCCAAACCACTTATCGCCTGGTTTCGCAAAGGCTTGGTCAACCCCCCAGAAAAGGGCAACCAGTACCAAAAGCATACTCAAAAAGATTATAATTTTACGTCGTTTCACGTCATTTCCTCCTTCCTTGTTTCATTGATGTATGTTCCTGAAGTGAAAATTTCCATAAAATCCTTCTTTCATCAATGGATATTACGTTGTCCCTGTTTAAACTTATCATTGGCACCTCCTTCGCAGCATAATATATCTCTTTACTTCTTCCTTGAGCACTGCAATCTCAAAAGGCTTTGTGAGGCATTTTATTGCTCCAGCTTCTATTGACTCAGCCATTTCGACATTTCCTGCATGTCCTGAAAAGGTGATAGCAGGAATATCAGGATTGAGTTTTTTAATTACCTTTAGAGCATTAGTACCGTCAAGCTTCGGTAATTTAATGTCAAGGAGCACAAAGTCATAAGTGTTTTCGATAAATCGCTCCACTGCCTCGACACCATCACTCACAAGATCAACAGTAGTGCACTTATCTTCTTCTAACTCTTTCTTTAAAATAATGCCGAAGTTTTTATCATCTTCAGCTAAAAGGATTGTAACCATTACAAGTAATTTAGAAAAGCAAGAGCAATGCCAGTGTATAACTTTTTGATTTAATTGATATTTAGAACTATATGGGGCAATTTTATTAGGCAAAATGCCTTACTCAAAGGGCATATTGCCTGAAAGGACATATTGCCTGAAAGGTTAGGTTGGCAGGGTTATTGTGAAGGTCGTGCCTTTCTCCTCTTCTGAAATCACCTCTATTCTTCCATCATTATCAGTGATTATCTTATTTGCTATAGAAAGGCCGAGTCCAACACCTCCTTTATCCGATTTTGTGGTAAAGAAAGGGTTAAAAATTCTCCCTATAAGCTCTGAAGGTATTCCAGAACCTGTATCGATAATCTTTATAAAAATCTCGTTGTTCTCTTTACCTGTCTTGAGCGTAAGCGTGCCATTGTTGTCCATAGAATCAAGTGCATTAATAATGACTGCCAGAAATACCTGTTTCAAGTCGCCTTCACTTCCTTGAATAAGAGGTAACCCTTCTCCATAAATCCGGAGAACATTAACCCCTTTTAATCTACCCTGAAGGCTGATCAGTTCAAGGGTCTTATCGAGTATTTCATGTACATTTACATAACTTTTTGTATAGGTGCCCTTACGTACAAAAGAGAGCATATTTGTTGTAATCTTTTTACATCGTGTAACCTCTTCACCTATGATTTTAAAATAGTTTTTAAATAATTCATGATCAACCTGTCCCTTATTTATCCTGTTAAGGAGCCCCTCTGCACAACCACCTATTGATGCAAGAGGATTATTTATCTCATGAGCTATGCCAGAGGCCATCTGGCCCAAAGCCGAGAGCCTCTCACTCATAATAAGTTGCATCTCAGTTTCTTTTTTCTCGGTTATGTCCTGAACTGTTCCGAACATCCGGACTGGCTCACCGCTTTCACCAAAGGCTACTTCTCCCTGTTCGTGAATAATTCGCACGGTTCCGTCAGATAGGACGATGCGGTGATCAATGCTGTAAGGTCCCCCATACAACGCCTTATTCACAGCTTTTTTTACAAATTCTCTATCTTCGGGATGAATATAATTTAAGAACGCATTATAAGTCACATTTACCTGTTGAGGGGATAAACCAAAAATGCGATAAACCTCGTCAGACCAATACAACTTGTCTGTTTGTATGTCCCACTCCCAGTTCCCCAGATGTGCAATCCGCTGTGCCTCAGCAAGACTTGCTTTACTCATCATAAGCTTTTCTTCAATATTAAACCTATAAATCGCTTCACCAATGAGAGGAGATAATGCCTCAATAAACTCTACAATCTTTATCAGTACCTTGCCTTCTTTTTCATCAGCAAGATGAATTGCTCCAAGCATCTCATCGCGATAACGAATTGGAACGACCGCTACACTCGCATAGCCGGTCTTTATACACATGCCTCTAAATCTTGCTTTTTCTTCCTCTGAGAGACTGCTTACGAATTTGAATGTATTATTGCAATAGAATGACCCGCCGGGCGTCATAACTGTAGCATCCTGCGGTTCCAGTCTGCCTGTGACTACCCGGATGCACGCACACATGTCCCGTTTCACTGAAAGAAAATTCTCAGATTCCATGAATGTTTTGCTAAAACCTGTAAAAGACTCATATGGGATATTCCCCTCCTCGTCTAACACCCTGATGCCAACGTTGCGACAACTACTCCAACTCTCAATTAACTCTACTGTCTTATTCAGATATTCTTTTCGTGAAAATGTCTGCGCAAACAATTTCAGTAGAGCATTATTTGCGTTGACACGTTTCTCTGTTTCTTTGCGCTCGGTAATATCCTCGACTGTGCCCTCGTAATGAAGTATCTTCCTGCTCTCATTGCGTATAGCACGCGCGTTCTCTGAAATCCATATTATATTTCCATCTTTTCTATAGACCTGAGATTCAAACCCGGTTATGGAGTCATATGCTTCCATAAGGAGAATAAAATCTGAACGGCGATCATGGTCAACATAAATCTGTGAGATATCTGTGACCTCTGCTAACAGACTTTCAGGAGACTTATAGCCAAGCATACCTGCCAGTGCCGGGTTAGCGCTGATGTAGCGCCCATCGGGTGTAGTCTGGAAGATACCCTCAATACTGTTTTCATAGATGCTACGATATTTTTCTTCAGCATGCCGAAGTGCCTCCTCTGTCTTCTTTCGCTTGGTAATATCCCGTGCAGCGGCAAAGACGCCCTGCACCTCTCCAGCTTCATTTCTATATACCGTAGCGTTATACAACACCTCGGTTATATGACCTGATAAATGACGTATTGCAAGAGGATAATCCCTGACAGTTCCCTCAAGAAATACTATTTTGTATCCTTCCAGCGCCTTCTCGGGTTCTGTAAAATAATCCGAAAAATCGCTCCCGATTAGATATTCACGATCAACACCCGTGATAAGCTCTGTAGCCCTGTTTACGTCCATTATCTTTCCGTCTGCGCTGATGGTGACAAGAGGGTCAAGGCTTGCTTCGATCAGACTTCTGGCATACAATGAGGCAGCCTTCAATGCTTCTTGGGCCCGTTTGCGCTCGGTCACATCTTCAAGTGAGAAAACTAAAATTACAACCTCACCCCTGTCATCTAATAAAGGTGTGAGGGTCCAGTCCCAGTAAGTTATTCCCCATTCTGAATGATCCGGAAAAACAAAAGGTTTTGCAATAGCCTGATACGTGGTTTTTGTCTCAACAACCTGTCTGAAAATCGCCTCGTTTTCTTCGTGTGGGTAAAACTCAAAATGATTATGTCCGGGAAATTCCGATACATCCCGTTGACAGGCTTTGGCATATACCTCATTAACTCTCACAAAGTTGAAATCTTTATCGAGAAATACCATAGGATTAACTGTAGAATTGAAAAAGGATTCTAAAATCCTTGATTGTTCAATCAATACTTTATTCACTTTTTCCAGTTCAGCAGTTCGTTCCTGAACCTGTATTTCCAGCTCATCGCGTGATTTGCTGAGTTCCTCCTCCGCCTGCCTGCGTTCGGTGATGTCGGTCGCGTAAATACGAACAACATTAAATTTTTTCGACGGATATATGTTCTCAGCGAATATTCTTTCTTTTAACTTTACCTCGCGATAGAAGTTCTGCGTCTCATTTCCGCTTCCCAGAGAATTCAATATGCCTCGTAAATCGTCAGGATAGAAACTGCTCACATCCTTCTTCATGCCCAGTTCTTTCAGAGTTTCTACTGTTGCCGAGTTATAGTACTTTGCCTTTCCGTGTGAATCTATCTCTATGATCGGATTTGGGTTTAATTGGGGAAAAGAGGCTAAATGCTCTATCCTCTTTTCCTTTTGCTCGCGCTCGGTGCTTTCGATAATGTCCCATTTCTTTCCCCGTTTAATAAGAGCAAATTGATGGTAGCTGATCACATCCATGACTTCAGATGCTCCACATTTGTTCAGGGAATAGGTGCAGATGGCAATCATTCTGTATTTGCCTATGACATTGTTTACTTTCTCCTCATAATCTGTGAAGGTTTTCCAATTCTTTTTTTTAAGCCAGAATGTATTTCCTGTTAACCTCAAGCCATCATAACCTTTGGCTAAAGCCTGGTTGAGCTTATATACCCAGCCATCAAGGACTCTTTGTCCGTCGAACGTGCCTTTTTTCAAATACCACTTCGTATGAGGAATGATCTCTATTTGACCTTTATTTACATAGTGATCAAAGCCGGGCATTGCCTTTTTCATTGCCTCCCTGGCTTCTTTTTCACTCAGAGGCTTTGAGGTAACCCACATACAGAATTCATTATTTTTTAATCCTGCTTTAAAATAGGGAACCAGGATATCAATGAGGTCTTTCTTGGTCTGGTAAAATTGACAGAAGTGCGTTCCCCAGATTACATTACCGATTATATCTATTCCTGTCTTTCTCAGGTTTTCTGCCATCTTATTGCCTCCGATTTTAACGATACTATCTTGCTATAGATTAATTTGATTCCTTTCAGTTTTTTAAAATTATCCTATCCGCTATTCAATTGTTGTTATTAAACTAAAGTGATTGAGAACCATGTTTTGATACTGCGGAGATTTCGTGAACAGTCCGGATAGCTGTGCGTGCTTCAGTAGAATTTTAATAGAGTTATCATACATATTTTTCAACTGAGATAACTGATCCAGTATAACCTAAATCATAGAGTAATACTTTTCCTGTCATTCAATCCGTTATTCCGTAACTCGACAGCTTTCTGTAAATGGTCTTTGGATCAATGCCGAGGATTTCTGCTGCCTTCATTTTCTGCCCTCCTGCTTCCCTGAGGACTTTCAGAATATATTCTCTCTCTATATCTTTAAGACGTTTACCGGAAATCATTTTGTCTTCGATGAGATCCGATGGCAGGCCGTGAGAGTGTATTGTTTCATCTTTCGAAAGTAATAAAACGCGGTGAACCACATTCTGCAGTTCCCTTACATTCCCGGGCCATTCATATTCAGAAAGAATCCTCAATGCCTCATTACTGAACCTTTTGTTTTTAAAGGCTGGATTGTTTTTAATGGTATGTTCTACGAGTAAGGGGATGTCCTCCTTTCTCTCTCTCAGAGGTGGGATAAAGAGGGTTATAGTACTAATACGGAAATAAAGGTCCGGTCTAAAATTTTCTTTTTCAACCTCGTTCTTTATATCTCTATTCGTGGCTGAAAGAAACCTTGTATCAACTTTAATCTCCTTTACACCGCCGACCCTGAAAAAACTCCCTGTCTCAATTGCTCGAAGGAGTTTTCCCTGAAGTTGTGGAGACAGTTCACTAATCTCATCGAAGAAAAATGTTCCTTGATTGGCTATCTCAAGTAAACCCAGTTTCTTCTCATGTGCACCGGTAAACGCCCCCTTTTCATGTCCGAATAATTCACTTTCAAGCATATTTTCAGGAATAGCTCCACAATTAATCGGAATAAAAGGACCATTACCCCTGTGTGATGCATCATGGATAGCCTTTGCGATAAGCTCTTTTCCCACACCACTCTCACCGCAAATAAGCACAGGAAAATCTGAAATTGCAACCTTTTTTACATTTTCCAAAATCTCAAACATGAGAGGGCTTTTCGTTATTATTTTATAGGTTTCAGCCTGTCTTTTTATCTGGGTCTTGAGGAGCAGATTCTCACTTACCAGTTTTTTCTTCTCATATGCCTTTTCAATAATTACTTTTAGTTCTTCTATCTTGAAGGGCTTTGTGAGATAATCATACGCACCCAGCTTCATGGCCTCCACCGCTGATGAGACACTTGCATGGGCTGTAAGTACCACAACCTCAATTGGCACATCTAAAGCCTTTATCTCCTTCAGGACATCCATTCCGCTCAGACCGGGCATTTTTAGGTCCAAAAGCACTACATGATATTCATCTTTTTTCAGTATTTCTATTGCATCAATGCCATTATCTGTTTCATCAACATTTAACCCCGCATCAGAAAGTTCATTCCTGAGAACTTTCCTTAAGTTCTTGTCATCCTCAGCGACTAAAATTTTCATCTTTATTAATTTAACAAGTTCAAAAAAGAGAGTTTTGTGTTTTTATATTATAACATCCGTCAGAATTTTCACAAATCTATTGAAACCTAAACCCCACCTCACATTTGCTGAACAAAGGAAGACAAGGATAGGTTAAGTAATATCAAGTGAATCAAGGATGCTGAATAGAGCAATTACTGCTGGTGATTCTCCGGGAAGCTGAAAAATTGGCTTCCCCTGAAGGTCATAATTAAATAGTGTGCTGTCCTGGGGGATTAGACCAGCAACGTAAAGCCCTTTCTGCTCTGCTAAAGATTTTAATTCCTCTCCTTCTTGACCGGAGATTCTGTTGATAATTACCAGCCGTCTATCGATCTCAAGTCTTAGTTCATCAATCAATTCATTAATTCTTCCTGCTGTCTGAATACCTCTTGTAGTTGGATCGCTCACAATAAACAGTAAATCGATTTTATGGGTCGTTCTTCTGCTGAGGTGCTCCATTCCCGCCTCGTTGTCAATCACAACGTAGGGGTATGTGAAGGATAGTTTATCTACATATTTTCTTATAATATTATTTGCTGCGCAATAGCAACCGGCCCCTTCCGGCCTTCCCATCACGATTAAATCAAACCCCTTTGACTCGATAATTGATTGCTGAATCTGATAATCAAAAAGTTCTTCTGTGGACATGCCACCAAGCCTTTCTGTGCTCCTTCTAATCTCATCGAGAGACTCCTCTCTTAATTTCCCTATTGTGGTATGGACATCAACTCCGAGTACCTCATTGAGAGAACTGTTAGAATCCGCATCTACTGCGAGCAGGGGTTTCTTCTTTTTCTCGATAATATACCGTATGGTAAGTCCTGCAACAGTAGTTTTACCTGTACCGCCCTTACCTGCCAATGCGATTACAAATGCCATTTTTTATAATACATTAAACTCGGCTCTTAGTTGAATTTTTTCACATAATAAAGGACAATATAACTAAAGAGTATGCTATGGGTTATGAAAATAACTAATTTACTTAGATTCTCAATAGCATGTTTGTTATTTCATGTTGTGTTTTTTCTGCTCGTCACAATGACAATAAACTCACCTTTAAGTTTCGCTGAAACTAAAAATAGAACACCTCAATATGTTGGCTCATTAGTCTGCAAAGGTTGCCATAAGGACGTATATGACAGCTTTATGACCTATGCCAGAAAGAGTAGATCATTCTCAAGCATTGAACGGGTAAAGAAAGGATTAACAGAAGAGGAAATTAAAGGATGTTATTCCTGCCACACTACTGGATATGGAAAACCCGGTGGCTTTGTCAGTCTTGAAAAGACACCCCAACTGAAGAATGCCGGCTGTGAGGTATGCCATGGACCAGGGGAATTCCATGTAAAGACAAAGGATCCTCAATATATAAAGAGGCATATGACCAAAGAAGATTGTGAGGTCTGCCATACCACAGAAAGGGTCAGGGCATTCAGGTATAAGCCCATGATTCATGGAGGCGCACATTAGAAAGATAAAGGCGAAAGAAGTCGGGAGATAGGATGTTTGGTTTTATAAAAAGGCGGTTGGGCTATAAGATCATGGCTGCCATGGTAATCACTATAGCTGTGATCTCGATAAGCGAAATAACCTTTCGAATTTACTTTGGGACTAAAGACAGGTTAGAGCTGATGACCATGGCTGCCAAAGAGCTGGCATCCTCGACCTATGCGGGTATAAAGTATCCCATGTCGATAGGGGATAGTGAAGCGATTAAACGACAATTGTCAGACATAAGAGAAAAGGCAAAAGAGGTTGAGGTCTTTATCACTGACTTCGATCAGGAGATAATCTATTCCACCCATGAGGACAAGGTAAAGACCAGGTTAGCAGATTCTATTTCCAATAAAGATACAAAGAAAGCCTTAAGTGTAGTGTTAGCAACAGGGGCTGATCCAAATAGGTCATTCGATGATACGGTCTCAGGTGTAAGATATCATGTTATGATCTTTCCTATTTTAAATCAAAAGGATTGCTATCACTGCCATGGCTCTCAAAGACACGTCCTCGGAAGCATGGCAGTAAGGGTGAGCGCTGAGCAAGTCTATAAGACCGTTGCTGCCCAACGAAATCGAACTCTATTGTTACTTGGATTCACCTTACCTATTGCAATAACCATAATCTTTCTATTAGTGAATAGACTTGTAAGACGTCCTATAGAGAATTTAGCTGAGAAGGCAAAGAGTTTTGCCGAGGGAGACATGTCTGTTTCCGTGGATGTAAAGACAGAAGATGAAATTGGAGTCCTTGGTAAAACCTTCAACTACATGGTCGAAAGTGTCTCCTCTTTCAGTAGAAAATTAGAGATGGAAGTAACCAGAAAAACTACTTTATTAAATGAAAGGACTCATCTCCTCTCATTATTAGAAAGGGCTAACAGGGAACTCAGGGAGTTGGATAAATTAAAATCAACATTCTTAGCCAATATGTCTCATGAACTCCGTACTCCGATGAATGCCATTATTGGATATACAGAATTATTAATAGACAGGGTTGACGGCCCTATTAATGAAGAACAGGAAAAAAGCTTAAAAAAGGTAGTGGCTAATGCAAAACATCTCCTGCAGTTGATAAATGATGTCCTCGATGTATCCAAAATAGAGGCGGGAAAGATAGAATTGGAAGCAAAGGAGCTTGACCTGAAATGGTTAATTGACTCCGTTATCCCCACCTTTGAACCTCAGATAAAACAAAAGGGGCTCACACTGACTATTAATCTTGAAGAGAATTTATCTCATATATATGGTGATGAGGATAAAGTCAGACAGATTCTGATAAACCTGTTATCCAATGCTGTTAAATTTACTCATAAGGGCGGCATAATGATAACCGCAAAACTATCTGAGAGAGGAATTAAACCCCAAGAGCAACATATATTTGTAGAGGTCTGCATTGAAGATACAGGCATCGGAATAAAGGAAGAGGATATCGGTAAGATTTTTGATAAATTTACACAGGCAGACCTCTCCACTATACGTCAATACGAAGGAACAGGCCTCGGGCTTAGTATTGCGAGGGGATTAGTTGCATTGCATAAGGGGGTAATCTGGGCAACGAGTAAATATGGAGAGGGAAGCAAATTCTGTTTCACCATTCCATTAAAAAAGGAAATATTCGAAAAGCCTTATGAGCCAATAGTAGAGTTAAAAATGGCTGAAGGCCTATCCGAATATTTTGGAAGACCCGTTGAAACCTTTTTGAAAAAGCCAGAATACGCAGGCAAGCCAATAAGATGCTGGGAATATACACGTTGTGGACAGCCCTCCTGTCCTGCATATGGAAGCAAAGAAACCCGATGCTGGTTAATCCTTGGAACTCATTGTTCGGGCATGAAAGTAGCTGCCTATCCAGAAAAGTTAGATTTCTGTAAAGGCTGTGAAGTGATAGAAAGACTTATACTCGAAACAAAGGAATATAAGCCTGAAGAAGCAGAATTACTTAAGGAAGGTGCGAAAAATATCATATTAGCGATTGATGACAACCCAGAGGCTATTGACATTATAAGGAAATATTTAGGAGAGGATTACAGAGTAATCGGCCTCATCAGCAGTGAAGAAGCAGTAGAAAAGGCAAAAGAACTAAAACCTCTTGCTATTACCCTGGATATCATGATGCCCAAAAAAGACGGATGGCAGGTGCTGAGAGAGTTAAAAAAGACACCAGAGACTCAGGACATTCCAGTAATTATTCTCTCGATCGTAGATAATAAAAGGTTGGGGTTTAGCCTGGGTGCAGCAGAATATATAGTCAAACCTGTAGAAAAACAGGTTCTCTTACGAAAATTAAGAAACTTAGAAAAGACCACTACAATAAAAAGGATATTAGTAGTAGATAACGATCCAGACACAGTAAAATTGATCAGTAATGTATTGAAAGAGGCTGGATATAAGGTAACAATAGCTTATAATAGTAAGGATGCGATTGACTCTATAGAGGATTTCGAACCTGACCTGATTGTCTTAAATCTCACCATGCCTGAAGTGAGTGGATTCGATGTCATTGAATATCTCAAGACAGAAGAAAGGGCCAAAGATATTCCCCTTATTATAGTCACCCACAAGGATTTAACCGAAAATGAGATAGATGAACTGAATGGGAGGATCCAGGGGATATTAAATAAAGGGATACTTACGAAAGAAGACCTTTTAAATGAACTAAAAGATACTATTACTAAGGTTAGTAAAGCACAATGAACACAACATGAAATTCATACTCACGCTCATTCTTTTTTTTATCTTGGCACCTCTCAATGCATGGGGCTTTGTACCTCATGAATATCCTGCAGTTTACACACACCAGATAGGATGCATATTCTATCTTATTGCGTTAATTTTCTTCTTGTGGGCCATTGTTCATCACAGGTTACATAAAGACCCTGGTTGGAGATACCTTTTTATTTCGGTTGTATTTTTTATCCTATGGGACCTCGATATTTTTATCAGTCGTCTTATAAAGATGTTTTGGCTTGAGCCAACTCAGACAATAGGGATCACAGAGAGATGGCAGTACTTCACACGATATATAAAAATAGAGAGCAAATTTGCAGGTCTCGAATACATCTATTACATAGGGAGATTTGACTTTATATTGCTTAATGTTGCGATGTTCTTTTTCTATATGGGGTTGAAAAAACATTTAGAAAAAATAGAGATTATGGAGAAAAAGGGAAACATAGCTACCATTTCCGCTATCGCTTTCTTGCCATTATTGCCGATAGTAACTACTGAGATAGCAGGCAATATCGTCTTTATAATTCTGTCTCTACTCTGCGTTATCACCAGTATTAAACTTTATAAAAATGACAGAGAGAATGTACTGTGGTATTACATGGTATGGCTTTCCTTAACTTATTTTGTGTTTTCACTTACCAGATCATTAGGCCATATTTTGATGCATACCCTTATTCCAACAGGAAACAAACATATTTGGGAAAATCTTTATCTCGAAGAAATTGGTGGGAGCCTTAACACCTCTACCCGTTTTTTAGTTGCTACTTTAACTCTATTCTTTATCTGGATATATAAATTATATCTTGGAATATCGGCAGACAAAAAGAAATTAGAGATTAGTGTGACAGACAGGACGATACTTATAGAACAATTAGAAAAAGATAAAATGGAACTCAAGGAACTGGATAAATTGAAGTCTGCCTTTTTAGCGAACGTATCTCATGAACTCCGTACCCCCATGAATTCTATTATCGGCTATACAGGACTCTTATTAGACAAGGTTGACGGCCCTATTAATGAAGAACAGGAAAAGAGCCTCAAAAAGGTGGCAACTAATGCCAGCCAACTTCTGCAATTGATAAATGCTGTACTCGATATATCCAGGATAGAGGCAAGGAAGATAGAAATAGAACCAAAGGAGCTCGACCTGAAATGGTTAATTGATTCCATTATCCCTACCTTTGAACCCCTGATGTTACAAAAAGGGCTTATGCTTACTATTAACACAGATAAGAATTTACCTCTTATCTATGGTGAAGTGGATAGGATTAGACAGATTTTGATAAACCTGTTATCCAATGCCGTTAAGTTCACCAATAAGGGTGGAATAACCATAAGCGCTAAGCCTTCTGAGCGGGGTATTAAACCTGGAGAGCCTCCTCTTTTTGCAGAGATCTGTGTTGAGGACACTGGTATAGGGATTAAAGAGGATGATCTCAATAAGATTTTTGATAAGTTCACACAGGTAGACTTCTCCTATATCCGTCAATATGAAGGTGCGGGTCTCGGACTCAGTATCGCCAGAGGACTGGTGGCATTGCATAAGGGTGTGATCTGGGCAACGAGTAAATATGGAGAGGGGAGCAAATTCTGTTTTACTATCCCTTTAAAAAAAGAAGTGTTTGAAAAGAAGACAAGCGAGCAATAAAACTCCGCACAGCACGGAGGATGAACAAAGAACGTTATCGGGAAAATCTTTAAAGCGAGGAAATAATGGAAGAGAATGAAAAAGGATTAACCAAAAAAATACTTATAGTAGATGACAATCAGGACAGCAGAGAGTTGGTAGTCAAGATACTTAAAAACAGGGGGTATCAATTAATTGAGGCAATCGATGGAGAAGATGCGTTAGAAAAAGCAATCGCAGAAAAGCCTGACCTTATACTTATGGATATCTCTATACCAAAGATCGATGGTTATGAAGTGACAAGAAGGCTCAAATCCCAGAAGGAGTTTAAATATACCCCTATTGTTGCGTTAACTGCCCATGCAATGAAAGGAGATAGAGAAAAGGCCATAGAGTGTGGTTGTGAAGGATATATAGCGAAACCTATAAATATCCATGAATTGCCTGACCTGATAAAATCCTACCTGAAAAATAAATAAAAAATGAAAAATAAGAAATGGGAAAATGGAAATGAAAAGTAAGATATTAATTGTAGATGACACTGTAGATACAGTGGAACTTTTGAGAAAAAGGCTTCGTTCTGAAGGGTATGATACTGCTGAGGCGTATGATGGTGAAGAGGGTCTTCAACAGGTCACTGAATACAATCCTGATTTAATTGTTCTTGACGTCATGATGCCAAAATTAGATGGGTACGAGGTATGCCAGAGACTGAAAACAGATGAACATACCAGATATATTCCTATCCTTATGCTTACTGCAAAAAGCGACGTTGAGAGTAAGGTAAAAGGCCTTGATATTGGAGCTGATGATTATTTAGCAAAGCCATTTGATTATAAAGAACTCTCTGCACGAATCAGATCATTACTTACGATCAAAGCATCACATGAGAAATTAGTAGAAGAGGAAAAATCAGAAGCGCTGGAACAGATGATGGACGAGGTTGCACATGAGGTAAGAAATCCCCTTTTTTCCATTGGTGGTTTTGCACGCAGGGTTTATGAGAACCTCCCTGAGGGCAACCCTAACAAAAATTATATGGAGATGATTATCCAAGATGTCGCACGATTAGAAAACATGATAAAACGGCTCATTGATTTAAAAACGATGGCTATCTGTTATATGGAACCTACAAATGTAAATGAGGTGATCATAAAAGCAATGAAACTGTTCGAGCAGGAGATTGAAGATAAAGGTATAAAGGTCGAAACTGAATTAATGGATAATCTTCCTCCCATCTCTGCTGATAAAGAACAGATAAAATCAGCACTTGCTAATCTTATCAAAAATGCTATCGAGGCAATGCAAGATAAAATTCGACTACTCAAGATTGTCAGCAGGATAAGTAATGGATATGTTGAAATAAAGGTATCTGATACCGGGAAGGGCATACCAAGGGATAAACTCAAAAGTATCTTTGATCCACTATTTACCTCAAAGATATACGGACCAGGGCTCGGCCTTACCTTCACACTCAAGATAATTCAGACTCACAGGGGGACAATTTCTGTGGAGAGTGAATCTGGAAAGGAAACTACTTTTACTATACGGTTACCTATAAAAAAACCGTGAACTATTCCTGGAACAACCCTTTTTGATGAGTGAGAACTTTAGATTCCTTAATGCGTTTTCTCTTTCTTTCCCTATAGAGACTGCCGTATATCTTTCTGACTCTCTTTGCCTGACCACAATTCAAATCACCTTCAGGACAAGGCGCATATAAGCAGGCAGGACCTGCTTTCTCAAAAATTATTGGAGCAGCCTTCTTTGCAAGGAAGAGCATTTGCTGGGCGAGATTTCTAATTTCCCATTGAGCACGGTAACAGCACCGCAGACGAAAAAAATGCAGGAGTTCCCTTGCATTCATTGTGACGATAATCTTTGTTTCTGCAGCATTCGGGAGAACAAACCTGGCATCCTGATTTGCAGCCTCACCCTTTATGCCATTTTTATTTAATCTTTCCACAAGAAAATCATATGTCCTCTGCAACTCACACATAAATTTTACAAAAAACTTCCGGGATTCCTGATCCTGCGCTATCGAGGGTGGAACAATATAGTCAAATGCTGTCTGATCCTGTGTTGAAGACTGACCTCGGGTTGCCGATTGACTGCTCTCAGACACGTAACGCTGGGATTGCTGTGAATAAGATGCGAGCCTGTGTCTGACAAGTTGATGGGAGCATGCCCTTGATATACCTTCAATTGCAAAAGTAAATGACGCATGTTCAATAGGGGTCATGTGTCCTATCTTCACAAGTTTCTCAATAAATGTCTTCTGATTTTTCGACTCAATCTTTTTCTTCAATTCTGTAATATCTGAAGGGCTATAACACAACTTTGCAGCCATTGCAATCGTTTCTTCAGGATTCGTGGTATTTCGCAAAAGGATTACGTTCAGGTTTACTTCCGGCATATACACTCCTTTTAAAAAAGTACGTTAGTAAAATAGTGAGGTAGTAAATAGTTTTTCTACCATTGCACATGAGACACTATTTTTCTCAAATATAATAATTCTGCTCCATAGAGAAGTCAATTTCGTATAATCTTTTTATTGAAGGTACACTTTACAAAATTATTCTAAATCTGTAACATTAGTTCAGGAGGGGAAAGTCCATGAAAGTCAGTGAGATTATGACGAAACACGTGTATACCATCGAACCAGACAGTAGCTTAAAAGAATGTGCAGAGGTATTGAAAAAGTGCCAGGTGAATGGCTTAGTCGTTGTGGAAGGGGGAAGGACTAAAGGAGTCATCACAAAGGCAGATGTATTTAAGTCAATCTTGCCACGCTATCCTGATATTCTCGAGGATGAACGGAACATGACAGACTTTGAATATATCGAGGAGCGTGTCCATAAGCTCTTTGAATTAAAAGTAAAAGAAATAATGGGATCACCTGCTATTATCGTGAGTAGCGATATTCCCATCATCAGGGCAGGTTCATTGATGATTGTCCGCAGAGTGAAACAGGTTCCTGTAGTTGACATGGGTAAGCTCGTGGGCATTATTACTCTGACTGACATTATTAACGCTCTTCTTGAAAAAATTAAATAGCGCAACTACAGGCTGGAGAAAAGCTATTTAAAACTATGTTCATCCGATGGGAATAAGCCGTTTTCAACTTCTTCTTTATACTTCCTAACAGCCCCTAACACCTCTTCCTTTACATTCATATATCTTTTTGCAAACTTTGGCAAGAATCTCTCAAACAGTCCTATGACATCATGGAGGACAAGCACCTGCCCATCACAGGAAGGCCCTGCACCGATACCGATTGTAGGAATAGTTAATTCCTTTGTGATGCGCGCTGCAAGCTCTGCAGGAATTGCTTCAAGAATGAGGGAAAACGCTCCTGCATCCTCAGTGATATGTGCCTCTTCCATCAATCTCTCTGCTGCCTCTTTAGTCCTGCCCTGTATTTTGTATCCACCCATCCGGTGGATTGACTGGGGTGTAAGACCGATATGTGCCATAACAGGAATATCAGACTTTGTCATCGCCCTGATATGCCCGGCAACCTCGGCACCTCCTTCAATCTTTACTGCTGATGCACCTGCCTCTTTCAAGAATCTCCCTGCATTCCTTACCGCATCCTCAATACTTGCTTGATAGGACATAAAAGGCATATCTCCGATAACAATTGCATTATTGACTGCCCTTGCAACTATTTTCGTATGGTACACCATCTCATCCATCGTCACTGGAAGTGTATTTTCAAGACCCTGCGTAACCATTGCTACAGAATCGCCAACAATGATTCCATCAATGCCAGCCTCATCAACTATCCGTGCAAAAGGATAGTCATATGCAGTGAGCATCGTAATCTTTTTCTTCTCTGTCTTTTTCTTCAGAAGATCATGAACTGTGATTTTTGACATAGTTGTCCTCCGGTTTTTAATGCCAAATTTTAACATAAAATTCAGCTTCTGCAGGCTCAAGTGTTGTTTCCATACTATCCACTAAGATTCTGCGGTAGCTTTATCCTGAATGTTGTTCCTTTTTCACTGCTCTCAACAAAGATATTCCCTCCATGAGATACGATAATCTTATGAACGATTGCAAGGCCAAGTCCTGTCCCCTTCTCTTTTGTGGTAAAAAACGGAAAAAAGACCTTGTCTATTATATTCTCTGCAATGCCATGGCCTGTATCAGTCATCATCATTTCTATAAAATTTCCTTCTGGGCTTATTGAAGGAAAAGCCTTTATTGCAAGCTCTCCTCCAGCAGGCATTGCTTCTACAGCGTTCTGTATAAGGTTAGTGAACGCCTGTCGTAAAAGCACTTCGTCACCTTTGAGTAAGGGCAACCTCTCAATATCGAGGCGGGCATGAATATCTTTTCTCTCACCTGCAATCACTGAAACACAATTTTCGATGATCATTTTCAGGTCAAGGTCAGAGATCATGAGTTCAGTGGGTTTTGCAAATGAAAGAAAGTCAGAGATAATCCTGTCCATCACACTGATCTCTTTTGAGATCGCATCCACGGTATGCTTTAACGAGCTGTCCACCTTTTTTGTGAGGAGCTTTGTATACCCAGCAATGACTCCCATAGGATTCCTCATTTCATGCGCAATCCCTGCTGATATCTCACCAAGGCTTGATAGTCTTGCCCTCAGCTCCATCTGTGCCTCAAATGCCTTAAGATGGGTAAGGTCGGTAAAAATAAGTATCTGACCTATTCTCCTGCCTTCCCTGTCCTTTAACGGTGAGAGGGTAAGTCCCAACCATATCTTCTTTCCCGACTGTGTGGTATAATTTATCTCACCCCTTTCGATAACCTTTCTCTCGTCAAGAAGGTCTGTAATGGGTTTATTGAATACATCTGTATGATACTTCCCGATAATTATCTCTCCTTTTATGTCAAGTATCTTCTCCGCAGCAATATTTACCTTTGTAATTCTCATCTCTTCATCGAAACTCATCACCCCACTCGGAACACTCTGAAGTATATTTTCATTATATCCTTCAATAATCATTGCCCTGTCTTCTGCCTTCTGTCGCATCACCTCAAGCTCATTCTCCTTTTCTTTGAGTTTGGATACGAGCTCGTGGAATGTGTCAACGACAAAATGCACCTGAGACATATCCTTTCGCTCCAGCTTCTTCTGTTCACTGTAAAATCTTATAAGCCTTTTGAGTAAATAAAGAAAGACCAAGACTGCAAGCAGGAATATGAGCAGATATAAAAATGTGATTCCTATAGTCATCGTACCGGCATCTGCCTGTTAAGATAACAGGAGAGTATCTCCTGACCATAAAAAAGCGTTATTATAGAACCCAGTGCAAGGTAAGGGCCAAATGGAATTTTTGATCCCCATTCCCTCCCCTTGTAGAGTATCAGAGCACTACCGATAATTGCGCCTGAAAGACTTCCAAGGAAAGTGGTGAGTATCACGCCTTTCCATCCGAGAAACCCTCCAACCATTGCCATCATCTTGATATCTCCACCACCCATTGCCTCTTTTTTAAAAATCCGTGTTCCCACTTTTGCAACAAGATAATAGAATCCGAAACCGACAAGGGCACCTGAAAGTGAAGATGTTATTCCAAGGGGCAAATGTCGCATAAAAGGATCAGCCAAGATAAACCCTCCGAGCAGTATTCCTATTGGTATCCCGGGCAGGGTTATTCTATCCGGTATTATCTGAAAATCTAAATCTATAAAGGTTATCACAATGAGGGAAGAACAGAACGCACAATAGATGAGGGTATGCCATCCAAAACC
>Ga0224501_10001235_pt1 | contig 19805 bp, 10 predicted proteins | sample SF_Oct11_sed_USG_4_FD_169105 | JGI IMG/M metagenome (GOLD analysis project Ga0224501, IMG submission 169105) | Sediment microbial communities from San Francisco Bay, California, United States - SF_Oct11_sed_USGS_8_1 | ecosystem: Environmental > Aquatic > Marine > Sediment | place: USA...
ACTAGAGAAATGGTTTTACAGGCTATAACATGGATAAACAATATGCCTAGAAAATCTCTTGGATACCGGACTGCATATGAGGTCTTTCACAATATTGAGCCTGTTGCATTTGAGATTTGAATTTGCCATTTTTTCAGTTATGAATTACATTCTATAATAACTAAAACACCCAAAATTTTGGGAGCATAATTTGATTTAAATACAAGAAATCCTAAAATAAGCAAATGAAAACTAAAAAAAACAAAACTCGCGTCCCAACTGTATTGAAAGGCACTCATTGATAACATTATCTGAGCGTTTAGGTGATTTAGTTCAAAAACTTTTAAATACTCTATTTTCGAAATTAGAGTAAGTATATTTAACAAATGACTTACCGAAATCAACATAACCACAGCATAAGAAACCCTAAGCCAACCAGAAAGTAATGAAAGATTTTTATTAGCGGGTTCAAGAAAAACATAAAGAGCCCACGCTACAATAATATCAAGAAGTGCTACAAATAAAAAACAGCATATAGATAGGCGAAACAATGTTTCTGATGCAATTATATTTTCAGCAGTTTTTACTGCGTCATTTTCTACCAGAAGATTTTGATAACCATTGAAGTAAGCCAAAGGTGCTAGTATTGTCATCAATAATAATCCCAAACCAGCTGTTAGGGCAGAACCCCTCATTGTTGTTTTAAATTTATTTTCTATATGATCTTTCATTATTAACCTCTTTTAATAATGAAATTATAACCATAAAATATATTTTTGTAAAGACACTAAAGTGTTTTTGATAGTGTTATTTTAAGAAATTGTAATATATTTCGAATTATTAAAATATACTTATTTTATTTAATTCAATAATTTCTATAAAGATATTAATTAGACCTTTATTAAAGGTCTAATTAATAATATAATTTATGTTCTATTAAAAATGATTCTAAGGCGTGAACCCAATTCCTGTTATAACTGAACCAATTGTTGAATATGCATCAAAGTTCCATGTTATATCCATATCAATAGGCGGCCCTACGGGACATCCACTACCATCAATTGATGCTAAACAATCAGGCGAGAAGTGAAAAAGTCTAATTTCATTGACATGAGATACAGAACCAATATTCGCGAAAGTATCAGTAATAATATTCGCTAAAAGATTTGCATCTGTGGGTAAAGTTTTTCCCGACCAGTAGTTTCCTGTGATTGTAAAATTCAATATCGTAGGCGCGCTGTCTAAGACAGCATCTTTAGCGACTACAAAACCACGGCATCCTGTTGTGGCATCACCGGTACAATCTATATTATTGTTTGATAGAACCACATTTTCAATATGATTATCTCTATAATCATACGGTATCTTATAGTATAAATCACAGTAACCTGAGGCATTACTACAAGTAATATTATTTGAGTCGAAAGTTATTAATGGATCATAAGTATTCCCATAATAACCTGTTTGTCCGTATGAATAAATAAGTTTATCTGAGACTGTAATATCAGAGTTAGATATACTGGCCCTTGCGGCATTTGTTGCGTTTAATTTTCTCATTTCAATGCCCATAGTACAATTTAAAGATGAATTGGTTACAGTAAAATCATGGTTATCAGCAATAAATGCAATTTTTGAGCATCCTGTAATATTATAATTTGAGTAACTTGTTACGTCACCGCTAGATCCTGTTCCTGTTCCGAAAGCGATGCAAGTACCATCACCAGTAAATGTATTGCCTGAATGCACAAGCGTCCCAGAAATTACTGAAATAAATGTACCACCATTATTAGAAGAGCAGAAAAAATTATTATTTGTAAGAACACTATTATTTGCGGTTGCTTGCTGATGAATAATATTTACTACTGTACCTGAATTTCCTGAAACTATAGTGTTTCCGTTACCTTCATAAACTAATATTGCACTGCTCCAGTTTGAATATACATTGTTCTCTAAATACAACATGTCTAATCCATTTTTGTATATAGATCCGCTTGGGGTTGCGCAAGCGGTACTATCAAACTGGTTATTTGAAAAGTGGCCCCCGTTTGCATATAAACGACCCGATTTAAGAATAGTATTCGTCATAATAAAATTTTCACTTACTCCGGGAGTACTCTGGTCCAAATATAAATATGGACCTGTACATGCATTAGTCGGGTGCTCAATAATTACTTCATTTCCTGGTGTACCCAATGATTTAAATTCATTTTTTACGGTAATAGAAGATCCTATTAATTGTGTTCCCGCTTCAATTTCAAGACCCCCGTTAAATATAACAGTACCGTCTGTAATATACGGGCTTTGCGCGGCATATAACGTAATTTTTTCTTCATAGGTTTGCGCATGTATAAGTGTTTCAGTATTGAGGTTTATAGAGTCTGAAACAACTTGTGATTCATTATTTAGATAATCACGCACTTTGGCATAAACTGTTTTAGCGCCAACACCGGCTGATAAGGTAAAGTTGACCCGGCTTGTGTAAGGCTGCCATGCTGTGCATCCTGTAAATGCTTGATCTTCACAAAATAATACTTCTTTAATACCGGTTCCATTGTCTAGAGCATCAATATCAATAAATATATCTTGAACCCCTGTAATTGCCCAGCTATTTAATATTACGATATTTGAGAGCTGTGGCGGCTGGGTATCAATATAAAACGATTTATAAACCGGTGAGCTTTCAAGGCCGTTTAGGTCTGAAAATTTTACATAGACAGTTTTTATCCCATCAGTCGAAAAATAGTTCATTGCTTCAGCATTAGTTGCCGCATTAAAAGTATATGTATTTATTACCGGCTCCCACTCTCTGTTTAAGAAAGAAGATTCATGAGCTGCTTTCATTAAAGTCGCTCTTGTATCATAGAGAAGGTTTAATTCTACATTGTTTGAAGTTAGTATATCAAATGTCTCTGCGCCTATCACAGCTTGGGTTGTTCCGGCTATGCCCGTAATTTCGCCTGAAGGGCCGGTTGAAAGAGCCATATAAATTGTACCAATATTTGTATCTTGGTTTGTAGCGACATCAACATTAATAACTTCAGATGAAGTTAAGCCCGACTTATCAAAACGAACTAAATCATAATTACCTTCGGGAATATTTGATAAAACAAAATTTCCCGACTCATCAGTTTTTGCAATATAGCTGGTACCTGGTACATATACATCGATACCAACCAGTTCAACATTATTCGGGTTATTTAATAATGCTACGGTACCTGAAATTGAACCTGGGGTCGTTAAAGATTTTTTGGGTAAAATAGTCGGCCCTTCTACCGAAACAATGATATTTTTAAATTGTCCGGCAACAATATTAGAATCTATCGCGTTTAATCTGTTATTAGCAGAAAGTTTCGCCAGAGATCCCGATATCGTACCCGTTACATATACCGTATATTCACCGGGCATCATATTATTTAACGTAAATTCACCATTTGCGTCAGTTGTTGTATTATATTCAGGATGATATGCCACTTCGACATTTGCATTAGAGTTAGATACATTGCCCGATAATGAGCCTAAGCCCGAAAGCCTCATCTCAATTTCAGTTTCTTGAGCAGCTATTTCATCTTCCTCTTTTTCATCAGCCTTACAAAATAGTAAGGTAAATGCCGCTAATAAAACTAAACTTAACTTAATTATTTTTTTCATTTTGTTCTCCTTTTTAATTTTAATATTCTTGAATAATAGATCCATTTATCAATATATTTTTTAACATAAAAAAATCAATCTGTCTTCCTTTTTTATAAAAGAGGAAATATTTTTTTTAAAGTATTCTACAATGTTGGCTTCAACGGTCCCTCGCCAATAAAATGAACATGGCTATATTGATATTGTATTCTCGTAAAATAAATTTACTGAAAGTATCAATTAGATATCCATTCCCGCTATAATAACTAAAATACCCAAAATTTTGAGAGCATAATTTGATAAAATTGCCGATTTCGGCTGTAATATTTAAAAATTCTTTACGTTAAAAAAAATATTATAAAAGTGCCGTTAAAGTTATTTATTCAAAAATTGGTATAGAAGAGTAGAGACTCTATGGGTTAAATAATTGATAAATACTTATAATATGCCTAAAGTTAATTATATAAAAAAATTCATTCTTTTTTTAAATACTGTTTTTATCTTAATTTTTTTAGGCATGAACTGTTCAAAAAATGAAAAAATACCGCTTATAAAAAAAGGTTTTATTGATTTATCGGCGTGGGATTTTACTAAAAAAGGAAATTTTGAATTAAAAGGCGAGTGGGAGTTTTACTGGAACGAATTATTAACATATGACGATTTTCAAAAAGAATTAACGCCCCCAATGACGGGTTTTTTTAAGATACCACAAAGCTGGAACAAATATAAAATAAATGGAAAAAAAATAGGTAGCGATGGGTACGCTACTTATAGATTAAGATTAAAAACAACAAATAGCAAAGATATTTTATGCTTATCGGCAAAAACAAATAACTCATCTTATAATATATTTATTGATAACCGGTTAATTCTTTTTAACGCGAAAATAGGTAAAACAAAAGAAACAAGTGAGAAAAAAAGGATATATACTATGGGGTGTTTTTTACCCGAAAAAGAAGAAATCTCGCTTATATTGCAAACTTCAAATTTCCATTACGCGACCGGCGGTCCAACCATAAAACTTACAATGGGAAGTTCAGCAGATACCACAAAAAGTTATTCTTTAGAGATGGGTTCAAATATTTTATTAGTAGCAATCTATCTTTCGATGATTATGTATCATTTTGCTATTTATTTTTTTAGAAAAAAAGATAAATCTACTTTATATTTTGGAATTTTTTGCGGACTTTTCTTTTTAAGACAAATTGTCTACGGAGAAATATTTTTAACGCAGATATTTCCTTCTTTAAGCTGGGAATTTTTAGTTATGATAGAATATTTTACCTTCTATGCCTTATTGCCGGTTTTTATGGCTTATCTTAGAGAGCTTTATCCTAAAGAAGTACCGGTTTTTTTCTTAAGAAGCGTTACAGTGTCTTTTTTTATTTTTTCACTTTTTCTAATTATGCCCCCCAAAATATTTTCGTATACAAAGATTCCTTATCAGATTATTTATATATTAAGTTTTTTATTGGGTATTCGTATTCTATATCAAACAATAATTCAAAAAAGGCATGGCGCTAAGATAATGTTAGTGGGTTTAACTATAGCTTTTGTTTCTGTAATAAACGATATTTTACTTTCAAATGAATTGATAAACACAATCGTTCTCTCGGGATACGGTAATTCAGCATTTGTTTTTTCTCAGGCTTACCTTTTATCTTTAAAATCGATGAAAGCTTTTGAATATATAGACGAAATGAAAAAAACAGAAAAATTAAAAGCTGATACAGAAAGAATGATGCGTCATGACATGAAAAATTCTCTTTCTGGCATTATTGGTCTTTCTGAACTTATGCTTGAAGATAAAAAACTTTCATCAAAACACAGAGAATATTTATCTTTAATAAATGACAGCGCTGCCGATTTAACAGCTGTCATTAATAATTATATGGCCATTTTTAAGATGGAAGAGGGTACATATAAATTAAATTCGAAAGATTTTGATCTTCTTTCTATCTTTAAAGAATTGAATAAAAATTTTTCAAAAAAGTTGAAAGAAAAAGAATTAAATATGGTAATTAAGTTATATGAAGACAAGAAAATAGAAAATGAATCTCTGCCAATAAAAGGAGAAAAAGTTTACTTGAAAACCATGTTAGAAAACCTTCTTGAAAACGCCGTTCAGGCTTCGCCAGAAAAAAAATCTATTATAATTGACATTCAATTTAATAATTCTTTCTATATAATTAATATACATAATTATGGTGTGGTACCCGAAAATATTCGCGGTAGTTTTTTTGAAAAGTACGCGACAAGCGGCAAAAAACAAGGAACAGGACTTGGCACCTACAGCGCGAGACTCATTGCCAGAGTGCACGGCGGCGATATTTCTTTTACATCATCTGAAAAAGAGGGGACAACTATCACTATACTTTTGCCTTGTAATTAAGGTTTAAGTTTTCGAATTGCTTCGTCGCAATTTTCCATATTTTCATCAAACAATTTTTGAACTTCTTGAGTAATTTCTTTTTCATCTATTAATTCGGCCATTTTTTTAATATCAATCGGAACCCCATATGAGATAACAACTCTTGAAAATGGTTTTGGGATAATATGACAATCCCATGATTTTCGAACGAGCCACTGCCGGGTTGCGGCATAAAAAACAGGAATTATGGGAGCTCCCGACTGACGTGCCGCCTGTATAATACCTTCTTTAAGTTTAAGAGCGGGTCCGCGGGGCCCATCTGGTGTTATACCTATAGTGTGTCCCTTTTTTAAGGCCGCTATTATTTTTCGTAAAGCCCTTATCCCGCCTTTTGATGAACTCCCTCGTATTGCTTTGTTTCAGAAACGGTATAGAACTCGTTTTATCATTTCACCATCCTTCGAATCAGAAACTAGAAGATACACCTGCTGGTTTCGTATAACATATGGAGCGAATAATGTGTTACTGCGCCATTATGTTTTATTAATGTGATATAATTATTTAAGAAAAAATTGTATGACACTTAATTTTAAAAGCTTTTAAAATTCGATAATCTTTTATTATAAACCTCTATTTTTATGAATATATAACGGGTATGCCGGTTGTATAGAAAATTTGTCATTATGGTTACAATTACTTAAACTATTACAATGGAACAAATTCATGACAATAATGCAGATAAATTTCTTTCAGGTTCTGTAAAAACTGGCAAAGCCGACGGTATAAATGATAATTTTTCAGATTCTGCTGATGATATCATTGAAGGCAGAGAATGGGTTGAATCGCTTGAATATGTTATTAAAACAAAAGGTTCAAAGCGCGTGATTTCTCTACTGCGTGAACTTCAAAACCACGCTGCTTCTCATAAAATACATCTGCCTTACGCGGCAAATACGCCATATGTTAATACCATCCCCGCGAAAGATCAGCCGGCCTTTCCCGGTGACCGCGACATTGAAAGGCGCATTAAAAGCATTATCAGATGGAACGCTATGGCAATGGTAGTTAGGGCAAACAGAGAAAATGAAGGCATCGGTGGACATATTTCTACCTATGCTTCTGCGGCCACTCTTTATGAAGTGGCGTTTAATCATTTTTTTAAAGGTAAAAATTCTCCTGACAGATCAGATCTAATTTTTTTTCAGGGACACGCTTCGCCGGGTATTTACGCACGTGCCTATCTTGAAGGAAAGCTTTCAGAAGAAAATCTTAAAAATTTCAGAAAAGAACTTCAAAAAGATAAAGGACTATCTTCATATCCGCATCCTTATTTGATGCCCGATTTCTGGGAGTTCCCCACGGTATCAATGGGTTTAGGACCCATCATGGCTATTTATCAGGCGCGTTTTAACCGTTATCTTGAAGATAGGGGGCATATAAAAAAATCAAGCAGAGTGTGGGCATTTTTAGGCGACGGTGAAACAGATGAGCCCGAAGCTCTGGGCGCCATTTCTCTTGCCGGACGTGAGAAACTTGATAATCTCATATTTGTTATAAACTGCAATCTGCAAAGACTTGACGGGCCGGTAAGAGGTAACGGAAAAATTATACAGGAACTTGAAAGGGTTTTCAGGGGCGCCGGATGGAATGTTCTGAAAGTTATCTGGGGCTCAAACTGGGATCCGCTTCTTGAAAAAGATGGCGAAGGTGTTTTGTTGAAAAAAATGGAAGATACCGTAGACGGGCAGTATCAAAAATATTCAATTGAATCGGGCGGGTACATCCGCGAAAATTTTTTTGGCGGCGACAAAAAGCTTGCCTCAATTGCCTCTCATCTTTCAGACTTAGAACTTCAAAAACTGGCCCGCGGAGGCCATGATCCTATAAAAGTTTACACGGCCTATAAAGCGGCAGTTTCTCACAAAGGTACACCTACCGTGATTTTGGCAAAAACTATAAAAGGCTATGGTCTTGGCGATAATCTTCAGGGTAAGAATTACACACACCAGCAAAAGAAAATGGATCTTGATGAAATAAGAGAATTTAGAAACCGTTTTGCAATTCCCGTTTCTGACGATAAGCTTGAAGAAATACCTTTTTACAGACCGCCCGAAAACAGCCCCGAGATGAAATATTTAAGAGAAAGAAGAATCACTTTAGGCGGTTATGTTCCAAGACGCTGTGGTATAAACATCCCGTTTGAATTTTCAGATGAGCAGGTCTATGATGAATTTTTTAAGGGCTCAAGGGAGAAAGCAGCCTCAACAACAATGGTTCTGGTGAGACTATTAACAAAACTAATGGGTGATAAAAACATGGGAAACCTCATTGTGCCCATTGTTCCCGATGAAGCGCGCACCTTTGGTATGGAAGCTCTTTTTAACAAGGCTGGAATTTACTCACATGTTGGACAAAATTATGAGCCTGTAGATAAAAATACTCTTCTGTACTACCGTGAGGCAAAAGATGGCCAGATTTTAGAAGAGGGAATTAATGAAGCGGGCGCAATGTCTTCATTTATCGCGGCGGGTACTTCTCATTCACAATATGGGGTCAATACCATTCCATTTTTTCTTTTTTATTCCATGTTTGGTTTTCAGCGTGTGATGGATTTAATTTGGGCTGCGCAGGATATGAAGGCCCGTGGTTTTTTAATAGGCGCCACTGCCGGCAGAACAACATTAAACGGCGAGGGGCTTCAGCATCAAGACGGCCACAGTCATGTTCTAGCTCTTCCTCATCCAAAAGTGGCAGCGTATGATCCAGCCTACGCTTATGAAACAGCAGTCATTGTAAAAGAGTACATCCGGCGGATGTACGGACAGAACGAAAGTCTTATCTGCTACATTACGGTTACCAATGAAGCATACCCCATGCCCGCTATACCGAAAAAAAAAGATATTGAAGAAAAAATTATCAGGGGAATTTATAAGCTAGAAAGCAAAACGCCAAAGAAAGCGAAAGCTAAAATAAACCTATTTGGCAGCGGATCTCTGCTTAATGAGACGTTAAAAGCGGCAGATATTTTAAGAGATGAGTTTAGTATAGAATCAACAGTTTTCAGCGTAACCAGCTATAAAGAAATTTATAAAGACTGTGTAAATACTGAAAGAGAAAATATGCTTAAAGTCAATTTAAAACAGGAAGAAAACTTTCTTCAGAAAACGCTGAAAGATTATCCCGAGCCCGTTGTCGCTGTTTCTGATTACTCAAAAATTCTTCCTAATCTAGTCGCGCGATTTGTTCCAAACCGGTTTATAAGTCTTGGTACCGACGGATTCGGCAGGTCAGAAACCCGTGAAGCGCTAAGAAATTTTTTTGAGGTCGATTTCAGACACATAGCGGCGGCAGCCTTAAAACTTCTTGCCAATGAAAAAAAGATACCTGAGACAATATTAAAAACGTCTCATCAAACATTGAACATCAACCCAGAGAAGGCAAACCCGAGTGAGGTATAAAAATGAATAGTGAAGTTATAATACCTGCTCTCGGCGAAGGAATTGAATACGCAGAAGTCATTTCTATTCTGGTTAAAGAGGGCGAAAAGGTTTTAAAAGAACAGCCGCTTATTGAACTTGAAAGCGACAAGGCTACGGTTGAAATACCATCACCGGCAGAGGGTATTATTGAAAGTATAAATATAAAATTATCTGATAAGCTTTCTGCGGGACAGGTTATTATGAAAATTGAAAGTATAGGCTTTGGCACAATGGATAAAACTAAAAATCAAAAAAACACCGTAGAAATTTCGGGGGTAACTAAAGCAGAAGAACAGCAGATGCCTGAAGAACAAACAATTGTTAGTATAAATAAAGAAAATGAAACGCTGGCATCGTATGAAAACGCCGCCTACCTATCTAATGAATTTTCAAAAGAGCATAATATCTTAAGCGCTCCCCCCGCTTCTCCCTCTGTAAGAAGATTCGCTAGAGAATTGGGAGCCGATATCAGGAAGATATCTGGAACGGGAAAAAATGGACGCGTTTCAGAAGAAGATATAAAAAATTATATTAAAAATTTAATGTCAGAAAAAAAAATCAATATTTCTTCTGCCAAGGCTCCTTTTGAAAGTTCTGATGTTATTGAACCGTTATCGGGCATCAGAAAAAAAACGGCAGAGAATATGTCTTATTCATGGCAAAACATCCCGCATGTCACACAGTTTGACGAGGCAGATGTTACAGAGATTGAAAAATTTAGAATAAAATATAACGCTAATAAAAACCAAAAAGAAGGCAGGCTTTCTCTAACGGCTATCATGATAAAAATTACAGCTTTAGCGCTTCGTAAATTTAAAAAATTTAACGCTTCGCTGTTAATAGAAACAGAAACCGTCGTCTACAAAAAAGATATTAATATAGGCGTTGCCGTCGATACAGAAAGAGGGCTTCTTGTTCCCGTTATTCGCTCAGCCGATAAAAAAAGTCTAACCGAAATATCAAACGAACTATCTACTTTATCTAAAAAAGCCAGAGAAAGAAAAATTTCACCTGAAGAACTTTCGCACGGAACTTTCAGTATTTCAAATCTGGGAGCTTTAGGAACAACTTATTTCTCACCTATTATAAAATCACCCGAAGTTTCTATACTAGGTGTTGGCCGTTCAAAAACAGAGCCGATTTTTAATAAAGAAGAAAATAAATTTGAACCACGAAACATACTGCCGCTTTCTCTTTCTTATGATCATCGCCTCATTGACGGCGCAGAAGCTGCCCGTTTCTTGCGTTATATCGCTAAATCTATTGAAAATACAATGACATTGTTTTTGTAAGCCGTTTTTTATAATCAGATATCAAGGGCGACAAGATGCTAAAGGCATTTTTTTCTTATAAAATACCACCTGTCTTCTATTTACTGGTTAAAAGCGGCAAATACAGAGATAAGCTCTTCGCGCGAAAGAGGTTTTTTTAGATAACCATCAAATTGCGCAGAAGGCGATAATTCAGAAAGTTCTTTTTTAGAATACGAGGTAAGGGCAATGATAAAGGGCGGAACTTTTGTCTGCGAGCGAATTTTTTCAGCCGCTTCAATACCGCTCATAAGCGGTAAATCAATATCCATAAAAATAAAAATATATTGATTTTCTTTTGTTAAATTTAGCGCTTCTTCGCCGCTTTCAGCATGGTCAATATGGCACTCTAAAGCGGTTAAAATTCGCGCGCTAGTTTCAAGATGAAGTTTGTCGTCTTCTACAAGAAGAATCTTTTGTCCTGTAATGATTTGTGTTGAATCTAAAACCTCTGTCGATTGAAAAGAACCATCGTTTGCTGCGGGCAGCGTGAATGAAAACCGTGAACCTTTTTCAAGGCGGCTTTGTACGTTTATTTTACCGTTATGCTTTTCAACAAAATCTTTACATAAAATAAGACCTAAACCTGTTCCTTTGCCGCTATGATCAGAGGGCCGTCGGTTAATAGAATCAAGCTTAAATATTTTTGAAATTCTTTCAGGGCTTATTCCGACACCTGTATCGCTAACAGAAATTTCAATAACTTTATTTTTTTTCTTGGCGTCAATTGATATCTTGCCGCCTTTTTTGGTAAATTTTACCGCGTTGTTTATTAAGTTTCGTGTGATTGTTTCAAACATATCAATATCGGCATGAACCCATAGATCAGGTGAAATTGTAGAGTTAAATGTAATTTTCTTTGCTTGAGTCTGGGGCATATATAATGCTACTATTTTATTGATAGTTTTTTTTATATTTACCGTTTCTGGTTGAAATTTGATGTCTCCCTGCTGGTTTCGTGACCATGTAAGAATATCTTCAAGTAAATTATAAATATTTTTTGTGGAATGCCTTATCATATCAAACAACTTGGCTTCAATAATTTTATTTTTTTCTAAAATCTCATTAAAATAGATAGAAAGACTGCCAATAGGCGCCCTGAGATCATGCGCGAGAATTGAAAAGAATTTCTTTTTAGTTTCATTAGCAAGAGTGAGTTCGGCAGTTTGGCGGTTTAACTCTTTGGTTCTTTTGGCCACCTGCTTTTCAAGATTTGCCGCGTATTGTTCAGAGTTTTTTAGCATAATTTTTTGAGTTTCATCTTTTTCTTTTCGTAAGCTGTTTATTCGTGCCGTCATAAAAAATGAAAGAATAATGATTTGTGTAACTACGCTTATTGGCATAAAATAACGGTAAAAATCGCTAAGGACACCCGTTACTCTTAACATTTCAAAAATGCTGCCAATATTAGAAAGGCCAAATGAGACAAGAAGCCAAAGGGCAGAATTTCTTACGTCAGGCAAAAACGTGTGTCGAACAAGTATGCCAATAATACTTCCGGCGCAAAGCAAGATAGAGATATTATATAAAATCGGAGAGGCAAATAATGGGCTGATAGATAAAACAATCGAAAATAGATAGAAAAATATTTTTAAATATTTATAAACAGGGTTATTCTTATCAAGTTTTAGAAAAGAATAAATATACTTTATCATGAAAACAAAAGACATAGCCAGTATACTACGAAAGATAAGTAATTCGTATTTATAACCGCTCAAATTTAAGTTTAACCATGCCTGGTATAAATGATCGCGAAAAGGAAACCCTATGCTTCCCATGAAAATATAGCCCGCGAAATAAAGATAATATTTATCTTTAAATGAAAAATAAAGAGACAGATTGTAAAAAATCATTATAAAAAGAATTCCAATAATAAAAGCAAACACTGAATTGTCTTGAATCGTGCGTTCATTTAACGCTGCCTCTTCCCATAAAGTAAAAAAGAGATGACCTGCATCTATAGATTCAATGCGCAGCAAAAAGTCATTTTCGCCTGAATTAAGTGTAAGGGAAAAGTGATCAAGTGAGTGAGGCGTTCCCGGGTATGGCTCTAACCACGGGTAAACGCGATGATCAAGTTTTTCTTTTTTTGAACCATTTAGCCTCCAGAGAGTTATACTTTTTCGCGTATATGTCCAGCTTAGTAAACGATTTAAAACTTTCGGTTCAATATTATTAAGCTTAAATGAAACCCAAAGATTTTCACTTTGTGTAGAATTTATTTTTCGAAGAATTGAAGAATCTGTAAATTTTACGGGCTCTTCAAGCGGTGATGGCTGCCCCTTTTCTTGCAGGTAATAACGGTTTATTTTAGTCAGATCAATTTTCTTATCGTTTGCAGAAATGTTTATAAACTCATTAGCAAAGATGGATGAAAAAGAACCAAAAGATAATAGAAATATGGATATTTTTAATAGCATTTCTACTCTTGACATATTTTAATTTGTATACTTTATAGTTAATATAAACACGTCGTAAAGAAAATAAACCATTTAAATGACCTGAATCTAGACAGGGACATCTTAAGGGCCACAGAGATCACAGAGAACACAGAGAAATTCTCTTGATTCCATCTATTAATCTTTTTTTGCCAAAATTTACGATTAGGCCGCGCTTTCAAGCATGATAACGTCTGCGCGATAGCCACATCTGGTAATTTTTCAAGTGATTTGATTTCTACGATAACCTCATTTTCTACCATCAAATCTAGTCTCTGGCCTTTAATTTTATGGCCTTTGTATACAAAATCAATGAAATGCTGTCTTTGATATTGAATTTTACGGCTATCAAATTCATGGCACATGGCCTCTTCGTAGATTCTTTCTAGTAATCCCGGGCCTAATATCTTATGCACTTCTATAGAGGCACCAATTATTTGATCGGGTATTTCATCCATATACTCTGTGTTCTCTGAGGCCTCTGTGGCTTCAACTAAAAGAAACCTGCCCGTGTCTGGACTCATGTAAAATGACCTGAAACGAGTAAATAATACTTGACAATATATTTCATCGCGCCGTTTTTTTTATGAGCGGCGCGGTATTGATGTATTGTTGAAAAAGAGTCTTAAATCTTTTGCTTTTCAAAAGAAAAAAGACAGCTAAATCTGGTTTTCTATGCTAGAATGTTATACCTTAACTGAATAAAACGAATATGGCCCTGAATAAAATATTGTGTATTGACGACGATGAGTTCAGTCTTCATATACTTCGGGAAATTCTTGAAGAGAATTATGACGTAATAACGGCAAAAGAAGGCAAAAGCGGTATAAAAATGGCCGCCTTAGAAAAGCCCAATTTAATTCTTCTTGATATTTCAATGCCAGAAATGGACGGTTTTGAGGTTATTCAAAAACTGAAAACAGATAAACAAACAAAAAAAATTCCTGTTGTTTTTGTTTCTAACTTAAACGATGAGTTTAATGAAGAAGCAGGATTCAAACTCGGCTCTATTGATTATATTATAAAACCGGTGCGTCCCAGAGTTTTAACGGCCAGAATTGAAAATCTTCTGAAACATTTTTCAAATTCTGTAGAAGAAAAAAAGAATAATTTCAAAGAAACTTTTCTTGAAAAAGCTCAGGTAGATGGTCTTACGCAAAGTCTTTATTATTTGCTGACTGAAAAACAATTGGTATTAAAGGACAATTTGCGGGTCTCGCTTGTCGCAAAAGAGCTTGGCATAAGACCTCATCATCTTCAAGAGTTGTTAAACAGACATCTTAACACTTCATTCCCTCAACTTATTAAGAAAATTCGTATTGAAACTGCCATTGAACTAATGAAAGAAAATCCGAATGAGAAGATTATTAATATTGTTTACGATTCTGGTTTTCAAAGCAAATCGGTTTTTAACCAATCGTTTCTTGAGATAACGGGCTTAAGCCCAAGCGAATACCGCAACCAACATATTATGAAAAATAATTAATTCTTAAGCTACGGCTTCTGTTAAAAAAAGTCCTATTTTTAAAAGCAGGTCGACAAAACAAAAAAATGTGTTAGAATCTTGAACAAAAAAATGTCATACCGGCATTGCCGGTAAACGAAAAACTAATTGAAAATGGGGCCAAAAATTAAATTATATCTATTGTTAATAGCTCTTTCTTCTGCGTTTAGCTGTGTTAAAGGCAAAAATGCTCCTGTTATTGAAAAAGGAGTTCTCGATCTGTCAGAATGGAACTTTGTCGTTGACGGTAATATTGAGCTTAAAGGAAGCTGGCAATTTTTCTGGAAAAAACTCTATACGAAAAGCGAAGATCTTTCGAAAGAAAAATATTCTTATATATCTACCCATCAATCGTGGAACGAAAATATTCATCATGACGAAAATATTTCGGGAATCGGATATGGAACATATAAGTTAATTATCAAATTGCCAGAAAACGCTCCTATTCTTGGTATAAAAATGGTTGATGCATCGTCCTCTTACAACTTATGGTTTAATAATGAAAAAATCTTCTCAAATGGTGTCGTCAGCGACAAAAAAGAAAGCTATAAACCCGGTTTTTTACCGGCCGTTGTAGAATTAAGAAATACCAAAAACATTAACGAATTAGTCGTTGAAGTCGCCAATTTTGATCACTATTATGGGGGCCTATGGAGGTCTCCTGAGCTGGGAGTTCTAAAAAATCTTGAAAAACAGCATCAAAGAAATCTTTTAAGAGATTTATTCTTAATCGGAGCTTTATTAATTATGGGAGCATATAATATTTTTATGTTCTTTTATTATAAAAAAGATAAAGCTCCCTTATACTTTTCAGTTTTTGCCCTTATATTAATTTTTCGTGTGCTTATTGTAAATGAAAGAGCTATTTACCAGTTTTTTCCCGATTTGAACTGGCATTTTGTTTATAAAGTAGAATACTGGACAGTTTATTTAGGTACATTTTTCTTTTTGCTGTATATATATTCGATTTTCAATGAATATGTGAACAAACGTATTTTAAATCTTTTATTATGGCCATTCTTTGCCGGTTTTGTTGTTGTTTTGGTTTTTCCGCTGTATTATTACAGCCAAACCCTGCCGGCATTTCAATATTTAATGATTCTTTCTTGCCTTTTTGTTTTTTATATTATCTTTAGGGCATTGAGGTATAAAAAAGACGAAACCCGGTCCCTGTTAGCCGCTTCAGTATTTTTATTTATTTCAGTAATTAACGATATTTTGCATAACCAAAAATATATAAATACTTTATATATCTTTCATTTTGGCTTATTCGCTTTTATGCTTATTCAAACAGGGGCCAGCGTTAGGCGGTTTGGAAAAACTCTGTTAGAAAGTACGCGCGAATTAAATACCGTAAGGGGAAGCTTCGTAAAAACTCTTGAGAAACAGGTTAAAGAGAAAACTCGAGAGCTTTCAGAAAGCGAAGCAAAATACAGGGCGCTTATTGAACTTTCTCCCGACAGCATTACAGTAGTTTCTGAGGGAAATTTTGTTTTTATAAACCCGGCAGGAGCAGAAATTATGGGCGTGAAATCGCCTGACGATTTAATTGATAAACCTGTTACCGAGGTATTTCATCCGTTGTTTCGCAAAGCTGTACTTAAACAATTTGAGCGTTTCAGCAAGCTACGAAAAAAAATATCTTTTGCCGATAACCGTTTTATTTTAAAAAATAGAAAAATTATTTATTTAGAAATGAATATTATGAGAATAAAATTCAATCAAAAGCCTGCTCTTTTAATTATTGGAAGAAATAATGAAGATAAAATTAAGCAGCAAACAGAACTTAAAAAACTGAAGCAGGCAATAGAACATTCTCCGGTATCAATTGTTATTACCGACAAGAGAGGAAGTATTGAATATACAAATCCTAAATTTTCTGAAATTACAGGGTACACGGCCAAAGAAGCTTTAGGTAAGAATCCCCGTGTCTTAAAGTCTGGCAAACATGACGAGACTTTTTATAAAAATATTTGGGAAACACTTAAATCAGGTAATGTCTGGAGCGGTGAAATTTTTAATAAAAAGAAAAACGGAAATTTTTTCTGGGAAAAAGCCAACATCTCTCCCGTAAAAAGCGGAAAAAGCATCACCCACTATATTGCTGTTAAAGAAGACATAACCGAATTAAAAAGAATTGAAAAATTAAAATTAGATACCGAATTAATGATGCGGCATGATATGAAAAATGCTCTTTCAGGTATTATTGGTCTTTCAGATATCATGCTTGAAGGCCAAGATCTGCCTGAAAAAAACAGAGAATTTTTATTTTTAATCAATGAAAATGCTTCTAATTTATCGGCTATGGTTAAAAACTATATGGCTATTTATAAAATGGAAGAAGGCACATATAAATTAAACCCGTCTATTTTTAATTTAGTTTCTATGTTTCATGAAATAGAAAAAGAGTTCGCGAAAAAACTTAATGAAAAACACATTAAACTAAATATAAAGCAAAACAATAAAAAAATAAATGGACACAATTATCTTGAGGTAAATGCAGAAAAAATATACATAAAAATTTTAATCTCAAATTTGCTTGATAACGCCATACAGGCCTCGTCAGAAAAATCTGAAATTAACATAAGTATAAATTCTAAAGCAAAATTTCATGAGATTCAAATGCATAACGCGGGGGTTATTCCCAAAGAAATTCAAAACCGGTTTTTTGAAAAGTACGCGACAAGCGGCAAAAAACAAGGAACAGGACTTGGCACATACAGCGCGAGACTCATTGCCAGAGTGCACGGCGGCGATATTTCTTTTAAGTCATCTGAAGAAGAGGGAACGACTCTCTCTATACATCTACCTTATAATTAAGGTTTAATTTGTCGCCGCAAAAGCCTCGTATACCCCAGTTCTCTTTGGGGGTTTCAATAATAGAATGTTACTTTTCTTTCACGTCAAAGAAAAGTAACCAAAAGCTTGTACCGGCTTGCCGGTGAAAGCGCCGCCGGTGCCTTCACTTCGGCACAGATCAGCACAAGCCGCTAGCTGCGCTTGCGGCCATGCTTCCTGCATGGATACCGGCGGGATTTGGCGCGTACCTCATGTACGCTCTTGGTGGAAAGTGAGTTGTGAATATAAAAAGGCTTGATGTGATATTATAAAAATTTTATTTAGAGAAACTAATTTATGGCCCTAAGCTGGAACGAAATAAAAGACCGCGCGTTAACATTCAGTAAAGAATGGGCAGACGCTTCAAGCGAGAAATCTGAGGCACAGCCATTTTTGGTTGAATTTTTCAAAGTATTTGGCGTAAACAATAGAAAAGTTGGTACTTTTGAATTTAAAGTTCATAAGCTCGATGATAATGACGGCTATATTGACATGCTTTGGCCGCAAACCATTTTAATTGAAATGAAAAGCCGGGGCAAGGACCTTGAAAAAGCCTATAATCAGGCAAAAGAATACGCGCAAAGCCTTGAACAACATAAAATTCCTTTGTGTATTTTAGTATGTGATTTTGAAAATTTTCATTTGTATAATCTTGAATTTGACGCCAGTAAAAAAGAATTCGCTAAAAAACCTGTTACCTTTAAGCTTTCTGAATTTGTAAAAAATGTAAATCACTTTGGCTTTCTTGCCGGTTACCAGAAAAAAGAATACAAAGAACAGGACCCCGTAAACATTAAAGCCGCCGAGCTTATGGGTAAACTTCACGACCGCCTTGAAGAAGTGGGCTATAAAGGTCATGAGTTAGAAGTTTATCTGGTGCGTCTTTTGTTCTGCTTATTTGCCGAAGACACGACTATTTTTAACCGACAGCAGTTTCAAGATTTAATTGAGCAGAGAACATCAGAAGACGGCAGCGATATGGCCGGTAAAATTCAAGAATTATTTGAAGTATTAAACACATCTGAGGTCGAGCGCTTAAAAAATCTTGATGAGCAATTGGCGGCTTTTCCCTATGTTAACGGCGAGTTATTTAAAGAACGCCTTCGCCTCGCCAGTTTTGATTCTAAAATGAGAAAAGCTTTGTTAGAGTGCTGCTATCTTGACTGGAGCGGCATATCGCCCGCTATTTTTGGCTCGATGTTCCAGAGCGTTATGAACCCCACAGAAAGAAGAAACCTTGGGGCGCATTATACCTCTGAAAAAAATATCATGAAGCTTATTAAACCGCTTTTTTTAGACGAGCTTCAGGAAGAATTTGAAAAGGTTAAAAAAAATAAAAACAAATTATCTGAATTTCATAAGAAACTGGCAAAGCTTAAATTTTTAGACCCCGCGTGCGGATGCGGTAATTTTCTTGTGATTACTTACCGCGAACTGCGGCTTCTTGAGCTGGATGTATTGAAGAGTTTATACGGCACCCAAAAAGAAATTCATATAGACCCCATGATTCTTGTAGATGTTGATCAGTTCTATGGGATAGAAATTGACGAATGGCCGGCCAGAATTTCTGAAGTGGCCATGTGGCTGATGGATCACCAGATGAACCTGAAAATAAGCAATGAATTCGGACACTACTATGCCCGCCTGCCGCTAAAAAAATCGGCGAAGATTGTAAACGATAATGCCCTAAGAATTAACTGGGAAGATGTTGTGCCAAAGAACGAATTGAGTTATATTTTAGGAAATCCACCGTTTGTGGGTAAACATTTGCAATCAAAAAAGCAAAAAGCTGAGCAATTAATTAATCTAAAAGAATTTAAAACGGCTTCTGATTTGGATTATGTTTGCAACTGGTTTGGCAAAGCTGCACGATTTATTCAAGAAACAAAAATAATAACTGGTTTTGTCGCTACAAATTCAATTGCTCAGGGTGAACAGGTTTCATTATTATGGTCAATATTATTTATGTACAAAATAAAAATTCACTTTGCTCATAGAACTTTCCAGTGGAATAGTGAAGCCAAGAATAAAGCTGCAGTACATTGTGTCATTATTGGCTTTGCAACTTTTGATATACAAAAGAAAATTATATATGATTACGATGCAACTAATTCAGACACTCATGAAGTATATGAATCATCCCCGTTTTAATGGACAGTATGTTTAGGTGAACTTAATATGAGGAGTTTACCATGAAAGAAAATTACACAGATGAATTTAAGAAAGAAGCAGTAAGGTTGGTTTTAACCAGCGGCAAAA
>Ga0224501_10001236_pt1 | contig 19791 bp, 18 predicted proteins | sample SF_Oct11_sed_USG_4_FD_169105 | JGI IMG/M metagenome (GOLD analysis project Ga0224501, IMG submission 169105) | Sediment microbial communities from San Francisco Bay, California, United States - SF_Oct11_sed_USGS_8_1 | ecosystem: Environmental > Aquatic > Marine > Sediment | place: USA...
TGTAACTACACCATCCCTCCAAAGGTGGGTGTGTAACTACACCATCCCTCCTAAGGTTGGGTGTGTAACTACACCATCCCTCCAAAGGTGGGTGTGTAACTACACCATCCCTCCAAAGGTGGGTGTGTAACTACACCATCCCTCCAAAGGTGGGTGCACGCGCGCTTTACTGAACTGCGCATGGAACATCATGAGGGTCGAGCACGCTGTGAAATGACTAATACAATACCCTGAGCCAAGTTTCTGTATGCAAATTTGCGTACAATTTTTCACACGGGTCCATGGAAGGTTTGATGTTTAGTTTCCTGCCTGCCTGCCTGTTAAGTGCGTTTTTAGTTTAATCTTTCCTAGCTCAGGGTGACATACCCATCCCTTGTGTAAGTTATCACGAGGCACAACTTACTCATACCCATCCCTTGTGTAAGTTATCACGAGGCACAACTTACCCCATAACTCCCCCATAAATATCCATATCCAGCTGTAATCTGGCATACTCTGCCAGCTGTAATCTGGCATACTCTGCCAGCTGTAATCTGGCATACTCTGCCAGCTGTAATCTGGCATACTCTGCCAGCTGTAATCTGGCATACTCGCTCAAAAATCCCATATTCAGTAATGAGTGGGTGCGAGAAACTAACAGGCGGACAGACGGATGGACTAGGAAACCCCTAAATCTACATTAATTTGCAGATCTACTGCGTAGCCTTCGCTTTGTTTATGCTGGTGGTCTGTGGAGCCTCTGCTGCCATGTCTGCTGTTAAGTGGCTCTCTATAGTGGTGAGTAGCCTAATGGTACTGCCACGCTAGATGATTGGCCGTCTGGAAAATCGCCGCCTTCGTGGTGAAGTCATCGCGGAGTTGTCTTCTCCTTGTTGAGGCACAGGTTTTCTAATATTTATAAAATTATAACTAACCCAGAAACTCAGCAAAGAGTTTTTTTGTATCGCTAATGAAAATTAAAACGGAACACTGCAATGAAATGATGAAACTTCTAAATTATTTTTATATAAAAACGGAGTGTACAGACGGTTTTGCTGTCCTTCATTGGAAGAATATTTGGGACAAAAGGGGGCCTTGCCCTTGTGAGTAGATGGCTGTTCTGACTGGTTAAATGTACACAGTCAGGCACAGTTCCTTATTATCCCCCTATTCATGTGTTTGTATTTCCTTCCGCAGGCGCATGGCTGTCCTGGGTGGGACTTTGTGGATGATTGTTCTCACCATAACGTTTACACGGCCGTGTTTTTTGGCATTCACTCTCTTGTCTTCCTGTTCACCGCTCTCCATCTGATGGTGATGTTTGATAACTACAGATTTCAGGTTAGTAAAAGGGATTCCTCGGGTTCGGCCATTCAAAGATACAGTGAAACTAGGATAACTCGAACTGCAAGGGGGTCATCAAACAAAGTTTGAGTTATGAGTTATGCTCTCCTTTTGCTTTAACCATGTAGCCACCGTAGTGAGTCGATTTCGCTCTAGTGTATTCCTTTTCCTGGCTAAACTTCCTAAAATATGCAAGATTTCTTTTCATGTGAAAAAAAAACAATGAAATTAAGCTTGTTACACAAGAATGTAAACACATCTAGCCAGGAAATAGTAATTTGATGGCACTAACCAGCAGTTTATCAGTGGGAGTTATGACTAAAAGTTTGAGAAACATGAAACATGGTTTGAGTTAACCCTAGCAGCGTCCCATAGTTCAGCGTAGCTTGCCGGCCTAATTAGAGGCTTTCGCAGAGTCGTGGGTAATGGACCGTAGCGTGAAGGATTAAAACATCACTGGGCCAAACCATACATTTTCTGAATCCTCACAACATGGGCTTTTATATAATTCATGTCTCATCAGTCTTCTGCATGCTAGCAAGGGTTGCAACCGGTTAGACGACTGTTGATACATTTGCATCAGATTTGGGCCTTCCTGACCACACCACTAACACATTCAAGGTGAGTGTTGAGACAAAAATGAAGATAGCCATCTGAAAGAGCAACATCTGTTTGGTATTGGGGTATATCTTTGAAGCTTTAGGCATTTTATTATGTGCTTGATGAGGAAAATCATAAAAACTACATACGAGGAAATTGAGATAATACCCCTTTGCATCTTATAAGTATTGCATCTTATAAGTAGGGACAGAGGAGTTATAGCCTTGTAATAATGGCAAGGTGAATCAGGCAAGTCAACATGAAGCTATATCAGACTGTCAGCTGTAAAAACATTCAAAATATACTATGATAATTTATTATAATACAATGCCATCATTCTAAGGACTGGCCGGGCGCTTATGACCACCAACAAAACTGCGGTGTTCCAGCCCATCATAACACTTCTCGTGTACACCAACGCCACACCCGGGATACCAGTCTCTGCTTCGACGCTGAATGCCTGCAGCCCTGTCACTGCACACAACGCAATCCCTCTCCTTCTTCCCACCCAAGAGTGTGCAGACATGCGGCATAGAAGCAGACAATGGTGTAGCCACTGGGAGTGGGGTAGGTTCCTGACAGCAATGTCTACGAGGTTGAATAAATTCTTCATCCAGCACTTATTGCAGGGACGCTCGGCGGCGATCTGATAGATCTTGCGATCCATTAGATCGACGCCGCCCATCCCTGCGTTATAAGTCATGTACACTAGAGTAGAAGTTGATGCTACAGCATGTGGGACAGCCTCTACAAAAGGGTAAGACAGTATGCAAGTCAGATGGAAGGTCGGTAAAGAAAAGTGGGTTTGCAGTGATAATAACAATAAATGGGGATTAGTTGGTGAAATAAGTTGGTCTTGGCATGTGATCAAGTCAGTGACTGGGTGACTCAGAAAGTGAGTCACTGAGTGACAGTTGTGCGATTTTCAGTTCGTCCACTAGTACCCTACTACTTGGTAGCTAGCGGGTGACCCATGAAAAATGCAGGAGTGATTGTGTTGCTGGGATGTTACACCTGCTTGCAAGAGTTGATTTGAGTGTGTGTGCGTGCATGTGTGTGCCGCGTTCACGTACGTGCCCGGCGCGTGTGTGTGCGCGCGTACGTGTGTGTTGGTAGACCACAGTCTGAGATACGGGAGATTTCATTCGGAGGTTTTCCGAAAAATCGTTACGGATTTCTCTCAATCAAAATTTCTCGAGTGATGCTTTGGCCTTTCTCACCTTCCTCAGAGGACTCGTTGCTGGTAACATCAGATTCATAATCTCCATCTCCATCTCCAGATACTTCTATATCACTACCACTGTCGCCCTCATCACCCGAAATCGTTAATTCTTCGCCAATAAAACTTTAGAGTCAAAAATTCCTGCAGTCGCCATTACCACTTTCGAGAAGAGTGCGTTTCTCCCGCTCTGATCTTCCTTTCATTGGGTGACAACAAGTCTGATTCGCTGATATATTATTGCTAAGTCCCTCTAGCCCAATTATATTTAGGATTACATGGGATTACCCAAGGTACAGAGAAGCTCATTGGGTCATTCCTGCCGAAGCAAGCTGTAGACAACTGCTAGGGTTAAAGGGGTTATGACACGGGTGATGGTAGACACACTATTGGAGCAGTGTTCCCCATTTCTAATGGGGAGGCAACTCCGCATTTATTGCAGCGATAGCGAGTGGTTTTTTTTATGAGTATCGGTCACTCGAATAACTATGGCCGAATGGCCCAAATAGAAATGAATTGAGATCTAATTACTAAAACTTAGTAACCTAATGATCTTTACTCCCTCTTAACATCGATTAGAACTCAAAATTGAACGTAATATAAAAGAAAACGAAGTTTATAAGAAGTGTTTTGTCGGTTTTCCCTAGCCTTAAATAGAGGCCGTTGCGTTCGAGCCTTTATCATTTCGCAATAATGGCACTAGCGTTCGCTGACAGAGGTGAAAAACTGCACTCTGAAAGCCTATTTCTAAATCTTTTGTTGAACATTTTCTCTATATAGACTTGTATAACTACAGGTCTAGTGTGCACCTGCAAGAGGATTTTCCAAACATCAGCGCATAAGCCGAGAAATCAACGCAAACACCAACAACGCTGTGTTAATTTCCTATCTCGAGGCCGATTTTTGTGCGTCAACGGTCTGAAAAGTACGTTGTTGAGGGCTCTAAGTATGCGCATTTGATAGGGCTAAATCTAAGCTTCCGTTTGAGGTGGGTATTAGGCCCATTTGCTCATGGTAGGCTTCAGAATCTGAAAACAAATCAAGACACTTTTGGCCATGACATAACCCCTTTAGGCAAGTTTTCGGGTTATCCGAGGTCGAGGTACTCGAGTTTCACTGTCTGTTTTCATTGGTCTACCCTGGAACATGTTAACCAATGCACGATTGTTGAGGTTTAAATTGGTACTGAAATATTCCGGGAGTGGCAGTCCCCTATTATGTAGCGAATCAGGTGACCCAGGAACGATTCCATGTTTGCTCATCACTTGATGCTTTCTTCCTCGATGGATTTGGAACACGACATCAAATAAAGGAAGCCACCCATCGATTCTCGACACCCAATTAGCGGCGTTAAGCTGAATGGATTTCCGACTGAAAACTAACCTAAAAGTCCTCTTAATGAGTAAGGTGTGTTGATTACGAAGTTTCCCCTTCTGCTAGTGACTATGTTATAGACTGTGTCGCTCTTTTTAGATTGGAGATTACATAGAGAGTGTTCTCGTTCAGACCAGAGATCTGGGAGCGATCCTTCAGTCTGCGAAGAGCAGCAAGTATGAACTATCTCTATACATTATCCTATTTCTAAATAGTGGTAATGAATCATGAATAATCTGCCGCGGATTATGAGGCCGACTGCCAGACAGTCGCACTGAGTCTTGGTATCCGGAGCTAAAAGACTACCTCTGACGATAATAAGTTCCTGATTATGTTATATTATATTATAATGCTATATAATATTATTATTATAGTTTTATATTATACTATTTTATTTTGTAGTGTATCACATTATAATATATTATTATATTTTATTTTAATGTTATATTATATTATATTAATTTATAGTACATTTTATTGTATTATTATATTTTTTATTATATTATATTTTAATGTTATATTATATTTATTCACATGTATTATCCGCTGTAGATTGAAGGAGAGGCGGATGGCAGCGTTTGAGCTCGCTTCCATTGCCGCGACCTCGGATGATAATAAATTCCTCATCGTGGCTGAAGGAGGCCTTGATACGTTAATCTCCCTCAGCCTCAATAGTGATCTGGCCACTCAGGACTACGCGGCGGAGACGCTGGCCGAGTTACTCACTGTACCTCAGATACAGGTCCGTTATCTCTGTGTCCCTCAGCATTATAGGCTCACGGGTCCAGGAAAGCGGAACAACTCAGTGGTAGTGTGCTGTGTTTGCATTGGGTTCCATTCCTGGTCACTACGGGCTCTCGTGATTATGGGCCCCTAAGCGGAGAGCTCAGTCAGCGGAGAGCACGGCGAGCGGAGAGCTCGGGGAGCGGAGAGCACGGGGAGTGGAGAGCTCGGTAAGCAGAGAGCACGGCTAGCGAAGAGCTTGGTAAGCGGAGAGCTCGGTAAGCGGAGAGTCTGGTAAGCGGAGAGCTCGGTGAGCGGAGAGTCTGGTAAGCGGAGAGCTCGGGGAGTGGAAAGCTCGGTAAGCAGAGAGCTCGGGGAGTGGAGAGCTTGGTAAGCAGAGAGCTCAGTCAGCGGAAAGCACGGCGAGCGGAGAGCTCGGTAAGCGGAGAGTTCGGTAAGCGGAGAGTCTGGTAAGCGGAGAGCTCGGGGAGTGGAGAGCTTGGTAAGCAGAGCTAGTCAGCAGAGAGCATGGCGAGCGGAGAGCTCGGTAAGCGAAGAGTCTGGTAAGCGGAGAGCTCGGTAAGCGGAGAGCCTGGTAAGTGGAGAGTCTGGTAAGCGGAGAGCTCGGTAAGCGGAGAGCCTGGTAAGCGGAGAGTCTGGTAAGCGGAGAGCTCGGTGAACGGAGAGCGCGGAGAGCACAGTGATAGAGAATCTCATCATGAAGAGAGCGTTCAATAGTAAAACACGCTATCTATTATCTGTGTGAATGATTGGATAGAGTGGGGGCGGAGTCAGCGGATCATAATAAAACCATGTGGTCATTTCAAACGACCACATGACAGTTGAAATTCGCTCTGAGGACTAATGTAAAGTTATTTCTCTTGCAGGATAAGTTTGTTGAGATTGGGGGGGTTCGTCACCTGACTGCTTTACTTCACTCTAAAAGTCAGCGATGCATCCAGGAAGCGATGACCGCGATCTCTTACATCGTACAGGACAGTGAACAGAACAAATTCGCTGTCATCATGGATCAAGGGTGCGTTCACTGTCTAATGTTATAAATCTGCCATACATGGGAATATGGCATTAGTTACCATATATGGCAGTGTAACTACCATACATGGCAATGTAGCTACCATATATTCCTGTGTAGCTTCCATATATGGCAGTTTAGTTACCGTATATGGCAGTATAGATACCATATATGGCAGTGTAGCTTCCATATATGGCAATGTAGTTACCATATATGGCAGTGCAGCTACCATAGATGGAGGTATAGTCACCACGCCATGTATGGTAACTGTCCTATTGTTTATGGTGACTACGCTATCACTAATGGTCAATACTACCATATATGGCAGTATTAACCATGAAGTATCATTTTACATGTACAATGCTCCTCTTAGAACAAGTAAATTTCAGTCCTGTTCCGCCAGGTTACCTAGGGAGCTGAGGAGATTATAACTTCTAACATTGTCTAAATACTGCACGCTTTCAACCTTCTCTATAAACTGTTCTCCTTGACCTGTTCCGAAAGAACGGCAAACCCCGATAATTGGTCCGCCGCCGCCGATTCTTTCCCTACCATCAATGGAAAACTTTTTAAGTGTCAAAACGCGGAGTCCAAGGTTCCGTACACTAGTACACTTGTTTTCTGTAACTGTAAATTTTTGTGCAGATTGTCTCCCTCACGGGGAGTTACCATCTCTCTTTTCATCTTTCCTGTGAAAGAAATACAAGTGCCCACTCCGGCGCGGGTCTGTTTGTTTCTACTGCAGCACCATTATCACCGATTATCTTTTCCTAACCAGCCATAAGGCAGTCCCACAATAGGTCAGTGGTAGTATGAACGAATTCTCCGCGGCCGTGGCGGAGTATTGTCCGCGGCCGCGGCGGAGTATTGTCCGCGGCCGCGGGGGAGTATTGTCCGCGGCCGCGGCGGAGTATTGTCCGCGGCCGCGGCGGAGTATTGTCCGCGGCGGAGTATTGTCCGCGGCCGCGGCGGAGTATTGTCCGCGGCCGCGGCGAAGTATTGTCCGCGGCCCCGGCGGAGTATTGTCCGCGGCCGTGGCGGAGTGTTTGTCAGGGATTGCAATATTTATGGCGCCCAATGACGCCCAGCGAATAAACTCTTTTTTGCTGACCAAGATATTTATTAGCTGGCATAGGTTGAGAAGGATGTGAGCCACAGAGAGGGATAATAGGCTGACCACTGCTTTTTATAGTGCAGTGGGTCATTAGAAATAACGCCTGGTTTAAACATAATTACAAAACCATGTGGTGCATGGAATCACCACATAGAATCACGTGGCGGAGAATTTCAAGTGATTTTTTCTTGGCTGATCACTCTTTTTAATGCGTCCTCAGTCAGCGCGAGTCAGCGTGGCAGAAAACGACTCAATCTCCCCTCAGTCAGCGGGAGTCAGCGTGGCAGAAAATGGCTCAATCTCCCCTCAATGACACCACACAGCTTGTGGACATCGGGCCATGGATATGACTGAAAAATCATGTATTCCTCAACTCATTTCCAAGTTCTCGCCTTTATATCATTATAGTTGTTGAAACGACAGATGTTAAACGCCGGCAAATGTTAAAACCTGTTAATTGTCATTGTTCTAGCATTTTTACCATTTCAACAGTAGTAGTAATTTTCAGATTGGATGATTTGTCTCGAGCTGCCTACTACAGTAATGTGGATACCCAGAGGGAGCTCGCGGGAATATTTCTGGAACTCGTCTTCGCTAAAGAGATTCGAGATCAGATTGCCAGCATGAATACCCCGGGTAAGTTCATCAAATCCATGCTTTAATACCCCGGGTAGGTTCACATAATCCGTGCTTTAATACCCCGGGTAGGTTCACATAATCCGTGCTTTAATACCCCGGGTAGGTTCACATAATCCGTGCTTTACTACCCCGGGTAGGTTCACATAATCCATGCTTTAATACCCCGGGTAGGTTCACATAATCCGTGCTTTACTACCCCGGGTAGGTTCACATAATCCATGCTTTACTACCCCGGGTAGGTTCACATAATCCGTGCTTTAATACCCCGGGTAAGTTCATCAAATCCGTGTTTTAATACCCCGGGTAGGTTCACATAATCCGTGCTTTACTATCCCGGGTCACTGAGTTACAGATCTGCTGTCTGTTGATTGGACTGAACACTAGGGAATGGCTTCGTGGGAGCTCACTTGGCTATGATTTATTGCATTCAGAAATGGTGCTCAACATAACACCATAGTTGCAAATTAACAAATATCTGATAAATAACAATTCAAATCACCTTGCATATTTTTCTCCATCTGAAACCAGCCGGACATAAAACATAATCAGTGATGAACAGTGCATTCGACTCTTCCTCATAACTGATGCCATAAAATATAAAAAATACACCCAGCTGTGTGTCAATGCCTGTCTAAACCTAGACAGACATAAAAATCAATTGCTTTAATATCGAGGTTGTCACCTTGATATAGCCCTTGTCAACCTTACCAAGTGAGTCAGCACAACCGCTGTCCCGCCTTGCTGACAGTGAGTCAACACAACTTCATTTCTCTTACACCTCATGAGATATTGAGATACCTGAATAACGAAGAATGAGATGAAAATGCTGGTCTGGTACTTATCCAAAGTCAGGGATGTGTAGGTACCCCACAGGTGCCCTGACCAATTTCAGGGATGTGTAGGTACCCCACAGGTGCCCTGACCAATTTCAGGGATGTGTAGGTACCCCACAGGTGCCCTGACCAATTTCAGGGGTGTGTAGATACTCCACAGGTGCCCTGACCAATTTCAGGGGTGTGTAGATACTCCACAGGTGCCCTGACCAATGTTGGGGTGTGTAGATACCCCAAAGGTACCCTGACCAATGTCGGGGTATACAAGAACCCAAACCAGAAGGCATTATTAGTAGACTTGCTTGGAGCCGCATGCTCCATAGGGAAGGTTGCAATACAAATCGAATGCGAGTCTCACGCAAGGTGGTACTCGAACCGGGAATCAAACTGAGATGCTGGACTGTGAGTCCAGTGCAATAGCTCCTAAACTGCCTGAGACAGTGAGCATGAAGTGCCCTAAAGCCCTCCGGTAGCCCTCCTTGTTGCTACAACCTTCCGATAATGCTCCCTGACGCTACAGCCCTCTGGTAATGCTCCCTGCCGCTACAGCCCTCTGGTAATGCTCCCTGCCGCTACAGCCCTCTGGTAATGCTCCCTGATGCTACAGCCCTCCGGTAATGCTCCCTGAGGCTACAGCCCTCTGGTAATGCGCACCACTGCATCAGATGATAATTACAGCAAGTTTTGTGTACTTACCCATCTACGCCAGTATAGAGATGAGTAAGATGGTAAGTCATTAGTGATAGTAGCTTGGAGTGACACGCTTGTTCCCGGGCTCCATGGGAGATGGGTTGTGAGGCTAGTGTTTTGAAGAAGAATCCGACCGATAGTAGAAACTGACCGGCCATAGTGGATTCTTCTGGAAAGTTGCAGAAGAAGGCCATTGAGTGCAATGATCGGTTAAAAATGGATTTTCCTGGCAGATTCTGGAAGATGATCCAGGGGTCAGACCAGGGGTCAGACTGATTCTCAAGAAACAATTGGCCCGCCGTACGCGCCACCCGCCTCGGATATCTGAAGACCGGCTTAAGCTCCGGTATGCTGGGAGATAATCCAAGCTCTGCACCGTTCAGTTTCTCGAGGTATGGCTTGAGGTTCGTGTGGAAACTACGCAGAGTTTTCAGATTTGACTGTCGGGTCATGGAGCGGATACTCGTCTCGAGTTCTCGGTTGATTTTGTTCCTTCCGGTGATAAATTTGTCGAAAAGAATTCTACCGTTCTCGCTGTTGGCCCTGAGAACCACCGCTGATGATAGCGCTTCAGCCACATTCTCTCTAGTAAAAGGGGCTCTGCCTCTGGACATCGCGAAGAGATCTATAGCATAGGCCTGAAGTAACTCCTGCACCGTTAGGATATAAGGTAGACTCGATTGGTCAGTAGCACCGATGGGCAAGAGGCTTCTTTGTAATTTATAGGATTTAATCCTTAGCCCTCTGGTGTGAACCATCCCTGAGCCGCTTCTCTCATCTTTGGATTCAAAGTAGGGCTTCCTTATGTTCATATCCTCAAGTGGAGTTTCACCCAGGTTTAGTATTCTCCAATGGATGGTTTTGGCGAGTCTTTGTACATATTCTTTGTCTGCGGCTTTCTCGACGATAAATAGATACTTTATTTTACAGTAGGCCGACGGATAGCCTTGGGCTATTGATCCGATACCAACTGCACAGTAGGAGCAGAGAGGCTTACCAAGAATCTGTTCGCTAGCGCAAATCACTCCTCTTATGAAGGCCACCATATTATCCCGACAGGAGTGGCTCAGCTCTTGCATTCTCTCTGTGAATTGTCTCATAATGTCATCGTTGCCTGGCGCAGTAGGCCTCACAGCATTTAGCTTCTCTAGTAGCGGAGTACAGGAACTAATGGCCTTCTGTATGTTATCCCTTATTGCCTGAAGTTCGTGTTTATGCGGTACATCCAGTTGACTCTCGGCTTCCACCACCGACAGACATTTTCCACTTAGAAATATACGCCAGAACAAGTCGTGTTGATTTCTCTCCAACTCGTAGTCAATGGGCGATGGTCGTCCTAGGGATGCTTGAAGCTCCACACACGTACTCAGTAATCCCTGTGCCTACAAGAACAAAGACCTGTTAGCAGCTGCTGAACTTCGAGTGCACGAGTTCTGGGTCATGGAACTAGATGGACTTTTATTTTTGTATAACATCTCCATTGTTGTGGTGCAGCTGCCAGGTCAGAAACTGATGTTTTCACCCGGTCATCCGGTCACCCGGTCACCCGGTCATCCGGTCACCCGGTCACCCGGTCACCCGGCCACCCGGTCACCCGGTCATAACTGCGAACCCAGTCCACTGATCTATCCCACTAGGTGCAAGAATAAGTGTTCTGTTCTCTCCGCCAGACAAGTCATTTGTCCATCAAAGTAAATTGGTTTTATCAGACGTCACGTTGTCATCTGTGAAATTGAGCTGTCGGCATTCGCCGCCTTTGGCTGGGCGGTAAACGCAGTCTATGTTTGACTCAGGCTGGGTGGCGGTGCCAGTCTACCTCGCTCCGTTGACTCAGTTACCCATATTTGGCTTTTGTTTTCAGCTAAATATCAAGAGAATATCAATAAAAATGGGTATAATGAACTAGAATCACTTGGGCATTAAAAAATTGTCTTTTGGTTTAGAACCCCTTTCAACTGTGGTTTCCAACTCTGTGGCTGAATCTAAGCAGAAATCATTGACTGTGTAGTCGATCAGAAGGTTTAGTCTAGCAATACCTCAAAAGCAGATCGTTACAATGGATGAGCTACACCTAGCTTTGGCTTCAGCGCTCATCTCGACCAGACGCCATTCAATCAGACAAAACTGTCAATTCGAGATATTTACTTGAATCACAATATTATCTCTCTCTTCATGCATCATGTGGTCTGTTGTGAACTGACCTTCGAAGCATTCTCCCATGCTTCTCCCATCCCTTCCTCTGCGTAAGCTTCCTGCGCCAGGTAGTATTCTGACAGCTTCCATAGAAAATCAAGCTTTTTCCGGCATGCTAGTTGATCTTCTGTTAGAGGTTTGCGGTCCGTAAGGCGCTCATCGCTTCTCGGAGGTTCCTGGTCCATAAGACGCCGATTACTTTTAGGAGGTTTCTGGTCCGAAAGACGCCGATTGCTTTTAGGAGGTTTCTGGTTTATGAGACGCCGATCGCTTGTTGGAGGCCGACCTAAACGATAATACAAGAAGCTCGGTTACCAAATCATTACCCAGTCTAAATATTGGGGGAACGTTGGCCATGTACATTCAACTCTTGAACCAGCTTACCTCTGTTAGACTTTCGAGCACAGGGTTATTGGCAAAATTCGAAAACTAACATCCAACATGGAAAAAAACACTCGCACAGTTGCTGATCAATCACTCATCTCTTGAAACAAATGATGCTGTGTATCCAAGCAATACCAAGTATATCTTGCTGGGGTCTGTTCGATGGTGCGAGCGCTAAGCACTATCTCAGCACTCGTAAAGTTAGTAGAGTTAGTTACGAGTTGTAAAAGCCCGTACTTTTCCTACGATTCAGCGTTTGGTGTGCGGTAAAAAACTATCAAAGCTATGTGAATGCGGAAAGGCAACACCTACCTTGTCCCTCCATAACCTCAGCCTTTTCGAAATTAATTTTGCGACCTACCAGACACATGTTACAAATATAACTGAGTTTTTCTCGGTAAAACTTTGGCTTGATGTACTTTATACTCAAACGGTGGATAGCTGAGATCGAAAAGCGGTGAGGGAGTGGAATGTTTGGTAAAGTGCTTCCGTTGTATTGCGGCGCCTTCTGTGAAAGCAGAAAGCGGAGGGTCAAGTTTATGACTGTTAGGCTATGACAAACTTCAATGGATTGCGGGAATAAGCTACCATCAGTATTTTCTACCGGTCGATTTAGTTGGTTATTTCTCTAGATGAGACCCGCATGTACAGGCTAGATGAGACCCGCATGTACAGGCGACCGCGCATCACTTGAGGGCGAAGAAAGCTCAAGAGTGGCTTCAGTGGATGAAGGTCAAGATCACTCCATGTTTGTCAAAGATCCACCTTTCCCTTCTCGTTAAGAGTAGCTAAATTCTCGACGGGTGATGTGTAAATAAATGGATTAGGCTGACTGACCCTCAACCAGAAACCTGAGGGAACCAACTCCTTACCATCCCACAAGACCATGCCAAGCCATGGGAAACCCATCAGTATACCTCGTTTCTCGATTCTGTTATCAGAAAGCAAGGAATTGTGGGAGCAAATTATAGAAGAGAATTTCTGTCTTCCCCTCCTCTCACTGCTGTCCTTCCAGCACTACTCACCAGAAAGGTTAAATGTGACTGGAATTCAAAGAGGGTTATACGAGTCTTGCCTTAGTTTCTATTGACTGTGTAACTAAAAGACTTGGATGTCACTGTCAATTTCCAAATAGAGGTCAAATATTCACCGCTAGAAGCTACACTCTGCTCTACTTAAGTTCATTATTCCCCAGACTTTCGACTTTTTCTTTTCAACCTACTAAAGCACACATTGGATAGCCTCTCTCAGTTATCAGTCCCACTAACTCAGTGATTGACTGCCTGCTGAACTTAGATACGTTACCTGGTGCCCATCAGGGTCAGGGTCATCAGGGTCACCGATTCTACCCCTTGGATCTTCAGGTATTTTCCTCTGTGTTGTATTCTCATCTCTATTTGCATGACGAGCTCTATCTAAGGGCTGAAGCCAACTCTCTATAACTTGACTAAGATTAGACACTTTAGTGCATAATATGGTACTATAAGAGAAGAGGACAGCTTGGTTATGGACTCGAAATGGACCCCTCGGTGTAAACCGGATTCTAATAAAGTCGCCTTGCACATCGAGGGATGCAACTGCAAACTACTAGACCATCTAGCGTTCCCGAAAAGGACTGTACTTTCCCTGCCATATCTCAATGTACACAGAGATGTATGTGTTCCTTGTAGACTAGACACTGTAAATTTTCTCTTGCAGCCCAGGCACTGATTCATCTCTGTGGAATCGAGGACGGAGAAACTCAGACGTTCGCTCTTCAGGCTCTCGAACTGATCGCTATAGAGAGCCCCGGGACTCTATGCGCCCAGGCGGGTCTCGTGGAGATCCTGCTGGCTATTCCGAAGCAGACACTAGATGAGAGACGACAGATTCTGGCTGCTAAACTTCTTCTGTATTTCGCCGAGAATAAAGAGGTAAAAACTCCTGCCCACATATCTTCATGCGCCTTATAACCACCTCTAAGCGGCATCTTAGTGGCTTTTTAGTAACCCCTCACTGTTCTTCGCTGACACGCTGACACTCTCATTCAGTTGGACGTTCTTCATGAAACCGGCATACCTATTATGATCGCTATTACTTCCAGCTGTGTGATGGTTTACTGCACCAGCCTGGTCTAGAAGATTCTTTGTCTCTGTTTGGGAAGTCTTCTGCGCCCGTGCTGCAGAAGGTCACAGTTAAGATAATTTACTGCATGTCAGAGCACCCCAATCTGAGAATCCAGGCCCTGGCATGTCATCTCGATCAAGTGCTGCTGGATATCAAGCATCATGCCTCTGATAGAGAAGCCTGGAACATGGCGGACACTGGTAAGTTATCAATACTCAAAATTAGTCGATCGGTCAGTCAGCTAGTTGAGCAGTCAACCAGTTAGCTAGTTACTGGTAGCTATTCAGTCAGTTGGTTAGTTTGAAGACACTTTTGGCCACAGTTTAACCCCTTTGGGTTAAACCGTGGCCAAAAGTGTCCTCACCTGTTCTCAGATTCTGAAGCCTACCATGAACGAATGGGCCTAATACCCAGCTCAAATGGAAGCTTAGATGTGGCCCTATCCAATGCACATACTTGGAGCCCTCGGTGATGCTCTTTTCAGAGAGTCAACGCAATGTTGGAGGTCTGAACCCAACAGGCTCTATTGAGGGCAAGGGAAAACCCTGGAAATTAGTTCTTATAGCTTCCGTTTTCTCCGATATTACGTTCACTTTCGAGTTCTACTCGATGTGATGATGAAGTAAAGATCATTAGGTTACTAAGTAGTTATTCGAGTCACCAATATTCGTTTTTTAGAAAAGAACCACTCGCCATCGCTGCAATGAATGCAGAGTTGCTTCCCTTTAAGAATGGAGAACACAACTCCCCAAGGGTGTCTACCCTCGATCATGGCTTAGCCCCTTGAATTATTTAGTCAGTCATTCAAACAGTCAATCACTCAGTCATTCAGTCAGTCAGCAGATGAGCTTTGCTGATTCTATACAAATTAAGATAAATTCTGTCGGTGTTAAATGGAGAATGGGGATACCATGATGAATGTTGCATTAGAATAGGTGATCTCCGTGATTTGGGTCTCTGGCTTGCCGTGGCTGCATATGGTTGATCCTAGGTGACTTATCATCATTTTCCTGTGATTTTCAGGTCTACAGATGATGCAATCATCTGATAATCTCTCACAGCTACCAACACTGAGCGCTGCTGATAAAGTCAGCAGAATGCAGAGCTATAATGGCTCCATCGCTGGCTCTGCTCCGGGATCCATCAGCGGTTCACGGAACTCTTTGAGAGGTAAGGTTGGATTAGCGATTAGCAAATGTTCCCATATCCGTGTAGAATGCTCCGGAAAAAATAGGAATCGTGTCCACCTCGTGTTTTAGACGTATCTGTTCCCACTAATGGATGCACTCTTGTCTATCGTAGAGGGTCTGAGTCGCAAGAACAGCGCCACGTCATATCGCAGCATAAACTAGGAGATGACAACTCTCAGTGAGAAAATTGCAATTCTGGAGGGGCCATTCCCACAAGTGAAAGTATAAAAGGATAACTCCGGCATACTGGACGAGGCAACTACTGCTAATCAAATGAGAGTATTCACTTGTGCTTCTACTAATAGAGAACCACCTCCGAGTAGAACAATTGGCTTTTTTCATCCCGCGATCACATCTTCCCGGTTTATATCTATCTTCCTTTGGTTTAGATCTGTCAGGGAGATTTCTTTACTCCAGGGTTTGGTATTTTTCACCCACCCACCTGTCTGTAAGCCACAGACCTGTCTGTAAGCCACAGACCTGTCTGTAAGCCACAGACCTGTCTGTAAGCCACACACCTGTCTGTAAGCCACACACCTGTCTGTAAGCCACACACCTGTCTGTAAGCACACAATAATGTCATACGGATTATCCTTCCGTGCACCAACTTCCGTCCATCTGATAACAATGTATTTTATATACCGTCAGTGATTTTCGCATTTCCCTCGTCGCGGGCAGTCGCTGTATTACATGTTATTTTGTCACTGTATTGGCTGGTCCAATATTACCTTTACATGGGATTTCATATTTTTGTACCCTAGGTGTATTTTATAGATTAAAACATTACCCTATATAGCACTGTGCTTTGTATTGCGGAGATAGCGCGCAGTGGACGCTACCCACTGTTAGATGTATGTGGGTACTCCGGCACTGCCCCCACACATCCATCAGGCACTGTGTACAGTATGGTTACAGTGACTGGTATCCCGCTGAGACTTAGAGTGTACAGTATGGTTACAGTGACTGGTATCCTGCTGAGACTTAGAGTGTACAGTATGGTTACAGTGACTGATACCCCGCTGAGACTTAGAGTGTACAGTATGGTTACAGTGACTGATATCCCGCTGAGACTTAGAGTATACAGTATGGTTACAGTGACTGATACCCCGCTGAGACTTAGAGTGTACAGTATGGTTACAGTGACTGGCATCCCGCTGAGACTTAGAGTGTACAGTATGGTCATAGTGACTGATATCCTGCTGAGCCTTACAGTGTACAGTATGGTCACAGGGCACATCGAAACACTGATTCTAATAGTTTTATATATGGTTTATATCACATTGATATGAACATGTGATAACAATAATCTATATACAAACAAAATGTGTACAAAATAGAGGCAATGAAGTACCCTACTATGCAGTGCGTGCGGCTGTAATGCCGTACTGAGACTGCACATGTGTACTGCAGTGCGTGCAGCCGTAATACCGTACTGAGACTGCACATATGTACTGCAGCGCGTGCAGCCATAATACCGTACTGAGACTGCACATGTGTAGGGAAATCACATATCACGATAGGGTTATCAGTTATGTGGCGGATGCTCTGATGTATTATTAGAATGTGATAGATATCTATATAGAGGGGCTTTACTGGGCTGTAACAAGCATCGCGGGTCATCAGTTAAATATAATAATTGACCTTACATAAAAAAAGTCCCATCGCCTTAGGTCAGTCAATTACACGGGTTAGGTCAGTGATGCTGCCTCATGCTAACATCATAGCCCACCAGCTTAAATGCTGATTTTGGATTAGCTACAGTCTGCTCTGGTCAGTTCACCTACGCTGGTCTGTGTGACCTCGTAGTCTGCTTCTTTGCTCCAGCTCAGCCTGTACTGAAGCATTCCACTGAACGAGTGCTTCCTAAAAAATTAAATGGCAGTGAGCCTGCGCTCATCGCGGTGAGCCAAACATCACAGGCTCCACCCTCTAACAGCCTGACATCACAGGCTCTGCCCTCTAACAGCCTGACATCACAGGCTCTGCCCTCTAACAGCCCGACATCACAGGCTCCACCCTCTAACAGCCTGACACCACAGGCTCTGTCCTCTAACAGCCCGACATCACAGGCTCCGCCCTCTAACAGCCTGACACCACAGGCTCTGCCCTCTAACAGCCTGACATCACAGGCTCCGCCCTCTAACAGTCTGACACCACAGGCTCTGCCCTCTAACAGCCTGACATCACAGGCTCTGCCCTCTAACAGCATGACTTCACAGGCTCCACACTCAGCCTGACACCACAGGCTCCACCATCTAACAGCCCGACACCACAGGCACCACCCTCTAGCAGCCTGATATCACAGGCACCACCCTCTAACAGCCTGACATCACAGGCACCACCCTCTAGCAGCCTGATATCACAGGCACCACCCTCTAACAGCCTGACATCACAGGCTCCGGCCTCTAACAGCCTGACATCACAGGCTCCAGCCTCTAACAGCATGACACCACAGGCTCCAGCCTCTAACAGTCTGACATCACAGGCTCCGCCCTCTAACAGCCTGACACCACAGGCTCTGCCCTCTAACAGCCCGACACCACAGGCACCACCCTCTAGCAGCCTGATATCACAGGCACCACCCTCTAACAGCCTGACATCACAGGCTCCAGCCTCTAACAGCCTGACATCACAGGCTCCAGCCTCTAACAGCCTGACATCACAGGCTCCACACTCAGCCTGACCTCACACCCTCCCCTCGGCAGGGAAAAGGTTTACTCACGTTTTCCTCTATGATCTGCTGGAATTCTTTTATTCTTCTCACGTTTTCTGCCTTCGCGGCCCGCTGACTCTCTACTTGCCTCTTCAGCTCCTCGCTGAAACACAGACGGGCAGCGATAACCTCTGAACTTCTCATTGTTTAAACTCTACAGTTATAACTTATCATTGGTAAAATAAATGCATTGCTTAACATCTATAATAAGACTCAGCTAGGCAGAGAAGACCTCTGAAGTCTATAGGCCTATTATGGGTTTGATATGACTACAGGAATTGGGAATCACCGGGATGGTAAGAGAGCCATGCGCTATTAATACTGTAAACATTAGATTCACCATAATCACAACACAGACCTCTCATCTAGTGTGCCGCGAATTCCAGTGTGTACAGATACCCTTAGCCCTTTCCACGGGGCTTACTGACATACTTTTGATCATGTTGTCTTTTGATAATTTATAGTTATTTACTGCTCTCCATACTGCGAAGATGGTGCCTTACATGCGTTCTTTGGTGGCCTGTATCTCCCGTCTATCTCGGAGATAATCTTCTGCTAATTGGTTATGCTCGTAGAATATGAGAAGGGACTCGTTAGAGTTAGCCAATGGCTGCAGAGGTCGTAGGTCAGACTCCAACTCGGGGAACAGCGGTGATGGTGTCTCTGTTAATTACAATTTAAAATATTATGTCGAGTACAAAGTAATAAATATAAAAATAATAGTAAATAGAATAAAAATATAAATTGATGGGTGCGTGTAACGCTACAAATAATAATAACAGATGATATAATAATAAATATACAAAGACAGCTGCAGATAGTGCCTAATGACCAGGTGATAACCAACTAATGAATAGCAACTGGCAACAAGCAGCACCTTGTCATTAATAGTTGGTAACTAGTTCTAGGAACTATCAACAGTTAATAGAGGCAGAGTTACTACAAGTAACAGTTACATAGCAGTGGCTGTTATCACCAGTTGAGTTACTAGTATTTGGATCACTAGTGATTGCTAATTAGTAACAGTAAGAATGCATGTAATGTCAGACATCAATAGCAGAAGAATCTAGAATGCGACCATCTGCAGTAGAATTGGAATAGGAAGTTAAAGCCATGCAAACTGCAGTTGGGTAAGTACTGGTAAGTGATCCAACATTTGGAACTACTGGTCAGTATAAAAATGAAACCCGCATACTGATACGAAGCTCAATGCCCGAGGTCCAAGGTCCAAGGCCCAAGGTCGAGTGACGACCCAAGGCCGAGTGACGACCCAAGGCCGAGTGACGGCCCAAGGTCAAGCGACGACCCAAGGTCAAGTGACGACCCAAGGTCAAGTGACGACCCAAGTCGAATAATTTCAGTATTTTCAGTTAAGTCGATGATCAATCCCAGAATGCAATTGCCCGGTGGCTAAGGGAAGCGATTCACACATGAGATCCTTAGAAACGCGGAGGACTGGCGCTTCTGCATTGAGCACTGGTTGCTACCTTCTCCAGTTCCTCTACTCTATCATCCTATACTGATGTGTCTCACTCACACACTCGCCCTTCACAGCCATCCTCTATCCAATCTCCGTTCCCTTCCCACCGCCAACCCCCTCCTCACATCCTCCCTTCCTCTCCTATCACCAACACCATCCTCACCCGCTTCCCCTCCC